>ERZ837487.37-NODE-37-length-175338-cov-28.613579_pt1 | contig 175338 bp, 165 predicted proteins | sample MGYA00519911_ERZ837487 | MGnify/ENA primary metagenome ERZ837487 (study PRJEB31850, sample SAMEA3708818) | human gut metagenome | biome: human gut; feature: human-associated habitat; material: faeces | place: China | collected 2014 ... | reverse complement strand
GCTTCTTTTCTCAACTTTGTTCATTTTGCCTATTGATTTTTCTTAGCAGGTTTCTTTTTTCTTAATTTTGTCCAATATCTATTGTAGCACTACACACAGGGAGTGGCTGTTATTTCGATTCAGCTTGCTTTCCCCGCAGAAAAATGGTATAATAGGAATAACAAATATTTTCAAAAGCCGTGATGATAACACTTTAAATACAGGTAAGAGGATTAGATGCCTCTGACCGTAGATATTATAGAGCTTTATTTTTAGATTGTGATGTACTTGATATGACTATAAAATCGTCCTTGAATAATCTATCTTTACCGAATGGCTTGAAAATGACAGCCAAATTGGTAACATTGTATGCGGAACTGAAAAAGTTACTGAATTCAACAATAAAATGAGGATTATTAAAAGAAAAAATTGGAGAATTGCAACTATGAAAAAAAGAAATAATGTATATTTATTAATACTATTAATTGTTGTAATAATATTTGCAATTGTGGGAATTCCTATAATAATCAATGAACTGTACACAGGAAACAATGGTTATTTGACTAAATGGGGCGCAAAGGACGTGTTGGCGTATTACGGAAGTGTATTGGCGTTTATAGGAACAGTTTTACTGGGTGCTTTATCACTATATCAAAACAATGTATTCAAAAAAAGCAATGAAAAAAGAGAAAAATTGATGATAAAGCCTTACCTTTTTACTAGTATTAAATATGAAAATGCTACATATTTAACTAAAGAAAAGAAAGAGTATACTTTGATTGAATATAGTAATAGTGGTGGTGAATTTCATGTAAAACATTCATCAAGAAATACCCATTCTGCAATCAGTGATTATGAACGCAAAGAGAAAGAATATAGTGATTTTTTAAAATTACCAAAAGACAAACAAGATTACAGTAAACAAATAAGATTACTTGAAGAACAAACAAACATTTTAAACTGTCTCAATAAAAGATTTGTGCTTGTTATATATGACGTTACAAATGCTGGTCATGGAAATGCTATTAATATTGATATTACACTTAATAAAAATAAAATAACACCATTGTTTTGTTTATCTCAAAATCAATCAAAAGAACTAATATTTTTATTTGATTTTCAAAACGCTAAACATAATAAAGAGTATACTTTTAATATCGAATTCTGTTTTTATGATATAGAATGTGACATACATTACCATCAAGAAGAAACTTTTTATATAAACAAAGATAGTGAAAGTAATCTATCATTGAGATTTAAAGAGCAAATATCTAAACCACATAATAAGGAGAAGATCTGAAATTCCGAAAATCAGTGAAAGATCATTGGATATAAAAGAAGGAACTTCCCAACAGTACTTAGCTTATTTTCACAGAGCTTGAATATGACGAAAAAACTTTACGAGATTATTTTTGAACAGGTCTCTAATCTTGATTTACGCATAAAAAAATGATATAATTAAAGCAGATTGTTTATTGCAAAAAGTTAGGGGTTTATTATGAGTAAATATGTTTGGTGCGAGGATAGTGCTTCTGGGTTTGAATTTTGGAAAAACATTTTCAAAGTGATAAATCCTGAGTTTACTGTACAAACTAAAAGAAATAATACAGAATTACGAAAGGCAGCATCAAGAATTGAGGCTGATGGCAACGAATATTATATTCTAATAGATAGTTCTGTTGATAATCATGATGTTGTACGTGAAGTGAAAAAATTAAAAGAAAGCGTAGAACAAAAAGAAAACGTTCAAATAAAAGAAATCCATTCATTTGAATTTGCGCTTTTATCTTTTCAAAAATTAGAGAATTGGGTATTTGCTAAAGACGATGAATTGAAAGATAAGAGAATAGACTTGCTTAGAGCAAAAGATGTTTTTGTAGATATACAATTGAATTCTAGGAGTCAAGAAAAACTTATAGAACTTAAGAATAGTCTTAACTATTCAAACAACTACAACACAGAGCAGTTGTCAGCAAAACTGTTGTACGACATTACACGTAATACAGGATTTGAAACTGACAAGGGACATCTTGGAGAGTGCTTTGTTAATAACTGTTGTGAAATGGAAAACAGACAAGCAGACGACATTTGCGGTTTGGATACAGACAGGCTTTCTTCAGAAGATAAGGCAAGACAAATTTATCAGTGTTCCATTTTAAAAGATGTGTTGCAGTTAGAGAGGTAATAAATGATTACAATATATAAACACGGTCAGATTCCAAAATCAATAGAAATTGTTAAATTGAACGATGTTTATTTTAACAAATATACTGCTCAAATGCTGGATAATAGGGCAAATGAGATAATTGAAAAAATTGACCACGCTGAATTGACCGGGCCATATACAATTAAATCACGTTTTGACGGGACAACGCTGAACACTGATAAGCTTTCCAGTGGCTGCAAGACGGTATTGAATATAATGTACAATACTGATAAGATTTTTGACATAAGAGAATGTGGTGATAATGCTCTTGATATGATCTATTCTCTTGACGAAGGAAAGATCTGTTGTGATTATCCGCTTATATCATTTGATATGACACGAGTGAACGTGTACGATAAGAGTAAGAAGAAATGCAGAGAAATAGATGATTATGAAGAATTGAAGGAGTGGTGGAGCGATGAAGATTAAACCGATCGTGATGCAAGAGATCAATACTACCCACACTTCCTTCATCATTGATCTACATTTTGATTACAACGTTACTTTTATCACAGGCGACTCTGGCGTTGGCAAATCCGCTCTGTATTCATTTATTGAAGAACTGTCTGCAAATGATAAAAGAATAAGGTGCTTTAATTACCTTGACCAAAAAAAGAAATACAAAGCTTCAATAAAAAATTCGAAGGATAAGCTTTTTGTAATAGACAATGCAGATATTCTGTTGGACGATAAAATGAGGCACTATATTGCTTTTGATGCGCAAAACCAATATGTAATAATAGGACGAAACCCCACCGGCTTAATGCTTGAGTTAGATGAGATCTACGAATTGTCAAGCGAGAATATCAATGGCAGAACACTATTATCATTAAAGAAAAGCTTTTAAACGATGAGTTGGAAGATAGATTCTAAAAAAGCTGTTTAATTTTTTCAGCCCAATAAAATCTAAACTGTTTTATAGTAGAATCCCACCACTCCACCATATCCACCTACGCCAATTTTACGCCAAAATGGCGTAGGTTTTGTAAGAATATATAAACTTTCGTAAAAAGCAAAAACGTCGCAAATCCAGTAAAATCAAGGGTTTGCGAGCTTTTGAAAAGTTATTAAAAAACGGTGTGGGTATTTCCCTACGATGAAGACGTTGGAATAAACATAGTAAGATAATTTTTAGAATTAATGGGCAATTCAGAATATGGGTCGCCCATTTTCTAAGCAGAAATATAATTAGGATTCATAGAAAAAATAAACTAAAATTTAAAGGAGAAGCACATGGGAAAGAAACAAGTTCCAACCGCATCTGAATTGCGTGAGTACCTCGCAAAAGAAAGAGCATATCTAGTTGATTGTGTCAAAAACAATAAAACATTTGTAATAACAGGTCCAAAGTTTCCGGGCGAAACAATTTGGAGATCTAAGATCACATTGCCTTTGCTGGAAGCTGCCGAAGAGGTCGGCACATCAAACGAGGAAATATGGGAACTGTGCAAAAAAAGAACTCAAACGACACACGCTCCTGTTACGCTTAAAGAATATCAGCGCATGCTTCCTTTTGCACAGAAAGAAAAAACGGTCGACGCTGTATTAAAACTTTTGGAAACGTATATCCCACCTTTTGATGACAAGTATTGGACGGGTTTTGATATTGCCGGATATTATTATTGCCTTGCTCTTATTTCATTGTCCGATTATAGAAAAGAAGATTGTGAAAAACAGCTATGGACGACCATTGACCAATTCTTTAAATACGATATTGGGCTGGAGAACATCCCAGTTTTGTTAAGAAACATGACTATATTAGGGTCTTCAAGACCTGTACTGAAAAAAATGGGGGCAATCATTGAAGCAGAGATCGAAAAAAGAGCGGTAAACAAGTGACGTTCTTACGAGTTGTTTCACAATAGTGGCTTACATTTTCGTTGAAAACCGCCCTTTGAGAGAGGAGAAATCCCTTTCTCAAAGGGTATTTTTATATTGTGCAGTTTGTATGAGGTTTCTTGTGTTTCATATTATCACATAAGAAACCACAAAGACATCACCGCTCTTACTTCTCCTCAAACATCCACTTGACCGCCTTTTCAGCATACTCACTCCAAAAAATCATATCGTGGTTGCCTTTGCTTTCAAAATACTCGTGAGAAACGTTTCTGCTTTCAAGAAATTTGTGAAGATCACGGTTGTTTTCAAGCAGGAAATCTTCTGTACCGCAGCACATAAATATATCTGGGATATTTTTGCCCTCTCGCTGAAGTTTGTCTATAAGAAATTCGGGATTGTTCCTGCTGTTCAGCACCTCAGACGTTTCGCCGAAACATTCTCTGTAATATTCATAATTCGCTGTGGCATTGCCTTGCCCCTCTGACATTCCTGCGACTTCGTGTACGATAAGAGCCGAAGATAATGCCGCAACCTTGCCAAAGTTTTCGGGATATGCAAATGCTGTATGAAGTGCACCAAATCCGCCCATTGAAAGACCCATAATGTATGTTTCGCTGCCGTCTTTCGCAAGTCTGAAAACTCGTCTTACATAGTCCACAAGCTCCTCGCCGACGAATTTGCAGAACTGATGACCAGTCGAGCGTCCGTCCAGCCAAAAAGAATTTTCGCCCGAGGGGATAACTACCGCAAAATTATACTTGTCCGAAAGATATTCAGGCACCCAGTTTTCTGCGTCGCCTGTAAAACCGTGCAGCAAGAAAAGCGTTTTGGTGCTGTTTTCCGAGTATTTCGTATCTGACTGCCCCCAGTCCTGCCTTATGTCACATGGCAGGTACATTTTAAACGTGGTATATCTCCGCAGGCAATTTGAATAAAATCTGATCGTTAAGTTTGACATAGCTTTTCCTCCTGTTTTTTATATAATTATACTACATAAAATCAGGTTTGTCCAAGGGGGTAGCGAAAAAATTTTTCAATTTTCCTCACAAAATCATTTATCCCTATAAGAATAAAAAATCACAACTGTCAAAGCCTCGTCCCAACGTACCTTGCCGCTTTTTCATAATATTTTTTGTCGATCATAATTCTACGCTCCTCCACATTTACAAGGTGTCTATCTACCCCGTCTGCAACTATTTTATTCATTATATCAAAATCAAAGCCGCAAGGTCAAACCAGCAAAAAAGCTGTCTGACCTTGCGGCTTTTGACCTTTATAATACAATACTAACCGAAATGTGCCCTACATATCCTCCCTCATCATATCATTCTCACTCTTTATAAACATAAGCACAAAGCATATAAGCAGCAATGCACAAGATATCCATATAAACTCATTGCCTATGTATAATGAATATGCTCCGCCTATTCCTGCACCGCAGGCAAATACGAATATCGTAAGAAAATATTGCAGCGATTTCCTAAGCAGCGACTTGTCCCCTATCCTCATGTATGCACTTATGGATTCCATTGCACTTCTCATATTTCCTATGCACATCGTGCTTGCGTATGGATAACTATTTACTTTCCTGAACGATTGCACCTGCATTGCACAGGCACATGATGAAAGTGCATTCGCAACAAAATCGTATGAACCGCCAAGCGGTATAAACCCCACAATGCAAAGCAGCACCATTTCCGTGAAAACTATTATCTGCCGCCAATGTATAAATCCCACGTCCTTGAAACGTGCGTGCAGACGCTCGGCTATGAAAATCCCCATTGCAAACGCCAGCACAGGTATAAGATAGTGCAACGCCCTGTGCCAGTTGCCTTTTGCGACATATGTGCTCATAAGCACAATGTTTCCCGTCTGTGCATTTGAAAAAACTTCACCTCGCACAAAATACGAATATGCGTCCTGCAAGCCCCCTGATATGGTCAGAAGTATCATGAGCATATTGGTTTCAGACATTTGTTTTCTTGATCGTAACATCATTTTATCATATTCCTTCATAAAAAATTAACAAGAAAAATATTTTTATACACTTTAATTTTCTCCTTTTTCCATTATAATTATCTCAGATATATAAGTCAAATATATAATTTATATGCAAGATATAAAATATTGATATAGCAAGAAAGTGATAAAGTGAATATAAATTACGAATATTATAAGATATTTTATTATGCCGCAAAGAACCGCAGCTTTTCAAGAACGGCAAAAGTGCTGCTCACAAATCAGCCTAATATCACAAGAGTGATAAAAATACTCGAAGGAGAACTTGGCTGCACGCTTTTCAATCGAATGAAAAACGGCGTCACGCTTACCCCTGAGGGAGAGATACTTTACGAGCACATCTCAAAGGCGGTGGAACTTATTACAGAGGGCGAAGATGAGATCTCAAAAGCCAACGACCTGCAAAGCGGAACTGTCACCATAAGTGTGACGGAGACCGCACTTCACGGCGTTATGCTGCCACTTCTCAATGAGTTCCATGAAAGATATCCGGGAATAAAAATAAAGCTGCTGAACCATTCAACCCCTCAGGCACTGACTGCTCTCAAAAGCGGCATTGCAAACCTCGCTGTGGTAACAACGCCGATAAGCACAGAGGGCTCGCTGAATTTTCATAAGCTCAGAGAGTTCCGTGAACTTATCATATGCAGCACAAAGCTAAAGGATCTTGCAAAGCGAACGCTCACTCTTGAGGAACTTTGCAGCCACCCTATAATATCACTTAACCGAAACACAAGGACATATGATTTCTATTCCGATTTCTTTTTCCAGCATGGAATAGATTTCCAGCCGGATATAGAGGTCGCAACTGCCGATCAGATAATGCCGCTTGTGAAAAGCAACCTTGGCATAGGTCTTATACCTGAACCAATGGCACAAAGCGGCGATGTTTATATTCTGAAAACTGATGAAGAGCTTCCAAAGAGGAGCATCGTTCTTGCAGAAAATGCAGACAAAAAACTCAATGCCGCCGCTACAGAGATACAAAAAATGATACTGAAAAAGTGTAATATGTTTGCAAATGCTGAGATATGACATACATGAAAGGAGATAATAATATGCCTACAGTTTTGCCAAAAGAAAATGAAGTTGAACAGTTTTTTTCAAGGATAATGGCATCGGAAGGAGCTTGCGAAAGGCTCAGCAGCGTGCTTTACGATCACCTTAGCGACGACGATATGCAGACCGATCCTGACCCAAAACATCTTGTGCAGGTGCTTTTGACCGCATATACGAACGGTGATATAAGTGCACTTCTGCTGGAGCTTTGTGGAAGAAGTCTTTTCGATCTGCTGAGAGAGGCATACCTTATACCAAAGCGTTTTCACGGAAAAGCCGGAAAAAATCCTGAACTCCTTACGACCCCTGAAGGCGATGTCATTGAAGAAAAGAAAAAGCTTGTCACAAAGCATGAGTTCGAGAAATTTCGTGATGTGTACAAAAACCACAGCTGTGCACCACGTTCAAAGCTTTATCTTGCAGACGGATATGACCTTATGAGGGTCTATACCGACGAAATGAACATTAAGGAAAAGCGTGTTGACAAAAGACGTGGCGTGCTTATACTTTACGCCCTGCCTGACACTGTAAAGCTTGGACTTTCCGAGGCTCAGACCTATGATGTTATATGGAATACTTTCCACAAGATACAGCAGACTGCCCCAACTGCAATGGTCTATTACGGACAAGAAACAGGCGAAAAGGCTGGAAAATCATTTGATGAGATCGGTGTTTTACTGCCTGTTCATCAGTTTGAAAAGAAAATGCTCATGCACCTCAGCGAGATAGACGGCATTGTGCTTGCCTGCCGTGAGGAAATGATGAAAAAAGCAGGCTCAGACAGCCTTGATCTTTAAAAACGGAAGTGATACTGAATGTCACAAACTATAGTTAAGAAAAATCACATGGATATCCCATGGCACGATTTCACAGACGCCGAAAAGGACGAGCCGGTATCAAAGGCGAGCCTAAAAGAAAAAGCCTCTGTTATAGGCAGGGTGGGAATGATGTTTCTCTCCTGCGGAACGGGAGCGTGGCGTGTGAGAAGTTCCATGAACACCATGTCGGAATGTATGGGACTGACCTGCACAGCAGATATCGGGCTTATGTCCATAAACTACACCTGTTTTGACGGCGAGGCTTGCTTTTCGCAGTCTCTTTGCCTTACTAACACGGGAGTAAACAATTCAAAGCTAACACGTCTTGAAAATTTCATCAACGATTTTGTCGGCCGCTGCGATAATTTGACTTGCGAACAGGTCCACAATGAACTTGACGATATCGAAAAGATACACGGACTTTACTCGCCGCCTGTTTTGGGCCTTGCGGCGGCACTTGCCTGCGGAGCGTTCACATTCCTGCTTGGCGGTGGACTGACCGAGATGATATGTGCATTTTTCGGTGCAGGCATTGGCAATTATGTGCGGAGCAAATTCACAAAGCACCACCTTACCCTTGTGCTTGGAATAGTTGCCTCAGTATCGGCGGCGTGCCTTTCATATGCAGGGCTGTTTGAACTTGCGAAAATACTTTTCAATATAAAAATGCAGCATGAGGCAGGCTACATATGTGCAATGCTTTTTATTATACCTGGTTTTCCGTTCATCACAAGCGGCATAGACCTTTCAAAGCTCGATATGCGTTCGGGCATCGAGCGGCTGACCTACGCCCTCATCATTATAATTGTAGCCACAATGACGGCGTGGTTAATGGCACTTATCCTGCACCTTACGCCAATGGACTTTTTGCCTCTGCACCTTACCTTATGGCAGTTCATACTGTTCAGACTTGCGGCAAGTTTCTGTGGGGTTTTCGGATTTTCCGTTATGTTCAACAGCCCTGTCAAGCTTGCAGCCTCTGCGGCAGTTATAGGTGCACTTGCAAACACTCTGAGATTGGAACTTGTTGACCTTGTTTCATTTCCTCCGGCAGCTGCTGCGTTTGTGGGGGCATTCACCGCAGGCATACTCGCCTCGCTGCTGAAAAAGTATGTGGGCTATCCGAGAATATCCATAACCGTTCCGTCCATAGTCATAATGGTTCCGGGATTATATCTTTACAAGGCTTTCTATAATTTGGGCGTCATGTCCCTTGAAACATCTGCGTCATGGCTTGCGTCTGCTCTGCTGATAATACTAGCTCTGCCTTTGGGGCTTATCTTCGCTAGGATAATTACGGACAGGTCATTTAGGTGTTGTACTTAAAATCTCAGTCATAGCCTAAAGCTATACCGAACCAACATAAAAAAAACTATTTTACTATCACATCTTTTTATGCTATACTAATCACCAGTAAACCGGTAGGAATTAGACTATGAAAACGAGTCAATTATTCTCCTCCCAATAATCCTCTGCATCCTCGTAGTCATAGAAATCATCATAGTGATCTTCATAGAGATCCTCTGGGTCGTCATAATCATGAGCATCATACTCAGCAGATTTACTGGTTGAGGTTTTATAGGTATTCTTACGGGTAGCTCTGGCAGCTGAACTGCTTGCTGTAGTGGTTTTCGGACGTGATGTTGTAGCAGTTGTGAATGCTGGAGTATAGCTGTTCTTATTATTGTAATACTTAGGGTCATGTATCAAACAGTAGCAACTGCCTTCTTCAGGAGTATTGTCACAGCCTGAGTGTGCGCATTTGGGGCGCAGGGCATCATAGATCATGGCTATCCCTATGATGATCAACACAGCGACAACGATTCCTTTAAGATTGAACGAACTATGCTGAGAGCTGTTTTCTGTTGCCAGCTTGTAGCCTATATAATCGTCAAGCATTTCCTTGTTTCTGTTGTTTTTTCCAGATTCCATAATCACACCTCCAAACTGTGTTTTCTTATATCATACCATATTTTTTAAGATTTGTGGTAACAATTTTTGGACAGTTGCTTATTCTGTCCATTTTATTATTTTTTAGTGGCAAAGTCAGGTAGTGTGCGGAATATTTTACGGTTACTTTTGCTCAACTCCCCTTAATCTTATCCCCATTATACAGCTTGAAGCGAACTCTATGCCAATGGGTAAAATTTTTTTTCAAACCTCCCCAATTTTACCCCTAAGTATGCTATAATAGAATAGACAAGAAACCCGACCCAAAACCCAGCGAGGTGCTTTTATGACATATGCAATATCTGATATCCACGGCTGTTATGAGGAGTATATTAAGCTTCTCGAAAAAATCAACTTTTCTGAGGACGATACCCTCTATATCCTAGGTGACATCTGCGACAGGGGCGAAAAGCCTATGGAGGTTTATAACGACATCATGACTCGTGATAATGTTATTCCGCTGTTCGGCAACCACGAACACCTTGCCTATATCAATCTCCGCCACCTCATAAAAAATGATGTGAGCAAGCTTACAAAAGACGAACGGCTAGACCTGATAGATTGGATCACCAGCGGAGGAAAACCCACTTTCAGCGAATTTATCTCCCTCTCCAAAGCCGACCGTGTGGACTTTATAGAGTTTCTCAAAAGCTTCTCCATGTATGAGGATATCACCATAAACGGCAAACGCTTTGTCCTCACCCATGCAGGTCTTGGGGGCTTTAGCGAGGATAAGCCCCTTGATGAATATACCCTCCGCGAGCTTATCTGGGAGCGTGCCGACTATTCAAAACGCTATTTCAGCGACCCGAATACTTTCCTTGTGACAGGTCACACCCCTACCGCCAATATCCCAAACCACGGCAGACCCGAAGCCTACAAAGCCAACGGACACATAGCCATAGATTGCGGCTGTGCCTCAGGTGGACATCTGTGTGCATACTGCTTTGAAACAGACAGTGAGTTTTATGTTGACAAAATAAACCAGCCCCTTGAAAATCACTTCAAAATGTGATATACTTATTCTGATAAATATCATAACCCACGAGGATAAAACATGGTATGTGCCATATTAAAGAGTGTTTATAAATAAGGATTTAGAGGAGCGAGATATGAATACAATCAAAGATATTCGTATATACAGAAGTCAAGCAGAAAACATTGCAGGAAATTCACTGCCTCATGAATTTGCGAACAAGGAACTAAGTATTATGCTCCACAGAATTGCAATGAAACTAAGGGAACATGATTTTACATTGGGTGATTTCAACCACTTATATGTCAATCTAACAACCTGTATGGTAGATGATAAAATTGCCCCATCCAAACGAGGCAAAGACAGATATTTCCCTAGGTTTCGTTATTACGATGTTGAGATAAGTCAACCTTTTTTTGATACTTTGGAAACCTCAGACTGCATACAATCGGTTATTGAGATTGTCGAGCAGGTTTTGATAAAGTATTTCTGCACAGCAAAGCATGATTCAGAGTTTATCCGCTCCTGCGTATCAGAAGCTGTAGAACAAGGAGAAAATATGCTTGTAAAGTTTAAAGAGAAAAGAGCTTCAAAAAAACAAGCAATCATTTACTTACGATATTTAGATAACTGTCGATATTTCCCGCTTTTAAGAATATTTGATTTGGATGATACAATGATTTTAGAAAAAGATCTTCCCGAAACGAACAGCCTTGATGCTTATGGTGAAATTCAATTAAGCTCAAAAAAAATAACTATTAAGCCGAGAAAAAATCAATATGCAAGGAACTCTGATCCTATCACGTTCATACTGTAATTTCTATTTAGTCATTCTTTTCTTAAATAATTATCCACCGATACAGCCCCTCTGTATCGGTATTTTTCTGCCCCAACGCCCCTATCCGCCCCACCTCTATTGACATTTCCCCCTCAATGTGCTATCATAAAAAAGTAAGTTAGTTGCAACTATCTCAATAACACCACAGGAGGAAGAAAAATGGATATGAATGAAAAACCAAAGCTCTCAGGCGTGCCTGAAACTATGCTTCAAACTGTTTACGCCCGTGCAAAGGAAACCAAAACAAGGGGTGCGATAAAAGATACAAAAGCCGTGGAGATAATAGATAAGATAAACTATGATTTTTCACTTGCCGACAAGGACTCAGCAATGCACAGCGGCGTTGTGGCAAGGACAATAGTCCTTGATAAGCTTGCGAACAAGTATCTTGCAAAAAACAAAGGCGCAGTGGTGGTGAATATCGCCTGCGGACTTGATACACGCTGTTACAGAATGAACGGCTATTCCCATTGGTATAACCTTGACCTGCCAGAAACTATCGCCGTGAGAGAAAAGCTTCTCCCTGAATCAGGCGAGATATCCCAGATAGCAATGTCCGCCATGGATGATTGGAGCGGAGAAATAACCGAGCACGATGCCCCTGCTATCGTCATTATCGAGGGTCTGACTATGTACCTCTCAGAAAAGGACGTAAAGGAGATTTTTGACGTCATAAACAAACGCTTTGAACACGTCACCGTCCTTGTCGAGACAATGAGCCCCACAATGGTAAAGCGTATGAAAGAAAAGTCGATCGAGGGTAGCAAAGCCAAATTCACATGGGGCGTCAAGGACGGCAAAGAGCTTGCAAAGCTTCTCCCGAACTTCCGCCACATTGAAGACCACAGCCTCGCCGAGGGAATGGCAGAGTTCATCCCGATATTCAAGCTTCTTAAAAAGATAAAGCCTGTGAGCAATATCTCAAACAAGATAGTAGTAATGGAAAAATAACTTTGACTTCCCACCCCCACCATACTATAATCCCAAATTTAGAAGTTCCGCCACGCAAAAAGCCCATCAAACAGCGTATCACCGCCGCAATTCAGATATAATTTTTTATCTCCAACAATATAAAATTCTTTTTTTGCACGGGTAGCGGCAACAGTCAGTCAATGTCTGCGTTGATGCGGAATTTGATAAATATTTTTCAGTCACTCCAAAATGTTCTCTAAGCATATTCAGAATGTTTGAATTCATTGTGAGTACGGGCTTTATTTGAGAGCGATACTGCAAAAATAGTCAGCACCTTTAAGCTCCTCAACAAACTTTTGGTCGATTTGTTCATTGGTAAGTGGAAGTTCATTTACGATATTCTGCACTGCACCATTATTGGAGCTTGCAACAACAATATTATTTTCCGTAATGATCTCTGGAAGTACGCCAATAGATGCGTTGTCAAAATATTTTGTCTCTTTTGTTTCCTTGATCGACCTGTCTCTTAGTTTGGCAATATCATAAGCCTGTTTTACAATTTTTCTTATCCATTGCCATTCCCCTATCTTTCGTTCATCACCCAAGCAAACCCCTTAGCTGTCCGCCAAGCAGGCTCTTTAAAATGCCCGCCCTTGTTCCATTCAAGGGCGCATTCGATACCCTGCCCCGTCAGCAAATCATAACTCTCACGGATACAGTTACCCACCTTTGACATGACCGCATTTTTCGTCCTTTCTTCCTTGTCACCAAGGCTGAGATAAACAGCGTCGCATTTTATCTTATTCTCTTTCATATACCCCACAAAATCAGGAAACCACACCGACGGAGAAGCCGCCGCAACGCCTGAAAATTTCTCCGTTTGAAACGCCGCCCACAAGGCAAAAAGCCCTGCCAGAGAATATCCGCCAATGTAATAATTCTTGCTCTTGTCCGAGCAAATCGTTAATATCTCCGCCAGAGTGTCTTCCGCTCCATTGCCGAAGCCCTCATTGCCAAATACCGCAGGGGCTTCCCATGGTGAAAGCTCCCTGTTCCAATCCTCGACCTTCACCGCAATAAGCTGAAAATCCACACTCGTGAGCTTTTTTATCTCTGCCACCTCGTTTTCTATCTCAGGCAGATCATGGTCGCCCACAGGCTGGATAAGAACAATATCAGCATTTTTGTCGCCATAATAATGGTATGTCATTTTGCCGTCACCTCTGTAATGTATCTCACTTCAAGTACCCCTTTACAACGCCAACAAATTCCCCTATATCCGCAAAATAATTAGGATAAGCCTCCCTTAGCCTTGTGAAAGAAGAAACCCTGACAAGCACATTGTCCGTCCTATCGTTGCTGCGGTATTTCGTTTATTGACAGTATATCACATTATCCGCAATATTTCAACAGCCCTCAAAGTCAAGCCCTTTTAATCTGTGTAGTACTACAATAATTGTACCACATTGCAAAGTAAAATACTTGAAATGACATACGGAATATGGTATAATAACACTATCTAAAAAACTATCGGAGGAAAATTATATGGGATTATTTGATAAACTTCGTGAACCTGTGGTACTAAAAGAGGACAGCAGTGCGAAAAAACAACTTGAGTAGCTGGACTTTTATTCAAAGCTTGCACCTGAAAGTGTCAAGGAACAAATAGAACAGGACAAAAAACTTGTTTACTATGGCATAAAAGGCGAAGAGGCATTGATGTTTGAGCTGAAAAACAGTCATATGCCTATGTATATTCTTCACGATATTTTCTTTGAAGAAAATGGACTTACAACGCAGATAGACTATATAGTAATCACACGAAAAGTGATACTGATAATTGAGTGCAAAAACCTCTATGGAAATATTACTGTTAATAATCAGGGAGATTTCACTAGAACCATTCAATTTGGAAAACGTTATCATAAAGAAGGTATATATAGCCCTATAACTCAAAATCAGCGTCATTTGGATATGATAAAAGAAAAGCGTCGAAACACTAAAGGCTTACTCACCAAGGCAATTTTTGAACATTATTTTGACGATACATATAAGTCAGTAGTTGTTTTAGCTAATCCAAAAACCATAATTGACATGAAGTATGCACCTAAGGACATAAAATCCAAGATAGTTAAAGTTGACGGACTTAACAGCTATATAAAAAGACTGAATGACGAAAGCCGAAACGAAAATATGTCAGATAAGCAAATGAAAGAATTGGCTGATTTCTTTCTGCAAAGCAGCATTCCAAATACTACTGACTATACTGCCAAATATCAGCTTGAAGTCAATGAGGAAAAAACAGTTACTGTAAAGGAAGAGCCAATTCAAAACACATATTTTGACAGCATTGAAAATTCACCTGTATATAAAGCATTAAAAGACTATCGCTACAAACAAAGTGTTAAGGAAAAAATCAAGCCATATTTCATTTTTAATAATGCTCAGCTTGAAGAGATAATAAAAACTAATCCTCAAACTTTAGAAGAACTAAAATCAATAAAAGGCTTTGGTGATGCCAAATGCCTAAAATACGGTAAAGACATTCTAATGATATTGGGAGATTATTGATATAACAATAACTAACTTCAGATATATCCACCGATACAGCCTCTCTGTATCGGTATTTTTCTGCCCCAACTCCCCTATCCGCCCCACCTCTATTGACATTTTCCCCCTCAATGTGCTATCATAAAAAAGAACAAGTTAGTCGCAACTAGCCAGATGACACCGCAGGAGGAAGAAAAATGGATATGAATGAAAAACCAAAGCTTCTTAAAAAGATAAAGCCTGTGAGCAATATATCAAACAAGATAGTAGTAATGGAAAAATAACTTTGACTTCCCACCCCCGCCATGCTATAATGATAAAAAAAGAGGTGACTCCACATGACCAATAAAGCATACTACCACCTGCCGGGGCTTTTCGAGTTTTATGACCTTTACGCCGCATTCCTGCCCATATTCCGTAAGCATAGAGATTATTTCTATGACTGGTGCGAAATAGGCTCTGTCTATGGCGCACCTGCCGACTGTATATGGGGCGGCGGACGAGCAGGCTTCGGCGAACAGTCTCCACGAGAAGTCCTCGACCTTATGAAAGAATACAACATCTCCTCACGGCTGACCTTCAGCAATTCCCTGCTAAGAGAAGAACACCTTTCAGACAAAAAGTGCAACGAGCTTTGCAGGCTGTTTTCCCAAAGCCCGCCTCCACAAAATGGCGTGATAATATGCTCCGACCTGCTTCTTTCATATCTGAAAGAGAATTATCCCCACCTCTATTTTGTATCCTCTACCACAAAAGTCCTTACCGAGTTTTCTCAGCTTGTAAACGAGCTTGACCGTGACGATTTTTCCTATGTAGTCCCCGACTTTCGCCTGAACAAAGCCCTGGATAAACTCTCCGATCTCACCACTGAGCAGAAAAACAAAGTTGAGTTTCTTTGCAACGAGTGCTGTTATGTAGGCTGTGCAGACCGAAAAAGCTGTTATGAAAACGTCAGCCGCAAAAATCTCGGTGAAAACTGCCCCGACCATGTTTGCAAAGCACCCAATGCCTCAGAGGGCTACCGCTTTTCAAAAGCCATGGAAAGCCCCGCCTTTATCGGCATAGAGGATATCCAAAACACCTATCTCCCAATGGGCTTTTCAAACTTCAAAATAGAGGGCAGAAGCCTTGGAAGCGCCCTGATACTTGAATTTCTGCTCTACTATATGACAAGACCCGAACATCAGCTAAAGGTCAGAGAGCAAATTTATCTCGACAGTATGCTGGATCTGTTCTGACTATTCTTCACATCGCATATCCCACATATTGCAAAAAATATGTCGCAAAACTCATGTTACCCATAGCTTACTTGGAAACAAAAATCAAAATAAGTGTAAACAATGCCACTTTTTTGTTGAAACAGCCATTATAATATAGTATAATAACACAGTGCTTTGTCACAAAAAAGTTATAGGAGAATTTACATGAAGAAAATTATCGACATATTTCTGCGTTCTTTGCTCACAGGCGTGGCGATAGCCATAGGCGGAACAGTCTATCTTTCCTGCCCTAACAAATATCTGGGAGTGTTTCTTTTCGGCATAGGACTGTTCGTGATACTGTCCTTTGGCTTTAATCTCTTCACAGGAAAAGTCGGATATGCAGTTGAAAACAAACCCTCTTATCTCGGTGAGCTTGGCATAATATGGCTCGGCAATTTTGCAGGAGCCGTCCTCTCCGCCCTGCTTATTACCCAAACACGCATATCCACCATAAGCGACAAAGCCACAGAGCTTTGCAATATAAAGCTTGGGGATAATATCACAAGCGTTTTTATCCTATCATTTTTCTGCGGAATACTTATGTTCGTTGCCGCAGACGGCTATAAAACTATCCAAAACCCTGTGGGACAGATACTTGCAATATTTCTCCCCGTTGTGGTCTTTATCCTCAGCGGCTTTGAACACTGCGTCGCTAATATGTATTTCTTTACCATAGCAGACTTATGGAGCGTTAAAGCCTTTGGCTACCTTATTATAATGTCCCTTGGCAACTCCATTGGCGGAATACTTATCCCCCTTCTGCGAAAAAGCTTCGTATCAAAAGCATGACGCCTATTTTTATAAGATTATGTAACACATAAAAAAAGATACCGCAGTTCAAAAAGAACTGCGGTAAAAAAATGACTTCTGCTCTCAGGAACACAGTAAAGGGGGTATTATGAAAAAAACAAATAAAACAAAGGAGTCAATAGTAAACATAAGATAACAAATAAAACACAATTTAAACAACTTAGAAGGAGTGTGCAGAAGTCATAAGGCAATACCGCACAAGGCACGCCTGTCGGCTTTGTACGCAATCTGCTTGCAGATTTTCCGCCATATCGCACCAAAGCTCTCAAGCTGGTTTACCAGCTTTGAATACGCTAGTATTCCTGCGTCGCTTTAGCACAATCTGACGAAAAATCTGACGGCACATCTTGCGCACAATCCTTGTGCGGTATTGCCTTGATTCGTTCCTGATGTATGTATTATATCACACTAAAAGCCATTTGTGGTAACTTTTTTTGGACAGCTGCGACTTTTTTCAAAAAAAATCTGCACTCCGAAAATCCCAAAGCTTTCAGAGTGCAGAATTATCTTTTTCTGTAGAGGCGAAAAGCGTTTGCCCCTTTCCACGTCTATCTGAATTGTCGCCTGTCTATCAAATAATATCCGCCCTGCGTTTACCTATCTGTGCAAACTCTTTGCGCCGTATGATAAAGTAAGCCACTGTTACCGCAGTGCCTGTTATCACCCAGGAAACAGGGTAAACTATCATAAGCATAAGATAGCTTCTGTGAGCCGCATAGATCGTGTTCACCCACACAAGCCTGAACACGCAGGTGCCAAGCACAGTTATGACCGCAGGTGTCATAGAGTGACCCATTCCCCTAAGACAGCCGCCCGATATCTCGTAAACACCCGTAAGAAGCTCCAGCAGGCAAACTGACCACATTCTTATCATTGCGTAGTGTATAACGTTCTCGTCCGTTGAGAAGATCTGTATAAAAAGGTGTCTGCCAATAAGGAATATCATACTCAGCCCAAGACAGCTTGCAAGCCCGATAAAGGTGCAAAGCCTGTATATCTTTTTACAGCGTTCCTTATCCTGAGCCGCAAAATTCTGACTTGTAAAGGTGGTCGCCGTCTGAGCGAAAGCGTTTATCACAAAATATGCCATGAACTCAAAATTCTGTTCCGCTGTGCTTCCAGCGATACCGTCTGAACCGAAACTGTTTATCGCCGCCTGTATCACAACGTTTGACAGCGAGAAAACCATGCTCTGCAAACCAGCCGGCAAGCCTATCTTTATGATACCGAGGAGATATTTCCAGCGTATCCTGAGCTTTCTGAAATCAAGTCTTAGCATCTCCTCCTCGTGGGTAAGAAAGTAAAGTATCATGCAGGCACTGAAAAAGTTTGATATAACAGTTGCCGTTGCAACGCCTGCCACACCCATTTTGAACACGATCACGAACACAAGGTTCAGAATAACATTTATAACGCCTGCGGTGATAAGAGCGTAAAGAGGTCTGGTGCTGTCGCCCTTGCTCCTAAGCACTGCCGAACCAAAGTCATATATCTCGATAAAAGGCATTGCAAAGAAGAATATCCTGAGATACAGCGTTGCAAGCTTTAAAACATCGTCAGGCACATTCATCATGCCAAGGAGTATCGGTGCAAGTATCTCGCCTACACCCAGTATGATAAATCCGCTTATGACCGCCAAAAGCACCACCGTATGTACAGCCTCGTTTGCCTTATCTTTTCTCCCCTGACCTATAAGTCTGGCCACCACAACGTTTGCACCGACAGAAAGCCCCAGAAAAAGGCTTACAATAAGGTTCACCAATGAAGAATTGCTTCCAACCGCCGCCATGGCTTTGTCGCTGTCAAATCTGCCCACCACCGCAAGGTCAGCGGAGTTAAAAAGCTGCTGCAAAATACTTGACAATGCAAGGGGCAGTGCAAAAATAACGATCTTGCCCACAAACGGACCGTTTAACATATCTATTTTCTTATTTTTCATACCAGATCTTCTCTCATCTTTCAACTAACTATTTCTCACACCTAATATTATATCACACCATCAAAGCTATTTCAATACTCGAATTTGCACATAAGCACACACAGAGATGTGTAAAAATCTAAACATTACGACCATTTGTACAATTTTTTGAACTCTTTGCCTGTTGACAAAGGCATGAAATGGTGTTATAATAATATTCCACGGGAGGTGAGCAGTATGGCGATAGACAAAAAAGGCACAAAGCAGATTGCCGACAACCGAAAGGCACGTCACGATTATTTCGTGCTGGAGCAGATAGAGTGTGGTATCGAGCTTGTGGGAACAGAGGTCAAGTCTATAAGGAATGGCGGCGTCAATCTGAAAGACAGTTGGTGTTCTATCGAGGACGGAGAGATGTGGGTCAAGGGTATGCACATATCCCCTTATGAACACGGCAATATTTTCAACCGTGATCCACGCCGGGAGAGAAAGCTGCTACTCCACAAACGTGAGATACTGAGGCTGTTCGGAAAGGTACAGCAGGAGGGTCTTACGCTTATCCCGATGTCGCTATATTTCAAAGGCAGCAGAGTCAAGCTTGCGCTTGGGCTTTGCAAAGGTAAAAAGCTTTATGACAAGCGTGACGACATGGCAAAGAAAGCCGCACAGCGTGACATAGAGCGTGCCATGAAAGAGCGAAACTAACATGGGGGTGTAAAGGTTTCGACGGGGGTTTTGAAGCACGATAAGCGAGTAGAGGAGCGCACACTCTTTAAACGGCGTACGTTTTAAAATTAGACGACAACGATAATTTTGAATTAGCTGCTGCTTAAGTCAGCGCTCGTCTTGCCTTAGAGTACCACGGCTTTGGTAAAGGCGTCGATCAGTGGTGAACGTTACAAAGCGACGGCTGTAGCCTTGTGATGTATCACAGCCTACCAAACACACAGGCGTGTCTGTTTGCCTTTGTGCAAGGGAACGGGAGTTTTCCGCAATAACAGAATACACTCGTAGAAGTTCGTGGGGATAGGCTTTCGGACAGGAGTTCGATTCTCCTCACCTCCACCAGCCACTCGCCGTGGCGGGCATTTCCCGTCAAGTTTTTTTGTAAACACACAAAGTCACCGCTGTGATAATTTGTGTGTCACTTTTACAAATTTGGGGGCGTGCCCCTGCACCCAATCCGCTTTACTTTATGTAGGGCGGTTTTTTTATTGCCGCTCATCAATTTTATCTAAAACCCAACCATTGTTTCGCCGTGGCGGGCATTTCCCGTCAAGGTTTTTTTGTAAACACACAAAGTCACCGCTGTGATAATTTGTGTGTCACTTTTACAAATTCAGGGGCTTGCCCCTGCACCCGATCCGCTTTACTTTATGTAAGGCGGTTTTTTTATTTCCGCTCATGGATCATTATTTATAAACCCAACTTTGTTATTTCACCATGGCAGACGCTGATATAATAAAAAAGAGTGCATTACCACCTCTGTGAAATGCACTCTTATATTTTACCCTATTTTTCTTCAAGTCCGCTGAGCGAAAGCCTGCTCTCCATTTTCTGAACAGTCTTGCTCTCCTGCTTTGCGATCTTTGCTTCAAACCAGAATGTCGAGCCTTTGCCCTCCTCCGATTGAACGCCGTATGCAAAGCCGTGGGCTTTGAGTATCTCCTGACAAATGGAAAGTCCAAGTCCTGTGCCTACCACGTCACGCTTTACCTTTGCGTCACGATAGTATCTGTCAAATATCTTAGGCAGAAGTTCCTTGGAAATGCCCTTTCCGTTGTCTGTTACTTCAATACGAACCACATCAGCCTTGTTTATCTGCTTGATACGAATGACCTTATTGTCACCCGTGTAGTTTATAGCGTTGTTTATAAAGTTGTAAATTACCTGATCAAGCTTTGCAATATCCGCCGTTATTATCCTGTCCTCATCAGGGATATACTTGATATCATAACCGTTTTGCTCTATGAGTATCTGATACCTCGTCATGCAGTCATTGAGCTTGTCAACAATAGAGAAGTCCGTGAGTTTAAGCTCCGCATTGCCCGACTCCAGCTTTGAAAGCTCAAGCAGATTATTTACCAGACTTGAAAGCCTGTCAGCCTCGTCGATAATGACTTGGATATGCTCCTGCCTCTTCACAGGATTATCCCCCGACAAGTCCCTTATCATTTCCGCATAAGCCTTTACCATAGTGAGCGGTGTTCTCAGGTCGTGAGATATGTTCGCAATAAGGTCTTTCCTAAGCTCCGATACCTTTTGTATCTCGTCCTTGGCATTGTTAAGCACCGTGGAAAGCTCCTCTATCTCACAATAGCCATGACCATTGAACTCCACCGTATAATCCCCTTCACCGAATTTCTTCGCCGTGTTCGTAATGTCAACGATAGGCTTTGAAAGTCGCTTTGAGATATACATAGTTACAATAAAAGCAAGCTCAAAAAGTATGATAGTGATATAAATGAGCTGTTCTCTTATAATGCTTACAGTGGAATCTATCGGCTCTATTGAGCTTTCAATGAAAAGATACGCCTGCTTATCCGAATCATCAGTGTAGATAGACGTGCAGTAAAATATCTCCTTGCTCTTGAAATTCTCATTCTGAGCAATTTTCGTGATGTAGTTATCGTCCGACTGCTTTAGCTTAGATATCATCTTGAAAAGTCCGATGCCATAGCCCTTGTTTATGATCTTGTTAAGATGCGAATATGCTCCCATGTTGTTTTCCATCACAAGAGGATTGCCCATTTCGTCCGTTATAACAATGCAAAGGCTGTTGTCAAAAGCCAGCGAGCGGTTCGTTACCTCCTGCTGGTCAGTGCCATATGCTTGGATTATCTGATTTGCAGCGTCTGTGATATCTCTTATCTTCGCCGACTGATAATATCTTTCCAAGAAAAAATACTGAAAAAGCCAAATAAGAATAAGAATAAAAGCCGTGAAGAAGATAAAATACATCCACACATATGACCGCAGACTTCTTTTAGCCTTTATCTCCGCTGTCTTATTGCTGACTTTTTCCTTGACTTCTGCAAGCTTACTGGATCTTTTCAAACTTATATCCCATTCCTCTCAGAGTAACAATAAGATTGCGGTATTTTCCAAGGCTGTTTCTCAGCATTTTTATGTGAGTGTCCACAGTTCTGTCATCACCGTAAAAATCAAAGCCCCATACCTCTTCAAGAAGCTTCTCTCTTGAAAGCGCAATGTTCATGTTTTTCACCAGATAGAAAAGCAAGTCATACTCTTTCGGAGTCATGGAAACCTTCTTCCCGTCTATCTTTACCTCACGGGCTGTAAAGTTTATCTCTAATCCCTCGTATCTTATAACGTCCTCAGTGCGCTGAGAAGCTGACGCACGGTTAAGCACCGCCCTTATCCTTGCCATAAGCTCCTTTGGCGAGAACGGTTTTACTACATAATCGTCAACGCCTATCTCAAAGCCGAAAAGCTTGTCATACTCCTCGCCCCTTGCGGAAAGCATTATAACAGGTATCTGCTTTATTTTTCTTATCTCCTTGCAAGCTGAATAGCCGTCAAGCTTCGGCATCATAACGTCCATTATGATGATGTCGAAATCCTGATTTTTCACCATTTCCACAGCCTGCATACCGTCCTCAGCCTGAGCTACTTCATATCCCTCAAACTCGGCATACTCTTTGATTATCTCTCTTATTTTAATTTCGTCATCGACTACAAGAATTTTTGCCATAGTCATTCCCTCCTATTCAGGCAACACCGCACAAAGAACACCTATTTGCTTTGCATACAATGCTTGTGTGTTGCTACCTTAATTCATATTCTTTGCTTATATAATAACCTATTATTGTGTAAAATTTGTGACGGTTTATAGAATATTCTAAGCCATACCGCACCAATTCACAAGAAAACTACTGCCCGCCAACCAAAATGGTATGACGGGCAGAGCTTATATAGGAATTTGTTATGGAAATGTCAGAAAATCAGCAATGTCCCATCATAATGAGAGCCATAAGACAAAAACCTGTTACGATACAACTCATTGCGCCCATGATGTTGTCAATTTTTTCTGCTGTAAGCTTTTTCATAGTGATTACCTCCTTGGGGTCTAAAATAAACTATTCTGTTCTCAGTGCGATAACAGGGTCTTTCTTTGCCGCCACTCTTGACGGGAACAGACCTGCGATAAGCGTCAGGCAAACGCTTATTGCAATGAGTACAACTGCCGCACTGACAGGTATTGAAGCTCTTATCGGCACGTCCGTAAGATGTGCGATTATCATGTTTATCGGTATTGTGAGCAGATATGAGATAATTATTCCCAATGCACCTGCCACAAATCCCACGATAACTGTTTCGGCATTGAACACTCTTGATATATCCCTCTTTGAAGCACCTATACTTCTCAGAATACCTATCTCCTTTGTTCTTTCCAAAACTGAGATGTAGGTTATAATGCCTATCATGATAGATGATACCACAAGTGAAATTGCAACAAATGCAATAAGAACGTAGCCGATAGCGTTTATGATAGAGGTGATAGAACTCATCATAAGACCAACATAATCGGTGTATTCTATCTTGTCCTCTTCGCCGACACTGTCGTTGTAATCGTCGATAATATCTATTATCTTTTCCTTTGAAGCAAAGTCCACAGGATAGATATTTATGCTGTCAGGGTCTTCAACAACTGAATAACCAAGAGTTTTCATGTTGTTGTCATAGTTTGAAGTGGAATATTTTCCGCTGTTTGCAAGCTGATCCGCATTTGTGTCGGACTGTTCTTTGAGCATTTGCTTCATAAGCTCCAGTTGCTCGTCAGAAAGTGAAGCTATATACTTCTTCTGAGTTTCGGTAAGCGATGACATATCACCGCCCTGAATTGCTGACATATCCATTGAACCCATGGCATTCATGCCCATATCTGCAAGCTCGCCTGTATCGGAAGCACCGCTCTGCTCCATAAGAGCCTTATACTGCTCCTCGGTCATTCCCTCAGGTATCTCCATAGAGCTGTCGCCTGCCACCAAACCAGCCTTCTTATCTGTGTCGGAGCTGTCTGCTGTTTTGTCAGCCTTGCTTTCTGTATCGGCTGTGCTGTCGGAAACGATTTCTGAACTGCTGTCTGTATCTGCCGCATTCTCGTCCGTTTTGAACTTAAGTCCTGTGAAAACATCTATGTCAGGATTTGCTATCTGCTCTTTTACTATCTCGCTGTTATCTACTTCGTCGATAAGATATGTCATAAGGTCATGACGATAGCCTATCGCACCGCTTATGGAAGCAGAGGAAGCGTCCTCGTCAGGTCGCAGGATACCGACTACACTTATTTCTGTGCCGTTTGCAACAGCCTTTTTCATGTAGCTCTCATCGCCTGTCATATCTTCCCACACACCGTCTTTTTTCTTATAGAAATCAGGTGTAGGAACGACCTTGAATTTCAGGTCAAGAAGCTCATCATAGGTGTAAACGTGCTGTTCGCTGTCAACGGATATATCCTCTCCTGCCATGGCACGTCTTACTATGCCGTTAAGTGAGCTTGGGTCGAGAAGTCCGAGAGAATAAAGCACATAGTCGTTTATCTCGTTGTTCTTATCAACTACAAGCACAACTTCGTTATACTTTTCAGGCAAACGTCCTGCGATAACGTCATACTGCTTGTCGATAAGCTCCTCATTATCTATCATTTCGCTCCATACGTCAGTACCCATGCCCATCATGCCACCCATTGAGCCACTCATGGACATTGCTTCCATCTGAGTTGAGGACATATATCCCATATCTTCAAGAAGCGTTGACGGATTGACCTGCATTACACCGCTGTCGCTCTCCGTGAAAACGTTAAGTGTAGTGGCGTATGTGTACTGAACGTCGCTTGTAAGGTCTTTCAGGTCGCTGTTATCGTCAAGATATTTCTTGAACTTCTCCAGATTGTTGACCTTTGTTTCTTCCATGAGAGTGTTTATCATCTCGCCCATGGCATTCTGAGAATAGACCTTGTCTTTATCGTGGTTTGCTGAATCCTCATGGTTTTTCGCCATGGTGTTCATTATCTCGCCTATACTTGCGGTGGTCTTTGTTATCTGAAGCGGATAGCTTGAAAGGGTATCAGACTGTACCTGATCTATATAAAGCTGAACGCCGTTTGAGATAGAAAGAATAAGTGCGATACCGATTATACCAATAGAGCCTGCAAAAGAGGTAAGAAGCGTTCTTGCTTTTTTTGTCATAAGATTGTTTCGGCTCAAAGACAGCGCAGTGAGGAAGCTCATGGAAGTTTTAAGCTTTTTGCGCTCTTTCTTCGCTGCCTTTTTGTCAGCCTTAGTAGGCTCTTTTTCAGGCTTTTTGATAGGCTCCACAACATTCTTGTCAAGCGGATCGGAATCATCTATGACCTTTCCGTCAAGAAGTTTTATTATTCTTGAAGAATATTTCATTGCAAGCTCAGGATTGTGCGTTACCATTATAATAAGCTTGTCCTTTGAAATGCTCTTCAAAAGTTCCATTATCTGCACGCTTGTTTCAGTATCAAGCGCACCTGTAGGCTCGTCTGCAAGCAGAATGTCAGGCTCATTCACCAAGGCTCTTGCAATGGCAACTCTCTGCATCTGACCGCCTGACATCTGATTAGGCTTTTTGTGGAGCTGGTCGCCAAGGCCCACCTGCTCGAGAGCCTTGACGGCTCTTTCACGTCTTTCTGACTTTGAAACACCTGAGAGGGTCAAAGCAAGCTCAACGTTTGAAAGCACTGTCTGGTGCGGTATAAGGTTATAGCTCTGGAACACGAAGCCTATGGAATGGTTTCTGTAGGAATCCCAGTCGCAATCCTTGAAATCTTTGGTAGATTTGCCGTTAATGTTAAGGTCACCGCTTGTATATCTGTCAAGACCGCCGATAATGTTCAAAAGAGTGGTTTTACCGCAGCCTGACGGGCCGAGGATAGAAACGAACTCATTCTCACGAAAATCAATGCTAACGCCTTTAAGGGCAGAAACGGTGGAATCACCAACGACATAATCTTTTTTTATGTCCTTTAAACTAAGCATATATTTTCTCCTATTTTTGTTATTGTAAAGATATTATAATAGGGTTTTATAAACTCAGTTTAAACATAACACAGTTTTGGGTAAAAAAATTGTCGGAGGGGAGATTTAAGTGAGGAGTGAGGAGTGAGGAATGAGGAATGAGAAATGAGGAATGGGCAAAGCTGCCCCCAAGCACCGAGCGAAGCGAGAGATAAAGCGCACGCTCAAGCCCGGCGCTAGAGGGCTTGTGGGGTCTAGGGGCAAAGCCCCTAGCGGAGTATGAGGCAGAGCCTCATTCGGCGCAAGCCGACAAGGTGCAGATTGTAGTATTAAAAGCAGATAGAAATAGGATATCAGATAAAAGTGATATCGGAGTATAAAATCTGCACCGCTTTTCTAGCCCTAAGCGCAATGTAGATACGCAAAGAGCGAAGCGATTTTGCGGAGGTAGGACTTGCCCAAATAACTGTAGGGGCGAACAGCGTTCGCCCGTGTTCAGAATTTGTTATAATTTCAGAATTGTAGGGGAGCGGCGCAATTTCTGCTTTGCAGAAATCCGACGTCCCGACCCCCTCGCACGTCTTTGTACATCTGCATGACTTTATGGTAAATTCAAACCTCGTCACTTCGAGCGGGCTGTCGCATTTCTGTGAGCTTGCGAACAGAAATTTCGCCAAGCCCCTACAAGCGTGATAGGATAGTTTTTTGTTCTGTCATACAATGGTTGTAATCGTGGACTTGTTTCTTCGACGGGCGAACGCTGTTCGCCCCTACAGATTTGTTGCCGTAATTTTGTGGTTTTGTACGATTTTTATTCAGTTTTCAAGCTTCAAACAAGGTGCAGGAAGTGCTTTTCTGTGCGATCAGAACCTCTCATCGTGTTCACCTAACTCACGTTGACAAAATGTTTCCTCATACACTGCTACCTTGCAGGATATTCAATTTGGGATAATACCCCTATACTTATCCCCGAAAAGTACCCTTTTTGTTGCATAAAAAATGCAACAATTGCAGAAATGTTGCCAAATTAAAATATAAATCATTTGTTTGCACAAGGCAATACCCCTGAAATTGTGCAGGATCAACATGGAATTTTGAACTAAATGTGTCTTGACATCGTTAATATCACGTTAATAAAACGGTGATATAATAAAAAAATGCAAAGTGAACGGAGGGGTAAAAATGTTTCACATACTTGTGGTGGAGGACGATACTAACACTCGCAAACTGACCTGTGATGTGCTTAGCGACAACGGCTACACACCTATCGAGGCTCGTGACGGTATAGAGGCTCTCGAAATAATGGACGAAAAACACGTTGACCTTATTATAATGGACGTTATGATGCCTCGTATGGACGGTTTGGAGCTTTGCGAAACTATCCGCAAGGCTGGGTTTCAGACGCCTATATTAATGGTGACGGCTAAGGAAACGGCTTTTGACAAAAAGCAGGGCTTTATAAAAGGTACGGACGATTATATGGTGAAGCCTGTGGACGAGGAGGAAATGCTTCTGCGTATTCAGGCACTTTTGCGACGTTCCCAGATAGTGAGCGACCACAAGATAACTGTGGGCGACACCACTCTCGACTATGACGCACTGACTATCAAGACCCCTGAGGGCATAAGGGAGCTTCCGCCGAAAGAGTTCATGCTTCTTTACAAGCTTCTTTCCTATCCCGACAAGATATTCACCCGCCGTCAGCTTATGGACGAGCTTTGGGATATGACCTCAGACACTGACGAGCGCACTGTGGACGTACACATAAACCGCATAAGAGAGCATTTGAAGAATAACCACGATTTTGAGATATTGACAGTGAGAGGGCTTGGCTACAAGGCGGTCAAGCTGAAAGGATAGGCTCATGAAAAAACATCTTATCTCTGCTCTTCGCTCAGAGCGCAGGCGAAATTACACCATGAACGCCAGCATAGTTTCGGCGGTATTTATGATAATGATATGGGCAGGGCTTCTTACGGGATTTATAATGATAGGCATAAAAAGATGCCTGCATTTTCTATCCCCTTTGCAAATGCCTTTTGTTTTCCTTATTGTGGGACTTGTGGTATCTGTAATAATCGGCACTTGCATTTCTGCCGCTGTAGCAAGCAAGATAGTAAGACCTGTGCGTGAGGTAAAAAAGGCAATGCACAGGGTAGAAAAGGGAGATTTCTCTCAAAGGTTAGAGGTAACAGGCTTTAACGGCGAGATAGACGAGCTTATAGAAAGCTACAACAAAATGGCGCAGGAGCTTGGAGGCATCGAGATGTTCAGGGAGAATTTTATCAACAGCTTCTCCCACGAGTTCAAAACGCCTATCGTTTCTATCCAAGGCTTTGCGAAACAGCTAAAAAAAGAAAATCTCTCGGAGGAGAAAAAGCAGGAATACATTGACATTATCATCAGCGAATCAAAGCGTTTGACCAATCTTTCATCGAACATTCTTATGCTTTCAAAGCTTGAAAATCAGCAGATCATCACTGACAAGACAAGCTTTTCCCTTGACGAGCAGATAAGAAACTGCATACTTCTTCTGGAAAAGCAATGGACGGCTAAGGACATAAGCTTTGACATTGATATGCAGGAGATACAATACACCACCAATGCGGAAATGCTTTCGCAGGTGTGGGTGAACATAATAGGCAACGCCATAAAATTCTCCCCAGAGGGAAGCTCTATCAGAGTAAAGCTTTTCAAAGAGGGTGATGTGATAACGGCTGAGATAACTGACCGTGGCATTGGCATGGATCAGCAGACCATATCACACATTTTCGAGCGTTTTTATCAAGGGGACAGGGCGCACGCTTCAGAGGGAAACGGACTTGGTTTGCCACTTGTTAAGCGTATCGTGGAGCTGTGCAACGGCAATATCCGTGTAGAATCACAATACGGAAAGGGTACAAATTTTATTGTTACGCTTCCGCAAAACGACAAATGACCTTAGTATCATAAAAAAAGACGGACACTTCCAAAGAAATGTCCGCCTTTTTCTATTTTATCAGATAGCCGCAAAGCCCTGCTTCAGATCGTCTATGATATCCTCGACATTTTCAAGACCTACGGAAAGTCTTATCATTCCGCCGTTTATGCCTGCGGCAACGAGCTGTTCGTCTGAAAGCTGTCTGTGTGTTGCGGAGGCTGGGTGGAGGATACAAGTACGGATATCGGCAACGTGAACTTCGTTGGAAGCAAGCTTAAGGCTGTCCATGAACTTTGCCGCTGTATCTCTTCCGCCCTTGATAACGAACGAGATAACGCCTGCTGTGCCAAGAGGGAGATACTTTTCAGCAAGCTTATGGTACTTATCGCTTTCAAGTCCAGGATATGCAACGGACTCTACCTTGTCATTGCTTTCGAGGAATTTTGCCACTGTGAGCGCATTCTCGCAATACTGCTTCATTCTTACAGGGAGAGTTTCAAGTCCCAGATTGAGCAGGAACGAGGAATTTGCAGCAGGATAGCAGCCGAAATCTCTCATAAGCTGCATTCTTGCTTTTACTATGTAAGGTGCAAAAGAATATTTCTCAGTGTAGATAGTGCCGTGATAGCTTTCGTCAGGCTCGGTCATGCAAGGGAACTTTCCGCCCGTCCAATCGAACTTGCCGCTGTCAACGATAACGCCGCCAACCTGAACTGCGTGGCCGTCCATATACTTTGATGTAGAATGGATAACGATATCTGCGCCCCACTCGATAGGTCTGCAAAGGTATGGAGTAGCGAAAGTATTATCAACGATAAGAGGAACGCCATTCTTATGGGCGATATTTGCAAAACGCTCGATATCGAAAACTGTCAGCGCAGGGTTTGCGATAGTTTCACCGAAAACAAGCTTTGTATTATCCTTGAATGCCGCCTGTATCTCTTCATCTGTAGCGTCGGGGTCAACATAGATACACTCTATGCCAAGTCTTTTCATTGTTATGCTGAAAAGGTTTATGGTGCCGCCATAGATAGAAGTGGAAGCTATAAAGCTGTCCCCTGCCTGACAGATGTTCAGGATAGAGCAAAGTGTGGCAGCCTGTCCGCTTGATGTACACATTGCGGCTGCACCGCCCTCGAGAGCGGCAATTTTCTTTTCAACTGCGTCTGTGGTAGGGTTTTCAAAGCGTGAGTAGATAAGGCTCTTGGTAGGGTCGTCAAAGACCTCGGCTATCTCTCTTGAGGAGTCATAGACATAGGTTGTACTTTGTACGATAGGCACTACTCTCGGCTCTCCGTTTTTAGGCGTATAGCCCTCGTGTAAACATTGTGTTTCGATCTTCAATCAAATCAAATCCTTTCAATGCGGTAACGACCGCTAAATTTTTACCAATATAAAAAGCTTTTCAAAAAGCGTTTAAAACAGCAGTCACCTCAGACCGCCCAAACATTATAAATGCGTTTATTCTGCATAGCGAAAACTCATAGCTGAATCGAAAATATCTTCTCCCATTGAAACATACTTTAGTGGTATCACCACATTATATTGTATATATTCGCTGTCAGAAAACTCGTATATACCCTGAACGTTCACACTTTGATCCTCACCCAGAGCCGCAATAACACAGCCACGCTTGCCATTGCCAAGGTCAAGTCCCCGATAATCAAGCCAAACATTATCATCAGAGCTGATATCAGCCGACTTTGCATACATATCTAGCATATCATCGACCGTGATCTTGTCAAGCCGCTGATAATAAGACAATGACAGATTTAACCCGTCATATTTTTCGTCCACTTTGCCGTCAATAAGATTTGCATAGACAATCTTCACATCTCTCGTGCCGTCAAAATCATCTGTGGTTATCTCATGCTTTTCCAACTTTGCGGCAGAAAATCCACCTATCTCAGGCAACTCTAAAGCGGCAGAAAAATCTGAAAGCTCTATGGTCAAACCGTTTTCAATATCATAACGGTCTGTATCCACCGACCCTCCGTTAAGCATATCATAAACATAGCTGTCTATGACCATGTAAACGCCACCCGTGGTGATATTCGCAGAAATACCATTTTCGTCAACGAAACTTTCGAGTTTCGTGAACGTGCTATCCTCGTCAAACTGCATTATAACTGCAGTGGCTTTCTGCTCGTCGCTTATTTTGTCGCTAAACTCAAAACGAATGACCCCACCACCGAAATCAGCGTCAGTATACTTGACAGGTATACTAAGGAGCGGCTCGTCAGAATTTATCATTGCGTTTATACCATAATAATCAGAAAGCATTGCCTCTGCACCAAAATTGCCCTCTACGGTGCATTTGGCTGTATATGGTATTTCGCTAAGGTCACAAACAAGCTCAGGGTCACGAATTATTTCCACCTGCGAACTGTCATCCGTCTGCGAACTTTCCTCCACACTGTCGGGCGTATCTGACACCGTTTCCGCAGTAGTAGTATCTTTCGTTTCTGAAACGCTATCTGCGGCTTCCTCAACAGGTCCGCAGGCGCAAAGTGACACTGACAGCAATGCCGCCAGCAATACGGCTGTTTTTCTGCTATTTTTCATATTAAGTTTCTCCCTATTTTTTTATTTTGTTTACCTTACAAGTCCTTGAAGTCCACCCTTGCCCCTGTCAAGGCGCTTTCCATTATTATTCTTGCGCACTCTGAAAGTGACACTGCGCTTTTGCAGGTCATCATGGCTTTTTGTATGCAAAGCCCGAAAACTATGTGAAGCTCTCCCCTGCCTGCTGACTTCTGCGCTATAGGCAGAAGCGGTTGCCAAAGAAGCTTTATATAGCTTTGGACAGTTTCACCTGTGGTGCAGTTTCTTATTTTGCCAAAGCTTGCGCCCCCTGCGTTTGCCGCAGTGTAGCGGAGCATTTCCCCAACGTCCGTAAAAGGCTCGTTATATTTTTTTAGCACTCCTGCGGTAAAAGACCACACTGAGTAGTTATTGCCCACAAGCTTTTCGTCAATGATATCGCCGTAGAAATACTTTCTGCCCGACTTATCAGTGAACACTGTGAAAACGTCCTCTTCTTTAACACCCTCTGTCATGAAAAGCTTTCTCACGTCCTGCTGACAGGAATAGCCTGCAAGAGAGCCTATACAGCACAAAAGGGATTGTGGGTGGACATAGCCCTCGGGGCTTCTCATGGCTCTGAGAAGTCTGTCAAAAATCTCAAAGGCACTGCTTTTATATTGTTCAAGTTCCATTTTTATCACCGTTTCTCACGTTTTCGCTCCTTTTTGGCTTTTCTTCATGATGTTTATCAGATAAAATTCAGGGGCTTGACGATCTGAAAAGACCTATCAGCCCGCTGAAAAATTTTATCCTTTGATATTATACGTTTATTTCTGCAACATCGTCAGACACGCCGTTTGCTTCGACAACAGGCTTTACGCAATTTTCGATAAACTCGTCCACCTGCTGTGGGCATCTGCCGATAAAGTTTTCAGGCTTCATTATCTTATCCATTTCTTCCTTTGTTATCATGAACATAGGGTCGTTAAGGATAAGCTCGCAGAGGTTATTGTCAAGTCCCTCCTTCTTAACTCTTGCACCTGCTACCATTGAATATTCTCTTATTCTTTCGTGAAGTTCCTGTCTGTTTCCGCCCTTTTCTACAGCATCCATCATAATGTTCTCGGTAGCCATGAAAGGAAGCTCTGCCATAACTCTTCTTCTGATGATCTTGTCATATACTACCAAGCCGTTGTCAGGATCTGTAACATTGAGCATGATATTGAGTATAGCGTCAACACCCAGGAAAGCTTCGGCAACGGAAATTCTCTTGTTTGCAGAGTCGTCGAGAGTTCTCTCAAACCACTGTGTACCTGCTGTGAATGCAGGGTTGAGAACGTCGCAGATAACGTATCTGGCAAGTGATGTTATTCTCTCGTCTCTCATTGGATTTCTCTTATATGCCATAGCGGAAGAGCCTATCTGATTTTTCTCGAACGGCTCTTCGATCTCCTTGAATGACTGCAAAATTCTTATGTCATTAGAGAACTTCATAGCAGACTGAGCGATACCGGCGAGAACCGAGCATACCTGATAGTCCATTTTTCTTGAATAGGTCTGACCTGAAACAGGAACAACAGCGTCAAAGCCCATTTCCTCGGCTATCATCTTTTCAAGCTCTTTTACCTTATCAGTATCACCGTGGAAAAGCTCCATAAATGATGCCTGAGTGCCGGTAGTACCCTTTGAGCCGAGGAGCTTGAGGTTAGCAAGTCTGAAATCCAGATCTTCAAGATCCATAAGAAGCTCGTTGCACCAAAGAGTAGCTCTTTTGCCCACTGTTGTGAGCTGTGCAGGCTGGAGGTGAGTATAAGCAAGGCAAGGCATAGCCTTATACTTATCGGCAAACTTTGCAAGCTGGTCGATAACCTTGACAAGCTTTCTCTTTACGACCTTAAGTGCATCTCTCATGATGATAACGTCTGTGTTATCGCCTACATAGCATGAAGTTGCGCCAAGGTGAATGATACCTGCTGCCTTTGGACAAACAAGGCCATAAGCATAAACGTGTGACATAACGTCATGACGAACAAGCTTTTCACGCTCAGCGGCAGCGGCATAATCTATATTATCAATGTTAGCTTCAAGCTCGTCTACCTGCTCCTGAGTAACATTAAGACCAAGCTTCATTTCAGCACGGGCAAGAGCTACCCACAGCTTTCTCCAAGTAGTGAATTTCTTGTCAGCAGAGAAAATATACTGCATTTCCTTGCTTGCATATCTGGTACAAAACGGGCTTTCATAAGAATTTGTCATTGTTCTTCGACCTCTTTCGTAATATTATATAATGTATACAAATTTATTATAGCATATTTTTTGCGGGTTTACAATAGGTTTAAGGAGAAATGTTTACAGCGGGACGGCATTGGATAGGGAAGAAGCTTTTAAAAGTTAAATTTCTGTAAATTTTCAAGCAGAAACAGAGCTGTGCTTGACTTTTGGGGGCGGATATGTTATGATATTAAAGCCGCATATTCACGGTCATAAGTGTTTGTATTTGCAGACCACCGTGCGTAGCGAGTTTATTTAAAGGTAGGTGCATTCGTAATGTACGCAGTAATTGAAACAGGCGGAAAGCAGTATCAGGTTAAGCCTGGTGATGAGGTTTTCGTAGAAAAGCTGGACGTAAACGCTGAGGACGCTGTTACTTTCGATAAGGTAATGGTAGTTGGCGCTGACGACGGTATCAAGGTTGGCGCTCCATATGTTGACGGCGCTTCCGTAACAGCTAAGGTCATCAAGAACGGCAAGTCCAAGAAGGTGACTGTATTCACTTACAAGCCAAAGAAGGGCGAAAAGACCAAGATCGGTCACAGACAGCCTTACACTAAGGTTATGATCGAAGCTATCAACGCATAATGATCTGTGCTGATTTTTTCAGAAATGAGCATGACAGGCTTGTGGGATTTCGTATAACGGGTCACGCAGGTTACGCAGATTATGGCGAGGACGTATGCTGTGCAAGCGTATCGTCTGCTGTAATGTTGACGGCTAACACTGTCACTGAGGCTTTTAAGATAAAGGCTGATGTCGCAGTGGAAGAAAACGAAATAATATTAAGGCTTGAAAATGACAGCTCAGAGGAGGGGGACAAGCTACTTTTAGGGCTTCTCACTCATTTATATTTCCTAGCTGAGGAATTTTCAGGCAGGATCAAAGTCACGGTCAGAGATAACTGATCGGACGGATTACATTTTATGGAGGTGTAATTTAGATGATTAAGATTTCAATGCAGTTTTTCGCTCATAAAAAGGGAATGGGTTCTACAAAGAACGGACGTGATTCTGAGTCAAAGAGACTTGGCGTAAAGAGAGCTGACGGTCAGTTCGTACTGGCTGGTAACATCCTCGTTCGTCAGAGAGGTACTCACATTCACCCAGGCGAGAACGTTAAGAAGGGTTCTGACGATACTCTGTTCGCAACAAGCGACGGTGTTGTAAGATTTGAAAGACTCGGTAGAGACCGCAAGAAGGTTTCGGTTTATCCCAAGGCTTAATTTTGTAACATATGACCCTGAGCCTTAGGCTTGGGGTCTTTTGTTGATTAATGACAACTAAATTTACGCATAATATCATTTATAAGGAGGTTTGATCATGTTTGTCGATCAGGCGAAGATCTATATAAAAGCCGGTGACGGCGGCGACGGTGCAGTTTCATTCCACCGTGAGAAATACGTTGCGGCAGGCGGTCCGGACGGCGGTGACGGCGGTAAGGGCGGAGATATTGTTTTCGTTGTTGACGACAATATCTCAAACCTTATAGATTTCAGATATAAGAGAAAATATGTTGCCGAAAAGGGACAGAACGGCGGCGGCAAAAACTGCTCAGGTAGGAATGCCCCCGACCTTGTGGTGAAAGTTCCTAGAGGCACTGTTGTTAGAGAGATAAAGAGCGGCAGGATACTTGCCGACCTTTCTACCGATGAGCCTGCTGTTATCGCTCACGGAGGCAAGGGCGGGCGTGGAAACGCTCATTTTGCCACTTCCACAAGGCAGATACCGAAGTTTGCAAAGCCGGGTTTCCGTGGTGACGAATATGAGGTCATGCTTGAACTCAAGCTTATTGCAGATGTGGGACTTGTGGGCTTCCCGAACGTTGGTAAATCCACACTTATCTCTGTTGTATCAGCGGCAAAGCCAAAGATAGCCAACTACCACTTCACTACCCTGACGCCTGTGCTTGGCGTTGTTAAGATAGAAGAGGGAAAATCTTTTGTTATGGCAGATATCCCAGGTCTTATCGAGGGTGCGAGCGAGGGCGTTGGTCTTGGTCACGAATTTCTCAGACACGTTGAGAGGTGCAGACTTATCGTTCACGTTATCGACGTTTCAGGCAGCGAGGGCAGAGATCCTATCGAGGATTTCAAGGCGATAAATCACGAGCTTGAAAACTTTTCAATGGAGCTTGCGGAAGCTCCGCAGATAGTTGCCGCAAACAAGAGCGATATGGCTACCCCTGAGCAGGTAGAAAGACTGAGAAACTATGTTGAGGATCAGGGACTTCTGTTCTATGAGATCTCTGCCGCTACCACAAAGGGTACAAAAGAGCTTATGTATGGCGTATGGGAGCGACTTTCTGTTCTTCCGCCTGTTAAGCAGTTTGAAGCTCAGCCGCTCACTCAGGAGGAGCTTGACGATAAGCTCATCTCAAAGAAAGACTTCCGTGTTACTGTGGAGGACGGCGTTTATTTCGTGGAAGCAGATTGGCTTCTTGACATACTCAGGACGGCTAATATGGACGATTACTCTTCCCTCCAGTATTTCCAGAACGTACTCAGGACCAGCGGCATAATCGACAAGCTGGAAGAAATGGGTATCGAAGAGGGCGACACTGTTTCTATATTCGACTTTGAGTTTGAATATCTCAGATAGGAGGGAGCGTCACGGAAAAGCTTTCTGATATGGACGCTATGCAATACTCCCCTCTGGCACTGGCTTTTATCGGGGACGGCGTTTACGAGATAAGGGTAAGAGAAAAACTTATCCTTGAAGCTAATATGCCTGCGGACAAGCTGCACAAGCTCACTGTTGAGAGGGTGTGTGCGGAATATCAGGCAAAGGCTGTTCGCAAGTGGCTTGACGAGGGGCTGCTTAACGAACAGGAAATGGATATTTTCAAAAGGGGCAGAAATGCAAAGGGCATAAATGCTCCGAAACATTCCACTGTGGGGGAATACCGCATGGCGACAGGTTTGGAATGTCTTTTCGGTTTTTTATATCTCACGGGGCGTGAGGAACGTATAGGTGAACTGTTCGAGGCAGCATGGTCTGTGGGCAGCATCAATGAATAATATTACATCAAGGAGTGAATCAAATGTCAGGTCATTCAAAATGGGAAAACATTAAAAGAAAAAAGGGTGCAACAGACGCTGCAAGAGCTAAGATATTTACAAAGATAGGCAGAGAGATCGCTGTTGTAGTTAAGCAGGGCGGTGCTGATCCTGCAGGTAACGCAAAGCTGAGAGATCTTATCGCAAAAGCTAAGTCAAACAACGTGCCTAACGATAATATCGATAGAATTATCAAAAAGGCAGCAGGCGACGGCGACAAGAACAGCTACGAGTCAATGGTATACGAGGGCTACGGTCCAAGCGGTGTTGCTGTTATCGTTGAGTGCCTTACAGACAACAAGAACAGAACAGCAGGCGATATCCGTCACTTCTTCGACAAGTTCGGCGGAAACATGGGTACATCGGGCTGTGTATCTTTCATGTTCTCTGACGTTGGTACTGTTGTTATGGAGAACAACGGTGCTGACGAGGACAAGATAATGGAGGACTGCTTTGAGGCAGGCGCTGACGATTTCAACGTTGATGACGATGTTATCGAGATATCATGCGACCCTAATCAGGTTTCTTCTGTAAGAGAAGCTCTTGAGGGAATGGGTTACAAGGTACTTTCTGCTGAGGCTGAGAAAGTTCCTTCAAACTACACAACTATCGAAGACGAGGACGCTATCAAGAAGATGGGTCTGCTTCTTGAGCATCTTGAGGACGATGACGACGTTCAGAACGTTTACCACAACTGGGAGAATATGCCAGTTGAAGAGGAAGAATAATCAGGAAGATTTCTGACACTTTACTATTGACATTTACATATAATGTGGTATAATAGAATCAGAAAGATTTATTCTTTTAATAGGGGTTGCGAATCCGTCTAAAATCGCTTTAATAGGTATTTAAAGGGTCAATTTGTTTTGACCCTTTATTTTTTGTATGGAGATGTATGTGTGCGCATAATTGAACAGAGAAGCTCATAAAATAATCATGCAGATATGGGGGACTGACGCTTGCAGGGCGACAGTCCCTTTTAAGCTTTAAACGACGATTTTTCGGGGATTTTCGTGTTAAAATCGCTGAAAATCCTTGCAGCTTTGCGGTGCTGTTTGTAAGTTGTGCTATTGACATAAAAGGGGTTATAGTATATAATAATCGTATGTGTAGATATTGCCCTAAAAGATAAAAAAATACAGATAATGGGTGATAAGGAAGAAGCAGAGAATGATAGGAGGAAACTTATGAACAAGATCTTTTGTTCTGCTCTGACAGCCGTTGTTGCAGGTGCTATGCTCACAGGCTGTGCCATGCCTTGGGAAAAGGGTGCTGATGACGACGTTGCCCCTGGTGGTTATTCCTATACGGCTGACTCAAATTCAGAACAGAAACAAGCTTATCGCTGGCTCATAGAGCCGACTATAAACGCCGATAATATCATTTCTTTTGACGGAAGTCAGGTCGACCCTAACAACGAAAAGAACACAGCTTATGCCAACTATTCTGTTATCAGACAGAATGGCAAATATGGCATTATAGACTACAGCGGAAACATGGTAGTGCCTGCGGAATATGACGATTACTACACCTGCTGGTGCGGAGAGGTCACGCTTTTCAATATTATAAATGAAAAGAATGATGAGTATGAGTATTGCAGTATCGACAGCTCAAATCAGGTAGTATACTATGCGGCGGAACATCATGACAGCTCACCGAAATATTACTGGAACAGCAATGAGGAAAAGATCTATGTAAAGGACGCTGACGAAGAACAGGGCGAAGAATACACCGGCAAAAAGGCTGTTGTGGTATGTGAAGCTGACGTGAAAAAGTCTGACAATGGTTTTTATGACATTTCTCCTGTGAGCGAACCGCTTTACGGGCTTGCTAAAAAGGACAAGCTTATACTTGATATGCAGTACACTGATTTCTATGCCCCTGCATACAAAGGCGCGGGACTTACCTGCATCGCCTTTGAGAACGACGAAGGCAAGTGGGGATATGTTGGTTCTGACGGCAAGACTATAATCGACTTTAAGTGCGACGGTGACATGAGTGCCTATTGCGGAAAGGTGATAGATGACGAGATGGCAGTTCATCCTTATCTTTTCACTGACGATTATCTGCCGGTATCCATAGATTCATCATATGGTTATTATGACATAGACGGCAACTGTATCGTAAAGCCAGGCGAGTTCGATCAGGCAAGACCTGCTCACAACGGCAAGGCGTGGGTAATGAAGTCTGGAAAATGGGGCGTTATAGCATTCGGTGACGCACCTGTGGAGGAGGACTCATCAGAGGAAGAGACCACCACAACTACGACCACCACAAGCTACATCACCACGACCACAACTTCAAAGGCCACCACAACAACTTCGGTTTCAACAGAAACGAAAAAAGCAACTGAAACTACTCCATCTTTGACACAGCCAAGTGAAACCACTGAGGTGTCAACGAACACGGAAACTGCTACAGAAACAGTAACGGAGCCTGTTACGGAAACTGATCCGCCTGCTCCTGAGCCTGAGCCTGAACCGACACCTGAACAATAATACAAATATAGAAAGCCCTGCATTAGCAGGGTTTTTTTGTATAACAAAAAAATTATATTAAAAACGCACAAACCATGCAGGGGACGGCGCACCTATATTTTTGCACATAAAAAGCCCTGCCGAAGCAGAGCTTTTATTTTTACTGGTTATATATCTCTTTCCTGAGAAGTGCTTTGCAGGCTTCAAAATCCACCTCGAGAATTGATTGACCGTCAGATGATGTGCCATATGAATAGGAATCATCATCAGGTATTCTCATGGACTTTATCTCGTAATTCATGGAGAATATCGCCTTATAGGTAAGAGCAAAAAGCTGTGTCTGGGACATATTGGTTGTAAGATGTGACATTGACGCTTTTGCGAACTTGTCTATAGTCAGCGGATCTGAGCCTTTCGCCTTTTCGATTATCTTTGTGATAACTGTTCTCTGGCGTTCTGTTCGCTGGAAATCTGCGTTGCCAACATATCTAAGTCTTGCATAGGCAAGTGCCTGATTGCCGTTTACATGGAGCTTCTTTCCGCCCTTATCAAGATAGTCTGTACCCTTTTTATTGCCAAGAAGCTTGTTTTGCTCTGCCATTGGAGGCTTCATGCCCTCGGCTTCTTCGTCGGAAATGTCAAGCTCGATACCGCCAACTGCGTCAACGATATCAACGAATGACAGAAAGTCGATATAAACATAATCGTCAACGGCAATATCAAAATTATACTCTATGGTATCCATAAGAAGCTCTGCACCGCCGTAAACATACGCTGCATTGAGCTTTGACCATGTGTCTATATCATTTCCGTCAGCGTCAATGCCCTTGATATTCACATACATATCACGCATGAAAGAGGTCATTGTTATCTCTTTTGTGGTGCTGTTAATGGAGAGAAGTATCATAGAGTCTGTTCTTCCACGCTTGTCAGCGTTTCTTGTATCAGAGCCTATAAGCAGGATATTTCGTACATCAGAGCTGTTCATGGAAACATCTGTGTTCATTCGCTGACCTCTTTGCACCTTGTTCACCATGCCTATGTATCGCCATATAAGCACGTTCGCCAATATGAAAACCACCAAAAGTATGATGATAAGCACCTTGAAAAAGGTTTTTATAGGGTGTCTTTTTTTATTTTCCACTTTGTTTTTACCTTTTTTGTTCGTCTGACCGTTACGGCTTTTATTGTTTTTGCCAAATTGCAGGTCATTATTTCGTCTTTGGGCTGAGGTCTTGTTGCTTTTTGCTGACTTGCCTGAACCTCTCTGCTTGCTCTGTCTGTTCTGTGGACGTGACGTTTGTCTGCTCTGTGTCTGCCGTCTTGGAGTGCTTTCTCTGTATGAGCCTGCGTGATCTGATGATGAACGGCTTCCCTGCCCGTATGGCTGAGCTGTACCCTGTGTATTATCATCAGGGTAGCCAGCGTCATAGTAATCGTCAAAGTCGTTCACGCCCTCGTCTATTTGCTGAACACGCTGTCCGCCCGCACCGCTTATGCGATTGAACTCGTCAAGCTGTCGCTGATATTCCTGTTCATAGTAGTCCTGAGGCTTATTATCGTTTGTGTAGTTTTGTTGTCTGTCTTTATTAGCCACCTGACTGCACCTCCGTTCATTTTTACAATACCAATATTATAGTACATATCAGGCTTATTGTCAATGACAGAAAAAAGGCGGAGCTTTTTCCAGCGTCCGCCTTTTTATTTTTACGTTGTTGTGGAGAAGCGGGCGAACACTGTTCGCCCCTACAAGCCAATGCCGTTTTTATGGGCATTTGCAGGTCTACACATAGCCTTATTTTATTCTGCTGCTTCTTAGGGCGTTGAGGATAGCTATTACGGCTACGCCAACGTCTGCGAAAACCGCAAGCCACATTCCTGCAAGTCCCAATGCACCGAATATAAGCACAAGGGCTTTTACTCCAAGGGCAAAAATTATATTCTCTCTTACTATTGTCATAGTCTTTCGGGATATCTTTACTGCGTCTGCTATGCTTGACGGATCGTCGTTCATAAGCACAACGTCTGCGGCTTCAATGGCGATATCTGAGCCTAAGCCGCCCATTGCGATACCGATATCTGCTCTTGCGATAACAGGTGCGTCATTTATTCCGTCACCTGCGAATGCAACAAGTCTGCGGTCGGGGTCTTTTATAAGCTGTTCGACCTTTTCAACCTTGTTTTCAGGGAGAAGCTCACTGAAGAATGTTTTTATGCCCACTTTCTTTGCCACCTTTTCGGCGGTATCTTTCTTATCCCCTGTGAGGAGGACAGTTTCAACGCCAAGCTCTCTAAGTCTTGAAACGGCCGTGGCAGAGGTTTCTTTTATCTCGTCGCCAAGGAGTATCTCGCCTATGAACTTGCCGTCAAGGGCAACATAAACTGCCGTTGCGGAGTCTTCTGAGCTTTGTGCTGCAATGCCGTTTGTTTCAAGAAGCGCTTTCTTTCCGCAAAGTATCTCCTTGCCGTCAAGCTTTGCTCTTACACCGTTTCCTGCTATCTCTTCAACATCAGAAAGTCTTGCACCGTCTATTTCCTTGCCGTATCTCTGCACTATGGAGATACCGATAGGGTGAGTTGACATACTTTCTGCATATGCGGCGGCTTCAAGGAGGATATCCTGTGAAACGCCCTGTGGGTTTACGCTGAGGACAGTGAACTTGCCCTTTGTGAGCGTACCTGTTTTATCCACTGCGAGAGTTTTGCACTTCGCCATTGTTTCGAGATTCTTTGCACCCTTTATAAGTATTCCCTTTTTAGATGCTCCGCCTATTCCTGCGAAGAACGAGAGAGGAACTGAGATAACAAGTGCACATGGGCAGGATATTACAAGGAACAGAAGTCCTCTATAGAGCCATTTTGAGAACTGGTCAAAGCCCAGAATGAAGCTTGGTATAAACACGAGTGCAAGTGCAGCAATTACTACCGCAGGGGTATAAACTCTTGCAAAACGTGTGATGAACTTTTCGGTCTTGGCTTTTCTTTCGCTGGAGTTTTGCACCATATCGAGAATTTTCGACACTGCAGACTCGTGGAAGGTATTTGTGACCCGAACTTTGAGAAGTCCTCTCAGATTTGTTGAGCCACTGAGGACGCTGTCCCCTGCTTTGACCTCGACCGGAAGAAACTCACCAGTAAGTGCTGATGTATCAAGCTCTGATTCTCCTTCTGTTACGATACCGTCAAGAGGTATTCTCTCGCCTGTTTTTACTGCGATCATCTCGTCTTTGAGGATATCCTCAGGAGGAAGCTCGTATGTTTTGCCGTTTCTTACAACTGTTACCGACTCAGGCTTAAGCTCCATAAGCTTTGTGATAGATTTTCTTGACTTCTCTACTGCGATAGTCTGGAAAAGCTCGCCCACCTGGAAGAACAGCATAACGGCTGCACCCTCACGGAAGTCTTTAAGTGCAAATGCGCCAACTGTTGCGATAGTCATGAGCAGTGACTCGTCAAAAGCCTCGCCTTTAACAAGGTTTCTTACAGCGGCGATAACAACGTCAAGACCTGCGATAAGGTAAGCAACTATTGCAAGGCCTGCACTGAGATACTCACATACAGTGCCGCTTCCAAGCTTATCCAAGAGCATTGATACGATAAAGAACACGATAGCCACTGAAAGCTTGACTATCTCGCCCTTATGGTCATTCACAGGCTCTTTCTCTGCTGTCTGAGCACCATAATCCTTAACAGTAACGTCAGGCTCAAGCTGATGGACGGTATCTTCTATCATGATACGCAGGTCAGGATTAGAACCGTCTGTTTTGACAGTTAGCTTTTTGCTGATAAAATCAACGTTTGATGAAATAACGCCTGCAAGCTCACCCACACGGTTTGCTATCTTTTCACCGCAGTTAGGGCAATCGAGATCCTCCAGCTTCAGATAGAGAGTTTTCTCAGCGCAATCGCCAAGCTCTTTCACGCTAACGTCAGGTTCAAGCTTATGGACGACGTTTTCTATCTCGGTGAAGAGTGTATTTTTATCGCCGTCAAAATCAACTGTGAGCTTTTTATTGATAAAGTCAAGGTTAGAGCTTTTAACGCCTGAAAGCTCGCCCACACGTTTCTCGATCTTTTCCGCACAATGCGGACAATCGAGTTCCTTAAGAAGCAAAGTCATTTTACTCATTTCACATTCTCCTATACTACAAAAAAACAGATCACTCTCTTTACTCGCTGATATGCTCGATACCCATATTGAGTATGACAGCGACGTGCTCATCAGAAACGGAATAATAGACAGTTTTTCCCTCACGTCTATACTTCACAAGTCTGGCCTGCTTTAGCACTCTCAGCTGATGCGAGATAGCTGACTGTGACATTTCCAACAGCTCTGCGATATCGCACACGCACATTTCGTCCTTTATAAGTGTAAAGAGTATTTTCACTCTTGTTTGGTCGCCAAGGACTTTGAAAAGCTCTGCCACGTCATATATTTCCTCCTCAACGGGCATTGTTTTCCCTATTTCCTCCATTTTCTCTATATTCTTTCCTCCGCACTGTTTATGCTCATGCTTTACTGTATTCTCGCTCATTTATTTTCGCTCTCCTTTTCTTATTATTGTTTTAGTATATTCGATATGGGTCATTTCAATTCATCATATGAATAACTGTTCATATGTTTATTATATCATATATTCATGTTTTGTCAAGGGGGGTTTGAAAATTTTTTTGATTTAAGTTATTGGGGGTATTTTGTTTACATGGTACTGGTTGCATACCATGCGGGCGAACGATGTTCGTCCCTACGGATTATTCGGGCGAGTTTGCTGTGCCGCAAAATCGCTTCGCTCTTTGCGGATTTACGTTGTGCTAAGGGATAGAAAAGCGGTGCAGGTTTATGCTTCGATGTTGGTTTTATTTGATGTTTGGGTTCTATGTGCTTTTTGGATTTGTTCTGCACCGCTTAGTAGGCTTACGCCTATTGAGGCTCTGCCTCAAGCTCCGCTAGGGGCTTTGCCCCCAGACCCCCACAATGGGTTTCACCCCTTGACCCTGACCAGGGGCGTGCCCCTGGACCTTTTGCTCGCTTCGCTCGGTGTTGGGGCACAACTCTGGTCAGCTTTGCCCATTCCTCACTCCTCACTCATCATTCCTCACTCCTCATTCCTCATTCCTAATTCCTAATTCCTAATTCCTCACTCCTCACTTTTTACACCTGTATTTAAACTTGACAAGTGTCTAAAAAAATGTTACTATACTATAGTAATAAAACTTATATGCAAATTCTCGGTCCTATCGGAAAGGAAATGATACTATGTCAAAATCTGTTGAGATCCAATCTCAGGATCTAACCAAAAGATACACCCTCGGCGAGGAGATCTTCAACTCCGTTTCCCATGGTGCAGGCGGTCTGCTTTCTATCGCAGGCACTGCCGTTCTTATCGTTCTCGCTGCCATTTACTCCAACGCTTGGGGCGTTGTAAGCTCCGCTATTTTCGGAGCTTCTCTTATCATACTTTACACCATGTCAACCCTTTATCATGCTATCACCAATCCAAAAGCCAAAAAGTTTTTCAGAATAATGGATCACAACACCATTTTCTTCCTCATCGCAGGCACATACACCCCTATCACCCTTGTGCCTTTGAGAGGTGCGTTTGGCTGGGTTCTTTTCGGAATCGTCTGGGGTGCGGCTATCCTTGGCATTGTGCTGAACTCCATTGACCTTGAAAAGTTCCGCAAGCCCTCTGTTGTATGCTATATCGCAATGGGCTGGGTAGTTATAATCGCTGTCAAGCCTATGATAGAAAAGGTATATCCGCTGTCCTTGTGGTTTATTCTTATAGGCGGACTTTTTTACACTGTGGGCGTTATTTTCTATGTTAAAAAGAACAAAAAATATTTTCACTCAATATGGCATTTGTTCACCATTGCGGGAAGTGTTTTCCACTACTTTGCGGTGCTTATGATGATAACACATGACTAAAAGATCATCCCGAGGGTTTGCGTCCTCGGGATTTTTCTGTTTAGAGAAAATATTTCTAAAATGAAATATATGGCGGTTTTTCTATTGCAAAAATGGCTGAAAAGTAGTATAATCATAATGATGTATTATATGTGACTGCACTGAATTTTTCACATGGGTGCGGTTTTAACATGAAAGGAGCATTTTATGCGTAGATCGGGTATTTTAATGCACATATCCTCTCTGCCTAACGATTATGGTATCGGCAAGCTTGGCAAGGAGGCTTATGCTTTTGTGGATTTTCTTGAAAAGGCTCACCAAAAATGTTGGCAGATACTTCCTATATCTCCTACAAGCTATGGTGATTCGCCATATCAGAGCTTTTCTGTTCACGCTGGAAATCCATACTTTATAGACCTTGAAGCTCTGGAGAAAGAGGGTTATCTGAAACCTGCGGAATACAAGGATATTGAGTGGGGCGATGACAAAGGGTCTGTTGACTACGGCAAGATATACGAGGTCATTTTCAAGGTGCTGAGAACGGCTCACAAACGTTTTCGCAAAAAGCCTGAAAAGGCATACTCAAAATTCGTGGTAGAAAACAAGGATTGGATATACGACTACGCTTTGTTTATGTCACTGAAATTTGCCAACAAGGGCAAGGCTTGGTATGAATGGGACGAACCGCTGAAAATGTACAAGCCTAAGGCGATAAAAAGTGCTAGAAAAGAATATGCAAACGATATAGACTTCTGGTGCTTTGTGCAGTATAAATATTTCCAGCAGTGGAAAAAGCTCAAGTCTTATGCCAATGAAAAGGGCATCGAGATAATAGGCGATATCCCCATATATGTGGCATATGACAGTGTTGAGGTGTGGAGCACACCGCAGTATTTCAGCCTTGACAAAGAGAAAAAGCCTGTTGAGGTGGCAGGATGTCCACCTGACGCATTCACGGCAGACGGTCAGCTTTGGGGCAATCCTCTTTACAACTGGGAATACATAGCAAGAGATAAATTCCGCTGGTGGGTAGAGCGTATAAAGGCGGCTTCTGACACCTATGACGTGGTGAGAATAGACCATTTCAGGGGCTTTGAAAGCTATTACTGCATACCATACGGTGCAAAGAACGCCAAAAAGGGCAAGTGGAGAAAAGGTCCTGACATGAGGCTTTTCAAAGAAGTGAGAAAACAGCTTGGGGACGTGAAGATAATCGCAGAGGACTTGGGTTTCCTTACAAAGCACGTTGTAAAAATGCTCAACGCAAGCGGATATCCTGGCATGAAGGTGCTGGAGTTCGGCTTTGATTCTGATAATACAAACGGCTATCTGCCCCACAATTTTAAGACCACAAACAGCATTTGCTATACGGGTACGCACGATAACGAAACCATACTTGGCTGGATAAAGAGCTGTGACGAAAAGACCAGAAGCTACTGCAAGGACTATCTTGGAGTTACAAAAGACGAGTTCGTGCCTTGGGCAATGGTAAGACTTTGTTGGTCCAGCGTGTGTGATACAGCTATCGCACAAATGCAGGATATACTTTGCCTTGACGATAAAGCCAGAATGAATACACCGTCAACAGTGGGAGCAAATTGGAAGTGGAGATTGGAAAGCTTTGATAAGCTTGATGATACTTTGGCGGAGAGATTGGCGAAGATAACAGCGGTGTATGGCAGATAGAGCAGGGATAAATGAGGAATGAGGAATGAGGAGTGAGGAATGTGCATAGCTTATCAGAGTTGTGCACAAGCACCGAGCGTAGCGAGCAAAAGGTCCAGGGGCACGCCCCTGGTCAGGGTCAAGGGGTGAAACCCATTGCAGGGTCTAGGGACAGAGTCCCTAGCGGAGTTTGAGGCAGAGCCTCAATAGGCGTAAGCCTACAAGCGGTGCAGAGTAAAACTAAAAAGCACATGAAAGTTTGATATCAGATAAAAGTAATATCGGAGAATTAAATCTGCACCGCTTTTCTATCCCTTAGCGCAACGTAGATTCGCAAAGAGCGACAGCGATTTTGCGGCAGAAGAACTTGCGCACCAAAATGTAGGGGACGACGCCCTCGGCGTCCCGCACCCCTCGACGTTTCGATTGCAATCTCATTTGTGTTATCCGCGCAATGTTGCTCTGCACAAATTCTGGATAATTTAAACCTTGTCACTTCGAGTGGGACGCCGAGGGCGTCGTCCCCTACAGGTGTGATAGGGTAGGTTTTAGTTCTATCCCATAATGTTGTTGCCGTGGGTCTGTTTCTTCGACGAGCAAACAATGTTCGCCAATACCATACGTTGTGCGGATAATAACAAAGTACAAAATACAATAGAATACATAAAATATCAGAAAGGATAAAAAAACCAATGAACAAAGAACTGTTTTACAGCGAACTTAGTAAAGACCTGAAAAAGAAGTTTGGCACGAGCGTTGAAAAAGCTCTGCCTTGGCAGCTTCACGAAAGCCTGTCGGCTACTGTTATGGAGCTTATTGACAGCGATTGGGAGAACAGCAGAAAGGCTCACCTTGACAGCCGCAGAGCCTGCTATCTCTCTATGGAGTTCCTTATGGGCAGAGCCGTTTATAACAATCTCCTTTGCCTTGGTATCACTGACGAGGTGGACGAGCTTTTGAAAGCTCACGGCAGAAGTCTTAATGACCTTGAAGAAATAGAGGACGCTGCCCTCGGCAACGGTGGTCTTGGCAGACTTGCCGCTTGTTTTCTCGATTCCGCCGCCACTCATGACCTGCCTTTGGACGGCTACGGAATAAGATACAAGTATGGTCTTTTCAAGCAGAAGATAGTTGACGGTTTCCAAAAGGAAGAAGCTGACAACTGGACTAAGTACGGCGACCCTTGGTCTAAGAGATGCGAAAATGACAAGGTAGTCGTTAAATACGGCGACCAGACTGTTTATGCTGTGCCTTATGATATGCCGGTTATCGGCTTTGGCACTAAGAACGTTGGCACACTCAGACTTTGGCAGGCTGAGAGCGTGGAGGATTTCGACTTCGCTCAGTTTGACTGCGGTAACTATGACGGTGCCGTAAAGGCTAAAAATGACGCTGAGAACATTTCTAAGGTGCTTTACCCTAACGATAACTGTGAAGAGGGCAAGATACTCAGACTTAAACAGGAATATTTCTTCTCCTCCGCTTCTGTGACGGATATTCTCAAAAAGCATTTGGCTAAGTTCGGCACTCTTGACAACCTTGGCGACTATATTACTATCCAGCTTAATGACACTCACCCTGTTATCGCTGTGCCTGAGCTTATAAGACAGCTTTGTGCTGAACATGGATATGACTTTGACAAGGCTTTTGAGATCGCTCACAAGGTCTTTAACTACACAAACCACACTATCATGGCTGAGGCTCTTGAAAAGTGGGATTGCAGACTTGTGGAAAAGGTAGTGCCTGAGGTCTACACATATATCCTTATGATAAACGAGCGTTTTATAAAGGATATGTACGCTCTCAAAAAGGACAGAGAATATATTTCAAAGCTCTCCCCTGTTGGCGACGGCATGGTAAAAATGGCGTTTATGGCTATCTATGTTTCAAGCTATATAAATGGTGTTGCGGCTATCCACACTGAGATACTGAAAAAGGACGCTCTTAAGGATTGGTATGAGCTTTATCCTGAGAGATTTCAGAACAAGACCAATGGTATCACACAAAGACGTTGGCTTGCACTTTGCAACCCTGAGCTTTCAGCACTTATCACAAAGCTTTTAGGCAATGCGGACTGGGTGAAGAACTTGGACGAGCTTAAAAAGCTTGAAAAATATGCTGATGATGAAGCTGTTCTTAACGAGTTCATGGCTGTTAAGGAGGCTCAGAAGAACCGCCTTGCCGCTTTTGTAAAGGAGCATGACGGTGTTGACATCGACCCGAACACTATTTTTGACATTCAGATCAAGCGTCTGCACGAATACAAGAGGCAGTTCCTTAACGCTTTGTCTATACTTTACATTTACTATGGCATCAAGGACGGCTCTATAAAGGACTTCACACCGACAACATTTATTTTCGGTGCTAAGTCTGCACCGGGATATCGCAGAGCAAAGGCTATCATCAAGCTTATTGGCGAGATAAGCAAGCTTGTGAACGCTGACCCTGACACAAAAGACCTTATCAAGGTAGTATTCGTACAGAATTACAACGTTTCCTATGCGGAAAAGCTTGTTACTGCGGCTGATGTTTCCGAGCAGATATCTACGGCAGGCACTGAGGCGAGCGGTACAGGCAACATGAAGCTTATGCTCAACGGAGCGGTCACACTGGGAACTTATGACGGAGCTAACGTTGAGATAGTTCAGGAGGCAGGCGAGGAGAACAACTACATCTTCGGTGCAAGAGTAGAGGAGCTGGCTGAGATAATGCCAAAGTATGACCCTAGGGAGATACTTTTCTCAAACGACAAGATAAAGCGTGTTCTTGACAAGCTTATTGACGGCAGTCTTTCAGACGGCGGCGTTCCGTCCAACGAGGAGGGCAGCTTTAAGGAGCTTTACAAGGCGCTCACTGACGGTGCAAGCTGGCACATTCCTGACCACTACTATGTTCTTGGCGACCTTGAAAGCTATGTTCAGGCAAAGCTCAAGGTCAACGCAGACTACAAGGACAAGCTTGCATTCGCTAAGAAGTGCTGGCTGAACATTGCAAATGCCGGCAAGTTCTCTTCTGACAGAACTATCAAGGACTATGCTGAAAACATCTGGAAGATAGAGCCTGTTAAGCTGTAATTGGAAATCAAATTTCTATGCAAATTGAATTTGTTAATGGTATCACACATGATTTTAAGCTTTTTATACATGAAAATGAACTTATCATAATATTAATTTGCGAAAATATGAACTAAAGCATTAATACACAAAGGACAGGCTCGTTTTTTGACGGGCTTGTCAGTTTTGATGTAAATATATTCAAGGGATAGATTTACATAAATGGCAGGAGGATAAATGTTAGACACCTTACTTAAACTAGACGGCGACATACTGTTATGGATACAGGACAACCTGCGTGCAGGGTGGCTCGACCCCATAATGAAGTTCATAACATATCTTGCAAACGGAGGTGCGTTATGGATAGGCATATGCGTTTTACTTCTCATACTGAAAAAGACTAGAACAACAGGCATCGTGTGCTCATGCTCCCTTGCGGTGACTTTTCTTATAAACAACATCATTCTCAAAAACATTATTGCCAGAACAAGACCTTACGAGGTGGTCGAGGGGCTTAACAGGATAATAGGGGCACAATCGGACTACTCGTTCCCGTCTGGACATTCGGGAGCTTCCTTTGCAGTGGCGGTGGTAATGTTCATGGAGATGCCGAAAAAATATGGCGTGCCTGCACTTATAGTGGCAACACTCATTGCGTTCTCACGGCTGTATGTTGGTGTACACTATCCATTCGACGTTATCGCAGGCGTTCTAACGGGAACGATTTATGCTGTTATAACAGTGGCAATATACAGAAAATTCTTCAAGGACAAGAAACATTCTGAAAAATAAAAGACATTTGACGGGCGGTTTTTGACCGCCCGTTTTTTGTTGCTTTATCATCAAATTCTATTGAAAATCAAGTGGAAATATGCTATCATAGAGATAATAAATATGAAGGAGAAAATCTTATGAAAAAGGTGCTTAAGACTATTCTTATGGGTGCTGTGGCTTTCAGCCTTGCTATGGGAGTGGGCTGTGGGACTGGCGAAAACAGCAGTCTGGAAAAAGAAAGCTCAAAGGCTGAGGACAGCAGTTCACAGAATAAGCGCAGACAGCTTCGTGACAAGTCTGACTACGGAAAAGTGATAGCCCTCACTTTTGATGACGGCCCTAACACTGACACAACTCCCCTTGTTCTTGACAAGCTTGAAGAACACGGCATTGTGGCTTCGTTTTTCGTTATCGGAAACAACATCACAGACGAGAGTGCAGAGGTCATGAAGCGTGCTTACAACATGGGCTGTGACATTGAAAACCACTCTCAGAGCCACCCTGACATGACAAAAATGACCGCAGAGGAAATAAAGGCGGAGATAAACTTTACCTCTGACAAGGTGAAAAAGGCTGTTGGCGAACGTCCACAGTTTTTCCGTCCGCCATATATTGCGGTGAACCAGACAATGTTTGACGTTATAGATATGCCGTTTATATGCGGATACGGCGCAGAGGACTATAACAATGCCATAGGCGTTGAGGAGCGTGTTGAAAAGGTGCTTGCACAGGCTAAGGACGGGGGAATTATCCTGCTTCACGATATGAACGGAAACGTTCAGACAGTTGCAGCCCTTGATAAGATAATCCCTGCGCTCAAAGAACAGGGCTACGAGTTCGTTACCATAACAGAGCTTTTCCACGCAAAGGGAGTTGCCATTGACCCTGACTCCGAGATAATTTACAGCTACGCTGAGCAGACTGAAATGTACGGCTAAAAATGACAAACAAAACCGCCTGAGAGAAATAGCTTCTCAGGCGGTGATTTTTTTATCAAGTAAATCGTGCCCCAGGCTGATCCTCTGGTGGGATAGGTGCTCCGCAATGAGGACATTCTGTACAGGTGTCTACGACATAGGTATAGCCGCAATATTCGCAGGCTTTTTCCTGAGCTGCGTCAGAACACGGCTTTGCTTTGGCATATTTTCTCGCCTTTGGATTTATGCCTATCATAAGGCAGGCGTGCAGACACACAAAGGCTAGAATGGCGATCGAAGTAAATAGTATAGTCCAATTCACTTTACTCTTCATTACGGTAGGCGTCAGGTCGTCAAATGATGTGCTGATAGCCGAGGACACTGTATAGCGTGTTCTCGCCGTGAGATTATTCTGCAGCTCGTCATTGAAGCTGTTCGTTACAGATTTTGTCAGAACATCATCTGTATCATTGCCCTGCATACCCTCCCAATACCAATCCTCAAAGCCGTCAGAGGAAGAATAGCCGTCAGGGGTAGAGTAAACTATGAGCCAATGGCTCTCGTCCGCAAAGTGGTTCACATACAGATCATAGGCATAATTTTCAAGATCTGAATAATTTCCCTGCCAATCGGAATTTTCCACTGTTATGACCGCAGGTGAGATACCGGTGCGGTTATAAAATGCCACCAGCGAGTTCCTAAGCTCTGCGGTGTTGCCAAGGACATTTGCTTTATCCTCCACAACTATTTTATAATCATAATTTTGGGGAAGCTTATGAGGGTGATGATAAGCCTCGGCAAACATAGAAAATGTGAATAAAATAAACGGCAGATAGAAAAGCAGCATAAGAAATCTCAAAGGACTTCTTTTTTCGGTTATGTCATAATCTGCATAGACATAGACAGGTCTGTGATGATCATAATATACATATCTTCTTGCGTCCGGAAAATAGGTGCTTCTTACGTGGCGTGAGCTTCTTCCTGAGCCTCCGTGCGAATGGCTGCTGTGATGCGAGCCTCCGTGTGATCCTCCTCCGTGAGAGCCGCCCCCTGATGAATGTGGCATTTATTTTTTACCCCTTTTCCCTATACAAATCTATAAGTCTATCAATACTGCACACGCTCGGCTGTGTAGCCGTCTTTTTCAAGCAGGTCGATTATTCCTCCCTCGCCTGCATAGTGTGCCGCACCAACAACATAGAACACGTTCTTGCCCTGAGACATAAGATCCTCGGCAGCTTTTGCCATGTTCTTGTTTCTGTCATAGAGCATTTGGTTATTATAATCCTCGGCGATCTTTTTGTCCTCCTCGGTATAGCCTGCAAGCTCCTCCTCGTTATCTTCCTCAAGGAAGGTTTCGATATCTCCCGACTTCCATGCGGTATAGAGGTCTTCAAGAGCCTGCTTTTGGCTCTCCTTGGTTTCACCCTCGTAGCTTCTGAACATAAGGTCATAGATATCGTCAGAGAAGTTTATGAGCAGATTCATCTGGAAATCCACCGACTCAACTTCATATATCTCCTTACCGTCTGCATGGGCGGTGGTAAGAAGGTAGTTGTCAAGACCCTTTTCCGAGTCAAAGCCGGAATCCTGAATAAGCAGGGTATCAAGAGTGCTTGAAACAGCCCATGGTCTGTAGACCTCCAGGGCGGAAATATCCATGCCCCAATAGCCGAGATATGTTTGCAGTGCTGAATATGCTTCCTCGGAAATATGCTGGCTGAGCTTTGTGTTATCATTATAAAGCATTTGCTTCATAAGATTTTTCATATACTCGCCGTCCTCGCTTGTGGAGGTTATATCGCACTCCACTGCAAGTATATCAGCTTTGTTGTACGCATTTGTTACTGCCTCAGGGAGCGGATAGCACTCGTCTTTCAGTGCATGGAAAGAGCCGAGCATTACCATTGTGTTGCCCTCAGGTGAAGTCACTTTCCACATGGCAGGTGTGATGCCGTTCGTCTTTGTATCGTCCGTTACCGCTGATGAGCTGTCTGAAACACTGCTGTCAGGTGCAGAAGTGGCAGAAGCTGTACTGCTCGCCTCCCCTGCGGTGGTTGTATCAGCCGTTGTGTCGGCTGTTGTAGTTGTGGCTGCCTTTGAGCTGCTGTCGGTCTGTGAACTGTCAGGCACCTCTCCGCATGAGCAGAGAAGTGCGGTGCACATTGCAGCGACTGTAAAAAGGCTCAATGTTCTATGTATCTTTTTCATGGTTTTATCTCCTGTCTTCATAGTTGTATATTTCAGTATATCACACATCGAAAAAATTTTCAAGTATGGTTACAATTTTGTAATAGTCAGGCTTTATTCTCTCGTATACGCTTTTCTATCGTTTCCATATCTATGCCGTATTGTTTAAGTATAGTCTGAGCGAAGCTGTTGTCACGGGGCATTCCACGGACTATCTTATACTTTCGCTCTCCTGTTTCATCATCTGCGTCGGCGACAATGCTTGCAAGCTTTGTTCTGAGCGTGCTGTCTTTATTAAGCTCCACGGTCTTGTATGCGATATCCACAAGATGTGTTGCAAAAACTCCTCTTACGCCCATTTTGCAGAATATCCTCAAAAGCTCGCAGGCGACCTCAACACACTCCCTTGGGGTTGTGCTTTGGATAGACTCGTTCATAAGAAGCAGGCTGTTTGCTGTGATAGTGTCGCTTATTTCACGGAACTCTTTTATCTCTGTGGTGAAACGGCTTGTGTCGATACCTGTTTTTTCCTCTTGCGGAAACTGAGTGTAGATATAGTCCACAAGGGATATCTCACAGTATGAAGCAGGCACATAAAGTCCTGTCTGCGCCATTATCTGACACAGACCGACCGCACGGAGAAATGTGGTCTTTCCGCCATTGTTTGCACCCGTAAGCACATAAAAGCCCTCGCTGTCACCTCCCATGGTAATATCGTTTGTGACAACGGATTTTTTCTCCTTGTGGTCAAGATTATATATTCTGGCTTCACGGAAATAAACAGGGTCAAAGATATCCTTTATGACGGCTTTTCTCTCACCTGCAGGAAGAATTTTCGGACGGCACATTTTAAGCCCCTGATCTTCGCAGGCTTCTATCATAGCCACTGCGCCCATGTAGTATTCAAGCTGATAGTCTATATAGCGCATATCGGCAATGCCTGCTTTCTGATACTCAGCAAGCACCTTGTCTATCATTTTCACAAAAGTATCAGTAAGATCGCTAAGCTCGTCAAAAAGGGTCTTATCCACAGTGTTGATAAGTTTATCGTCAGACACCTCGCTGTCATTATACTTTTTTCTGAGATTTTTCACAACAGCCTTATCGTTGAACTTTGCCCCATGGTAAAGTATCCTGTCAACAAGGGACGGCTTTATATCGTAACGCTCTTTTGAAAGCTCTATAATTCCTGCTGAAACAGGAACTAGCCTTTCATCGAGGTTTATGGCAACTGTAACGCTTCGTATGCGGTCATAGAGTGCCTTTTTAAGCTTCTCTATCTCACCCTTCAGGGATATATAATGCTTGTCGCCGTAATGCTCCTCAAAGAACGCAAAAAGCTTTTTTACGCCCTCTGAGCGTATCTTATCTTTCATTTTTCCATAAAAATCGTGCATTATCTCCATGCACTGTATGTAAGCGTCAAAACCGCTTATGGCGTCATCAAGCTGTGAAAAGCTGTCGGGAGTAGTAAGATTATAGATGTTCTTTCTGTCATTTTCCACCATGACGTTTATCACCTTGCGTATGGTGGCAGACAATGACGGAAGCCTTATGAAATCATCAAGGATATCAAGGCGGTAGTTTATTACCTCCTCATCGTCGCAAACCTCACAAAAAAGCCTCATTACACGATACTGGTAATGGGGCGTGATAAAATCAGCCACCTTTTCAAGCTCCAGATTGTCAACAAACGCTCTGGGGAGCTTTTCAAGGGCGGCAGCTCTTTTTTTCATTGCGTTGTGCTTTTCCACAGAGGGATAAAGCAGGTCAGCCACAGGGGCTTTCATATCAAATTCGTCAAGTTTTGAAGCCATTTTCGTTTCCTCACTGGTCTTTGGCAAGGGCTTTCAGGTCTATTATTATACCCACCTTTGCAAGAGCCTTTGACATAAGCTCCGCACTTAGGGGGTAGATATCAGTTTTTCCGCACTCGTGGTCATACTCGTATCTGAAAAACTGCACATAATTCTCCTGATAATCCTCAGACGTATAAACTTTTCCCATGATATATTTATTTTTTATGGCATAATAGTTCACAGGCTTGAGCCTGAGAATAGCTTTCGGGTCGGCAGACATTTCCGATGCGAGGGTATCAAAGCCCTCGTCAACGTAGTTTATTTTTCTGCACTTCATGTCCTTTATTTTCTTTTTCAGAAGCGGCTCGCTCTGAGCCTGCTTCTTTTTGAAAAGTGAAAACATTTTTACACACCAAGCCTCTCAAAAAGCTGTTTGCGGCAATCCTCTTCAAGCTTATCGTTTATAGGCTCAGGGATATATTTTTCGCCAAGCTTACGGCTCATGCAGTATGAAATAACATAGTCGCTGACCTTTGGATTTTTTGACAGGAGCGGACCATGGAGATAGGTTGCGATAACGCTTTTTTCCATATAGCCCTCGGTACTGCTTTCAAACTCGTTGCCGTTGCCTGAAAGGACTTTTCCGAATGGCGACTTGACGTTGGTGGTCTGTCCGCCATGGTTTTCAAAGCCTATCACCTTGTATTTTTCTCCGTCAAGCTGAGCCTCTATAACGATATTACCGATACATCTGCATCTTTTATCGGTAGACGCCACAGTATAGTAATCAAAAAGCCCCAGTCCAGGCACTTTCTCACCGTTTGAGTCCTTATAATACTGACCCATGAGCTGATAGCCGCCGCATATCATCAGGAAAAATGTTCCTGCCTTATAAGCTTCCATGATACTGTCCTTGCAGGAAACAAGGTCATCGGCAAGTATCTGCTGTTCAAAGTCAGCACCGCCGCCAAGATAGATGATATCATACTGGGTGAAATCAGTTTCCTTGTCACCAATAAGATGCTTTGAAACTTCAAGCTCTATGCCACGCATTTTGCAGCGGTAAGAAAGCACTTCAACGTTGCCGCTGTCGCCATAGAGGTCAAGCATATTAGGATACATATGAAGAATTTTCAGTTTTTCCATTTTACTTTTCCTCCCCGTTTTCTTTCAGGCTCTTATATCTTTTTATTGCGGCTCTTGTCGGCTGGATAGCAGTATAATTGGCTATGGCGAACTTATCACCCTTTGTGGAGAAGAGTGACGCTGTTGCTTCGTCAAGATCAGGATAAACGAATATCTTGTCAGGGTCATAGCCTGAGCATTTTATTCTTATGGCGATATCATATGCTCTTGTACCAGAAGTCACAACTCTGTCAACATTATTGAACACAGAGAAGTTTATATCCCATATCCAAGAAACGTCATGACCGTCTGCAAGGTTATCGTTAAGGACAAAAAGCAGTTCCTTTGAGCCTGCCTGCTCGTTCATCACACGCAGGGTCATATTTGCGCCAACAGGGTTTTTGGCAAGGTTCACAAGAAGGCTTGAGCCGTCTACCTCAAAGCGTTCAAGTCTGCCGTTATTCACCTCGAAATGCTCAAAGGTATCGTGCATGATAGCCTTATCAAAGTTATAAAGCTTTGCGGCGGTATAGACAGCCGCCATGTTATACATATAATAGATACTGTTATGAGCGGTCTTATATGTTTCCCCGTCTGCTTCAAAGGACGGAACAGTCAGGTCAACGTTCTTTATCTCCACCTCAGGCTCGATATTGCCAAAACCACACTTTGGACAATGGAACTTGCCGATATGTGAATACTGATAATAGTCATAGACAAGCTCAGTATCGCAGAAAGGGCAGAACTTGCCCTCGCCCACCTCATAAGGCTTATCCGTTGCGCCCTGATATCTGTCAACGCTGAAATAGTGGATATTCTTGTTATTAGGGTTAGCAAGTCCAAGTCTTGCCACGTTTGGGTCATCGGCATTGAGGACAACGTTGCCCTCAAATGTTTCAAGGAATTTTTTCACCTTGAGAATGAGTGTTTCCACCTCGCCGTTTCTGTCAAGCTGGTCACGGAAGAAATTCAGCAGAACAAGGGTCTGCAAATTGAGCTTTGAATAGACCACAGGAACGTGTGACTCGTCAGTTTCAAGCACGAGATAATCGGCGTGTACTCTTCCCCTCATATCGCAGTGATTGAGTAAAAGTGAGCATATGCCCGTATCAAGATTGTTACCCTCAGGGTTTGTGATTATCTTCTTTCCACCGCTTGCAAAAATGTGGCTGAGATAGTTTGTAACAGAGGTCTTGCCGTTGGTGCCTGTGACAGCAACGATAGGGCAATCCACCTTGAAAGCCTTCAGGCAGTCTTTATTTATAGTCCACAGCACAAGCCCAGGAAAGTTGCCTGCATCCCTGCCAAGCAGGTGCAGAGTTTTTACCATAAGCTTGCCGAAAATAATGGTGAAAGCGTTTTTTAAACTCATTTATGTATCTCCTATTAAAATAAAGTCGTATAAAATAATAATAGACCATAACGCCCATAATGTCAAGCATTTTAGACCTTTGCAAACAAAAAAACACCGCACAAAGACGATAGACGCCCCTTGTGCGGTGTTGGCTTCTATATAATTTTTGAGAGAAAATCTTTCAAACGCTGATTTTCAGGGTGTGCAAAGAACTCTGACGGCTTGTTCTGCTCGAGTATTTTTCCGTCTGCCATAAACAGAACTCTTGAAGCAACTTCCCTTGCAAAGCCCATTTCGTGGGTAACGACAACCATTGTCATTCCGTCGTTTGCAAGCTGTTTCATAAGCTCCAGCACCTCGCCCACCATTTCAGGGTCAAGTGCTGAAGTAGGTTCGTCAAAGAGCATTACTTCAGGATTCATCGCCAGTGAACGTGCGATGGCTATTCTCTGCTTCTGACCGCCTGAGAGCCTTGAAGGATACTCGTCAGCCTTATCAGGCAGACCAACTCTTTCCAAAAGCTCTTCCGCCTTTTTGTCGGCTTCATCGGCTGTCATAAGGCCAAGCTTCACAGGGGCAAGAGTGATATTCTTTTTTATTGTAAGATGTGGGAAGAGGTTGAAATGCTGAAAAACCATGCCCATTCTCTGTCTGAGCTTGTTCATTTCATGCTCGTTCGCCTGAGTGATGTTCTCGCCCTCGAAGAATATATCACCTGAGGTCGGCTTTTCCATAAGATTAAGGCAGCGGAGAAAGGTGGATTTTCCTGAGCCTGACGGACCAACGATAACGACCTTTTCGCCCTTGTCGATAGTTTCGTTTATATCTTTCAGCACTTCGACCTCGCCGAAAGACTTGCTGAGATGTTTAACGTCTATCACTTTGCGACAGCCTCCTTTCAAGCTTTCCTACCAGATGAGTAAGCACAACTACCATTATAAGGTAAATAAGTGCAACTGTTATAAGCGGCATGAATGCCGAGAACGTCTGAGAACGGATTATATCTCCGCCCTTTGTAAGGTCCTGAATTGCGATATATCCTGCAACAGAGGTTTCTTTAAGCAAAACTATGCACTCGTTTGCAAGGGCAGGCAGAACAGTTTTAAAAGCCTGCGGAAGAACGATTGATATCATTGTCTGACGATAGCTAAGGCCAAGGCTTCTTCCTGCTTCAAACTGACCGTTATCAACTGACATGATACCTGAACGGACTATCTCAGCCACATATGCGCCTGAGTTCACGCCGAATGCAAGCACAGCCACAAGAGTCTTGTCTATGTTCACGCTACCAAAAATAACAAAATATGTTATAAGGAGCTGAACTACCATAGGAGTTCCTCTTATCACTGTAAGATACACTCTGCAAAGGGCGTTGAGTATCTTCATTTTGCCTGTCTTATCATGAGTAGAGCGGACTATAGCCACAAGAAATCCCAACACAAAGCCAAGTATGACCGCAAAGAAGGTTATGATAAGTGTTGTTTTAAGACCATTGGTAAGATAATGCCAACGGCTCTCGTCCAAAAAATTTTGCTGGAAATCGTCGATCAATTTGTTCAATTCAGCACTTCCTGTTCTTTATCAAAATAATTTCGGCTGCCGCTCTACGACAGCCGAAGTGTGAAAAATTATTTCTTTCTTACGATTATTACCTGACTTGATGATGTGTAAGTGTCAGAGAAAAGAACGTTTTTCTCTCTGTCAGGTGTAACTGTCATACCTGCAACGCCAACGTCTGCCTTGCCTGACTGAACGGCTGAGATGATAGAATCAAATGCCATATCGTCTATCTTAAGCTCATAACCAAGCTTGTCGCAAACTGCCTGCATCATATCAGCGTCGATACCAACGACCTTATCGTTCTCTTTGCTCTCGTATGGAGGGAACTCAGCGTTTGTTGCCATTACAAGCGTACCCTTATCTCTGCTAACATTATCAGGTGACTTGTATGGGTTCTTGCCAGCGTTCTCGCCAACGTAGTTTGCCTTGATAGCGTCAAGCGTTCCGTCAGCCTTAAGCTCCTTGAGAGCACCGTTGACAGCTGTCTGAAGCTCAGTGTTGTCAAGCTTCATAGCGATAGCGTATTCTTCCTCAGCAAAAGGCTCGTCAAGTATTTCAAGATCGTCATTCTTCTCAACGAATACCTTAGCAGGCTCAGCGTCGATTATAACAGCGTCTATCTTGCCCTGCTTCAGAGCCTGAACAGCATCAGCGCCCTTGTTGTATTTTTCTACCTTAGCGTCCTTAACGTCCTCGGCATAGATGTCGCCTGTTGTTCCAAGCTGAACACCGATAGTCTTGCCCTCCAGATCGTCAACGCTGTGAACTGTATTAGCAGGCACTCCGCAGCCTGCAAGCATTGTAACGCTCATTGCCACTGCAATAAGTCCTGCTGCAAATTTCTTCATAACATACATTCCTTTCAAAAATTGATAGCGACAGTCCTCCAATACCGACTGTGCATAAACCTATACCATATATTATAACTGAACACACGGCTTTTTGCAATAGCTTTTATCAGTGATTTGATATATAAATTATGAATTTTTTGTTTTGCCAAACCATTTTAGTAAACAAAAAAAGGTATCCACCCAACGGGGACACCTCTTTGTGAAAATCAGCTTAGAAATTCATTGTGAACTGAACTCTGTGGTTGCCGTCTGCGTCATCATCTATCATTTCAGCCTTTACGATAGTGATAGGCGTAACAGGCTTTGACTGTGCGTTGTCTGAACCTGTTGTTCTCTCAACTTTAAGAAAGTCATCAACAACGTCCATGCCCTCTGTTACCATGCCGAAAGCCGCATACTGACCGTCAAGGAAGGTATCCTTATCGCTGTAGCAGATAAAGAACTGGCTTGAGGCACTGTCCATATCATTGGCTCTTGCCATTGAAACAACGCCTCTTGTATGGCTCAGGCCGTTTTCAACGCCATTTGCTGAGAACTCGCCCTTGATAGTTTCCTTGCTTCCGCCTGTGCCGTCACCGTTAGGGTCACCGCCCTGTGCCATAAAGCCGTCTACAACTCTATGGAAAGTAAGTCCGTCATAGAACTTTTTCTTTACCAGCTTCTCGAAGTTCTCGCAGGTGATAGGTGCGTCATTGGCGTAAAGCGTGATAACGAACTTCTTGTCAGTGTCAGCCGCAGAGGTCTGTGATGAGCTGTCACCCTTATCTCCGCAGGCTGTAAGAACTGCGCAGGCAAGCACGCCTGCTGTGCAAAGAGCCAATGCTCTGAATAGCTTTTTAAGTTTCATTTTTATCGTCCTTTCGATCATTATTAATAGCACTTCTGCCTTTTCACTAGCCTATTATAGCACCTCCCTGCAAAAAAATCAACATCAGACCATGTTTTTCACATAATTTTCATCATACGAAGCCTAAAGTTGGCTTATTTAATATTGATTTTTGACTCTTAATGGAGTATAATTATAATGTTTTTTAAAGAAAAATATAAAAACTATGTTATGTATGGAGGACTGAACAAAATGGATAAGTTGAAAAAAGCTCTGCCTTTTATCATCCCGCCTCTGGCTGTATTGCTCATAATGGGATTTGCTTTTTATCGGCATGGGCTTTACCCTTTTGGTGACGGCACTGTATCATGGTGTGATATGTCACAGCAGGTGATACCCCTGCTCACCGACTTCAAGGATATTTTCACAGGCAAGGACGGAATGTTCCTTAACTTCCACAACGCAGGAGGAATGGACCTGTGGGGCGTTTTCTTCTTCTTTATCGCAAGCCCCTACACCTTGCTTGTGCTTTTTGTTGACAAGGCTGACATAATCTACCTTGTGAACATTCTCACAGTGCTTAAAATGATGACGGCGGCTGTCACGGCGCAGATATATTTCCGCTCCTGTCAAAAAAAGCTCGACCCTTACATTGGCGCTGTACTCAGCGTCATATATGCATTCTGCGGCTATGGAATGCTCTATTATCAGAACAACATATGGCTTGACATGATGTATCTTTTCCCTCTCCTTATGGTGGCATTCAGGGAGCTTTTCGAGAAAAAGCGCATTATCCCATACACTGTCATGCTCACACTTATGATGATAGTGAACTACTACATCAGCTACATGATAGTTGTTTTCATACTGCTTTTCATGGCGCTTTGCTGCTGGCGTTACCGCAAGGAAGAAAAATACAGGGACGTTCCATGCAGATTTGTTATAGGCTCGCTCCTTGGTGCATTGCTTTCGGCGGTGGTATGGATACCATGCTTCCTGCAGTTTTTGTCAAGCGGACGTTCAAAGTCAGTTATCGAACAGCTTGAGACTTCTTCATTCATCACAAACTACTACACGACCTTCTGCCTGCTGTTGTCAACGGCTTCGGTCATAGTGATAGTTGCGGTATTTCTTCTTGACGGCAAAAAGAGGAGCAGGCGTCTTAACACCGACCTTATAATGCTCTTTTTGATGCTCGTACCTATTTTAATAGAGCCTGCGAACCTTATGTGGCACACAGGAAGCTATATGTCGTTCCCATGCAGATACGCTTTCATCACCATTTTCTTTGCACTTATCTGCGCAGGATATTTTCTTTCATCGGAAAACTCAGTGGCAAAAGGAAAGAAAAACTGCGACCACTTTGTTATCTTCCTGATACTTGCGGCACTTATCTACGGCTTTTACAACTTCTCTGAGGGCTTTGTTGAAAACAACCGCTCGGGAATATCAAAATACACCTCAAGCCTTTGGCAGGACAGCACCGCCTTTGAGCTTTGCCTTGAATTTTTCATTGTGGCGGCGGCATTTTATGCGATTGTCGTTCTGCTACACAAAAAAGGCTGGATATCAAAGAAGATATTTGCTGTCTTCCTTGCAATGTTCGTTGCGGCTGAGTCCTACGCAAACGTGAACATTTATATGGTATCCCCAAGCATGAACAATCCTCAGCGTGCGGCTAATCATCAGAAGATAATGGATCTTTCAGACAGGCTTGACGAAACAGAGGGCTTTTACAGAGTAAAGACCTCAAGCAAGCTTTTCGAGGTCAATCTGGTCGGCTCAATGGGCTACAATTCCCTGAGCCACTACACCTCCCTCACAAGCCGTGATTATATGTACATGATGAAGCAGCTTGGTTACTCCTCCTACTGGATGGAGGTAGGCTCATATGGCGGAACAGAGCTTACTGACGCTTTGCTGTCAGTAAAATATCTTATTGAAAAAAATACAGGCTCGGCTGACGCTGTATATTCAAACGATACCTACGAGATAGTGCCGACAGAATACTATCTCCCCCTTGGCATTGTGACCGACGCTGACCTGAGCGGCAGTGAGGAGCTTTCCACAGGCACAAGAAGCAACGTTCAGAAAAAGCTTTTTGAACAGCTTTTCGGCGGCAACGGTGACGAGCTTATCACAGACTACGAATACACCACGATCTACGGTGTGCAGGACGACAGTAACTTTAAGCCGAACTACACCCTCAACACCACAGGCGATGTAGCCTACATGGACTACAGCATAGATGTGACGGACAAGCAGACACTTTATTTTGACTGCTTCGACAAACTTTCAAACAGCCTCAGCGAGGATATAAACGGAAGCTTCATGGTAACAGTGAATGGTCAGGTAATGCAGATGGATTATCCGTCACAATCGAGCAACGGGCTTTTGAAGCTTGGAGAATTTGAAAATGAACACGTCAACGTGCGTGTGACCTTGAAGAAAGACATCACCAACTGCCGTTCCTATGGCGTTTTCGGGCTTCACCACAATGTTCTTGAAAAGGCACTTGAGCAGGCACAGACCGCCGGTCTTACAGACAGTGACGGCAAGCTTTCAGGAAGCGTGAACGCAAAGGCAGGACAGAAATGTGTGCTTCAGATACCATATCAGGAGGGTCTGAAAATAAAGGTCAACGGCAAGGCTGTTTCATATGACAAGGTTTTCGGTGACCTTGTAAGCTTCGACTTGCAGGAGGGCGAGAACACAATAACTGTAACAAGCGTGCCAAAGGGCTTTTATGCAGGTCTTGCACTGACTATCGCAGGCATTGCGCTGACAGCAGGATATTTCTTCATAAGAAAGAAACTGAAATTCGGAGAAACTTTGGAAGCCGCTGCACTTGTGGCTGTTATCGGTGCGGGAGCTATCGTGATGATAGTGATCTATATTGCGCCTTGCATACTGAATATTTATAGCTGATAATAAAATAGGACAGAACAATAATTCGGAACGTCGCATTTCTGTGAAACAGAAATTGAGCCGTTCCCCTGCATAACAAAACTGCGGATAGCATTTTGCCGTCCGCAGTTTTTATTTTATCCGAATTTACTTATGCTCCTCCAAATACTTTTCAGTATCCATTGGATAGCATTTCAGGTTTGGAAGCTCGTCAAGGGTGAGAACTCTTTCGCTGTTGTAGATCTTGTTCCACTCGTCAAATGTGGTGTACTGATCTGAAAGCTGTTTATCCTTGATACAGAACTCGCCGTTCCATGTACTGAACCACGCCCATCGTGTGCCGTCGTTGAATGCTCCGTCAGGGTCGAACATCGAGCCATTCTCCGTCATTGCGATTATCTTTTTTGTGGATGTGCTTGACTTAACAAGGTCGTAATACCACTTCTGTGAAGAGCTGTCCTGCTCTGCAGGATAGCAGTCATAGCCCATTATGTCAACATACTCATCTCCCGGATACCAGTCAGGATTCTGTGCGTTCCATACCCAGATGAGGTTGTTAAGACCATACTCATTTGTGAACTTATCATACATGAGCTGCCAAAGCTGAATGTATGCGTCCTTTCCTGCTGAACCCCACCAGAACCATGCGTTGCCGGGATACTTAGGGTCGCCTGCCGCCTCGTGAAGAGGTCGCCAAAGGATAGGCACGTTTGCGTCTGCAAGCTCTTTAAGCACCCCTGCCATATGGTCAAGGTCTGCTATGATAGAATCGTAGCCCTCTTTGTCCTCGCCGCTGAGAGCCTTTGCAAGGTCGAAGTCTGTGTATTCAGAATAGAAGCCCTGCCACCATGCTCCGCCGTTCTTTTCCAGGTTTTTCTCAGGGGCATACCAATGCCAGCAAAGTGAAACTATTCCGTTTTCGTTGTTGTACCAGTCCATAGCCTGCAACGGCACCATATCTCCGCCGCCTGCGCCATGTGAAAGTGCGCTGTTTGAAAGGTTTGAAACGTCAAGACCAAGTATAGCAGGCGTCTTGCCTGTGTGCTTCTTTATCTCCTTGAACTCACGGCAGTCCTTGCCCTCGTTATCTCCTGAAAACTGACCCGAGATAGTATACTTTCCGTAAACGTCTGTAAGGAAGTTATAAAGTCTTTTTGCCTCGTCAGAAGCGTTAGGGTTTGAAAGCTGATTTGATACCTCATACTGTGAAAGGTCGATAGCAGGAGCTGGGGTTATCTTTATCTTGTCAATATAGATATGACCATTGTCGCCCTTTATGCCTACCTTATGAGTACCTTCGTCGATAAGCACATTTTCAGCCATAGTGTCGCCAAACTCTGTTGTGGTCGATGTGAAGTTCGTGAGTGCCGCACCGTCAACAGTGATAAGATTTGACTGACCCTCGCCGTCTGCTGCCATTGTGAGAGTAATATTATAGCTTCCCTTTGCAGGAAAATCTATCTCGAACTCCGCCATATCTCCTGATGAGCCTATAGAAACGAAGCCATCGCCAGAAAACTTACCAAGAAAATTCTTATCAAGCACTGCCGCACCTCCCGAAAGAGTTCCTTTTTCCGCCTCGGACTCATAGCTGAAATCCTCAGGAACGTCATACTCTGTCGTTACGTCTGAAAGGTCGATATTGCCCATATCTTCAACGATAGGGGCTGTTGTGGTGGTAGTTTCGCCTGCTGACGAACTGCCTGAGCTGCTGTTTCCTGTGCTGCTGCAGCCTGCCGCCGCACAAGCGATAAGCACTGCCATAACGGCAGCAACTGTTCTTTTCATTATTTCACGCATAATGTTCTCCTTATCATTAATATTTAAAATATTCAAATTTTTATAAAGCCAGGTTTTGCAAAACTATCGCCTTTAGGCTTTATATTCCATACTTTTAAATATATCATATAAAAAACCATTGTCAATAGCCATTTTCAATGTTTAACATCATGTTCAAAATTGATAACGTTTACTTTGATTTGAGCTAAAAAAATATGAACCCGAATGGCATTGGGTTCATATTTTCATATAGAAATATATTATTTTCTGAGAAACGTTCTGTATACCCAACGGGTGAATTTTCTGGGAAATATAAACAAGCCAAGTTGGAGAGCGCATGGCATGAAAAAATCACGGAAGCCGGTATACCCCGAGCGATGTATTATCCACCTCACACGAATGAAAGCCTTTGTATGCTCCCAGCTTTTGCGTGTATCTACAGTATTTTCATCTATGCGGTAGCGCACAAGCACCTCGGGTATATTCTGCCCCTTTGCACCATGCTGTAACATTCGTGTGATAAACTCATAGTCCTCGCACATTTTAAGGTCACTGTAACCGCCTATCTTTTCCGCAAAGGACTTGCGAAAAGCCACCGACTGCCTGTTGAAAGGGTTGCGTCGTTTGGAATATGAAGCGATATCCTTATGCATGACAGGCACTTTTTTCACCGAAACTACCTCGTCGGTGTCAGTGTCGAACTCCTCCACATATGTGCCGATGATATCAAGCTTAGGTTTCACCGCAAAAAGAGTCATCTGCTTCAAGCAACGGTTAGGGAGAGATATATCGTCGCTGTCCATTTTCACGATATAATCGCATTTACACGCCTTTATGCCCTCGTTGTAAGCCTTTCCAACGCCCACGTTCTCGTCTATCTGAACGATATGGAAAATATGCTTGAACTCGTCCTGAAAAGACTTCACGATGATATTAAGCTCGCAGGTGAGCTTGCCGTCGCACACAAGCACGAAGTCAGAGGGAGGATATGACTGCATGAGCATAGACTCAAGACTCTCGTTAAGGTTCTCAGGAAGCTCACGGTCATACACCGACATAAGCACACTGTATTCAGGCAGCGTATATTTTCCAACTCGATACGTCATAAAATCCCTCCCCTGCATTATTATCAACTCAATTATACTATAACAGCTCCAAAAAGTCAACTACGACCAACAAAGTATACTATTTATATAGTACAGACCAACACACAAAAAAGACCGCCCCATTCGGAACGGTCTTGTAAGCTACTTTGAAAAATTAGCCAAGCTTCTTAGCAAGCTGTGATACCTTTCTTGCAGCAGCATTCTTATGCATAATGCCCTTTGTGCAAGCCATATCTACCTTCTTGATAGCAGCTCTTACTACTTCTTCCTTGTTCTCTGCATTCTCAGCTACAGCAGCGTCAGCCTTCTTGAGTGCAGTTTTAAGGTCAGACTTTACAGCCTTGTTTCTCATTGTCTTAGTGTTGATAACCTTGACTCTCTTCTTAGCGGATTTAATGTTTGGCATACCGACACCTCCCTCATTCTGTATAAATTTGCACTTATTTGCACAAGCTATCCGCAGACTGAGAGGAAATGCGGAAAGCCCTTTAAACAAGCCTTGTAAAATATTTTACCACATTTCAAAAGAAATTGCAAGGGGGTTTACTGAAAAAAATATAGAAATTTTGCGGTCTAAATTGTAGGAACACACAAAAACTTACACGATATCACAGAAAGGTGAATAAAATGAGCATTAGAACGGATATGGCGGCGGAGAGCTTTTCTCAGGCAGGCGGTGCGGAAAAGCTTCAGGGAGTGAAAGTCAAAAACAAGGTTATTGAAAACGCCAGGCTTGAGGTAACGGACATCACCATAGAAACACAGGAAGCCGCCGAAAAGCTTGGCAGACCTGTCGGCAGATACATCACCCTTACCGCCACAGATTCAACATTCGATATGTACAGCGACAGTTTTCGTGAGCGTGCAGAAGTCATAGCAAAAGCCATAGGGGAGCTTTGCGGTGGATGTGAACGTTTTTTGGCAGTAGGGCTTGGGAATTATGCCCTGACTTCCGACGCTGTTGGTCCTCTTACCGCTGAAAAGATCTTCGCTACCCGCCACATAAAAAGCCTTGCAAAAGAGATTGATACTGACGATCTGGGCGAGGTCACAGTGATACAGACAGGAGTGCTTGGAAACACGGGAATAGAATCCTCAGAACAGGTAAAAGCAATTGCAGAGCGTGTAACACCGCAGGCTGTTATTGCAGTTGACGCACTGGCTTGCAGCGAGCTTTCAAATCTTGGCAGGACAATACAGCTTTGCAACACCGGCATTTCTCCGGGAAGCGGAGTCGAAAACGCACGAAAAGAGCTTTCGCTTTCGACCCTCGGGGTAAAGTGCATTGCCATAGGCGTGCCAACGGTCATAGATCTTTGCACTGCCGCACAGCACATTTTCGGTCAGACAGCACCTGAAAGCTCCGAAAACATCATGGTCGCTCCGAAAACTGCTGACAAACTTTCGGAAAACTGCGCAAAGCTCATTGCAATGGGCATAAACCGTGCCGTTCACCCTGCCCTGTCGCAAGAGGACATTCAATCTCTCACCTGCTGACAAAAGACAGGTGGTACGGTAATGTAAAACCTGTATACAACAATTGTAAACTTTTTATTAATATGTATGAGTGAAATTGCGAAAACGTTTTCTGAAAACGAATACTCACACAAATTCAACACACCTTTGTCATAATCAACAAAAACGCTTGAGCTTTATATTGCAAAATGCTGATTGACTAAATTTAAACTTTTTGTTATCATTAGTAAGGACGAAAAATAAGCGTTATGGTAAGCGTTGTCGGGTAACAATGCTTGTCGATCGTAACAGATGAACGTTTTGGGTAAGGAACATTCGTCTATTATCAAGGAGGTTACTATAATGAAAATGGCAAAGAGAATTTTCGCTGCTGCTTGTGCGCTTTCACTGGCTTGCAGCATGGCTGCTTGCGGCAGCTCATCAAGTGACAGCTCATCTTCCAAGAAGGAAGCTAAGGCTATGACAGAAGATCAGAAGGAGCAGGTAAATGCACTTCAGGATAAGCTCCCTGACATCGAGCTTTCAAACAAGACTATCAAGTGGATGGCTCACTATGACATCAACCCTAGTGATGGTAAGTCAGAATCACCTGCTATCTCACTTTTCCAGACTAAGTATGGTGGAAAGATCGAGTACGTTCAGACAACTTGGGACAACAGATATACTGATCTTGCTAAGGCAGTTATGGCTAACGACTCACCTGACTTCTTCCCTGCTGATGACATGGACGCATTCCCTAAGGGTGCTATCAAGGCCATGTTCGAGCCTATCGACGATGTAGTTGATATCAGCTCAGACATCTGGTCATCATCACAGACACTTAACGATTCATTCGTATTCAACGGCAAGCACTATGTAGCTGCTATCGACGTAAGACCACAGTATGTTTGTGTATACAACACAAAGACAATATCAGACTTTGGCTATGACGATCCTGCTGAGCTTTATGCTAATGACGAGTGGACATGGAGCAAGTTCACAGAGATGTGCCTTGACTTTGCAGACTCTGAAGCTGACAGATATGCTCTTGATGGTTACTGGTACGGCAAGGCTCTTAACGATACTTGCGGTTATCCACTTATCGGTCTTGAGGACGGCAAGCTTGTAAACAACATGGGCAAGGCTGAAGTTGGCACAGTTCAGGATCTTATGTACAACCTTGAGAAGAACAACGTTGTATTCGACAGATCAAGCAACAACTGGAATACAAGAGGTGACGGAGCTAACGGTGAAGGTCTTGGTTCACAGCTCACACTGTTCATTCCTATCGGCACATGGGCTCTCGAGGATACTCCTGAAAAGACTAAGACATTCGGAAGCGTCAAGGACGGCGAGGTTATGTTCGTTCCAATGCCAAGAATGGACGATTCTGACAAGTACTATGTATCTACAGGTGTAAACGGCTATCTCCTCTGCAAGAACGCTCCAAACCCAGACGGCTTCAATGCGTACGTAAACTGCTGCAAGGTTGCAAACTCTGAGGTACAGAACATTACAGAAGAACAGCTCAAGAACGACTACGGCTGGACAGACGATATGATCGAGATGCGTAAGACAATTTACGATCTGGCTAGACAGAATCCTGTATTTGATTTCCAGGACGGCGTATCTGCTGAGCTTTCAACACTTATGCAGACAGTAAACCAGGCTACAATGATAACAGGCGGCGGAGCTACTACATGGACAGAGTGCGTTGCTGAGAACCAGAAGGCTGTTGATTACATCATCAAGGAAGCAAACGCTAACGTTGCTGAATAATTCAGTATTTTCAAGCGGGACGTTCATTCGTCCCGCTTTTTTATTGCCTTTGTATTTGTCACGAATTTGTTAAATATATTTGTACGCAAAATGCACAATATAAAATACATAAATTTGTGCAAGAATTTTACGGATTTTTATGTACAAATCACAAAAAATATGCTATAATAAATGTACGTTAAAAAGAATATATCAAAGAAGGGAGATATGTTTTATGAGATCGATTATTACTATCAGCCGTGAATTTGGCAGCGGAGGACGTGAAATAGGCAAGAAGCTTGCTGATGATCTGGGCATACCTTTCTATGATAAAGAGCTTTTGGAAATGGCTTCAAAAGAGAGCGGTATATGTCAGGAGCTTTTTGTTAAGAACGATGAGTCCTATACTAACAGCTTTCTTTTCTCACTGGTCATGGGTAATTACCCTGTAAGTGCAGACGGCAGGATCAATCCTGATATGCCGCTGAATCACAAGATATTCTTGGCTCAGTTTGAAACTATCAAGAACATTGCAAAGAAGGGTCCTTGTGTTATTGTAGGACGTTGTGCTGACTATGTTCTGAAAAACGAGCCTAATATTATCGACTTCTTCATTTCCGGCAACACTGCCGAAAAGAAAAAGCGTATCCTCGAGAGATACGATATCGAAAAAAACAAAGCTGAGGACTTTATCCGCAAGACTGATAAGCGGAGAGCTTCATACTATAATTATTACACCGACATGAAATGGGGCGAAGCAAAGAACTATGACCTTTGTATCAACTCGTCCAAAACAGGCGTTGACGGTGCTATCAAGCTTATGAAGGCTTATATCGAAATAAAAGAAGCCAACGCTGATAAATAGGAATTTTTCGTTTTAATTCATTTTACTTTCCTTACTACGAAAGAGGGCTGACCATAGGGTCGGTCCTTTTCCGTTTTATGAGAAGTTTTATTACTCCAGCTTAAACAAAGTGTAACCAATATGTTATTGACAATAACAAGCAAATATATTATACTGTATAAAAGGGCAGAAGTCCGTCAAAAAAATAAAAAATACTGCAAAAGGAGAAACAGAAAATGGCTGAAATAAAAGTTATCACTATCGGCAGACATTATTGCGCAGGCGGTTCGACTATCGGTAAGCTTGTGGCTGAAAAGCTTGGTATCCCATGCTATGACAGAGAGATAATCGACATGGCGGCACAAAAAAGCGGCATTGCAATGAGCGAGATACAAAAATACGAGGAAGCCGCTCTGAGCATTCTCAAAACACCGATAAATCTGTTTTCAAAGGAGAAAGAGTATCCTATAACAGAGAAGATATTCGCCGCTGAAACAGAGGTAATAATGGAGCTTGTTTCAAAGGGAAACTGCGTTATCGTGGGCAGATGTGCAGATTTTATACTGAAAAACAAAGTCAAGACGCTGAATGTCTTCATTAATGCAAGCTTTGAGAAGCGTCAGGAGTGCGCAATTGAGAAGCACAACATCTCCGAGGACGAGGTGGAAGCAAGGCTCAAAAAGTATGACAGAAAACGTGCCGACTATTACAACTCCAACACCAACAAAAAGTGGGGAGATATTTCAAGCTATGATATGTGCCTTGACAGCGGCAAGCTTGGCTACGAAATGTGCGCCGAGATAATTGCTGACACCGTGAAGCTTTCAAGGGAGAAATAGGGGCAATATTTTATTGGGAGCGATAAAAAATGTCAAAGGATAAGGAAGTCAAGACTAACGCTATGCGTATTCTTGACAGAAATAAGGTAAAATACAAGGTCAACACATACGAGTGCGACGAGTTTATCGACGGCATACACATTGCAGATATGCTCGGTCAGCCATATGAAAGCTCGTTCAAGACCCTTGTGACAGTGGGGAAAAGCGGAAATTACTATGTTTTCGCTATCCCTATCGCAGAGGAGCTTGACATGAAAAAGGCGGCAAAGTCTGTGGGCGAAAAGTCGGTGGAGATGCTCCATGTGAAGGATATAAACTCTGTTACGGGCTACATTCGTGGTGGCTGTACACCCCTTGGCATGAAAAAGCAGTACATGACTGTAGTTGACAGCTCTGCGGAGCAGTTTGAGGAGATAATCATAAGCGGCGGACGTATCGGGTCGCAGATAATGCTTTCTCCGAAAGACCTCATCAAGGTCACAAGGGGGAAATTTGAGAGCATAACAATGAGTGAATAGACAAAAAAAGAGAGCCGCTTGGCTCTCTTTTATTTTGCATTTATGTTGATATATTCGGGCTTTGTCTTTGAGTACATTATTTTCTGGCTGGAATAAAGTCCGTAATAGCCCGAAAGCATATAGCTTACTCCGCAGGCAACCGCAAAAAGCACAAGCCCACTTCCACCGAAAAGCTCATAGCTGAGAAGTATGGAAGCCACAGGGCAGTTCACAACGCCACAGAAAAGTGCCACAAGACCTATAGCCGCACCGAATGATGGGTCAAGCCCCAAAAAGCCTGCGGCTGTACAGCCGAAAGTTGCTCCGATAAAGAAGGTCGGGACTATCTCACCGCCCTTGAAGCCTGTATTTATAGTTATGGCGGTGAAAAGCATTTTCAGGGCAAAGGCTTCTGGGTGCGCCCTGCCTTTCTCTAAAGCCGCCACGATAACGTCTACGCCTGCTCCGTTGTAATCCCTTGTACCTACAAGCAAAGTCAATGCAATGATCACAACGCCACCTACAGCTATCCTGAGATAGGTGTTAGGCAGATACATCTGAAATCTTGAATGTGAAAACTCCATTACCATGCAAAGGAGTATGGATATCACCGCACAAAGAGCCGCAAGCGCCGCTATCTGGGTCACAGACACAAGGGAAAGCCTTGGTATGCCCGTTATGTTGAACTTTGTTGGCGCAAGCCCTGACAACAGCGATATTTTATATGCGATAAGAGAGGAAGCTATGCAAGGCACAAGACCCACATAGTATATAACGCCCACGCTTATTACTTCCATAGCGAAAAAAGTCGCAGTCAAAGGCGTGCCGAAAAGTGCGGCAAACACTGCGCTCATTCCGCACATTATCACAAGGCTGGAGTCTTTTTCGTCAAGCTTTAAAAGCTCGCCTGCTTTTGCGCCAATGCTTCCGCCAAGCTGCAAAGCCGCACCCTCACGTCCTGCCGAACCGCCCGTAAGGTGGGTGAGTACGGTGCCTAGAAAGATGAGAGGCGCCATAAGCAGCGGCACTTTGATGTTTCCACGAACAGAGCTTATGATAAGATTTGTACCGGTCTCCTCGTCCACCTTGCAGACACGATAGCTGAAAATGATAAACAAACCTGCCAACGGCATAAGATACAATGTCCAGCTATGACCCTCACGAAAGCCTGTGGCAAAGTTTACCGCCATATGGAACAGCGAGCCGACTATTCCACCTATTACACCCACTGCGCAGGCGATAAAGACCCACTTTGCAAAGGCTATGGAGAATTTTTTCACCGTCCGCATTTTGCTTTTTATAAACTCACTGCTTATTTTCCTCACCCCTTTTTACAGAAAAACAACGGGCGACATATGCCGCCCGAAATACTTGAAATACAGCTCCACAATAATGGAACATCGCATTTCTGTGAAACAGAAATTCAGCCGTTCCACTACAAGATAATATGCTAAATTATACCTCAGCGATTACCTCTACCTCAACGAGAACGTCCTTTGGAAGCTCTTTTGCGGCAACGCATGAACGTGCAGGCTTTGATGTGAAATACTCGCCGTAAACGCCGTTGAAAGCTGCAAAATCAGACATATTCTTCAAAAAGCATACTGTCTTTACTGCCTTGCCGATAGATGTTCCTGCGGCTTCAAGAACGTTTGTGAGGTTCTTGCAAACCTGATGTGTCTGCTCCTCGATAGTTGTTGCCTCAACATTGCCTGTTGCAGGGTCAATTGCTATCTGACCTGATGTGAAAACAAGGCTTCCTACCTTCATTGCCTGTGAATATGGACCGATTGCGTCCGGTGCGTTCTTTGTGTAAACAACTTCTGCCATTTTTATCTACTCCTGTCTTAAAATTACTTATTGACTATCTTAAAGCCTGCGGCTGTAAGAGCCTGTCTTATCTCTCTGATATGATCAAAGTTCCTTGTTTCAAGAACAAGTCTAAGCAGGCAATCTGTGATATCGCTGTCCTCGCTTGCTCTCTCGTGATGAACAGAAACAACGTTTCCGCCAAGCTTTGAGATTATCTCTGAAACATCTCTCAGCTGACCAGGTCTGTCCTCAAGCTGGATAGTAAGAGTATCAGATCTGCCAGACTTGAGCAGACCTCTCTTGATAACTCTTGAAAGGATAGTTACGTCTATATTTCCGCCTGAAACAAGACATACAACCTTTTTGCCCTTGATGTCAGGTATCTTATTAAACATTACTGCGGCAACAGGTGTTGCGCCTGCGCCCTCTGAAACGAGCTTTTGCTTCTCGATAAGGTGGAGGATAGCTGATGATATCTCGTCGTCTGAAACTGTAACAACGCCGTCAACATACTTACTGCAATACTCAAAGGTATGCTCGCCAGGCTCTTTTACCTTGATTCCGTCTGCGATAGTGTGAACGCTTTCAAGGCATTCTATCTTGCCGTCTTTAAGTGAATTTACCATTGAAGGTGCGCCTTCAGCCTGAACGCCGTATACTCTAACGCTTGGCTTGAGCTGTTTTACAGTGAATGCAACACCTGAGATAAGTCCGCCGCCGCCAACAGGAACAACGATAACGTCTGCGTCAGCCACCTGACTTAGTATCTCCAGACCGATAGTTCCCTGACCTGCGATAACATTCTCGTCATCGAACGGGTGAATAAATGTATAGCCGTTAGCATCACGAAGCTCGATAGCCTTTGCATAAGCGTCATCATAAACGCCAGGCACAAGACATACCTCAGCGCCATAGCCCTTTGTTGCCTCTACCTTTGAGATAGGTGCGCCGTCAGGAAGACAGATGATAGACTTTATACCGTTCTTTGTTGCGGCGAGAGCAACGCCCTGTGCGTGGTTTCCTGCTGAGCAGGCGATAACACCGTGTGACTTTTCCTCGTCTGAAAGCTGTGATATCTTATAATAAGCTCCTCTTACCTTGAAAGAACCTGTTACCTGAAGATTTTCTGTTTTCAGATAAACGTCACAATCAGGGTTTACCTTTGGCGCATGGATACACGCTGTTGGTCTGATGACCTCTTTAAGCACGTTTGAAGCGTCAAAAACCTTATCCAATGTAAGCATAAAAAACAACCTCTTTTTTCTATGTAATAAAAAAAGCCCTCGCCCGACTAGAGGCGAAGACATAATATCTCCGTGTTACCACTCTGATTGCAGACCATAAGCCTGCCACTCATATCTCTTTCTAACGGTGAGAGACCGTATCCGCTTAACACATCTGCTTAGGCGGATCAGCTCAGAGATGATCCTGACGGCGTTATCCCTGCGGACTTTCACCAAACGTCCGCTCTCTGCGAAGTATTTGCACCGTCACCTTTCTCGTCACAGCCTTTATGATATTCAATACAATCATTATATCACCATAAATATGAATTGTCAACAGCAATAAAATGAATTTTTCTCTAAGACATTATACAAAAAATAAAAACCCGCACGCTCGTGCAGGTTTTTATTCATTAAGGAAGTATAGAAAAAATATATGAAGAAAACAATCATGAAGTCTTTTTAACTGTCGGTCTTTCCTTTCCGACTGTAATAATATTACCACTGCAATGTGATAGAATTATGTGCAAAGAGAGTGCATTTGCAAAAATATCACCTTTTGTTTGCGTAATGCACAACGATATGACGAAGCTTCCCTGTGGTCATATCCCTGCCCTTTATATCCGCTCCGTTGTGGCTCATAAGCTCAGCGCAGACTATGCCGTCGGTACTGCACCTGAAAACCTCGTGTCCGTCACACACCACCACAAGCTTTTCACTATCAACAGATATTCCGCCTGTTCTTCCGATAACATTTTCATCTGCGCCTTCACGCTCCACCACATAGGAAACTCGTTTCCCATGATAGCGTTCAAGCTCTTTCAAGGGCGTACCTTTATTTTTTCTGAAAAGTCCCATTTTACGCTCCTGTATCAATTATCTGCTATATTATTATCATTTCCTGCACAAAGCTGCCTTGCGGAGGCGATAACGTCAAGCGACTCGCCCACCGACTGCAAAAAGGCTGACAGCAGCCCAAGCTGGTCAACGCTCAAACCCTCGCCAAGATAATTTGCAAATGCCGCAGCCATTATATTAAGCTGCTGACCGCAGCACGATCCCCTGTTTTCCACTGATACCGCCCTTTCCTGCTCACAACGTTTCTCTGTCATAATATGCGGCAGAAGAATAATACGTTCGCATATGCAGATAATAAGGGCATATTCTGAAAGGGGTCAAACACCTATGAACATCACTCACACTATTCTTGCCACTGTAGGTTCTATAATAGTCATGTTCGCCATATCAAAGCTTCTTGGCAACAAGCAGATATCACAGCTCACGCTTTTTGACTACATCAACGGTATCACCATAGGCTCTATCGCCTCTGAAATGGCTGTTTCGCAGGAAATGAACGAGCTTATCGTGCCTGTTATCGCAATGGTGCTTTACGGACTGACAGGCTTTCTGTTGTCTGTGCTTACGATGAAGTCTATCCACTGCCGACATTTTCTTTCGGGCAAGCCTATCCTGCTTATTGAAAAAGGCAAAATATATCCCGAAAACCTTAAGACCGCCAAGCTTGATGTGAACGATCTGCTTTCAAGAGCAAGAACGTCAGGCTATTTCGACATCTCAAAGATTTACTACGCTATTCTGGAAACCAACGGCACTATCTCTTTCATGGAACGTGCCACAGAAGCACCCCTCACTCCAAAAGACTTAGGATATGAGAAGCAGGACGAAAAGCTTTGCACCGACCTTATCCTTGACGGTGTTATTATGGAGGACAACCTGAAATACGCAGGCAAGGAGATAAAATGGCTCACCAACGAAATAAGAAAGCAAGGCTGTTCATCGCCTGACAAGGTCTTTCTCTGCATAGTTGACGGAAACGACAAGGTGACAGTGTTCCCGAAAACTCAGGAGAGCAACAAGAAGATCTACTTCGACTGAACCTTCTTCAAAAACTCGTGCAGCTCCTCTGCAAGCCTGCTCACAGGCAGACCAACAACGTTATAAAAGTCCCCGTCTATCTTTTCCACAAGAAGTGCTCCAAGCCCTTGTATGCCGTAAGCCCCCGCCTTATCCATAGGCTCGCCGCTTTTCACATAGGCTTTTATCTCCTGGTCGGAAAGCTCTCTGAAAGTCACTGCGGTATCAACGGAAAAGCTACTGTAACGACAGCCTCTGCCAAGGGTAACGCCTGTTACAACATGATGAGTCTTGCCTGACAGCATTTTTAACATTCTTATGGCATCAGCTTCGTCCACAGGCTTACCGAGAACTTCCCCATCGCATATTACAACAGTGTCACAGCCGATAACAACGCTCAGGTCATAGACCGAAGCGATACATCTGCATTTTATCCCTGAAAGATACTCAGGGGCAAGCTCTGGTGTAACGTCCTCTGGTATTTTTTCGTCACAATCAGAGGGGATAACCCTGAAATTCTCACACATCAATGACAGCAGTTCTTTTCTTCTTGGCGACGCTGAAGCAAGTATAACATCATAATCCATAAGCTCGCTTGAAATATTCACTGACATAAAGATCTTCCTTTACTTCTTTTACTTCTTACTCAAAAAGGCAACGCACTTATTATCCTGCGCTGCCTTAGTTTTTTTATTACAACTTCATTCCGCACTCTGAGCAGAACTTAACGCCTGCCGGCTCTTTGTGGCCGCACTGAGAGCAGAATACAAAACTGCTGTTTACAGGCTCTTGCACCGGAGCTTCTGCTATCACCGGAGCAGGCTGTGGCATTGATGCAGGCTGAGGTGCTGTTTCAGGCTGTGGGATAGGTGCAGCAGTCTGTGCCACAGCAGGCTCAGGGATAGGAGCGGCTGTCTGAACATTCTGCTGAGCAGGATTGCCATAAACAAGATTAGCCTGTGGCTGATTATAAGCAGGTGAAACAGGGTGATTATGATAGCCCTGACTGTTTTGTATAACAGGCTGTGCGCCCATTGGAACTGCACCGCCCTGAGCAGGCTGCTGATAAACAGGCTGAGCCATTTCAGGCTGTTTTGTTCCGCAGTTAGGGCAGAACGCCATATTCACCGGTATCTCGTGGCCACAGCCGGAACAAAGTTTCATTCCTCTGATGGTAAGAAGCTGTTCATTAAGATTTTTCAGTTCTTCAAGAGTTGCGTCTATCTGAGCAATAAGGTTTTTCACCTCCGGCTCTTCTATCTTGTCAGCCATTCTGAGCTTGACAAATCTGCCTATCTCGGTATACTTATCGTTTATAAAGGCAAGCTTTGCGTCTATCTGTGCCTTTACTGCATTTTCAGGTGTATTCTTAGGTGAAAAAAATCCCATTTTTATTCTCCCTTTCGGTTATAATATTTCTTCTGTATTTTGCTCTGTGGCGGTATTATCCTCAGGCTGAACGTCAAACGAAGTTGTTGTAGAATCAGGTGCTTCTGTAGCAGGAGCGGTGGTAACAGTGCCGTTCTCGGTCGGCTGAGTCTGTGCAGGCTCACTGTCCTCTTTGCTGTCGCCTGAAGCGTTTCCGCCCTCGTCAACTATCTCTGAATCCTTTATCTCCTTATCTATCTCGTCCTGCGACATCTGACCTCTCTTTACAGCTTTGTCATTTACAGATGACAAACCAAGATAGCAATTCACATAATAGTGAGTAAGTATCTGATCGTATGTATAGCCAGCCTCGGCATAATAGCAAGCGCCCCACTGCGACATTCCAACGCCGTGACCCCAGCCATAGGACTTGAAAGTGAACACACCGTCCTTATAGCTTATCTCCATGGCGTTCGATTTCACATCAAAGAGGTTGCAGAGCGTGATACCTGTTATCCTGGCTTCACTGCCATCATAGGTACAGCTCGTATGACCGTCGATAGTCACTCCGCTTATATACTTCCCGCTGAAAGCAGAGTCTATTTTAAACCAGTTCTTCACGTCGTCGGAGAGCTTTATATCAGTTTGGCTCTCGATACGCTCCTTGACCTCGTCTTTTGTATATGTAGTTTCAATGCCCCAGTTAGGATCTTTATCGTCAAACTCGCTCTTTACACGCTTGAGATACGGGTAAGAAACGCCCCATATATCCTCACTGGTGGTAGAATAACCTGCTGTTGAAGCAGAATAAACTGCATTTATGATGTTTCCGTTATACATAACGGTCTGACCCTCAACGGCATTTACACATCTTTCTATCTTTGAAGAATATCCGCTTTTAAGCCCCACCGTAGGTATAGCACCGATAGAATCGTTAAATCTGACCCATGTATAAGCCGCCACGGCCTGCGCCTTTATGGCTTCCTCGCCCCACTCACCGCCTATCTCGCTGTTGACTATCTGACAGAGCAGTTCATGACCATTAAGAGTGACGATATTTCCTGAGATTATATCATTGACAGTATAATACTCATCAGCGACGCTTCTTGTATCTGTAAAGTTAGCAGGGTCGTTCTTTATATCGTAATACTCGCCCTTATCCTCAGGCATTTCCACAGTAAACTCACTGGCTGAAGCCTTTTTCTTTGTGGTCTTTGCCTGCTTTTTCTGCTGAACATAAGACATATCATACTTATCCACAGAGGACTTTTTGAACTTCACAAAGTCATAGACCTCAGTAGCGGCAGTGGTCTTAACGCTTTGAGCTTCAACGTTTTTGACCTGCACCGCAGGGGCTTTTTCTGCGCCCACGCTTTTATTATCCAGCAGCAGCTCACCGCATATACCAACGGCAGTTATGCTCATTACCGCTGCGCAGACGTTTGCACATATCTTTTTTGTCATCAAATTCATCGTCAAGACACTGTCCTTACCTTCAAGCGGTCACACCGCAAAACATTCCCAATGGCAGCAAAATACTCACTGCATACCTAAATAATAGTTTATCAAATACTGAAAAAAAGTCAAGACAAAGCTAAGTTTCGTCCTGACTTTTCAGCATAATATACAATTTTATATCTGCAATATCGGCATTTTAGCCAAAAACTTCAAATATTACTTGAAGTATCTCTGACCATCAAGCTCCATGCAGAATGTGAGTGATTCAAACCAAGCCGCTGTGCTTCCACCGCAATACTTTGGAGCGTAGTAATAAACTGCACCGTTTGAATTATCCTCGCCGTTCAGCGCTCTCTTTGCACAATCAATAGTGTTCTGAGTTGGCTTGTTTCTGCCACTGTAATAGCCGTTTATTGCAGTGAACTGATTTGGTGCTGTAAGAACGTCGCTTATAGAGCTTCCAAATCTGCCTGTTTTCACTCTGTTGATAATAACATTTGCAACAGCGATCTTGCTCTGCTCTGAGCAGTTTCCTACCTCGCCCTGAAGAACGTAGCAAAGCATATCAAATTCTTCATCTGTATAGCTTATAACAGAACTGTTCGAGTTTGCTGTTGTTGCTTTCTTTGTTTCTGTCTTTTTTGTTTCAGACTTTGTTGTCTTAGCCTTTGTTGTCGTAGTCTTTTTTGTTTCAGACTTCTTAGCTGCTGTTGTAGTTTCGGACTTCGCAGCGGAAGTTGTTGTTACTTCTGCCTTTTTAAGATAGTCCTTCATTACATATCCGCTGTAGTCGCCGTATGTAACCTTATACCAACCTTCGCTTGTTTCAGCCGTAACGATAACTTCCTCGTCTGTTGCAACGATAGCTTCTATCTCTGAGTTCTTGTCAGCCTTTTCTCTGACGTTCACGATCTCAGTTGCGACCATTGTTACGTTATTGACCTTTGTTTCTTTTGCTGCATTTTTAGTAGTTTCTGTCTTTTTTGTTGTAGTGGCTTTGACGGAAGTTGTTGTCTCAGACTCTGCCTGTGCCATTTTATACTCGCTGATACCCGCTTTTCTCCATGTAACGGTGTTCATTGAAGTATAGGTCTCATCTCTCTCAGTTTCTGCTTCTGTCACAGAAGTGGTCTTAGTGTTGGTTATTGCAGCTTTTGTGTCCTTCTGAGCCTCGTTGTTGCCGCTTGTAAGTGCAAAGATACTTACTGTACCTATCATCAGCACTGCCAGCGCACCGCTGCCCAGCATTGTTCCTACTTTCCTGACCGACGGCTTAGCTGTTCGCTTTATGCTGTCTTCAGTTTTTTTCTGCTTCATTTTAATCACATTACCCTTTCCGACCGTCTGCACGCAAACCGTCTTCACTGCCGTCCGTGAGCTTGACGTCAGCTAAAATTTATTTTACACCGATTTGGTGTAATAAACATCAATAATCCCAGCCGAAATACTTCTTATTGTTTCCGTATACGTTTCTCCAGCATTTAGGAAAATAAATATCCTTATTTGCCTTGTCCTTATAGGAATCTATTATAAGATCCAGGTTATCGTCAGCCGTCATTTTCTTTGCCACGATCACCCACCTGAGATTTGAAGTTTCGTTTGTACAAGTTGAGAGCGATATATACTTATCGTCTGCTGTACACTCGATATCGTTTGAATACCACGAACGCTTTCTCACTTCTGAGATCCAATCGTCAAACTTATAGTCAGCGTCGTCAAAATATCTGGTAGTCCAGTATTTGAAGAGCTTTCCGTCGTCCTGATTTTCAAGTATTCCCGTCACGAACGCACCCACGATAACATACTTACAGTTGCTGTCATAGATAGTATTGAACTCGATAACAGGATATTTCTTAAGAAAATCGACTCCCTTTTTATACTCAGTAAGGTGAGTAAAAGAAGTTCCCACATATCTCATGTTATGACCATATATCGTGATATTGTCAGACTGCCCGTCCTTATTTATGGTAGACCAAGCGTCTGCATAAATGCTTCCCGATTCATAATACTGCTTGTCTATATTCTTGTAAAGATAATATTCATTATCCTTGCCTTTAAGAACAGGGAAGTTTATATATTCATCACCTGCGGAATTTTTAAAGCCGGGGATCTTTATCCAGCCTACGACGTCCTTGTTCCTTTTCAGAAGCTTCTTAGCCCAACCCTGAACTTCTCTGTCCTTCGTTGAAGCCTCAGGGTCAGAAACGTCAATATCGTCTGAGCCGTTATTCTTGCTCAGGTCAACGTCATCGCTAAAGTCAGGCTCGTAATTTACGATCTCCTGCATATAGTTCTGATCCTGCTCGTCGGCTTTCAGAAAATCAGAAAGCTCATTAAGAGAAACACAGAAAAGCACGATAGAGAACATGAACACTATCTTTCTGAACACTTCTCCTGCTCCGTCGCCCTTCCACGGGATAAAATATCTTACTACTCTTACAAAAAAGTTTGTATCGTCCTTTTCGGACAGATTCATTGTTTCATTAGCCATTGACATTTATTTCAAGCCTCCGCCTTTTGTTCATACAGCTCAAGCACCATTCTCAGTGCTGTTTCTGTTGTAAGCATACGGATCTTTCTTCTGTCCAAATTCTCATATTCTTTATAAAGCTCAAGCCGTCTGACTATTTCTTTCTGACGACTTCTCACTGAAACATACACAGTTCCCACAGGCTTTTCCTGAGAGCCGCCGCTTGGGCCTGCTATACCAGTAACAGCCACTGCACAATCTGCACCGAAAAGCTTCAGCGCACCCTTGCTCATCTCACTGGCTGTCTGCTCAGAATAAACAGTATACTGCTCCAGCGTTTCCTTTTTCACGTTCAGAAGCTTCATCTTTATTTCCTCCGTATAGGTGCAAGCACCGCCGAGGAACATTTCCGACGCTCCCGAAACGGAAGTGATCGTCTGGCTTATCATTCCGCCTGTACAGCTTTCCGCAGTACACAGCTTCCGACCGCTCTTTATCATATATTTTACTACACTTTTTGTAACTATGTCAATACTATCTGTAACCACTTTGTCACCTTCAGCAAATTTCATAGTAATAATCACCCCTTTTAGTTATATATTGCACATAAAAAATCGGCTCTTTTTGTCCATTTTGTTAATTCGACGATTTTCAAAAACCAATGTAAATAGCAAATTCTGTAAGCAGATGTTACACTTTTGTTACCAAATTACTGATTTTTCATTATTAGTAAGCCCGTTCAACACCCTTTTGGACGCAAAGAAAAGCCCTGAAAATTCGGGGCTTTTCGGCATTTTTCACCATGGAAAGACACAATATTCGGGTACAAAAAAGCGTACAATTAAGCTACAAGCTGTTACAGTTTTAACCCGTTTGTAACCTTTTCACAGACACCATGCAACGGGTGTACGCCATGAAAATACGCTATGCGTTTCTGATAAGATAAGGCTTTGTTCCCTCGATAGCTTTCTGGATATAAGGCTCCCAATCGAAAGCGTTCTGAGCGGCTTCAATGTCTGCAAGATTTGGTCTTGTCTTAGGGTGCTTTGGCGTGAAAACTGTACAGCAATCCTCATAAGGGAGGATAGAGGTATCAAAAGTATCTATCTTTCTTGCTATCTCCACTATCTCAGATTTGTCCATACCAACGCATGGTCTGAATACAGGCATACGGCAAGCGGCGTCTGTGCAGACCATTGCATACATAGTCTGGCTCGCTACCTGACCAAGGCTCTCTCCTGTGACAAGGGCTTGGATATCCTCTTTCTCGCATATTCTCTGTGCTATCTCCATCATAAGTCTTCTCATCAGGATAGTGAAAAGCTCCTCAGGGCAGTTATCTCTCAGAAGCTCCTGGATCTCCGTGAAAGGCACGCAGAAGAAGTTGATATCACCGCAGTAAGCAGTGATTATCTTGGCGAGCTTTTCGACTTTCATCTTCGCTCTGTCGGAAGTATACGGTGGAGCTTCAAAGTGGATAGCGGATATTATCGCACCACGCTTTGCCATCATATATCCTGCGACCGGCGAATCTATACCGCCTGAGAGAAGAAGCATTGCCTTTCCGCTTGAGCCGACAGGTATTCCGCCTGCACCCTCGATAGAGCCTGCGTGAACATAAGCGTTCGTTTCTCTTATCTCCACTGTTACTACAACGTCAGGATCGTGAACGTCAACTTTAAGGTGTGGAAATCTCTCAAGTATCTTTCCGCCCATTTCTATACATATCTCAGGGGACTTGAAAGGGAACTTCTTATCTGAACGCTTTGCGTCGACCTTGAAAGTTCTCGCAGTTTCCATTTCGTCCTCGATATAGTCAAGTGACTTTGTGAGTATCTCGTCCATATCCTTTTCCAAAACGCAGCAGCGACAGAGCTTAACGATACCGAAAATTTTCGACAGCTTTTCCACCGCCATGTCAACATCGCTGTCATCATTGAGTGGCTCAACATACAAAGTAGATTGTGCTTTTGATACGCTGAACTGTCCACAGCTTTTAAGTCTTCTTTTTACGCTCTTTGTCATCATGCTCTCGAAGCTTGATTTGTTAAGACCTTTCAGAGCTATCTCACCATATTTGCAGAGAATGATTTCTTTCATAAATTTTATCCTTTCTTTACGAAAACTGCACAAAAAAAGTCCTCGTCAAAAACCTGTCAAAAGCGACCTTTTTCGCCGTTTCCCTTTATAAATAGTACAAAACATTTGTTTACGTATTTTACCTTACCTTGCACAGGTCATTCTGCGCAGACTTTATGCCCTCCATAAGAGCGTCGATATCGGCCTTTGTGGTGTCGATGCTAAAGCTTATCCTGATAGTGGAGTCAAGGCTCTGCTCGGGATATCTGAACTCTTTTAGCACAGAGCTTTTCTTGCCCTTTGAGCAGGCTGAGCCGCTTGAAACATATATCTCACGCTTTTCAAGATAGTGGAGAAGTACCTCCGATTTAAGCCCCTTGACCGCAATGCTTGTGACATAAGGCGAGCCGCCTTTTCGTGAATTTACGAAAACATCGCCGTTTTCGTTACACTTTTCTATGAGATAGGCTTGGATATCAGCCGCCTTTTCAAAGTTCGCAGAAACATTCGGCGCAAGCTTTTTCACCGCCGCACCGAAACCGCATATGAGCGGCACTGACTCAGTACCCGAACGAAAGCCTTTTTCCTGTCCTCCCCCAAGCATAAAAGGCGGTATATGAATGCCCTTTTTCACATACAGCGCACCGATGCCCTTTGGAGCATATATTTTATGACCGCTGAGAGATATCATATCGGCATTCAGCTTTTTGGCTTTCACAGGAATTTTCATAAATCCCTGAACGCAGTCGCAATGAGTAATCACCTGGGGATACTTTTTCTTTATCATGGAAAAAGCCTTTTCCACAGGGAGTATGTAGCCGTTTTCGTTGTTCACAAGCATACAGCTAACAAGGAAAGTGTCCTCGTTCACAGCGGCAAAAATATCACGGGCGTTTATCTCGCCGTTCTCGTCAGGTGATATCTTTATGACCTCACAGCCCATATCTTCAAGCTCCTGCGCAGGATTTTTCACAGCAGGGTGTTCAACAGAGGATATGACAACACGCTTTTTACGTTTTCCGTGAGCCTTGTAAGCCCCGAAAATAGCGGTATTGTTGCTTTCAGTAGCGCCTGAAGTGAAATAGACCTCATCAGGGGTGACACCGAGAGCGTTGGCAATGATCTCACGAGCGTCAGAAACAAGAAGCTCAGCGTCAAGACCTGCTCTGTGCAGAGAAGAGGGGTTTCCGAAGACCTCCAAGCCTTTCATTACAGCCGTTTTAGCTTCATCACAAGGTTTTGTGGTGGCGGCATTATCAAGATATATCAATTATCACAAGTCCTTTCATGTTTTATCGCAATTATTTTTATTATAACATATAATTGTGAATAATGCAAATAGCGGAGCGGTGTTAAGTGAGGAGTGAGGAATGACACAGCCGAACAGAGAAAAAAGCCAATGCAAAGCAGAGAAAACACCGAGCGAAGCGATTTTGCGACAGTAGAACTTGAAGCCAAAATGTAGGGGACGGCGCCCCCGACGTCCCGTTTCGGGGAAGTTCCAAGGTATGGATCTTTTACAAAGTTGAGTGGGTGAACGAAACGGGCGAACTACCGAGGTTTGTAAGGTTATCAAGGTTTGCGTGATAACCAATTCGCCAAAACCCCAAGTTCACATACAAATGCGGCACGGCATTTTCAGCCGCACCGCACACCTCACTATTTATCACAGTTACAATTACTCCCCCATGAAGCCATTGAAAGCCTGATATAATATCCCTGCGCTTCTCCGCAAACAGGACACCTCTCAGGGGCTTGCGTGCCCTCCACGATATAACCGCAGTTCAAGCATACCCACGTTTCAGACTGGGAGGAAGAGAACAGCTTTCCCTCTTTCTTAAGCTTGCCAAATGCCGCAAAACGCTTGCCGTGAACATTCTCTATCTTGGCGATATTCGTAAAGTCCTGCGCTATCTTTCCATAGCCCTCCTGCCTTGCGACCTCAGCAAACGCAGGATAAACGTCGTCTGATTCCTGACGCTCGTTGTGGTCTGCCATACCAAGCAAGGTACACATATCCTCCGAAATATCCACAGGATAACCGCCGTCAACAAACACGCTCTCTCCTGACAGCTCTTTGAGATGCTCATAGAATATCTTTGCGTGGACTTTCTCCTGATCGGCTGTGAATTTGAACAGGTCGGCAAGCACATAAAGCTTCTGCTGTCTTGCCTTTTCCTCCGCCATTGTGTAGCGGTTTCTTGCCTGACTTTCCCCTGCAAAGGCTCTCATAAGGTTATCCTTTGTCTTTGAATTTCTGAAATCTGACATTTTTTTATCCTCCTACTTTATACAGTCAGTGTTCCTGACTTGCTTTCCACAAGAATGAGTATCTGCTCCTCCTCAGCGGTCTGTGCATTTATATATACAAGCACGTTCCTGCCGTTTTCTGCCCTGCACCTGAACTCATAACACAGCTTCTCCTCCAAACCGTCGGTAGGGATAAGTGCAAGCCTGCCGGATACTATTTCAAGGCGCGGGGACACGCTCTCTTTCGCTCGGCTTTGGGATATATCCGCTTCGGGAATATCTCTGTCATAGTGGTTCACCAAAAAGCCCTTTGCGTCAAAGCCTAATATCTCACCGTCGTCCATTGCTACTGATACCTTTATAAGGTCGGTGTAACAGCACACGTCAAGGTCGTTGTAGGCGAAATTCACTGTGAGAACGTTGTCAATATTCTCATAGTAGGTGGTTTTCATGGACAGTATGCCGAGGTCATCGAGAAAATCCTCTGCTGCCTTTACTCCCTGCTCGTTTGTAAGCTCTGTGCTTTCGCTGATACGGCTTTTGAGGAAATATGAGATATATCCACCCTGCTTTGTCACCTCGCAAGCCACCGTCTTATCCTCGTTTGAAAATCTCCAGCATGGCATTTTGCCCTCTACCTCTGAGATATCTGTGAACACTGTGGAGTTCATGTTAAGCCCCAGGGAACAGCGTTCAAGGGCTTTAGTCTGTGAAACGTTCTCTGCCTCAGATGTCATGCGTGGGGTACGTTCCATGATATTGTCTGAGAATGGGCCGTCATAAATAAGGCTTGGATAGCTTTCAAAGCTTCCCTCAAAGTCTGAGAAACCCTCTGTCACTGTGGGCGGGTCGCTCTGCTGTGAGCCTGTTTGGGTGAGGGCTATCTCACCGCTGTTCACTGAGCTTTCAAGCTCCCACATATCCTCGGAAAGTTCTTTGGAAAAGTCATAGAGCGAGGATATGTTCTCATACTCCTCGTCTGTTATCTCCTCGCCGTTCATGAGCCTCTCGCTCACTGCCATGGAGTAGTTTCCTACCTGTGAGAGAAATTTGTAGGTGTTTTCAAGCTGCAGCTCTTCTATGGGAAGCTGTGACAGAGCTGCCTTTGCCGAGGACGCTTCTCTGTAAAGCTTCACCGCAAGTGATTGGTGCATTTTTCCTGAGCCTGCATAAAGTTCCTTTTCAAGAGTGTCGCTCACGTTCTCTACTGCGTCGCACAGATCGCCCATGGCTCTTGAATAGGTGTAGCTCACACTACGCAACGCCTTTTTTTCACTGCTCATAAGTTGTATATTTCTCACCGCAAGCACACCCACGACAGCCACTGTGAAAGACACTATCCTAACTGCGTTTCGCTTTGATATATCCATTTTTATGCTCTCCTTTTCTTTTTTCTCCATTATTATGCCAGCTAAAATGCTGATTATTCTCATTAACTGTGCCTTGCAGTGCCATTTCAGGCATATCATGATACACAAAATTTCTTTCCTAATCTTGTGTATCATGAACATCTTTATTTACTTATTATTACATAAATCTCAAAATAAGTGTAATGATTTAACTTTAAAATTACTGAATTGTATTTATCTGTATAAACGCAAATTTGACAACGTGCTGTAAAAGGGCTATAATAAAGGGTGTGTAAAAATTATCGTGTAAAATGGCAGAAAAAATGTTAACTCTGCCTACGTTTCTACGGGAGGAAATTATGAAATTTATTCCAAAGCTGACTGGCGTGGTTTTGTCAGCGGCAATAATGGCTCAGTCTGTTCCATTCGTGTATGCGGCAGAGGAAAGCATTGCGTCAAGTGAGCTTTCAAATGATATCCAGGTATCAAAGCCTGAATATGCTACAGGCAATATGGAGGCTGATAGTCTTTTAGAGCCTGTCACTGAGGACGACCCTGAGTATCATAAATATCTTGAAAACAACGATCCATACGGCATTATGACAATGTCTGCTCTGTGGGGGGCTGACAGTCTTACTCATCAAAACAGATTCAGCGGTGTTTCAAAGGTCTATGGCATTGACGTTTCCTATTATCAGGGCAACATAGATTGGAAAAAGGTCAAAAACAGCGGTGTGGAATTTGTTATCATAAGAGTAGGCTACCGTGGCTATGGCAGTGCAGGAACGCTTGTGGAAGACCCTAAGTTCAAGACCTATCTTGACGGGGCTACCAAGGCAGGGCTTAAAGTTGGCGTATACTTCTATACGCAGGCGATAACCACAGCCGAGGCTAAGGCAGAGGCTAAGTTCGTTCTTGACAGGATAAAGGGATATTCTCTGCAAATGCCTGTTTATTACGATATCGAGTCTGTTGACTATGACACTGGCAGACTTGACAGCGCAGGGCTTTCCAAGGCTCAAAAGACCGCTCTTTGCACAGCTTTTTGCGACACTATCATAAAGTCTGGCTACAGCGCAGGTGTTTATGCAAACTACACATGGCTAAACTACTACATTGACGGAGCAGGGCTTGGCAAGAAATATCCTATATGGCTGGCTCACTACACAAGCAACACCAATTATGACCAACGCATGGATATGTGGCAATATTCAGGAAGCGGTACTGTTTCAGGCATTTCAGCCTACACTGACGTGAACGTATGGTATTCGGGCAAGCTTCCACTTTATGTGTCCGACCTTATCTCAGTGAAAAACACCTCCACCTCCAACACATTTGCCTGGAACGGCGCTCCTGACGCAACAGGATATGAGGTATATCAGGGAACAAGCCCTAGCGACCCTAAAAAGAAAAAAATAGGGGATACAAAGAATACATATTTTACAAACTCCAACAAGTCCACAGGCACTATGTACAAATACATGGTGAGAGCCTACAGTGACGCTTCTGGCAAGCGTGTTTACGGGGATTACTCCGAGGTATTCACCACCTGCACGCTTCCTGCGAACATCTCAAAGATATCCGCTTCTGCAAGGGGAACTTCTGTCACCATTAGCTGGGACAAAGTTTCAAAGGCGACCGACTACATCGTGGAGCATAATGTGAACGGTGCATGGAAGCAGGTCGGCACAACTTCAAGCCTTTCATACAAGGTGAATGGTATCACACAGAACGGCGTTAATAAGTTCAGGGTAAAGGCGAGAAGAAACTACAGTGGCGTATACTACAATGGTGGCTACACATATGTAAACGCTGAGGTCACTGACATACCAAGTACAGTAACAGGCATAAGAAGCACTTCAAACACTTCTACATCAAACGCCATAACATGGAACGCTTCCAAAAAAGCGGAAGGCTATGAGATCTATCAGTGGATAGGTACTAACGACAGCTACAAGCTCATAGGCACGACCACGTCCACAAAGTTCACAAACTCAAAGAAAAGTTCAGGCACGATGTACAGATACAAGGTAAGGGCATTCAACACTGTTGACGGACAGCGTATCGAGGGTGCATATTCCTCTGAGCTTACCACCTGCACTCTTCCTGCAAACGTATCATTCTCCCTTTGCTCCACTGACGTTGATTCCATAACACTCAACTGGAACAAGGTATCAAAGGCTACAGGCTATCAGGTAGAGATGTACACAAACGGAACATGGAAAACTCTCTCCACCCTTTCGGGAACGAGCTACACTGCAAGCGATCTTTCACAGAAAACAGCTTATCGTTTCAGAGTGAGAGCCACAAGAAATTATAACTACATAAACTACTACGGTGACTACACTGAAAAGGACATCACCATTCGTCCGGCAAACACACCAGAGGGGCTTTCCTCATCAGCGAACACATCAAGTTCCAACACTATCACATGGGAAAGCGTGAATGGAGTATCTGGCTACAGCGTTTATCAGTGGATAGGCACTACCGACAGCTACAAAGAGCTTGGGGACACTATTTATCCATACTACACCAACTCAGGCAAGTCATCAGGCACTATGTACACATACAGAGTAAAGGCATATTATGTAAGCGACAATGTTATGCAATACAGCAAGCCTGCACAGGTGGTCACCTGCACGCTCCCTGCAAACGTCACTGTCAAAACGGCAAAGCGTTCGGGAAGCAACATATCACTTGCATGGAACAAGGTATCAAAAGCCACAGGATATGAGATATATGTTAAGTCAGGACGCAGTTGGAAGAAGCTCACCACAACATCAGGCAAAAGCTACACTGCAAAAAATCTGTCAGGCACTAAAACATTCAGAATAAGGGCATACAGAAAATACAATGGTATGAACTATTATGGTGCTTATACAGAAAAGACGGTTAAATAGTCACTCGCCGTGACGGGCATTTTACGCCATACATTGTGATATGATACAAATTTGCACCACTGAATAAAAATGAGGGGCGACCTTGGGTCGTCCCTTTTTTGCACAATTTTCAATATCCGCACAACATTATTGTAGGGGCTGGCACCCTTGACAGCCCGTCCCCTCGACGTTTCGTCTGCAATCTCATTTGTATTATCCGCACAATGTTGCTCTACACAAATTCTGGATAATCCAAACCATATCGCCCCGAGTGGGACGTCATATTTCTGCAAAGCAGAAATTGCGCCACTCCCCTACATAGTTTGTGCGTTAAATCACAATACTTTGCTTCCATTTGCTGTAAGCTTGAACTTTGCTCCCAGAACACCTGCCGCACCTCTGCACATAAGCATACGCTGCAGGAAAATGTCAAAATAGTCATACATGGTGCAGATACTTTCGTCTATCTGCAAATTAAGGGATATGACCTTTTTATCAGCATTTATCTTTAAGCTCGCTTCTGTTACCGCATAGTTCACCCTGTCATGGATATCAAAAGAGGACTTATCCTTATTTGACACACGATTTCTTCGCACGTCTGTTTTATCACCTATTATCACTGCGGCTGACACCGGGTCTGTTGCGCCCCCTGTTGATTCGTCATGGCTTCCAATGCAGGAAACTATCGTCACCCTATCTTCCAATGGCATATCAGTGTCTTTGAGAATATCGTTTGCAAGTATTGCACCATACTCTGCATGGTGTGTACGATTGACAGCGTTGCCGATATCGTGCATATACCCTGCTATCTTTGCAAGCTCTATGGTATGCTCATCATAGCCGAACTCTTTAAGTATTGCGGCGGCTCTGTCTGCCACAAGAGTGGTATGCACCTCTGAATGGTCTGTAAAACCCAGAGATGTAAGATTTATCCCTGCCCTTTTTATAAATGCTTTTATTTCCTTGTTTTTTCTTATCTCTTTGTATGTCATTGATTTCTCCTGTTGGTTTATGATTATATTTATCTACGCAAGGCTTTTTACGTCCACATAATGTATTGTAGTGGCGAACAGTGTTCGCCCGCATTTGCTCGCCTGCATGAATTTGCGATTATACAAACCATGTCGCTCTCCGAACGGGACGTCATATTTCTGCAAAGCAGAAATTGCGCCGCTCCCCTACAGTCACTCGCCGTGACGGGCATTTTACGCCATACATTGCAGCATGAGATACACTTGCACCGATCTTTAAAATGTGTAATTATAGCCTGCAATTATCATATCACTATCCAAGCTTATATACAATACATTCCGCATTTATTTTACAATATTTTGACACTATACAGGCACAAAATAGCCGTCGATGTGCTCATTGTCAAGCCCCTCGCCAATGACGATAAACACCGCCTGACCTCGCTCTATAGGCTTAACAGTGATGTTCTTGTGGGTGGCGTTAAGCTCAAGCCACTTGCCCTCAGCGTTTTGCATAAAGCCTTTTACACGGAATATCCTTCCGCACTTGCTGTCGCTCATAAGCCTGCTCACAGCATCTTCCATAGCATTATCAGGAAGCTTCATATTCATAAAATACAAAGAGGTATAAGCTTTATCTTGGTCGAACCACAGCTTTTCGTGGGAATCAGGCTCATAGCCACTGTTGGCTATCCTTTCCATATCCTCATCTGTAAGCTCCGACCAATCTTTCATTATTATCTCAGGCTTTGTCATTCTGTGGCAATGGAACTTTTTCTGCACGGCTTCAAGGTGTGTTAGAGTATCCTCCAGCTCCTGCTTTGTGGCTTCCTGACATCTGCTCATGAGAACTATGCCTGCTTCCGAAAGCTGAGAAGCAAGAAGATAATCAGAAGCTTCCGACAAGTTGGTATCAAGGCAGGCATCTGCAATAGTTATAACGCTTCCTATCTCATACCAATTATCAAGAGGTTCTTCTCTGAGCACATCAAAGAACTCGTCAGCTTCATAGATACCTGACGGCTCCACAATGACCCTGTCAAGACCACGCATACCCATAGCGATAAGCTTGGTCTTAAAACGCCGTCTGTGGCAATCCTTATCAGCCGCCGAGACCATTTCAAGGTCGCAATTCTCGTCCAAAAGCTCCTGCAAAAGAAGCATATCCACATTCACTGCGCCGAAATCATTCTCCAACACGCCAATTTTACAGCCCTTATCCAAAAGATAACGGGCATATTTTTTTATAAAAGTGGTCTTCCCTGCTCCGAGAAACCCCGTCACAAGGTCTACCTTGGTTTTCTTTTTCTCTGTGTTCATAGTTAATGCCTCCTAATGGTCATATTATACCACATTGACAGTGCTTTGGCAATGACAGAAATAAAAAAACACGCCTTACACTAAGTAAAGCGTGTTTTGTACAGGGACTCGCCCTACATTGTAAAGTTGACAACAAAGCTTGGCAACAAAAAACGCACCCTGCAAGCCCGCAAAGTGCGTAAATACACTGGTGCGCCAGAAGGGACTCGAACCCCCGACCTACTGGTTCGTAGCCAGTCACTCTATCCAAAAATAAAACCACAAATTTTCTTTCAGTTAAATAAAATATCATGAAAATTGCTGCTAAGACTTCTTTGGCAGCTTTTTTGATGATATTTACACATATCATCAAGCATAGACAGGGTAGCTCCCTGAGCGGCAGGACGTTCTCCCCTGCCGCTTTTTCTGTGCTTAATACGGAGAACTTAAACATTTTCAGAAAGGGTGTTTTTAATGGAGAACACAAAAACAAAGATCGTATCCGTTGCAAATCAGAAAGGCGGAGTTGCCAAAACAACATCGGCATTCAATATTGCCGCTATTCTTGCACAGCGAGAGAAAAGAGTCCTTATGATAGACCTTGACCCTCAGAGCAGCTTGTCAGTATCGTGCATGAAGTACGAATATGACCCTGACGATATCACTATCACTGAGCTTATGTCATCTATCATAAATAAGAAAACCATTGATTTCAAGCAGGCTGTACACCACAACGAGCCGAACAACATTGACTATATTCCTGCGACTATAACACTTTCAGGAATTGAAGTTGACCTGTGTAGAACACGCTGCTGCGAAATGGTGCTGAAGCGTGTCATTAGTAATTACATCGGCTGCTATGACTACATCATCATAGATTGCCCTCCGTCACTGAGCAACTTGCTCTACAATGCGCTTTCCGCCGCAGATATGGTCTTGATACCTGTGCTTGCTCAGGAAATGGCATTGAGCGGAATACCGCTTCTTCTTGACAGCATTGACGATATCCATGAGTATGCTAACCCTGACCTTGAAATACTCGGAGTATTCGCAACATGGACAGAGAAAAACAACACAATGTCAGCTGAAGTAATTGAGTCAATAAAAGCCGCATTCAATGATAAATACCTTGGCAGCATAAGCAAGTCAAAAGCAGCTCAGGACAGCAGCCGTGAGGGCATCGCCCTTTGCAACTATAAAATCAGCAGCACAAATAAATACAAGAATATGCTCGCAGACGAGTATCGTGTTATAGCTGACAAAATAGAGTGTGTCACGGTGACACACTAAGGAGGTTTCAGTATGATAGATATAAAACGCTCCGCAAATCGTCCAAGAGCTAACTTCTCAAATAACTTTGAGGAGCTTCTCATGGATAAGCAAAAGGTTGTTTCACTGCCTATGTCAAAAATTGAGCCTTTCAGCTTTAATGGTGATCCACAGCCCTTTGCAATAGATGAAAATGAGATATCTGCACTTGCTGACTCTATTTCAAAGTGTGGACTTATCACACCGATAATAGTTCGCAGCATTAGCAGCAACAGCTATCAGATACTCAGCGGTCATAAAAGATACGCTGCTTGCAAAAAGCTTATGCACCTTGACATTGACGCCGTTGTTATAGAGGTCACTGATGATAACGTGGCTTTCGATATAGTCTGCCAGGCAAACATTCAGCGCAAAGAGCCACGTCCAAGCGAGCTTTCAAAAATGTTCAATACATACTTAAGTCTGAGGAAAAACGTTTCAGCAGACCTAACAGTAAATGAGATAATCAATATGTTCGGTATATCCAGAAAAACCATTTACCGCTATGCAAATATCTCAAATCTTGATAATGGGTTAGCAGAGCTTATAGACAGCAAATCTATTCAGATAAAGTTCATTGAGCCGCTTACAAAGCTCAGTCCTGAGCAGCAGAAAGCCATAGCAGACTATTACAATTATGACGAACGGCTCAGTTCAAAAGAGCTGACATTGGTTATAGAGCAAATGACAGACAACGGAAGCAGTGATATCTATGATATCATGAAAGCTATAAGGAATCTGTCTGAAAAGAAAAAAGAGCCATACAAGAACAGCTTATACAATGAGATGTATATCAAAAAGCCGTTATGTATGCAGAACATGACCGAAAGTGAGCTTGACAAGATAGTGTATGAGCTGCTTGATAAATATTTTGAAAATAATTTCAAGAGTACAAAAAAAGTTACCACAAACGAAAAATAATATGATATAATCATAGCACAGGAGGAAAAGTAATGAACATGACGTTCAAAATAGACATAGACCGCAGAAAAGTTGAAGCTATCCGCTGCTATATGCCTGACGGAAACATTGAAGATCTGCTCAATGATGAAATAACCAAAGCCGCAGAAAATGTTGTGAACAGGCTTTACAGCAAGACCGTGCCGAAAAAGGTTCAGGAATATCTCAGAAAATCAGCGGAGATTAAAACTGATAGCAAGAAAAAGACGGAGCAAGTCAATGAGTAGCGGTGTCATAAAAACATTTGGCAGCAATCATCAAACCGCTTTATATATGGCTAAAGACAAACGGCTGTATGAGATAGTATCAATAGACAATGATTGTGCTGTAATGGCGGCGTTTAATAATACGTTTGCGGTGGCTGCGAAGCCGTTTCTTGATGAAGTAAACAATGTAATAGACTATTCGAGCATTGAATACTTTGACCGCATATCACAGGCAAAAAGCTACAGTGATAGACTTCACAAATGCTTTGACAGCTCCAAAGCAGAAGAAAACATCAAAGAACAATGTGTCACGGTGACACAATCAGATAACATCACTCAAAAACATAAAAGTTTGTAATTGAAGAGGAGGACCATTATGAACGAAAACAGGAATTTTAACGAAGATTTTGAAATCGAGCAGGCAGGACCAGAAGATGTTGGCTGCGATCTTTTTGAGTATGAGCTTACTCCAGAGGGTACATACGTCCCGAAGATAGCATACACAAGTGACCCCGAAGAAGAAAAGCTGCTTAAGAAGCCTATCCGCAGATGGGGACGTGCATGGATGAAATGGATGGAAGCAGAATACCCAGCAGACGTTGACATTCTCGTGTGCGAATGCCGTTGGCAGATCATTCCAAGAGAAATAGATATCGAAGCTGAGGAGAGGTTTGACGAGCTTGACGAGATCTACAGAAAAGATCACCCACGTCCTACAGAGTTCAATGCTATACGCAAATGGGAAAAGGAAAGGCTCATGACGCTCGAACATCAGGTAATGGAGGAGATCGTTTATAAGCTCCGTGAATAGGCTCAATAAGGAACACATGGCACGTTGAAAACGCAACAGAAAACAGATAAAGGACACTTGAAGTTTCAGGTGTCCTTTTTTGTTGACAAAAGTCACTTTAAATGATAAAATGGGAGAATGAGGAATGATTGGTTGTATTATATTCATAATAATATTCTTAGTTGGAATTTTATACACAGTGAAAAATAAGAACAAAAAGAATGAGTTAATGGTATCGTTATATGATATACTCTGCTTATTGACGGTGTATATAATGTCAACAGAATCGACACGTTTACTTTTTCCACGATTGATAGTTATTTGGCTAATGGCAATATATATTATAATTCGTGAAAAATATTACAGTCCATTGTCGCAAAAATGGAAAGTAATTTTTGTATGTGCAACAATCATTCTTCTAATAATTCTATGTTGGAAGTGGACACGTGAGTTTATTTAAATTCTTGTTTAATTGCAGGCTAAAGTTTCGACGTTTTTTATACCAAAACAGATACTTGATTGAACGAATGTATAGCACAGCATGGTTTTTGATGTTTTTTAACATTATATTAACTTTAATTATTCGGAATGGATTTTCTGAAGCAATGCTAGTAATAATATCAATATGTTTTTTTCTGATTGATTTTATAAGGTCACTAAATAAAATGACGACATCATTACGTTCATTTTTATTAGATAGTGTCTTTTTAGAGCTTATATCGGTAGCCGTACTTTTTGATGTCTTTAACAAAATTGCACATTTAGGAAATAATTCATATGATTTCATCATACAATATGTATTGATAGTATTAGCAATAACCATTTCATGGTCAATTGTCAGTTGCATGGCTAACAACAAAGTTGCTACATTAGCAAATATTATATTATCTACTGCGATTGGATTGATGATATACATTAAGGACGCTATTTTTGATGTTCTACCTGATAGCCTGTTTCAAAAATATGATTCTTCCGATTTTTTGATATCGATTGGCTACACACCAAAAGGAATAGTGCAGGCAGCATTAAATTACGCATTCTTACCATTCCTAATAAGCAATATAATTGCCGCTCTTATTTGTGAAATAAAAGGATATTGGATTGATAAATACAATGACGGCAAAGATATTACGATGGAGATGATAAAAAGAAATATAAATGAGGAAAAAGAACATAGTACGAATGTATCTGTAGAAAATTCAGAGAAATTGGAACAAAATCAAGCTAATATTGAAATGCAGGTTAAAATAATCGACAATCTTTTAGCAAAAGGTTTTAAGCTATCAGAAGCTTTAGAGCTTGCAGAACTTAACGAGGAAGCATATAACAAGTTCAAAGCTGCAAAGTAATTTTGTCCGTGGACAAAAATCGAATACAAACGTAAGGACACTTGAAATCTCAGGTGTCCTTTTTTTACAAAAAGGAGTGATTGGACAATGGAAAGAATATTTTACATTTCACTGGGTGCAGCTCTTTGTATAACAGGAATTTGGGGAATAATCAGAGAATTTATTCCTGAGAAATACAGACTTTTCAAGAAAGGCAGGAAAAAATAATGATATTCTATGATGAAGAACACGAGGAACTATTTAATAAATTGTGCAAGAAAATGCCCTATCTTGACGGCTATCACTTGTCGCTTGCTTATCTCCTCACGATGGATAACGTGCTTCGCAACCATATTGGCGCACTATATGACGTTAGAAAAGACGTGATTATTTTTGAGGGCTTGAGCAAGCCTTTTCAGGCTCATACGAGCTTGAAAACAACACGTCTTGCCTTTAACCTGTGGAACGGCACTGTTTATGACTCAGATCCACCTGAAACTTATATCGACAAAAATGGAGAGAAAGAATATGTACCAAGCAAATACTATGTGCCCGACAGAATTTTCCACTGCACGTATGCACCGTACTACTTTGAAGCAATCAAGATGAGATTCGAGATTTCCATTTAAGTAATGAAGGTAATGATATGAAAGCTAAGAACTATTGTCCCGAATATGAAAAATACAAAACTATACGTCAATGGGCGCTCTTAGGACAGCTACCGAAAAAGGACGCTAAAGGCGTTGAACTTTGGGCGAATAAGAATTGCCAAGCTTCATATGTGTACTACAGCCCTGATGAGGTAGAGCCTGCAACAGAAAAAGAGTTGCAGGATTTTTTTCAGCCTGAGAGGGACAGAAAAAATAAGCTGGCAAGACTTAACCGCAAGTGGCGTAAAGAAGCCGAGGAAAAGAAACGCCAAAAGGAACAGAAGAAGATATTTGATGAAGCGGTTGAAGCTGCCTTATTGCCTTATCGAGATTTGATATGGAAATTAACCGAGAAAACAAAAGAGCTTTATCCGAAAAAAGAGTATCCTAAATCAATAGTGATAGATACAGAAACCACAGGACTTGACCCTTTTCGTGATGAGCTATTGCAGGTATCTATCATTGACGAGGAGGGAAACGTTCTTTTTGACAGCTACTTCAAGCCACTCAGGCACAAAGAATGGTCAAAAGCAGAAAGCGTTAATCATATCTCGCCTAAAATGGTAGCTGACGCACCATATATAAACGAGAAAGCCGCTGAACTATATGCGATATTATCGCAGGCACATTGGATAATCGGCTATAACGTTGATTTTGATTTGAGATTTCTCATGGGAAGCGATATCATAACAGATGAGGAGTACAATGCATTTCGTACTGAAGATGTGATGATACAATTTGCTGAAATTTACGGTGAATACAGTGTGTATCATGAGGATTATAAATGGCAGAAACTCACAACAGCAGCGGCGTACTATGATTATGATTGGGCTGAGCATGAAGAAGCTCATAACAGCTTGGGTGATTGCTATGCAACTTTGTTTGTGTATCATAAAATACTTAGCGGAGAATAGCAGCCCTGAGCAATGATATCGCAAACGTGATAAACGCTCAAAATTAAACAGCAATATTTGACATCACAAATCAATTGTGATATAATCTAGTTTGGAAAAGGAGGAAAACCATATGAAGAACACAATGAAAGCCATAGCCGCCTTGATAATCAGTGCGACAATGATAAGCATAACCGCCTGTGGCAACACAGACAACACATCATCAGCCCCTCCAAAGGCAACCACAACGGCTTCAAGCACAGAAGCTTCGGCAACTACCACAACGGAAGCCACACTGACCTCTCAGAGTGAGGAAACAACTTCCCTTTCGGCAACCACAACGGGAACGTCTGCAAGCACAAAAAGCACAAGCAGTTCTAAATCATCGACTGCTCCAAAGAACACTGCAAAGACGAACAGCTCTAAGGCTAGTAATGGTGGTACAGCGAATAATAATCAGAACTACAGCCACAGCACTTCAAACAACGGCTCAGGCAACAACAGCTACAGCAATGACAATAACAACAGCTATCAGCCACAGCAGACGGAACGTCAGACAGAAAGACAGACAGAGCGTCAGACAACGACTAAAAGGCAGACCACAACAACGGCAAAGAAAACGCAAGCCCCGAAGCCAAAGCCGACTACAACTACAACGGCTAAGCCAAAGGTAAACCTTACTCAGAGTGATATAGACAGACTTCAGAAAGAATTGCAGGCATACAGCAATGAATTGGCAAGACCAAGAGTCGAGAAGATATACACAAATGGAGGTTATTCCTCGGCTGATGAGTATATGGCAGACCTTGCAGATGTAAACCTTAATACTGCTTCATGGACTTCTGGAGATAACATATACGCTCACGAAAAATACAATGATGTTCTCCAAAGTCTGAAAGAGGAGATTCAAGATGAATACAATTTTTATAGTGAAGAATATCTACACCAAAGTGTAATAATCATTCAAGCAGGAACAGATTATTATGGTCACTCCTGTTGGAACACATATTTGCTGAGAGCATAAAAACTGAATAAAGCGTTTAAGACGATTGATAAAAATTTCAATCGTCTTTTTTTATGCAAAAAAATAATATCCGCAAGGATTTGACATAGAGAAATAAATTGAAAGGGCGAGATAAAAATGAAGAAAAGTATCGTAAAAAGGATAGGCTCTTTACTCACAGTGCTTCTCCTTACAGCCTCAATCTTTTCAAATGGACTGGTTGCCTTTGCGGCTGACACAAAGCATACGCAGAGCAAGGTTCTTGATTGGAGCTATAACTTTGAGGGTTCAGGGCTAAAAAACGCCTATGACCCATTGACAGGTGGAAACACCAATGACGCATTCCGCTACAAGTGGGCGCAGGAGTTCTATTTCTGGAATGACGAAAGCGGAAACAATTGCTATTGTGTTCAGCTTGGTACTGAGCATGATAACAGCATTGAAATGAGTTCTGTATCATTTAATGATGATAAGATGAAACAATATTACAAGGACGGAAATCAGCGAAACTATTTAAAATCTGCTACAATATACGCTTACAAAGGTAAAACTAAGTATGGCTACAATGCAGATACCGAAAGAGTAGCTTCTCAAGCTATGATATGGACAGTATCAGGCGGTTTCTTTGACAGCTCATCAGAAAATCTTTCTTCGGACGAAAATACGATTTTGAACCGCATATATGCTCCTTCATCAGCAGACCATAAAAACCTTGTGGATTGCTACAAGAAAATGAAAGGTGATATACTTAGCCACTATAAAACACCAAAGGGAACAGATATCTCTGTGAAAAACGCCCCTACATACGAATTGAAGTATAACACTTCAACAAAGAAATATGAGGGTACGATCAAGGCTGACAGCAGTATCTCACAGTTCGATTTTTCAAAAGTTGACGGAGTTACATTCAAAAAGGACGGAAGCAACATCAAGGTTTCCGCCAATGAAAACATCAAGGCAGGAACAAAAGCTGTCACTCTGACAAAGGCAAGAGCAAAGAACAGTGGCAAGATAGAGGAATGTGTTCCTCTGTTTTACAAGGGCAAAAATGATTCAGGCTCTCAGGCGAAAGTTGGATATATATCAGGCAAAGACCCTGTTCAGGCATATATCAAGCTGAAAATTGATATGCCTACAGGCAACGCTGACCTTGAAAAGAACTTCATTGATTTCTTCGGAAACGAGGAAACAAACGTTGCCGACAAGCTGAAAGCTGTTAAATTCAACCTTGTTATGAAGAACGGCGACAGCGATCTATTCATCAAGGCAACAGGCAGCGACGGCAAGTATACATTCAGCTCAACTGTTTCACAGGCTAACGCTACAGATATGACACTTGACGCTGACGGAAATATCCACGTTTCAGGTCTGCCGCAGGGCAGCTATTACTGGAAGGAAACAACTACAGCTAATGGCTATGCACTGAAAACCAAAACAGACGTAACTGTTGAGGCTGATAAAACAAGCAAAACAGTAGTAGATAATCAGAGAACATCTGTAGACAAGGGCGAGCTTGTTATCTACAAAACTGACGAAAGCGGCAAAAAATATCTCAGCGGAGCCAAGTTTGAGATAACAGCAGCCGAAGATATAGTAGTAAGCGGCGGCATAACGATACGCAAAAAGGGCGACATTATCGACACAGTTACAACCGATGAAAACGGAAAAGCTGTTATTACAAAGGACATCTATCAGGGCTATAGCTACACTGTTACAGAGATAGAAGCACCTAAAGGCTATTCGCTGAACAGCGAGCCTCAGACCGTGAAGATAGCAACAGATACTGCTGATTTTGGATCAGAAGTGTCTGTTAAGAACTCACCTTGGACAGCACCTTTCATCATCACCAAGAAAAACCTCGGTGGTGAGCTGCTGCCAAACTGCGAATTTGAGATTTTGGACGAGAACGAGCGTCAGATAACGACAGGCATTACTGATGAAAACGGCATTGCAACGTTCTCACTTGGCTACGGCAAGTATTTCTACCACGAGATAGCAACACCTGAAGAGTACATCATTGACGATACTCTCTATCCTTTTGAGATAACCGAAGAGGGCGTATCGGTATACGCTGAAATGACGAACTATCTTAAAGAGGGTTCTATCAAGGTCACAAAATCAACAACAGGCAACCTCAATGTTAAGGATATAGGGTTCATCGTTAAGGGTATCTCCGACACGAACAGCGATATAGAGCGTGAGCTTTTCACCGATGAAAACGGCGAAGCACTCTTTGAAAATCTACCTATCGGCAAGTACACAGTAACAGAGGACGGCTCAACAGTTCCTGCGGCTTACCTCACTGCTGATGAGCAGGAAGTCACTGTTGAGTATAATGAAACAGCGGAAGTCGCTTTTGAGAATATCGAGAAAACAGGCTCTATCAAGGTTCAGAAAAGGACTGAGGGTCAGAAAAATGTTGAGGGTATCACTTTCTACCTCAAAGGTACATCAGACACAGGACGTGAAATAAACATTCCTGCAACTACCAATAAGGACGGCATAGCAGTTTTTGAGAACGTACCGATAGGTACATACAGTATCATCGAGGACGAAGAAACAGTGCCATACGGCTATCTCGTTGCCGATGAAAAAGAGGTAACAGTTATTTATGCAGAAACTGTTGACGCAGAAATACTCAACAACGAGCAGACAGGCTCTATCACAGTTCACAAGACTACAGAGGGACAGAAGAATATTGAGGGTATCAAGTTCTATCTCAGAGGTACATCTGACACAGGACGTGAGATTGATATTCCTGCGATAACTGATGAGAACGGCATTGCTAAGTTTGAGAACATTCCTATTGGTACATACAAAGTTATCGAGGATAAGGAAACAGTACCATACGGATATCTTGTGGCTGACGAGAAGGAAGTCAAGGTCGAGTATGCTCAGACAATAGACGCAACGATACTCAACAACGAGCAGACAGGCTCTATAAAGGTACACAAGAAAACTGACGGAATGACGAACATCGAGGGTATCAGATTTATTCTTTCGGGAGTTTCCGATACTGGCAGAGAGATACACATTGAAGCCGTCACCGACAAGGACGGACTTGCGAAGTTTGAGGGCGTTCCAGTTGGTACATACACTATCACTGAGGACGGCTCTACAGTTCCTTATGGCTATCTTGTTGCCGACTCAAAGCAAGTCACTGTAACATATGCTCAGACAGTAGACGCAGATATGTTCAATGAAAAAGTTCCTGACACGCCTAACACTGGTGTTTCCGATAATATTGACGGCAGAACAGTTCTTGGCGGTGTAGTTGTCATACTCGCAGGAGCGGCTGTTATTCTGTTTTCACGCAAGAGAAAAGAAAGGTAATTGATACTGTCTGAAAAAGGCAGTAAAGGGGATTGATTATCATACATTAAGAAAGCGCCTGCAACGGGGCAGGCGCTGGGGAGGGGGATTAAGTATACAGTTTTAACGTTTATTAATATCATTAGCAAATTTATAAATGACATTTGTTGGCTCATTAATGGTACATTCAATGTTGAACAAACGAGAATTAGACCACTTTCCTAAAACAGCAACTGGATAACCTGTGAAAGTTCCAAATGTACCAAATAGATAATCTTTAATCTCTTTTATTTGATGTGTTTCCATATATACAGTGCTATTGAGAACTCTGATCTCTCCGTATTTTGTAACTGCTTTCGTTTTTAACAAAATAAACTTCTTAGGAAAATTATATATAATTGTATAACCAACAACCAAACGTAAGCCTGAAAAGCCCTTAAATAAACCTTTACTGCATATATTACGACTATCAACAATTATATCATTTATAGTTGTTTCATTTTCGTAAATTGTATCTAATGAGTTAGTTGTACAAAAATAAAACAAATCTTTGGTTGTATTGATGTAAGTTTTTCGTGAAGCGTTCTGCTTTGGTTGCTTGTTAACGTGAATTGTTGGTGCTTTTTTTATTGGTTTTCTAATATGAGCATAAATATCCTGCAACGAGGATTTAACAATATCATCATTATTAAGATATTTAGTTAAACCCATATCATAAGGACAACCCTGTACGTGTGGAGTACTATGCTTATGACAAAAATGTGCCTTTCTTTCACTGTTTATCCCTTTAATAAAGTATTCTGCTTTACATTGAGAATTAAGGCAAAGAAATGTGTCATTCAAATCGGTAACGTTACTTGCACAAACCACATCGTTATATTTTTTTGAAATAGCGTAAAACATCTTAACATCTCCATTATTAAAATCAAGAGGACGAACATTATGAATACATTTAAAGAATTAGAAAATTACTATAAAAGTAAGAGCTACTTGACATATCATGCGGCTAATGAGCATGAACAACTGCTGTTATTTTATCCAAATTATAAAAGCACAAAGATATACGTCATACATAAAAGTGATGACTCTAAGTGGTTTGACCTTGGTTGCCTTGAAAGAGGCGATGATGAAAAGCTCGGTGTTTCATTTTATGACGGCTGCGATAACAATTTTGATAAAATGATAGCGAAAATGAAAGGCGTAGATAAGTCAGCTGAGGACTACAGGTTTACAATCTTTTATGACCCCGACACGGATACTTATTGGGTAGACAATTCATTAGAGCTGTTTTTTGAAAATCAAAAGGAAGTTATAATGACGTATTTGAAAGATAATGGGTATGATTTGATAAAAGTATAGCATATTTATGCGCATATTGCAAGCATTTAAAATAGAAGGAGCTTCTGCAACTGGGCAGGTGCTGGGAGGTAGGATAATGTGAACACACTTTTTTTGATTATATGCTATGTACTTGTAATAGGATCTTGGTCTTTGTTGTGGTCAATATACACTGGTGATCCTCTATATATTTGGCGAAAACCAATCGAAATTATTAAGAAAAAAGGAAAGCGTTTCAAGGTGAAATCATGAAGATACTCGATATCTTATTCGTTGTATTTGAATTGTACAATTTTGTCGGCTTGTTTAAACTAAGAAAAAGTGATAAAAAGGAAATAAAAGTGATAAAAGAACAAAAAGCCACAGAACACATGAATGAGGAGCTGATAAGAATGATAAAACTAAGAATACAGGGTTTACCCGATGAGGTCGAGAAGTTTTCCGAACAGCTGAAAAAGGACGGCTATCACTTTTTGATGGAGAGTGATGACTATCCGAACAGAAATTCGGAGTATGTAAGAAGATATGTGGAGGTAATGCTTGATGAAGATCAGGATCAATAGGTCTTGCAGAAAACGCCGTCAAGATCGCTACAACGGTATGGGACGCTGCCTTTGTATTGAGCCAAAGCGTTTATGCAATGAAAGCAAAAAGCTGATAGTTGTTGACCCTAAGTCTAATGTCATAGCTGTGACAAAGCGAGAAGATTTTGGAGCTAAAAATGAATGAATATAGATACTTTATAGCAGACGATAATAAAACAGGAACTCTGATTTGCAGTAATGAAATAAAAGGCGAAGATATGCTGCTTCTTGTCGGATACGTTATCTGTTTTTACAATGCAGCGTCCGTTGATGATATCGTAGACAAGCTTGTAACCATGTATGGCTTTAGTGTTATGAAGGAACATATTACAGCTCTTGACCTCAACACTAATCCTGATACGCCTTATACATACTATGACCTTATCGATGAGGGTGGCTATTGTGAAAGTGATGGATATATGTACACCGATATTGACAGAATAAAGAAACATTTTTCAGGAGAAAAATCGCAGAAGATGTTACGCACTATCGGTCGATTTAATGCTAAGAAAGGATGAGATTCTTGTCAAATTATAGACAATTAAGGTTTGTCATTTCAAGAAATGGTGGCACGGCAAAAACTGTTCTCAAGACTTCATACGATATTGTAAGTTTACCATACTTGCTAACATATGTTATGGGGCAATTCTTTGAGGAATATGCGGACGAAGGCGTTGGTTTTAGCTCAAGCGAGCTTACTGATATGCTTTTGACTATGTATCCAAACGATTTTGCGGTATCAATGGACAATACGGATCTTGTTATTGATGATTTAGAAACATGGGAAAGAAATTGCAGTTCATATGATATCATAAGAACAATAGGAATTTTTAAGCCAAAGGAATTAAATCTTTCTGAAAAGCTATTTTGTAAATTAAAGAAACACTGTAAACAAAATGGGTTTCTTGCTGTGTACGCCGAAACAAACGAAGAAAGCCTGATTATTTTTTACAGACCCAAAAGTAATCAAAGAGTATTCGGAATACGAAGAAACTGTTATTCAAAAAATGGCAATAGTATAGAAATTGGTCTTTTGATAAATGAAAACACATTTTTGTGGTTTAAGACAGCAGCTATCGTTTCCTATAAAAATAATAATTTAAAATCGATATTCAATGATGTGATACAGGAAATAAATAAAATCACTATTGATGAAAAAGCATTGCCACAAGATAAATTTCGTAATCCTTATGTGGCGTGCTTGGAGTATCTAAGCAAATATGGGTATTCAATAAAAACTATAGAATGGGAGTAAAAGCAATGAAAAAACTCAAAAAATATTTCTTCTCAAAGCTTACAAAACTACATAAAAGGAATAGTGATAGACCACAGATGTATAACTTGAAGGGAATAACTTCTGACGGAAAAGTTGTGGATTTTCCGTATATTTCTGCTGATAAAGGTGGAGTTATCAATATAAAAGGACTTCCTGTTGGAACATATAAGTTCACCGAAGTTATAAATGACACACAGCAATAATAATTGCAAACACGAGCGTGTGAAGAATTTCATACGCTATTTTTATTATATAAAAATTATGGAGAATATTCAAATGAAAAAGCTAATCAAGCGTAATTTCTACAACATCACTTTTATTATCGCAAATGCAGTCAACTCGATAATTGTTGTCAATAACGAAGCAGATTGGTCAACTCCGTCAGAGTATATTAAGGCAAGAATACTACCGATCATGATACTTCCTGCACTTATGGGATTGATCTTTATATTAGCTGAAAAGAGAAAAGAATAAGGAGCTTTTGGAACGGCTGTTGTGATGTTCAGCTGAAAGAAAAGGAAAGGCAATTAATACTGTCTGAAAAAAGGCAGTAAAGGGGATCAATTTATCTATACAGAAAGAAGCGCCTGCAACGGGGCAGGCGCTTGGGAGGTGGAAAATGAATAGTAAATTATATAATTATTTATTAAATGCTAATTTTATTGCATATACCATTATAAATTCTATCAAATATATTGATTATATAATCAGATGGTTTCGTTCATGTTCGCAATATAAATCACATCGTTTTTTAATTCTTTATAGTGATGTAATAACATTAATAGTCATAGCAATGTGTATAGGTTTCAAAGAAGCTATTACTATAACTGGTTTCATAACATTAGTAGTGTTTAATCTATATATGCCTATTGTTAACAAAAACTTCAATGAAACACTGTCATCAATGCTGAAAAGGATATGCACAAATTTTCAAAAGTTAGTAAATAAATGTATAAGAAACAAAAGTCACTAAAAGAATTACCTGCACAAAACACATGCCAAACAATAATTGTTTTTGTTTAGAAAAAGAAACAAGTTTGTTTGACAAACATGGAATGTGATTTTGCAATTTATTCATAATTACGTTCCATAAATAAAAAAGCACGCATCCTATAAATGTGGCTATCCAAAATCCATTACTGATTGAAATAACTACATTAATCATGAATGTGGGAAACCCAAAACTAGGATTTGTATAAAATAAAATAATCCATAGGAAGTTTGTTATAAAAAAGAGTGATAACGAAACAAGCACAATAGGTCTTTTGAAATTTTTGTAAAATGTCTGTATCAAAGCAAACAATATGGCTGTTGCGAATGTGATGACGAAATATGTTACTGGATGATTTCTGAAAGCAAGGTAACATACACCTAGAATAATAAGCGAAATTAAGTATACTATACTGGCGTCATCATCGCTTTTTGCCAAATATTGATTGATAGTGCTTTGATTATATGTTGTGTTATTAAAACTCGTGTTATCCGAATTATTATTTACAACATTATCGTGCCCTTTCACAGTAATGCTCGTTTTACTAGGCTGTTTATTTATATCATTTTCCTTAGTTTTGCTTTTGTAACTAATAACTGCTGTTGCCAAGCCAACTAAACTTGTTATAAGTGCTAATAAAGCTGTTATAATTTGAAAATACATAAGGTTATCCTCCTGATACAATATTGTTATATAATACAACATATTATATCATAAAATAATAAAAAAAACAATGATTAATAGAAAATAAAGCACACATTTGTTCCACTGCGATACACAAAACCAGTCAAGTAAAGGAGATATTTTTTATGGGCAATAATAATCAACAGCCATTTATAGATTCCAAACTGCTAATATTGTTGGTTTTTGCTAACTCTTTGTTGTTCGGATATCTCAAAATATATTATGAGAACAATTCAATATTAAGAGTAAAAATAGAGATTATTTGGCTACTAATTAAAGCACTTATAATTTTGCTGAATAGCAAATATATGTACAAGCTTGTGTACAATCTGACTCATGAACAAGACATCTCAGTCGGCTTTTGGTCAATTATAAGAAATACACATCTTCTAAGTTGTATTTGCACTTTTATGGCTTTTTTACTTATGATCGGCTGAATGGTAATAAATATTTAAGAAAAGCACAATCAAATTTTATTCTTTATGATTTGCTTAAAAACAAACAAATAGATCACTAAAACAGATGGAAAGATTAAAAATAACAGTTGATATTTCCAATAATTAAAAAACAAGGGACGAACTATATCTAGGTAATTTTCATGAAATGACACAATCATCACGAGAAAACATAACATTTTAATTGCATTAACTAGCCGGTATCTAGTAACCTTTTTGTACGGTTTTAAATCAAAACACACAATGGATTTGTCATATATAGTCATATCAACATTATGTTTACGTGATATTGAAATAATTATATCACTAACGTGCAAGAAAAACCACCAGCAGAATAATAGCCATGTAATCAAGTATACAAGAGCTGTCAAACCCATAAGAATTGGATATACCCTTTCATCATTAAAAATTAACGGATCAAGCATTGATTTTAAATCATTGTCAAATGAACACATTAATAATGCTAACAATACAACATTCGATAATTTATAATTGTTGTAAATATTATTTATGATATCTTTTATAACGTTCATTATAAATACGCCTCCTTTTATTTATAAAGTATAAATATTATAAATTGAAAGGTCAATACAATATTTTTTACAAAGTTATAAACTTACACATACATAAGTGTGTCACAGTGACACACAACTTAAAATCGTAAACCTGAGCGTGTGAAGAAATTCATACGCTCTTTTTATATACGAAAGGAGAAACACCATGAATACTGAAACGCCAAAGAAAACTAAGTTTGATATCTTGGAAGAAATCATGATAAGCTTTCAAGATGATTATGAAACAGATTATGCTCAAACCCATTGGGTGAAAACCTACAAAGAGCGGAAAGAGCGATTAATTCAGCTTCAAGAAGAAGAATGTGAACTGCAAGCGAATGTCATTGATGACGCACACGATCTGGGCTTTGTTGAAGGAGTAAGATATGCTCTCAACATCATGGATATGACAGACGCAGGAAAGAATAATGAGCTTTTGGAACGGCTCTTAAATATTCTTGAAAAATAAAAGAGGGGAACTTAAATGGATAAGCACGATAAGTATGAAGTTGTAAAGCAAGCATGGTTTGAAATCAATGAGCATCTCAGAAACAATAAGCAGGATTACATTGAGTATCTCAAATTTTCCGCAAAAATGTATAAGCAGCCGTATTCAGACGCTGTGTTGGTATTCCAGCAGGATAGGAATGCAACAAAGATCGCTGAGTATAAAAAATGGGGACGTCTAGGGCGATATGTAAGACGTGGCTCTCACGGCGTTGCTGTTTTTGGCAAAAATCACACTTGCAGATATTTATATGACGTCACTCAGACAGGCGGCAAAGAGTTGCCTGAGATGTGGACACTTACTGACCGCAATACGCCTGAGCTACTCAATACGCTTAATAACCGATACAATATAAACGCAGGATCGGTCAAAGAATGTATCGAAGCAATGACAGCAAACAGTATTAATTCTGCGCCTATTGCTGAGTCAGTACAAAATGCAATATCTCAAATGGGACTTGACATAAAACAGGCTGAGGTATACCGCCATTCACTGGATTCTGTGGTGCAGTTCGTTGTTTCTCAAAGATGTAATCTTTCAGGTAAAATAGATCTGCATACCGATGTTGATGTAAGCGCTCTTGACCTTATCAAAAATGCAAGAGATATGATTCTTTTCAGCAGAGCTGTTCAGCACGCTGCCAAAGACACTCTGTTTGAAATTGAAAAAGAAGTTATCGCCATTGACCGCAAAAACGAAGCTCTTGACAATGCCAAAACCGCAAAGCAAGAAAGCACGTCTGATAGGGTTGACGATATACTCCAAGACCTTATAAAGCTTAAGTTTTCGCAAGAACAGATACTTGCATTAAAACAGGCTGTGGTGGCAGCTGCACAAAATGGTGAACATAACATACGGCATTGGGTAAGCGTCCGATATTCGCCCGACGAACTGCGGCATATATCATCTTTATTATCTGATTACTATGCTCAGAGTGTCATTGAGCAAACACTCGATCCAAAGGGCATACTCAATGATTACTATACATATGTAAATGAGCTCAATGGTCGGCTGAAACTGTCAGATATGTTCTCTCACCATGAATATAGTGATGAACAAAAAGCCATGCTGCAGCAGGGCTTTTCTGAGGGAATTTCCATTACTGTTCTTAACGAGGTCGATGAACGGCTAACGGTAGACGAGATAAAAACATTCTTTGAGATGTTTCATCAGGCAGTTGACGGACAGATAGATCCACATGATGTTCAGATATATCTTGATAAGGCTGTAATAGAGCATTCAAAGAAGAACGTTCAAGCGGTTGAAGCTCAGGATAACTCTGTTGACACAAATTCAATTGGAATTGTCAAGGGTGAAAAATCATTTGCTGAACAGGTCGATGATGTACTTGCAGGAAACGCGAACCGATACAATGACTTGAAAGTATGTGATACACCTCAAATATTGCTTGACGTTGGCTGTGAGCAACTTCCAATGTTTTATACGAAACGGCATTTGCATGACGCTCTCAAGCCGAAAGGAAATACAGGTGAAAGCATACATTACCACGGATTGAACGCAGAACAAATCAAAAAAATGCCCATGTTACTTGAAAATCCCGTGATTATATATGATTCCCTTTCGAGAAATGATAGCATAATAATCGTAACATCTGAACTTGACAACGAAAAAATGCCTATCATTGCTGCTATAAAGCCAAATGGCAAAGCTAAATATGATTTAGAATTGGTCGAATCCAACTTTGTAATGAGTTTTCATGGCAGAAACAATTTTGAAAATCAAATTAATCGTGCCGTAGAACAAAACAAAGTTCTTTATTACAACAAAGAAAAAAGCCAAGAACTGTTCAGTGTGCTTGGGCTACAATTGTCCAAGGGCTTAAACATTCTTGACTCTAATATTATTATACACCAAAGTCGCAATATTGTCAAGGGTACGCAGCAGGAAAATATTGAATACAAGAATAATTCTGTTACTCAACAGGACAAAAAAATAGAACCATCAAGAATTATAGGTTTGGCTGAAAACCAGCTACGCCCTGCTGTTCCTAATAGCTCTACAAGCAGTATAACAGACTCCTCTGGAGTTGTCAAGAGTGAAAAAACATTTGCTGAACAGATAAATGATGTTTTAAATGGCGTATTCCCAAAATACTCAAATCTAAAGGTTTGTGATACACCACAAATTCTTGTGGATATCGGCTGTGATCGGCTTCCTATGTTGTATACGCAAAGGCATTTAAAAGACGCTCTACATGAAAAATCCCCGAACAATGCACATTGGCACGGCTTAACACTGGAACAGATATGTAATATCCCACATCTTTTAGAAAGCCCTGCCATAATAATGGACTCACTTTCTCCAAACAAAAGTGCTGATAAAAGTATAGTAATTTGTTTAAATAACGTTGATAATGATAATGCACCGATAATCGTAAGTGTTAAACCAAATGGGCAAGGCATTTATGAAATGGAAAATGTATCATCAAACTTTATCACAAGTATTTATGGAAAAGAAAATGGGTTTGCAAACTATGTTGAACGTGCTGCAAAATCAAATAATATTCTGTTTTGGGACAAAGAAAAAAGCCAAGCACTGTTCTCGTGTCAAAGGCTCCAATTGCCTGAGGCGATAAACAATCTTGACTCTAATATTATTATACACCAAAGTCGCAATATTGTCAAGGGTAAGCAACAAGAAAATAGTGCCGATATAAGTTCAAATGATGTTAAATCATTCACTACTTTATCCGAGCCTACGATAACCTGTGAATGGAGCGAAAGCAACTACTTTGAGGACGGCAAGACCTACAGTGTTGCAGAATTTGACACGCTCATGGAACAGGCTGACAGTGAAATGGTGGCAGGAGCAAAGGCTGCAATAGAGAAGTACGGTTCAGCAAAAGCATGGTATGAAGCAGACGCTGATGACGAATTCTCACAGTTTATGGGCTATGATAAGGTCAAGTTTACTATCAATATGCCTGACGGACAAACGATCACTGAACGCCAGGACGCAGGGGACGGATACGGCGGCGTTATTGATTTTCTGAAAAGATACTCAATATACAACTCGATCGTACCTGAGCTTGAAGCTGCAAAAGCCGCACATATGGCAAACCTAGTCGATGAAGTGCCTACACCTACAAATGAAACACAGCCTGAAATAGACAAGCTTTTGGGCAGGCTTAAGCTTGATTGTGATTACTATCTGAAAACAGGTGCAGAAAAGCACTTGTGGGCAGAAACAGTTGAAAAGCAGATAGCTAAGATCAATGAGCTGTATGAGAAAATGCCTGAAAACGCCTACTTCACCAGAGAACAGATTGATGATTATGAAAAGAAAATGCTGGCAATCAAAAATGGCGAAGTCGAAAAACCTATACCATATGAAACGCCTACAATTGCTAATAATGTTCTGTCTGAAGAAAAAAAGACAACACCGCCTGTTTCTGAAAGCGTTCCTATATCTCCTACGTCTGATGAACAGATTTCACTCTTTGAAACACCTCCTGTTTCTGAAACCGCCACTATACCTGATAAAGATGTCAAAACCGAAAAGGTAGAAAAGCCAAAGAAAAATGTCAAGGCAAGCACATACCACTTTGACCCTGATAATGTTGTTGTGGGCGGAGCTGCTGCTCGATGTGACGCAAATATAGCTGCTATTGAAACATTGCTGAAAATAGAGAGTGAAAAGCGGCTTGCGACACCTGAAGAACAGAAGATAATGGCTAGATACTCAGGTTGGGGCGGAACTGCTCAGGCTTTTGTTGCAGATAATGAGAATGTTTCTGCTGACAGTTGGAGAGCAAGGCAGACTCGTTTAAGAGAACTTCTGACCGCAGATGAATATACCGCAGCACGGTCATCTACACTTACAAGCTTCTATACACCGCCAGAAGTCATAGACAGCGTATATCTTGCTTTGGAAAGATTTCAATTTGAGGGTGGAAACATCCTAGAGCCTAGCATGGGAGTTGGAAACTTTTTTGCAAAAATGCCTGATGAAATTAGGGCAGATTCAAAACTTTACGGAGTTGAGCTTGACAGCATTTCAGGACGAATAGCCAAGCAGCTCTATCCAGAGGATAATATCCAGATAAAAGGGTTTGAAAAAACAACATTCAAGAATAACAGCTTTGACGTGGTCATAGGTAATATACCTTTTGGAGATTATGGCATTGCAGACAAAGCCTATGATAAATACCACTTCAAAATTCATGACTATTTCGCCGCAAAAGCAGTAGATAAGGTAAAGCCTGGAGGAATTGTTGCCATTGTGACTTCAAAATTCACAATGGACAAGAAAAATGATAAAGCAAGAAAGTATCTTGCCGAACGCTGTGACCTTTTAGGCGCAGTAAGACTTCCCTCTGGAACGTTTAAAGACGCAGACAGTGTTACAACAGATATTATCTTTCTGAAAAAAAGGACAACAATGACCTCTGTTATACCAGACTGGGTACACATTTCAGAAACAGCCAACGGCATTCCTTGCAATCAATATTTTGTGGATAACCCTGATATGGTACTTGGTACTATGGCGTGGGACGAGCGTATGCGAGGAAAATATGGTGCAGACAGCAAGGTAACGACCTGCTATGCAAACAGTGACACTCCCCTTGCACAGCAGCTCATAAATGCCATTTCAAAAATAGACGGCGTTATTGATACTGTGGAAACTGAGCTTGACAATGGGACAGCTGAGATACTCCCTGCTGATCCAACTGTCAGGAACTTCACCCATACCATTGTTGACGGAGATCTTTATTTCCGTGAAAATGAAATAATGGTCAAGGTCACAGAAACAGGCAAATCGCTTGAACGCATGAAAGGGCTTCATACTCTAAGGCAATCAACTATGGAGCTTATCAATGCCCAGGCTGACGGCTGCACTGATGAACAGCTTGCAGAGCTTCAGAAGAAGCTCAACAGCACATATGACAATTTCAGAACAAAGTTCGGAAACATTACGGACAGCGCCAATTCACGCTGCTTTTCTAATGATGATGACTACAACACTTTAGCAGCACTCGAAGTTGTCAACGTGGAAAATAAGACAGTTGAAAAGGCTGCAATATTCACAAAGAGAACGATACTTCCAGATATTCCAGTTTCAAAAGTTGATACAGCACTTGAAGCACTTCAAGTATCAATGGACAGATTGGGAAAGGTCGATATTCTCTATATGTCACAGCTCACAGACACTACGCCTGAAAAGGTTATTGCTGACCTTGGTGATGAAATATTCAGAGATCCTGCCAAAGTTAAAGACAATAACCCATATTCAGGCTATACGGAGTCATCTGAATATCTATCAGGCAATATCCGTGATAAGCTGAGAATAGCCAGAGATCATGCGGAACATATTGACAACAGCTACAACAAAAACGTAGAAGCTCTAATGAAAGTTGTGCCAAAAGACCTTGATGCAAGTGAGATTTCTGTAAGGATTGGTGCAAACTGGATCGATATTGCAGATTACAACAAGTTTCTGAATGAATATGCAAAAGCAAATACATACTTATACCCTGTCACAAGAACAACGCTTGGCGAATATAAGATTGAGGGAAAATATCAAGACCATTCTATTGCCGCAAATCAAACCTACGGTACAAACCGAATGAGTAGTTATCATATTTTTGAAAATCTGCTTAACCAGCGTGATATTTTAGTTCGTGACAGACGAGAGGAGGACAGTAGAGTATGGTATGAGATAAACACTAAGGAAACACAGCTTGCAAAAGAGAAAGCTCGTTTAATGAAGGAGGCTTTTAAAAACTGGCTATGGAACGATATGGGTAGACGTGAAAAATACGTTGCAAAGTATAACTATCTGTTCAACTCCATAAGGGGCAGAGAGTATGACGGCTCACATCAAACTTTTCCAGGCATGAACACATCAATAACGCTGCGGAAACATCAATCAAACGCCATAATGCGTGCAAAGCTTGGAGGAAACACACTTTTCGCACATGAAGTTGGTGCAGGAAAAAGCTTTGAAATGGTTGCCACTGTAATGGAGAAGAAACGTCTTGGTCTTATAAACAAAGCCTGCGTAGTTGTACCAAAGCACCTTACGCTGCAAATGGCAAGTGAGTGGCTGCGGCTTTATCCAAATGCAAAACTGCTTGTGGCAAAGCCAGAGGACTTTACCAAAGCCAATAGAAAGCGTTTTATTGCAAGATGTGTTACTGGTGACTACGACGCCGTGATAATGTCATTTACACAGTTTGAAAGAATACCTATGTCAGACGAGTACAAAGAGCAGTTCATGCAAAAAGAACTTCACGATATCATGAGTGCGATATCCGAAGCAGGGAGAAAGGATAAATCATCAGTAAAAGCCCTTGAACGTCAGAAGAAAAACATAGAGGAAAGGCTTGAAAAGCTGCTTTCTTCTCCAAAAGACTCATCATTGTGTTTTGAAAAACTCGGCTTTGACTATCTAGTGTGCGATGAAGCACATAACTATAAGAACTGCTTTGTTTCTACAAAAATGTCAAATGTGGCAGGCGTACAAACAACAGCAGCACAAAAATCAGAGGATATGCTGATGAAAACTCAGTACCTCAACAATAAGTACGGCTGCAACAATATACTTTTTGCCACAGGTACACCTATAAGCAATTCCATGGTGGAATTTTACGTTATGCAGCGTTATCTCAGACCAGATCTTCTCGAAAAAGCAGGATTGCAGAACTTTGACGATTGGGCAAGCACATTTGGCGAAGTCGTATCACAATTAGAGATAAAGCCTGCAGGAAACGGCTTTCAAATGAAAAATCGTTTCAGCAAATTCGTAAACATACCTGAGCTTATGCAGATGTATAAGGAATTCGCTGATATTCAAACAGCGGATATGCTGAAACTGCCTGTGCCAAAGCTTGAAACAGGCAAGCCGATAGTAGTGACCTCAAAGCCAGACGAACGTCAAAAAGCATACATGAAAGAGCTTGCCACACGTTCTGAAACGATACACAGCGGCACGGTTGACCCACGGCAGGACAATATGCTGAAAATAACTCATGAAGCACGCTTGCTCGGTCTTGACACTAGATGTATTTTCAAAGACGCTCAGCCTGCACCAGACAGCAAAGTGATGAAGCTTATCGATAACCTCGAAAAAAACTACAGAAACACAATGAAAGAAAAGGGCGTTCAGATAGTATTCTGTGATATCGCTATCAACGAGGACGAAACACACTTCTCCGTGTACAAAGCTATAAAGCAGGCGCTTATGGAGCGTGGGATACCAGAGAAAGAGATCTGCTTTGCCGGCGACGCAAAGACAGACAAGGCAAGGGACGAAATGTTCAAAAGCCTGCGCAAAGGCGAAAAACGTTTTATCATCGCAAGTACCTCAAAGCTTGGAACTGGCGCAAATATTCAGGATAGGATCTGCGCAATTCATCACCTTGATATACCATGGAAGCCCTCTGACCTCACTCAGCAGGACGGACGTGGAATAAGGCAAGGCAACAGATTTTCGCAAGTCGGAATATATCACTATCTTACAGAGGAAACCTTTGACGCATACATGATGGGCATTATAACAAACAAGGCGAAATTTATAAATCAGATTTTGACCTCAAAAAGCCCTGCAAGAGTTTCAGAAGATGTTGACGAAATGGTACTTACATACTCTGAAATGCAAGCTATAGCGAGCGGTAATCCTATGATAAAAGAGAAAATACAGCTTGACAATGATGTTGCAATGCTGAAAACCCTTGAAGCAGAACACAAGAAGTCAATTTACAAAATGCAGGAGTTGGCAGAGAAAACTTTGCCGAAGCAGATAACACATTACTCTGAACTTCTCGCAAAATCCAAGAGTGATATGTCTAAATATCAGGAACAGCAGGCGCTGAACAAGGAGTTTGAAATGACAATAGGCGGCGTCAGATACGATAAGAGAGAAAATGCAGGAGAACAAATTGCCGTGGCAATGGCAAAATGTACTGCCACAGGTGAGCCTATAGAGCTTGGAACGTATCGTGGCTTTAAAGTCACAATAGAACGAAATCCGTCAGCAAATACATTTTTTGAGCTTGATACGCCTTGTATCGCTGTTCTCCACGGAGAGCTTACTTATTCATGTGACGTTGCCACAGATAATGGCGTGGGAAATGTCAGAAGAATTGAAAATCTTGCAGGAATACAGATAAATCAGAAGCTGTGTTCTCTTGAAGAACAGATTGAAAAAGCAAACAAGGATCTTTCAGAAGCTCAGCAAAATATGCTCAAACCATTTGAGCATGGTCAAGAATTAGCCGAAAAGACAAAACGTCTTGAATATGTCAATGCACAGCTCAGTGGAAATTCGCAGAATAAAAACCACACTCCTGAAAGTGCTATAGAATTTAGGTTTCACAACAATAAATATCAGGCATTGATCGGCACTAATGAAAAATCAGAATGGTGTGATGTAGTATCAAAGGGCGGCAAGCTCATCGCTGCGTCAGATACAAAGGTCTACAATCTGTCTGAAAAAGAAAGCGACCAGTTTCGCAGCTATGTTTTTAACGGTGACAAAATTGACACAGGCAAGAATAATTCCTTACTGGAAAAACTTAAGCCAAAGGCTCTTAAATTATAAAACATTGAGAGGAGGTGAGGGTATATGATAGACAGAAGATACGAATCAGGCAAAAGCTTTGTCATGTACTCTAAAGAGGAGCTTGAAGCCGCACGGCGAACAGATATGGTCACATTTCTCGAAAGCCACGAGGGTTTCAGCTTTAAATCGTCAGGCGGTTGGTATATAGGGATAGAGCATGACAGTCTTAAGATCAATCCAGACCGCTATACCTGGCACTGGTATTCAAGAGATCTGTTTGGAAAAGGTGCTATCGACTGGCTCTGCAAAGTTGACGGATATGGTTTCAGAGATGCTGTATCACGACTCATAGGGGATAGCTGCAGTATACGAGCCTCACCCGATTTAAAAGCCAATGAGCAGCATTATCCGAAAAAAGTTAAGAAGCCAAAAGCTGAGCTTACACCGCCTCAGCCTATGCAGGGCAAATGCCGTGAGCTTTACGCCTACCTCAACATCACAAGAAAGCTGCCTGCCGATATAATTTCATACTGCGTCAGCAATAAGCTTATTTATCTTGATGTAAAAAAGCGAGCTATATTCTGCGGCTACGATAAGACAGGAAAAATGCGATTTGCCGAGGCGAAGATCACAAATACCTTTAACAAATACTATCCGCAGAATATTGAAGGCAGTACTAAGGATTATAGTTTTTATGTTTCCGCAGTGCCCGGCTCTTATGGATATGACCCTGCAAAGATATATGTGTTTGAGGCTCCCATTGACCTGTTGTCACACGGCGCTTTAATGCAGCTTTCAATGAGAAAACAATGCTCAGCTATCGGTCAAGGGGACAAATACCGTCCTGACTGCTGGCTTGGCATAAACAGAGTATCCCTTTCAGGCTGCTCTGACATAGCACTTAAGCAAAGACTATCTGATGATCCTCGTATCACACAGATAGTCTTTTGTCTTGATAATGACGAAACAGGACAGCAGGCAACGGAAAAGCTTATGAACAAATATTCACAGCAGTATACTGTTTCAGTCAGCATACCGCCTTACGGCAAAGACTGGAACGATACACTCAAGGCTGTGGTGTCAGCACATTCAAAACTAACAGATAAAACAAAAACGGAGGAATGAATTATGAAACTGAAAGAAAAAATCAAAGAAAAGAGCATAAAGCTTAGTGCTCGTATATTCGGAATTATGACAGCTTGTCTGTCATCAGCCATTGCAGCCTTTGCCGATGTTGAAACAGACGCAACCTCAGGTGTATGGGCTTCGGTCGCCACCTGGATCACCAAAAACAAAAATGGGCTTTCCATTGCAGCCAAAGCACTGCTTGGACTGTGTCTGGTCGGCGTTGTTATATGCCTCGGTGCAAGCGGCAAAAACGGCATATCCTCAGTCAAGGGATGGCTTATCGCTATCGGCGTGGCTGCTGCCCTGCTCGTTTTCGGTGACGCTTTCCTTGACTCAATATATGTAGCTTGATCTGCACGGACACATAATTGTGTGTGTCCGTAAAAGCGTTATTTTTAACGTTTTTACGGGCATACACAGATAGACAGAAAGGAGTATTATTTTGAAGTACATGAAAAGCAAAAAGGTATGGTATCAGCTTATATTCATCACCGCCATTGTTATGAGCGGCTGCGGCAGTATACAGGCTTGTGCAGCAGAACTGGGATATACAGGGTGTTCCTCAGAGATTTTGAAAATGGTAACAATAAAGAATCATTTTCGTGATCTGTTGATAAATATAGAATTTAACATACTGAGTTTTCTTTGTGATGTGATAGATTACTTTGATAAGGCTGTCAAAACATTACTCAAACTCAATTTCTTCGACTACCTGTCGGACGAATTCAGCTTAAGTCAAATGCAAACAATTATTCTGTCTATTATGAGCCTTGCACTCGTTTTTGGAGCGTGTGCTCTCGTGATATTCAGAAATAAGATCAAGGTGTCTGATTTTCTGATGAGTATTTTGGTTGCAACTATACTGCTTGTGGCTTTTCCGGCATTCATATCTTCTTGCAACTCACTTCGCAGCAAGGGTATAACAACAGCACAGAACATAAAGATCAATGATCAATCTGAACAAACAACGGTCGACAAAGACGGCACAGTCACTGTCGGAACATTGGGCAAGGATCTTCTGGCGTCGGGAATATATGACGTTGAAAACAGCGTTGATAATAAGAAGATGATGACTTACCTCGATACTGTGGGCAGTTCAGGAAATGTAAAGGACATTCAGATAACAGGTGGAATTGAGCCTGACGATAGCAAGTCTTGGACTACCCGTTATCTTACAGATATACATGACGTATATCCTAAGCAGAAAAAGTACAATAGTCTAACCACAGAGAATATGATGTCCCTTTTAGGACTTGAAAATGAATATAATGTTCTAAAGAATGCAAATGGAGAGCTTATACTCAGTGCAGATTATGGTGCAAATATGCAGGTATACTGTTCTGTATACAGCACATCAGGCTCAATATACGGAAGCGTTCTGTCTGAAAAAGATTATGAAACATTTTTGTCAGCTTCTATTGGTGACGCTTGTCCTTATGGTGCTACACTTGGAGATCTGCATTATCCAGACGGCAGCAGGATAACAAATGTCATTAACTATAATACATATCTTCGTGACCTTATAGCAAACCACCCTGCTGTAGCTGCCGCAGGCAAAACGCAGGAGGTAGGAGCAAACGCACATACTGTTGAGGAAGCACTTGACATTATCAAAGATGATGTTATAAGGGAGCTTAACATAGCGGCAAATACAAATACCGCCAAAGATGCAGAACCAGTAAATGCAGAATATCAATCTTTTCCTCTTTTTGACGAGGAAGATTATGATGATCTTAATTCGGTAGAGCAGATCATACGCAGAAATATAACCAGCGGCTACACGGTTGACTGTTTATATTATTATCATATCGACTTCTGGTCAACCTTTGTGCTTATGCTTGCAGTGGCTATCTGCCTTATTTTCAGCGGAATAAAAATAGCAACTACGCTATTTGAAATAATGTTTGCACAGCTCATTACACCCTTTATCATAGCAACAGACCTTAACGGCTCAGGCAGGGCTAAAAAAGCTATCCAGAATATGCTGCTTTCAAACATAATTCTTATGATAGTTGTAATTCTTTTAAGAATATACATAGCCGTTATATGGGGCATAAAAGGGTCGGAATACGGCAGCAATTTTGCGGTAATGCTCATAGTTATAATAGCAGGCGCAAAGTTTGTGATAGACGGTCCAGAGGTGTTGACAAAGCTGTTCGGCATTGACGCAGGCGTTAAGTCAGGTGCAGCCACAATGATGGCTATCAACCAATCAATGCAAATGGGCAGTTATGCCACAATGGGACTTGCTCGTGCAGGAAGCAGCGTTGTACATGGTGCAAGTAATATAGCAAAGCATACCGCAAGCAGCGCAGCAGGAGCAGTAAAAGGCTTTGCAGGCGGCGTATATGGCGGTATACACGGCGGTGATACTACCCCTGGAAAGATAGGAAAAGCTATAGGCGGAGCGGCTGTTGGAACTGTAACAGGCGCTGTCGGCGGAGCTTTCGGTCATACTAATGCAGGCGCAAAGGCAGCTTATGCAGCAACAAATCCAGGCTCAATAAAAGATACATTCTCAAATGCAAAAGACAACATTGCCAATAACGTAAAAGAGTCTGTAGGAGAGGGCTTTTCATCAGGCGGCGCAGGCAGTGTTTCAAAAGGTGCTGACGGAAAGGACGGCTTAAATGGCGCTAACGGCATGAATGGAGCTAAAGGCGACAGAGGTGCGCAAGGCGCAGCAGGCAAAGACGGCACAAATGGAACTGACGCAAGAGCCGATAACAACAGCGGAAACAGCAACAATAACAGCAATAATAACGGCACGTCTCAGCCTGCTCGTGGCAGTGGCTTTGACGTTCCGACATCATCAGGTGAAAATAGCAACAATGCCACTAGCAAGAGCGGCAACGGTTTGAATATTCCAAATCCTGCAAGCAGCAATACCGCCAGTGCAGGAAACGGCGGCAGCTGCTCTGACGCTCCAAAACCGACAAACAGCAGTGAGCCGAATAATAACAGCGGCAGCGGCTTCAATAAGGAAGGAGAAAACTAAGCTATGGGAGTAGTACCGAAAAAAACTAAAGCGGAGCAGCGTATATTTAGACACATAAACCTTACCAAAATAGTTGGCTTTATAGTTACTCTTTTGGTAGCCTCGCAGTTATCAGGAATGTTGGTCAGCTCTAAGCTGGGCATTCCTTTTATCATATTCTGTGGCGCAGTGTTTATTATTATGAGTGGCAAAAGCCCCTCTGACCCCTGCAAATGCTTTGCAGAGGCTTGGCTTGAGTGGCTCAGCTTTCTTATGACAAATAAAACGCTGCATAAGCACAAGGAAGGAGAACAAAATAATGAAAAAGAAGTCATCGACATTGAAAAGTAAAATCGAAACTTCCAAAGGCTTTGCGAGAGAAAAAAAGACCAAAAAGCTGAAAGATGATCCGTCAAGCATAATGTCACGTCTGTCATTTGAAAGCATACATAACGGAATAGTCGAGCTGAAAGTAAAAGGCAAGCCGCTCAAAATGGGCGTGCTTGCAGTATCGGGAATGGATATATTTGACCTTAATGACTATGACCGCAACACTGTTTTCAATAATTTTGCGAAAGCAACATTATCCATAGGCACAGGTCACAAGTATGTTTTCACATCAAAAACGCCATATCTTGCTAATCAAAAAGCTTTTATAAAATACAAAAGTCAGCAGAGCATAAACAGATATTCCGAATATCTGCTCAATGAACAGTACGAGCTGTTTGACAGCTTTGAGAGCAGCCATTTTGACAGAATGGCGTATCTTTTCATATACTCCGATGACGAGAAGAAAATCTATAACGGTGCACAACGTTTTATCAGCCATATGCGAGATATAGACGTATCGTGGTGTTCCGATGATGAAATAATCGTCACGCTTAACAAGCTTATCTGTCTGAATACAGAAAATCAGCAGCTATCTGAAAAAGGCAGCCTGAATGAGATTATTTTACCTGAGAAGATAACTTTTCGACCTAATTACTACAAAGTAAATGATGTATATGCACAGACGATAGTTGTTTATGATTATGCAGCGGAAATCGATGACCTCAAGCTGGCTCAAATGGTAATACAATCTGATGATACCATAGTATGGGATATAAGCATATCTGAAAAGGATAAAGTCATAGATGAGATAAGTGCATCCCTGCGTGAGTTAGAGTCACGAGGAGGAATTATTCAAGACGCTGCCGATAAGATAGATACAAATACCGAGTATCAAAAGCTTGAGATCATTTATCAGAACATAAAAAACGGCAATGAGCAGATATATTATGTTACGCTCAGGTACATTCTGAAAGACACCTCACTTAGCTCTTTGAGCAAGCGTTCAAAAGAGCTTATCCACGAACTGCAGCTCAGCGGTCTGTCTGCGTATATACCGACAAATACCACACAGCATGAGTTTCTTTCTGTTATCGATGATAAAAGCAACACTATTCAGACACCGTTTCCTGTTTTTGATACACTGTCAAGGCAGTTTCCTTTCTATTATCAGTCACATATCGATGATACAGGACTTTTCTTTGGATTCACGGAAACAGGCGGTTTGAATATTCTAAACACATTTAAAAGGACAAAGAACCGTAACTCATTCGATCTGCTTGCGTTCGGTCTGAAGGGCGGCGGAAAATCAGTTACTTTTAAATCAATGCTTGAGGATCAGCTTCTTTTGGGCAATAAGGTAATGGTACTCGATATCGAAAGTGAATATCAGCCTATGGCTAAAGTTTACGGCGGTCAGACAATAAAAATCAACAGCAGCTCAAAAATAAATCCCCTTCAAATATGCAAGGTAGTCGATGCAAGAGTTGATGATGAAATCTCACCTGAGGACGAGGCAAGAGAGAATTTTGCCACAGAGATGTCACGAATACGCACATTTATGTCTATGTATATACCTGAAATAGATATGTATACTATGGAAATCTTCATGGATCTTGTGACAGAATGTCTATCTGACAAGGGCATTTTCCCCGAAACAGATATAACACTTTTTGAACCTGATAAGTTTCCCTGCTTTACCGATGTGAACAACAAAGTCACTGAAAAGCTGTCACAAACGGATTCACTGCCTAAAAGAAAATATGACGCATACTGTAATATACAAGTATACATAAAGCAGCTTTGTGGCAAGGGTGCATACGCCGGTATGTTTGACGGAGTAACGAACATTGATGAAAAAAGCAACGATCTTATCATCTTCGATGTTAAGAGCATCAGTGAAATGGCTGACAATGTTTATAACGCACAGTTGTTCAACATACTCACTATAATGTGGGCTACCATATGCAAAAACATAGGATATAATCAAAACGTTATCAATCCATGGGATATGCGAAACGTTGTGTGCCTTATTGATGAAGCACACCGTTTCATTTCCATAAAATACCCTCAGGTAACGGAGTTTATAGAAAAACTATGTCGCCGTACACGAAAATATTTTGCAGGGCTATGGTTCGCAACGCAGTCGATACTTGACTTTATCCCAGACGGAAATCTTGCGGCAGCTGGCTCGATCAAGGTTATTTTCTCACTTGTCCAGTACAAAATGATACTCAAACAATCGCCGGAAAGCATTGAAATTCTTCATCAAGCCTTTCCTCGTTTTTCATATGCAGAGCTCAGAGAAAGCACAGCATTTGAACCGGGACAAATGCTTTTGTCGTTGGACTCGGACAGAGATAAGCTCCATTGCAGAAGAATAGTCGGAGCAAGACAGCTATTGTATATGGGCAATGCTCAGGACAGGATCGAGATCATACACAACTGCTTTTCGCTCTATTACAACGAGCACACTAAGCAGGAATATGGTCTTATGCTGAGAAAAATGGACGCTGATTATTTCAGAAAATGCTTTCTTGCAGAAACATATTCTTACCTAAAAATCGAACAGCACATAAGCCAATATATCGACACTGTTATCATTCAAATGGTTGATAATCTTATAAAAGAACTTCTTCAGGCAGCTGGAACGGAGGCGACAAGATGAAAGTAGTAAGTCCAAAAGCGAGCAGTAAGATATATAAGATATTCACTATTGTTACTGCTGTTCTGGCTGTTTTGTTTCTCACATCCAACAGTTGGATAGCCTCACTTACATACAAAAGCAAAAGCAACGGCTATAACAAAACAATGTCACTTAACGGCTATAATATCAAGGTGACAGACGCAGCGTATTACGACAATGTATGCGAATTTGTCATAAAGTGCCGCATTTCAGGTTCTGACACTGGAGCTACATATCCTGAGGTTACGGCTGTAAATTTTGACGATGACCTTACAGATCATAAGTTCACAGCAGGCAATAAGTATGACGATTATTCAAGAAAGATCACAGTAAAAAATCCGCCGTCGAATTTCAAAATAATGCGTGTGGTTATTAAAACTTCTATGCCTGACACAAAATATGATGACGCATATGACGAGTTTGGTGAGAAGATACCGGCGCACACCGAAAAAGGAAAAACTATCACACTTAGAGTAACTATAGACAGAAAAGATATGCAGACCCAAGCCGTGAAAATAGTTCCGGGGTACTCTGAGGAAAGCTCAAATTCAAGCACAACAAGCAGTTTATACAACTCTGAAACAGCTAAAATCACGAGCCAACAAGCTGTAGCAGTGACAACACAAGCTGCAGCACCAACCACACATGATCTGAGTGAAAAGGCTGCCGAAGCATCTCAAACGAGCAGGACTACCACGGAGAAACGACAGCCTGCAACAGCAGAAATGAACACGCAGCCTGCCGAAACAAAGGATTACAATGAGCCTGCATATGCGCCGCCGCAGACCACCGGCACGACACATAATGAGCCTGCATGTGCACCACCGCAAACCACAGCAGCAACACATAATGAGCCTGCACAAGCTGAAACCACCACAACACAGGCAAGGGTATATTCCATAAAACTCACAACAGAATTTGAGTACAATGACGTTCAGATTAAGATAGGCGAACACACTCAGCTTCGTGCAGAAGTCAAACCCGATAACGCCGTAAATAAAAACGTAAAATGGGAAAGCAACCGTTCGGACATAGCAACAGTTGACAGCAATGGAAGGGTCACAGCAGTTGCAAAAGGCAAAGCTATCATATCCGCAGTAACAGAAGATAAGGGCTTGCAGGCAAGCTGTATGGTGACCGTCAAGGAATAGAAAAGAGGTAATAAAAATGCTATTTAACAACTCGTCAAATAAAATAAGAATCATAGGATTCTTAGTTTCAGAAGTAAAAATCATCAATGCCTATGCAATAGAATTTCTTATAGCCGTACCGAGAAAAGTCAAAAAAGGAGAGCAAGGATTTAATGATGTTTTCACTGTATATGCCAACGAGGCAAGCACGATCTCCTTTGCAAAAAATCATTTGCACAAAGGCTGTGTAGTAGTTGTAAGGGGAGAATTGAGAACCTTTACGGACAAATCAGTGAAGATATGCAGCAGTGATATAACCATTTCGTCACAGAACAAGTGAGGTGAAAACGTTGGAGAATATTCTTTTTGAATACCCGGTACGAGAAGAAAACAGTTCATTAGATGAAGAATTTCAGGTGTTAAAAAAGCAGCTAACGAAGCTTAAATATGCCGTGATGATATCATCTTTTTGTGCATTGACAATGTATTTTTTATCTGCATTTTTTGCAAAAGCAGAACTGATTTTTTATTTTCTGACAGCACTTTTTGTGTTTATCGCAATGATAACAGGCAAGATTTTTGTGCGGTATCCTAAGCATCTTTTGCACATAAAAGCTACAGAAAATGAACTGCAGCTTGCTTACTATAAAGACAAAAAAAGCACACACACCTTTGCATATAGTGAAATAGAAGAAATACATTTTGCAGATAAAAGTTATACGGCTGTCTGTATTAAACGTGAGGGCAGAAAGCCGATATTGTTCGAGCTGAATAAGGATACACCTGAGCAGGGCTTTTTCCTTTTTACTATTCAGAAAATACTGCCTGCTGTTTGCAAAACAAACAGCAAAGAGATAGTAAAAAAATATGGTGATGAAGATGATTATTACAACAGAATTTACGAGGGGAATAATTAAAAATGGATATAAAAATAAGAAATATCTCTCCACAGGTCATAAGCGAGATAGACAAAATAGCCAAACAAGAGGGTGTTTCGCAAAACACCCTTTATAATAAAATCATTTCTGACTATGTCAAATGCAATGACGATTTTGTTATAAACATACTTCCTGCTATCGTTCGCTCGCTTGTAAACAGCGAGCTTGAACGCTTATCTGAGGGAGCAAAAACAACGATAAATAATGTGTATATTGCAGCACAAAAAATGATGAAAACAACAGAAAAAATTGATAATCTGCTTACAGAAACGCTTAAAAATTCAACAGAAAACTCAATTACAAATGAGGAAATTCTCAGGGTACTCGAAATTTCAGACAAAGATAATTCATAAATAGGGCGGTTTTGTTTACACAATAGAAATATATACAGATTATTGCAGCGATAAAAGTATATACTTTGGATATATTTTTACATAATAAGGGATATTTAATATATCCAAAAGATATATCGACCAAAAAAGCGGATATAAAAAGGATATATAATTGAAATGTCTACCAAAAAACGTATATCAAAAAGATATACTTATAAGTTGCATGGGGGTCATGGCAGCACACTTTAAACCTCGGTTTTACCGAGGTTTACAAACGGCGTGGGGGTCACGCCTTTATGCTCTTGAGCAACCGATTTTAACTTAGAGTAATAGAAATTAAATTCAAAATCAGAAAAGGACTGATAAAAATGCCTGTAAAAAAATTAATTACACTTACAGAGGAAAATTTTCAAAAACTGCAAGAGATACAACGCTTGCGAGGAATTACAACAACGAGCGGCTGCGTGACGGCATTGATAAATGACGCATACAATAGTGACCACGATAAAACCGCCGATGATACACAGCTGAGAGAGATCGCAGCAAATGTAGACAAGCTGCTGATGATCGCACGAGAAAGCGAGAGTATGATATATCAGGAGCGTGACGGAATCAACACACTCCTGCATTTTTACGAGGTGCAGGAATACCAGTCGGCAGACAAGCGACTGACAGACAGCAAGCCCCACGATGTGCTTAATAAGTCTGCTGAAAATTATCAGCAACTTGTGCACTGGCGATCACTCGACAAAGGTGTTTCGGCACTGCAGGATCAAGGCAATGAGGAGAATGACGCTGAATGACCCCAAATATATTTCATAAATGCGAATTCGTGTACAGCTGGCGTATAAGCGGTGACGGCGGCACTGTGCTGTTTGACTTTCTCAGTTATATGCTGCGTCCAGAGGCTTTCGAACCCAGCAAGCACGCTGATGAAATGGAATATGTATATTCGGAGTTCATACCAAACGAAAAGAGTCAGGCACAGGATATAAAAAAAGAACGATCCTATGGAGCGTTTACAAGCACTAAAGATAATTTGACCGCCGCTGATCTGGATAAGATACGGCAGCAGGAACGAGCAAGCCGTTCAGAGGGCTGCCCTAAGTATGCAGGTGTTATATCATTTGATAATGCATATCTGCGAAAAAATGATTTCATTGTAGGGAATATGCTAGACAGACAAGCACTTGTGGACGCTGCACGAAAAGGCATTAACGCTATGATAGATAAATCGCAAAAGCTTGACGCCAACAACTGTTACTGGGTAGGTGCTATCCATGTAAACACAGGCAACGTTCACATACATTATCAGCTTGTGGAATATCACAGACTTGAGGACAGACGCATTACATACAAAAACAAAGGTCAAGACGATATCGAGCAGAAAGCTTTCAACGCTTTGAAAACTGAAATGACGCACTTCATTGACAAAAGTGCCGCCGCTGCTAACCTTACTGAATTTCAAAGAAACGTGCTTGCACCTCATATCAAGTCCGAGTTTGCAAGCAGTATTCAAAAAATAAACGCACTTATCGACAAGCTTCCTGATGACCTAAAAAACAGCGGCAAGCAGTGGTGGTATGCAAAACAAAATGATGTGACAAAAAACGAGATTGACAGTTGTATCAGATCTGTCATATCAGAAAATCAAACTTTGCAAATAATGTTTGACACATATCTTCATAAGCTCGACAGCACACAAGCAATGTTCCGAAACAGATACGGACAAAATTCAAGGTGGGCTGAGTATAAAGAACATCAGCTTCACGATCCGTCAGGGTTTTACTCCAGAGTAGGAAACTCATTTCTTTCTATCTGCCGTGAATACTACAACACAAAGAATGTCAATTTTGAACCACCTGAGGATCTGCAATCCCATATAGATCTTGATAATACTTCTTACTTTCCCAAAACGAAAACGTATCTGTCTGAAAAAGAAAGCGAAGGCTTTTCTGAGAAAAATGAGCCTGACTACAACAACAGTATTTCCTCGCAGAAATCAAAAGTGTATCTGTCTGAAAATAAAAAAGATGATTTAGAGGATGCTATGCCTTATGACTCTTTAGAAAACTCTGATATCCCTGATGATTTGGAAATGTACCTATCTTCAAGAAATTATGATGAGTTGTATGAACCAAATGCTCCTGACTACAACTCGGATATTTTTCCGCAAGAGCCTGAAGCGTATCTGTCTGAAAATGATAAAAGCGATCAGGCAGTGGAACGTCTACGCATAGATTGGAGCAAGAACTATAAGCTTGCCCTCGACTATATGTACGGAAATGAACAGAACAAATCAGAAGTCATAAAGAAAGACCCCGAAAAAGCTTTTGAAATACTCTCAATAGAAAGCAAAAGCGGAAATATTATCGCAACATATGACATAGGCAAGCTTTATGACAGCCAAATGCTAAAATCCAATGACGGCGATACACTAAGTCAGCAATATTACAGCAAAGCCTTTGAAGATTTTCACAAACTGCTGTCCATAGTAAGCATGAGTGATGACAAACGTGATAATTGGACAAAGTCCTATCTCAACTATCGCATAGGTAAAATGTATGAATATGGTCTTGGCGTTACTCAAGACTATAACTCAGCCATAGAGCATTATAAGCTGTCTGAAAACAAATATGCTTTTTTTGCTCTCGGAAACATATACAAATACGGCTCTGGTGTTGAAACAGACTATGCCAAAGCATTTGACTATTATATGCGCTCACTAAGCAGCAAAGGCGGAATGCCGTTCGCAAGTTATGCCGTAGGACAAGCTTATGAACTGGGACAAGGAGTAGAAAAAGACCTATCAAGTGCGCATAATTTTTACGCTGAAGCTTTAAATGGTTTAGAGAAAATATTCACGAAAAACCATGACGATAATATCAGCTACAAGATAGGTATGATGTATCTGAATGGCAAAGGAACGGATATAGACCTTGAATATGCTGAAAAATATCTGCTGCTCTCGGCGGACTCCAATAACTATAAAGCACAATATATGCTCGGTAAGCTCTATCAGAGCGACAGCAATAAAGATCTTCAAAAGGCTGAAAAAGTCCTGATAAAGGGTGCTGAAAACGCACAGGATAAAACAGGATTGTGTGAATATAGTCTTGGCAAGCTGTATCTTTCACAAGAGAGATATGACAAGGCGGCATCATACTTAGAACGTTCAGTAGCAAAAGATAATTACTATGCAGCATACACTCTCGGAAAACTCTATCAGGAGCAATTCAATGACAATGCTCTGGCAGAAAAGCACCTCATACACGCTGCTGAGCATAAAGATGATGTTATGGGATTAGCAGCGTACCGCCTTGGTAAATTGTATCTTTCATTTCAGGACAAAAGAAAAGCATTGCAGTATTTCATCAAAGCCGCAGACAAGGATAATGTTTACGGAATGTATGCTGCAGGAAAAATTCTTCTTGATAGCAGAAAATCAACAGAAGTTTCAAAAGGAATACGCTACATTTCATCAGCCGCCGATAAGGACTTTGAGCCTGCGATATACACTCTGGGCAAATATTATAGCTCATTCAATAATACAAAAGCTAAAGAATACCTTAAGCGTTCTGCGTTTGAATACAACGATCCAAATGCACAGTATATTCTTGGAAAAGTGTATCTGTCTGAAAATAAAAACGAAATGGCTGAAAAGTGCTTCCGTCAGTGCGCTTTAAACGGCAACAACAGTGGACAGCTCGCTTATGGTTTAATGCTGCTTCGTGACGGTCAAAAGAAAGCAGCATATCAATGGCTGAGAAAGTCAGCACGCTCAGGCAATGACATTGCTAAAAAGATAATAAGCGGTAAAAAAGCGGATATACCATTTGAGTTCAGACTTGCAGGCTGTATGCAGGCGCAGAGGACACTTCTTCATAAATCATCAAGTATGCTGCGCAACGCCCTTAAATCTGAGGAAGCAAAAACCGCACGTCTTATGAGAGAATTTGAGATCGAGCAGGAAATGGCGAAAGCAAAAGAACAATATCATAGCATATAAAGGGGAACTAATATGGATCTTGAAAAACTTAAGCGCATAAAAAATCTTATCATCGCAAAAATACTTTTTGTATTTGGTTGGATCTATGATCTTGCTATGCGTATTTTAAATGCGGTGAATAAAACACCTATTGAAAAAGACAAAGACCGCCGAAATATCAGAATAAAACAATTTGCAATAGCTACATCGATACTATATGTGATCTTTAACAGCATTTTCATCTATGTTATAAAGTCATTGAGAAGTATAAGCACCGTCAATGGCAGTGCAGATTATTCAAAAACGCACTTTATGCCGTGGAATATCATTGTTCCACCCGGATTTATGATGTTCATTTTTGAGCTGATTCTTTCTCTTATAGTTGGTCTGGGAATAACGGTAAAACTGCATACACTCTACCGAATGAAAAATGACAGCAAGAACGTTAAGGGTGACAACAAGTTTATGGAGGACAACGAACTGTTAGATCATTTTCTGGCAGTGCCTATGGATAACATCACTTCAGCAGAAAAGGCAGGAATGCTCATAGGAGAAAGCAACGGCGTCTACTACATCGAACCGGGCACATACAACACAATGACCGTAGGTGCTCCACGTTCCGGCAAGGGTGAATGCTACGTGCTGCCAAGCCTGAGGCTTATGGCGAATGCAAAAGAAAAGCCCTCTGTTATCGTTAATGATATGAAAGGCGAGCTGCTTGAACTGACCTATAAGGAATTTGCCAGAAACGGCTACAAGATAGTTACTCTTAACCTTATCGATACTGACCGTTCGGACTGTTGGAACCCTCTTCAGCTTATTATTGACGAGTACCTCACAGCTAAACACGGCAACAATGACTTGTCGCAGACTTCAAAGCTCGTCAGCTCATTCGCTCACTGCCTTACAGACGATACCCAGAGCGAGGCTATATGGACAGACTCCGCAAGGTCGCTGCTCAGTGCCCTCATATACTATTTCTTAGATAAAGGCTATGAGAAAAATGATATGTCCTGCGTTAATATGTTCAGTATCACAACATTCTTTACTGAATTTGGAATTTACAATACTGTTATCGAGGACGAAAGCGGTAACAAAAAAGAAGTCAACGCACTTGATGAACTGTTCAATGCGCTGCCTGTGGGCTGTCTTGCAAGAACATCCTATTCAACGTCAAAGTTCTCCCAGGGTGATACACGTTCTTCAATATACACTGTTCTCTCCGCAGACCTTGAGATATTCATGACGGATATGGGTGTTCAAAAGCTGACATCTAAAAATGAAATAAACTTTGCTGACCTTATCAATGAAGATCAGCCTTGCATAATATATATGCTCGTTCCATATGAGGAAAAATCACGATACGTTATCGCCTCGATGTTCGCAGATCAGTCATTTTTGTACCTCGCAAAACAGGCAAGAAAGTATCCGGACGGAAAGCTGCCAAGGAAAATAGAGTATATGTATGACGAGTTCGGACAAATGACTAAGCTGCCTGATCTCAGCAGTAAAATGAATGCCTCACCCGGTGCTAACATTCTTTTCAATCTATTTCTTCAGGACTACGGACAGCTTAAGAAATATGAAAAAGAAGAAGATGGCATAAAAGGCGGCTGTAACATTCAGATATACATATTATCTCTTAATGGTAATACAAACAAAGCGTTTTCTGAAATGATAGGAAATGAAACAGTAAACTATTTGACCTTCAGCGGAAGCCTGTATGGATTTTTAGATCACCAAGGTGAACGAGTTGACAGCAAGGCGCTGCTCGATACAACACAGCTCTCAAAGCTGCCGTTCGGCACTGCTATTGTCAAAAAAATGCGATGTGAACCAATAAAGACCAATATTACACCATATCATCTGCTAACTAACAAAATGCCACGCATACCTATAGACGAACTGCCGATAAAATCACGCAACATTGACCTTTCCGCAGCAATGTATCCATATGACGAGCTTTGGGACAGTCTGGGCGTAATAGGTTATCAATACAGATTAGACAGCCTCAAAAAGACTGCTGAACGTGCTATGAATGACTACTATATGCAGCTAGGCAAGATAGATCAAATAAAGTCAGACGGCAGCACTGTGTCCGAAAGTATGTATAAGGCTGCACTTGAACTTGAGAAAAATGCCGGTGCGGCTCAACGGCAAGTCATAGAATATCAGCAACAGGTACAAAAGCTCAATGAGTTTCGTGCAAACGAGGCACGAAAGATCTTTGCAGAGGCATATGGAACAAGCGGCTCAGACGAAGAAGATGATTACACCGATCAGGACGAGCTCTATTTCCCAGGAGAATACCCGGACGATGGTCCGTATGTCGATATCACTGCCCTGCTATATAAGATCAACGGACTTGTAGGCAGCGAGCTTGAAGAATTTCTTTCAGATCAGAACTATGCCGCTGCAAGGGGCTACATAAAGAAAATACAGAAACGTCCTGATATACGCAGCAATTTTGTTGCCGATGAATGGGCGGCACTGGAACAATACATTAATAATGAGGAATTGAAAAATGCGAATACCTAACAGCTTTGTTACACATTTTACACAGGCATCAGACTTGAAACTTGCCTGTGTATTCTATAGTCTTATCCACAAGAATACAAAAAGAAATCTGCTTGGCTATGAGATCACAGTCAAGCAGACAACTCTTGTGTCACTATGCGGCTTTTCAGTATCCACTGTTAAGCGTGCGGCAAGCTCACTGCTCAAGAGTGGATTTATCAAGTCCCAGAAGCGCCAGACAAATGCTCCTGGAAAGCTTGGCACATATACATACACTATTGAAGCCGTATCTACAGCTTCTAAATATTTCACCATGGATAAAAAGCTTATGAGCAGATTGAATGGAAATGAATTCAGAGTTTATGCAGTGTGCTGTAAGCTGGCTGACAGCTCGCACAAGAGTTTTTTCCAAAGCTATAATGATCTATCTAAGCTTCTTGGCATGAGCCGTCAGGACGTTCTCAGGACGATAGAAAAGCTTGTAAAAGGCAAATTCATTCGTAAGAAGAAAATCAGAACTCGTGTAGGTGATTTTACAGACAACACATATACTGTCTGCATATATGTTCCTCACAGCAGAATAAAAAAAGCCCCCCGCCGCTCAAGCAGGAGGCAGAGCATTCATTGCTTTACAATGAACACACCCATTAAAAACACAAGTTCATTGTATAACAAAAAATCGGATTTGTCAATAGGTTTTAAGAAAAAAATGCGGCTTTCGGAGATTTTTTTCTTAAAAAGGGGTAGTGGGTAAAATGAACTGTCTATAACTGACCCATTCTTGATTATCTGTCTGAAAACAGATATTTGATGTTTCTGTATCTATACTTGAATTATTTTTTTTAGAATATGCACGCTTTTTATCAAATTTCGCCTTCTTTTTCAGACAGATATTGCTTTGCTGCTGTAAAAATCCCTGCTTTTGTTGTAATATATTATATATTCTAAAAACAAAGGGGATCATTATGACAACTATTGAAGAATTAATCAGCGAAAAGGAAGAGCTTGAAAGGCTTGTGGTAAAGCTTGCTGCGGAAAATCAGCAGCTCAAGGACGAGATTTCTGAGAAAAAGGCAAATGATATTCTATTTGCAGATCTGATCGAGCAATGGCTCAAAAGCCGAAAGATGGCGGTAAAAATCAACACCTATGAGGCATATCGTTCCCAAGTGTATGTGCACATCGTGCCATACTTTCGCAGCAAAGGCACAACGCTTTCAGAGATCACGCCCGGTGTGCTTGAGGAATATTATCTAGTCAAATACAACGCCGGTCTATCGGGCTTAACGATACGCAAACATCACTCGAACATCAAAATGGCACTTAGATATGCGGTCAAGAACAGTTTGACAGACCACAATGCAGCCTTGCTTGCGGAACTTCCCTGCACTGACCGTTACTGTGGAAATTTCATAAGTACAGATCAATTTGAGATAATTCTTAACAAGGTCAAAAATACTGACCTCTACACGCCTGTGTTTCTAGCAGGAACTATGGGACTCAGACGCAGCGAGGTTCTGGGACTGCGTTGGTCAGACATAAACTTTGAAACGCAGACCATGTGCATACAGCATACTGTAGTCAAATGCATTAAAGATCACAAGATAACTTTGGTGTTTTCAGACGTTCCAAAAACCAGAGCAAGCCGCAGAACCTTGCCTCTCCCCTCAGGCGTGCTCAAATACCTCAAGGAACTTAGGCGCAGGCAGCGCGATAATTACACGGCTCATCGTGACAAGTATTCACGAGAATATCTTAAATACATATGCGTTGACGATATGGGGCTTATCGTCAAGCCCGACGATCTGTCTGTTGGTTTCGGCAGGATAATGGCAGAAATGAATTTCCGCTGCCGTTTCCACGATCTTCGTCATACCTGTGCGTCACTGTTGGTTCAGCACGGCATTGAGCTAAAGTCCGTGTCGGTCTGGCTCGGTCACAGCAGCATAGCTGTCACCAGCGATATATACACGCACCTTACATATCGTGAAAAGCTGAAAGTCGCTGAAACGATCGACGAGTATATGAAAGATGTCAATGTGTCACCGTGACACATTAGATAAGCGACTTAGTTTTTAATACGTGTTGACAAAATACGTGCAATGTGATATAATATATATGGTGGTGATAGAATGACGTTCAAAGAAATGGATAGGCTACTTAAAGAAGCTGGATGGTATTATGACGGTGCAAGAGGTTCTCACTTCAAATATAAACGTAAGAGTAAAAATGGAATCGTCATTGTTCCCAACCACAAAGGAGATATTCCAAAAGGAACGGCAAACGCAATTTTAAAACAGGCAGGGCTTAAATAAGCCCTTGCCTTGTTATCGATGAAAGGTGGTATAAATATGTTATCAATGTATCCGGCTTGTTTTTACAAAGAAAAAGAAGGTGGCTATTCTGTCATATTTCCTGTTCTCGGAATTGCCACTTGCGGCGATGACATCAATCAAGCTATGAGTATGGCAGTTGATTGCCTTGCCGGTTATTTGTATGAGTTAAAACTCAGCAAAGAAGAAGTTCCTGCTGCACCTGATATGGATAAGATCGATATCGATGCAGAATATAACGATTATGAAAGTGCTTTTGTAAATATGGTGACCGTCGATGTTGATGAGTATGCGAAAAAGCACTTTGAAAAGTCTGTCAAGAAAACTTTGACCATTCCCTCCTGGTTAAATGAACTTGCTGTTGCCAACGGCATAAATTTTTCGCAAGTTCTTCAGACTGCTCTTAAGGATAAGCTGAATGTAAATTAATAAATCAGAATGCTTATAAATATAATTCTATGCCGAAAGGATCACTATGACAAATTTTAATGATTTTCTTGATGAACAGTTAAAAGATCCTAAGCTCAAAGCGGAATATGACGCACTTGAACCTGAGTTCACAATAATTCAAACACTGATAGACGCTCGTAAAAAGAGCGGCATAACACAAAGTGAGCTTTCAAAGCTTACTGGCATTGCACAAGGCGATATAAGCAACATTGAAACAGGGAATGCCAATCCTTCAATAAAAACGCTTCAAAGACTTGCCGCCGCTTTAGGCAAAAAACTTAAAATAGAATTTGTATAAAAACTCCCTATGTGTCATCGTGACACATAGGGAGTTTTTATTTGCAATCAAACACTTGCACAGTATATCAACATACGAAATCGCTATATGAATTAAAATGTAAATCTTATCACTTCTGCATTTTTTAATTTTTGTTTCCATTTGGCAAAAAATTCTGATCTGTAAAAGCCTTCGTTTTTCCACGTTTCGTAAGCCTTAGTACAAAACGGAGAATTGCTACGAAGAGGGTCTGTTGAATTCTTATATTCATCGGGAATCTCATAATAATATTCTTTTAAATCTATAATTGCAGGAGTTGCGTAATACGAATAAACCAAATCATACTTTAATTCAATTTTTAAAACATCAAAGGAAAAATCGAACAAGACATCACTAAACCATAAAGACAGCTTTTCATCTTCAATATTTAAGTGGCGGTGGCAGTTACGACAAGTGTTGTAGCATAAATAATCCTTGCTACAATACTTTAAATTGCATTTATCATCATTGCATTTATCATCATAGAACTCAGATATAAATACGTTCATATCATACCCGAAATTATCATGAAGATATTCATACAAATATGAAATCACCGGATTTGATTTATTCATAACCATTATGTCTTTTAAGGGCAGGATAGAAAAGTTTTCAAAAGGAAAAAAATCATTAGAAACATCGTCTATATAATATTCATAACAAGATATTTTAAACACAACAGGAGTTTCTTCCCAACAAAGAGGACACTTGATATTCGTAATACATAGATACAAATATTGATTAATAATATCTATATTATTACCAAAGACCTTATCAAACTCTTGTAATTCAAAAGTATTTATACCCTGAACTTCTTTTCCATAATAGTAAGATTCCTTATAGTACGGTATCCATTCGCATAATGCATTTAGATGTTTTCGATCAGCACACCACTTTTTGATGTTAGCATCCCAGACAGCACCTCTGGATTTGACAATATCATATTGAAATTCAGGAACCTCAAGAATAACCATAAGAAACAACTCCATTTTTGAAAAATATATTTTTCGAAAAAAGATTTTAAAATGTCAAGACCAAGAAAGTGTGTCACGGTGACACACTAGGGGGCATTTTGCCTTTATTTATATATAAAAGATATATTCCCCACCATTAATTTCCGCAAAAGTATTGACAAATTGACAAAATGGTGGTATAATTAATATACAGAGGAAATTTAGAGGGCATAAAAAATCGCACCCTCTAAGGCTTATAAACTCTTGCCGGAGATTATAAGCCCAGCAGCACAGATGTTACAGCAACTGTGGAGCTTTCAGAGAATGCTATCCTCGTGCTCTATTATAGCACGTTGGAAATAGATTGTCAAGGGCTTTTCACGATGTCAAACATCTGGAAAGCTCTTTTTGCTTTTAGCTGCTGATTCAACTCGTCAAAAATGCAGCTTGAAAATCGAATATCGTAAGTCCTCAAATAAGATTGAGATGAGGTCAACTGATGTGAAACACAAGCACAACAAGACATTGAGTTGTCTTTAAGTCGCTTAGAGCCATGACGTTCGTTTCTGTTCAATCACGCCGATCAGGCATTCTTGACATTACAGAACATGAACACGAGCCAGCCAGTAACAGTTAAGCTAACTGCAAGCCTATGTGCCGACGCCACTATGAATTAACATCAGATGATTCGCTTAAGCTCCACAATGTGCAGCTGCCTTGACAAGGTCTAAGAGCGAAACGAAACAAATGTCACAAAACATATCCTAGCTTGTTACTACAAGCTTTCATATATGCTCAGCAAGGATACTTAAAGATACTTGCTGAGGAAAGTCCACATTTTTATATCCTGTGGATTTTCCTTTGTGAGTATCAAAAATGATTGGTGCGCCAGAAGGGACTCGAACCCCCGACCTACTGGTTCGTAGCCAGTCACTCTATCCAGCTGAGCTACTGGCGCATTCAACTCTAATATTATATCATATGCAAGCACCCTTGTCAACAAGTTAATTGAATTTCTCCACTTATTTTACAGAATGTTCACATCGTTTCTTGTAGCTTCACACATTTATCCACCCTTTAAATGCCATTATTTTTCACACTTTTTGTCAATCAAGTGTTTGTAATCATTTGTAATACTTTTTCGGCAAACTGCTCTGTTTTTAACCGGAATTTTTGTAGATTATTTATCATTCTATACCCTTGACTTATATTCTGATTGTGGTATAATAGTAAATGTTCAATATTATGTTATGATAAAAGCAGTCAACCACAATATATAGTGGTTGAGCAGGATGGAATGAAAGGAAGAGTATAGGTGAAGATAATAAAAAGAAGCGGCGCTGAGAATACGTTCGATAAGGAAAAGATAGAAAATGCCGTTGCAAAAGCTAATATCACTGTGGAGGAAAAGGATAGGCTCTCTGAGGGAGAAATAGGAGAGATAGCACAGAATATAGAAGACAAATGCTCTGAAATGAATAGGGCTATGGACGTTGAAACTATTCAGGACTGGGTGGAAGCCGATATCATGCGCCACGGCAAGTATACAGTGGCAAAGCATTATATCACTTACCGCTATGAGCGTTCTATCGTCAGACAGGCTAATACTACTGACAAGCAGATACTTTCTCTTCTTAACTTCGAGAACGAGGAAGTCAAGCAGGAAAATTCCAATAAGAACCCTACTGTCAATTCAGTTCAGAGGGATTATATGGCAGGTGAAGTGAGCAAGGATATCACAAGAAGATTTTTGCTTCCTGACGATATAGTCGAGGCTCACGAAAAAGGTCTGATACATTTCCACGACGCCGATTATTTCGCTCAACATATGCACAACTGCTGTCTTGTAAATCTTGAGGATATGCTCCAGAACGGCACCGTCATAAGCGAGGTCATGATAGAAAAGCCACACAGCTTCTCTACAGCCTGCAATATCGCTACACAATCAATCGCTCAGATAGCTTCTTCACAGTATGGCGGACAGAGCATCACACTTTCCCACCTTGCTCCGTTCGTTCAGATATCCCGTGATAAATACCGCCGTGAGGTAAAAAAAGAGTTCGCAGAGCTTAATATCCCTGCCGACGAGGATACTATAAATAAGGTAGCCGAAATGAGAGTAAAGGCTGAGATAGTTCAGGGCGTTCAGATGATACAGTATCAGGTCATCACTCTTATGACAACAAACGGCCAAGCACCTTTCGTTACTGTTTTCATGTACCTTGACGAAGTCCCTGAGGGTCAGACAAGAGATGACCTTGCGGCTATCATAGAGGAAATGCTCAGACAGCGTATCCAAGGCGTAAAGAACGAAAAGGGCGTCTATATAACACCTGCGTTCCCTAAGCTAATATATGTCCTTGAAGAGGACAACATAAGAGAAGGCTCAAAATATTGGGAGCTTACAAAGCTTGCTGCAAAGTGTACCGCAAAGAGAATGGTGCCTGACTATATAAGCGAAAAGAAAATGAAGGAGCTTAAGGTAGACAAGAATGGCAATGGTCAGTGCTACCCTTGCATGGGCTGCAGAAGCTTCCTTACAACATATCTTGACGAAAACGGCAAGCCTAAGTATTACGGCAGATTCAATCAGGGCGTTGTTACAATAAACCTTGTGGACGTTGCCTGCTCGTCATATAAGGATATGGATAAGTTCTGGAAGATATTTGATGAAAGACTTGAGCTTTGCAGACGTGCGCTTATGCTCCGTCACGAAAGACTTAAAGGCACTCCGTCAGACGTTGCGCCTATCCTTTGGCAGAACGGTGCATTGGCAAGACTTAAAAAGGGCGAAACTATCGACAAGCTCCTGTTCGGCGGATATTCCACCATATCACTTGGCTATGCAGGTCTTTGCGAATGTGTAAGATACATGACGGGCAAGTCACACACAGACCCTTCAGCAACGCCTTTTGCACTTGAAGTTATGCAGCACCTTAATGACGCCTGCGCAAAGTGGAGAGCAGAAACAAACATAGATTTCAGCCTTTACGGCACGCCATTGGAGTCCACAACATACAAATTTGCAAGATGTTTGCAGAAGCGTTTCGGTGTTATCGAGGGTGTAACAGACAGAAACTACATCACAAACAGCTATCATATCCATGTTACCGAGAACATCGACGCATTTGACAAGCTCACATTTGAGTCACAGTTCCAGGCTCTCTCACCAGGAGGAGCTATCAGCTATGTGGAAGTGCCGAATATGCAGAACAACATAGAGGCTGTTCTTGCAGTTATGCAGCATATTTACGACAACATCATGTATGCCGAGCTTAACACAAAGAGCGACTACTGTCAGAAGTGCGGTTTTGATGGTGAGATAAAGATAGTAGAAGATGACGGCAAGCTTGTATGGGAGTGTCCGAACTGCGGCAACAGAGATCAAAACACTCTGAACGTTGCAAGGCGCACCTGCGGCTACATCGGTACGCAGTTCTGGAATCAGGGCAGGACTCAAGAGATAAAGGAAAGAGTTTTGCATTTGTGATTTTTTAGAAAACCCAAAAAATTTTTTGAGACCCAAAAAACCCCAAAATTTTTTTGAGCGATTTTCAAAAAAAGTGAACATTATAGCCGTTAAAACCCAAAAGTTCAAAAATCAAAACTCGTCAGAAAAATGAACATTATAGCAAGGAAAACTCAAAAACTCAAAACTGCAAAATCCGAAAATAATGAACATTATTATTGACATAAAACAGCAAACAGCATATAACTATCGGGGCAATACAAAAGCGTATTGCCCTGCGTTGTATATACGAAAGGAGCGGCAAATGAATTATTGTGAGATAAAAAAAACCGACATCGCCAATGGCTCAGGGGTGAGGGTCACGCTGTTCGTATCAGGTTGCAGACACCACTGCAAGGGCTGTTTTCAGCCTGACACTTGGAACTTTGACTACGGCAAGCCTTTCACAGATACCACCGCAGACGAGATAATTAACGCCCTCTCAAAGGGCTATATAAAAGGACTTACGCTCCTTGGCGGCGAGCCTATGGAGCCTGAAAACCAGCCTGAGCTTACCAAACTCCTCCGCCGTGTAAAAACAGAGCTTCCCGACAAAGACGTGTGGTGCTACACAGGCTGTACTCTGGAAACCGACCTGCTTGCAGGCTCAAAGTCCCCATACAGAACGCAGTACACAGACGAAATGCTGAGCCTTATCGACTACCTCGTTGACGGCGAATTTGTTCTCGAAAAGAAAAACATCTCACTGAAATTCAGAGGATCTGAAAATCAGAGGATGCTTCATAAAGAGGACGGGGTTTGGCTGCCTTGCGAAGATATGTAAAACAAAACCGCTCCCCGTGACATCACGAAGAGCGGTTATTTTTATCGCGTAGGTGCGACCTAAGGTCGCCCGCCTTGAAACTTTTATAAGATAACTCTACAGCCTTACTTGTCAGACTTTGTAAAGAATATTGCCTTTATAAGCTGGATAACGAGCATAGAGCCAAAGCTTAGAATGTATATCCATGCAAACTGCATACCTGTCATGTCTGCTATCTTGAAAAGTCCCTTGAGTGGTGGAACGAGCAGAACGGAGTTTAAAAATACCATTCCAAGACCGAACGCCATAAGACCGAACTTGTTGTTGAAAAAGTCCTTTGAGAAGATAACAGGACCTTTTTTCTTGCAGGAGAATCCGTGGAACAATCTTGCAGAGCAAAGCACTGCGAATGCCATCGTCATACCAAGAGCTGCGCTTGTCTTGTTTCCCATAAGGAAAGCCGAAGCTACTGCTATCGCTATAACTACACCATACAATGCTATCTCGCCCAGGAAAGGACGTGTGAGTATAGATTCATTTGCGTTTCTTGGCTTGCGTTTCATGACCTCTTCGGAGTGAGGTTCAAGACCCAAACCGATAGCAGGAAGCGAGTCTGTAAGCAGATTAATAAACAGCAAATGTATTGCCGCAAACGGAACAGGAAGTCCAAGCAGTGAGTTGAAAAGCACCACAAGAATTGCCGCAAAGTTGCCCGAAAGCAGGAAGAGTATAGCCTTTTTAATGTTCTCGTAAATGTTTCTGCCGTTTCTTATGGCCTTTACTATAGTTGCAAAGTTATCGTCTGCAAGCACCATTGAGGCAGCGTCCTTTGAAACCTCAGTTCCTGTGATGCCCATTGCAACGCCCACATCAGCCTGCTTTAACGCAGGTGCGTCGTTCACTCCGTCGCCTGTCATGGAAACTATACAGCCGTTTGCCTGCCAAGCCTTTACGATCCTTATTTTATGCTCAGGTGTAACACGAGCGTAAACAGCCTTGTCCTTTACAAAGTCAACAAGCTCTTCGTCTGAATAAGCGTCAAGCTCGTGACCCTCAACAGCCTTTGAGTTGTCGTCAAGAATACCTATCTCACGGGCAATAGCCGAAGCCGTAACGATATGGTCGCCTGTTATCATGACTGGCTTTATGCCTGCCTTGCGGCATTCCGCAACAGCCGCCTTTGATTCCTCTCTCGGAGGATCCATCATAGCAATAAGACCGACAAACTCCAATCCGTCCTCGTCCTCTGGACATACGGTATCTTTGTCGAATTTTTTCTCTGCAAATGCAAGTATACGCAGACCTTTTTCCGAAAGCTCTGCCACACGCTGGGTTATAACAGCCTTTTCCTCGTCGCTTGAAGTTATCCTGTTTATAAGAACGTCAGCCGCACCCTTTACATATAGCACCTTCTCGCCGTCGATAACGTGCAGAGTTGACATAAGCTTTCTGTCTGAATCGAATGGTATCTCAGAAATTCTAGGGAGATCTTCCCTCACCTTGTCAGTGTCTATACCAAGCTTTGTGCCAAAATTGATAAGAGCCGTTTCAGTAGGGTCGCCTATCTCAACGCCGTCCTTACAGCTTGAATCGTTGCAAAGGATCATGGCTCTTGTCATAGTCTTGACCTTTTCATCATCAAGATCAACAGCGTCAGTGTCGATTATCCTGCCGTCTACCATTATTTTTCTAACTGTCATCTTGTTCTGAGTAAGAGTACCGGTCTTGTCAGAGCATATTACAGAAACGCTGCCCAAGCCCTCAACAGCTTGAAGCTTTCTTATGATAGCGTTTTCCTTTGACATTTTCTGTGTGCCGAAAGAAAGCACAATAGTAACGATAGAGCTGAGAGCCTCAGGAATAGCCGCAACAGCAAGTGCGATAGCGAACATGAACGAATCCATAAGCTTGCCGCCACGAAGCACACTAAGTCCGAACACTACTGCACAGACAATAAGTATAGCAATGGAAAGCTTTTTGCCGAACTCGTCAAGCGTGTTCTGGAGAGGCGTTTTTCTCTCTGATGCGTTTTGGATAAGCGAAGCTATCTTGCCCACCTCAGTGTCCATACCCACCTCAGTGACAAGCATTTTTCCTCTGCCGTATGTGACAAAAGAGCCTGAATAAACCATGTTAGCACGCTCAGCAAGAGGCTTTTCGCCCTCTATATCGCTCATATCCTTGTCGATATTAACGCTCTCGCCTGTGAGCGCAGACTCGTTCACCTGTACAGAAGCGCACTCTACGAGTCGTCCGTCTGCACATATCTGGTCGCCCGCCTCGATAAGAAGAATGTCGCCCACTGCGATCTCCTCAGATGGGATAATGACCTTTTCACCGTTACGAAGCGCCTTAGCCGTCGGTGCAGAAAGCTTTTTAAGGTTCGTCAGTGACTTTTCAGCCTTGACGGTCTGAACTGTACCCAAAATAGCGTTCATTGTGATAACAACAAGAATTACCGCACAGCTCTCAACGTCTTTCATGAAAGCTGAAACTATCGCCGCAATAATGAGTATAAGCACAAGAAAGTCCTTATACTGCTCTAAAAAAATCACGGGAATGGACTTTTTCTTGCCCTCCGTGATAACATTTCGTCCGAACTTTTCACAGTTTTTCACTGCCTGCTCGGTTGAAAGACCATTTTCACCTGATGAAAACTCAGTGTAAAGCTGGTCAAGTTTTTTCTGATACTGCTTCATAAAATACCACCTTTTTTATTTTTTCCTGTAGTCGCTGCCGATATACCCTTCAAAGCCTCCTTTTCTCATAGGCTCAGAAAAATAAACGCATAAAAAATCGGCAAGACGTTTATTGGGTAAACTGCGCCTGTGGCAATTTAATCAATAAAAGTCTCGCCGTTTAGATATGCAGCGGTCCCACATCGGAACGTACTGACGCAAACATAAACGGATCTCTCCGCCAGCTACTCTCTTTTACTATGAGGTTATTATAACCTATATTTTTGATTTTGTCAATAGTTTTTTTATATTTTATTGTAAATTTGCAACGCTTCATATCATCAAAAAAGTGAGCCTTTGAAGCCTGACTTTTGTATAAAAAGTCCTTGGACATATGAAAAAATATATGGTATAATAATTATAACAATGAGCAGCGACAGCGTAAGTCCGATTGTATTCGGACTTGTGCTGTTTTTTTATGCGCAAAAAACGGGAGGTAATAAAATATGAGCGAAGAAGTTCTGAAAGAAAACAAGATGGGCGTTATGCCCATGCCGAAACTCATGCTGAGCATGGGTCTGCCTATGATAATTTCAATGATAGTTCAGGCTTTTTACAATATCGTTGACAGCTATTTCGTAAGCAGGATAACAGATGATACAGTTGAGCACATAGGCGAATATGCCGTAAACGCCCTAACCCTTGCATACCCTGTCCAGCTTTTGATAATCGCTGTAGGCGTAGGCACAGGCGTTGGAATAAATGCCTTGCTCTCCAGAAGCCTTGGAGAAAAGAATTTTGAGCGTGCAGGCAAAATAGCAGGCAACGCCATTTTCATAGGTCTTTGCACCTACATCGTGTTCATGCTGTTCGGATTTTTCGGCACTGACGCATTTTTGAAAACACAGACCCATGATAGTCTTGCTCTAAAGCTCGGGGGCGAATATCTAGGCATATGCTGTGTGTTGTCATTCGGTGCAGTAGGTTCAATGATATTTGAAAAGCTTTTGCAGGCGACAGGTAAAACTATCCATTCCACCATTGCTCAGCTTGTAGGCGCAATAGCCAACATCGTCCTTGACCCTGTTTTGATTTTCGGGCTTGGCCCTTTCCCAGAGCTTGGAGTAAAAGGTGCCGCATATGCCACTGTCATCGGTCAGGTACTCACAATGGTCATAGGCGGCGTGCTTCATTTTGTGTGCAACAAAGAGATACCAAGCGGCATGAGGTATTTTATACCCCAGCGCAAAATGATAACAAACATTTATAGAATAGGCGTTCCTGCCATAATAATACAGGCTCTTATGTCCGTCATGACCTACGGTCTTAATGTCATACTCAACAGGATAGGTCAATCCGCCGTAACAGCCTATGGTATCTATTATAAAATACAGCAGTTCGTATTCTTTGCGTCATTCGGCATGAACAATACTATCATTCCGGTTGTATCATACAACTACGGCAAAGGGGACAAAACAAGAGTTCGTTCAGGCATAAAATACGGTATGCTCTACACGTTGGGACTCATGCTCCTTGGCATTATAGGCTTGCAGCTTTTTGCTTCTCAGATATGCCATGTATTCTCACTGTCAGCAGATACGGAGATATTCGCCACCTACGCCATAAGGATAATCACTTTAGGCTATCTTTTTGCAGGTGCAAACATAGCCTATCAGGGAATTTTTCAGGCGCTCGACCATGGCATAGCTTCCCTTGTGCTTTCCCTTATCAGACTTTTAGTTATCCCTCTCCCCGCGGCTTATCTTCTCACCCTTACCTCCTCAGCAGGCAAGATAGTATGGGCAGCCGTTCCGTTCGGCGAGCTTGTAGGCACTGTCGCCGCCATTGTGATAATGGGCAGGATAAAACGTGAGATAAAGCTCAAAGACTAAAACACTGCCCTTGATTATTATTCCAAAAGGTGCTATAATAGCATTGGTGATAATAATGAAAAGGAAAATACTTGTAGGTCTGCTTACCGCCGTTATCTTTTTGGCTTGCGCCCTTGTGATAAATATAACTCCAAAGGTGGAGAAAGGTTCAGTTGTGCTGACCTGTGACGGAAGCAAATATGAGCTTCCAGGCACTGAAAAGACACGATACTGCAATGGCAAGAGCGAGAACCTTTCCGCTGAAAAGAGCTTTGAAGATCTGCTCTCCTCCGTACCGTCATTTAATGTAAAGGCAGATGTAGATAAGGACGGCAATGTTACCCTTAAAACCCCTATGTCCGTAGAAGTCACAGGGGACAGGCTCGGTGATGTGCTTTACACTGTCTACAGCTATGACGGAAAGGTGCTTGCCAAGGAGTCCAAAAAGCTGGAGCTTCCAAAAGAGGATATTGACGGCTGTCTTGTGAAAATAAAAATTACATGGGGCAAGAAAGACACAAGCTATCTTGAAGAAGATTACTGGTTTGCCGCAATGTACAATACCGAAAGATAAACATAACATCAAAATATAGGGGCGACCTCTGGTCGCTCACTTTCTTTCTGTAAACTTTCAGACAACAAAACGTCGGACGAATTTGAAAACGTCCGACGTTTTGTTTTTTAACATATTTGAAATCCTATTATGCCCACCATACAAATAACACTGCCGATAAATCTCAGCTTTGTGATAGGTTCTTTTCTTATGAGCGCTATAACAAACAGCGAACACAGTATCATAGGCTGGATAAATGACGCACTCGCAAGGCTCACAGCAATAACAGCGTTCTCCGCAAGCAGACCTGCCACATTCGGAATCTTTGTAAGCACAACCACCCATGCGCCCTTTTGATTTTTCTTGAATATCTCCAAAGGCTTTGCCCTTGGCAGAAGTATGATAGCCATAAGTATAAGCGCAAAGAACAGCGCCATGGTCGAGGATATGTAATTCTCCGACGCTCTTACAACTATGCCGTAACCGTATCTTGCCAAAAGATAGAACACCAGAGGAACAACTATCCTGCGGTAATTTATATTTCCGCTGTCCGTTCTGCCTGATTTTGCGATAAAAACAAGTCCTGCAACAGTAAGTACGATAAAAAGAAACTTGAAAATGCTCGGCTTTTCACCAAGGAAAATATCCGTTGCATAGGACATGAAAAGGGTGATACCAAGCCAAGCCTTAAGCTCAAAGGCTGATATTTCATCAAGGATAATAGCCGAAAGCTTAAATTCAAGGATCTTCGACAAGCACAGCAGACCTATCGCCGCAAAGGATTGCCAGCTAAGCGTAATAGTCCTGTCGAGGAAAGGCAGACAGCAAGCCATGAAAACAGCCGTTGCCGCCGCCATTAAGAATCCAAGCTCATCGCCGTTGAATTTTGCCGTTGAAACAGCGTACTTGTCACTAAGGGAACATATTGTGTAGCATACAACTACAAGTATAAGCAAAAACATTATTTTTTCTTCTTCCTTACTCTATGATTTTCTAAGACCTGTATGCTGTGAAACATACGAAATAATGGGCGACCCAAGGTCGCCCCTACGCAAAGCCGATTTATCAGTTCTTTTTATTTTTCACAAGCCATACTACCGCCAAAATACCAAGTATCACTGAAAACAGCGACGCAACAGCAAGGCATATCCAGCTTGCATACTGACTTTGTATAAATTCGTTCTGCGATTGGCTTCCTATAAGGGTATCTACCCCCGATTGCGAGCCTAACGCTGAGAACAGTATTATAAATGCCATTCTCACATTCATTACGCAGGCTATAACGCTGTAAATATGCACTATACCCTGAAAAAGGCACACTCCGCAGTCGTCCTTTACATAGCTTTTCACTCCAAGCACCGCACATACCACCGACACTGCCGTGTAAATGACAAACGCCGCAAAAAGCACTATCGTTGGCACTTTTGCCCCCTCGGTTTTCACTATCATGCTCATAAGCCCAGCCATACACCCCATGAACACAGCCGCTGCCGCAAGCCCTGCAACAGACCATTTTCTGTATAAAAGTTCTGACTTTTTTATCTGCTCTTTCTTTATCTGCTTAGGCATTTTCTTCCTCCGCCTTCTTGCTTTCAAGCTCCTCTTCGGATATCTTGAAGCGTATCCTGTCTATTTTCTGCTCGTCCTCCATTTTCACTGTCATCTCAAAAGGCGGACAGCTTATAACTTCATTCTGCTCAGGAAGTCTGTCAAGCATATCCATTATCCAGCCACCGAGAGATGTTCTTTCGGTTTCGATAGTGTCCTCCGGCAGTCCTATCCTGTCAAGAAAATCCGATACCGAAAGCTCCGCCGACGCTTCGTAAACACCGTCGCTTATTTTCACAAGGGAGGTATCCTCCTCGTCGCTTTCATCATAGATCTCGCCCACAAGCTCCTCTATGATATCCTCAAGGGTACAAATGCCCTCCGTGCCACCGTATTGGTCGAGCACCACCGCCATATGTACCTTTTTGCGCTGCATCTGCTTCAGGATCTCAGAGATCTTGCGGTTTTCGGTTATGTAAAGTGGCTTGTTCATTATAAGGCTTATGTCCGTCTTGCCCTTGAGATACATTTCAAAAAAGTCAGACTGATGGATAAGTCCCACAATGTGGTCTAAGTCCTTGTCATACACGGGGAGCCTTGAAAACTTTGTCTGCACAAAGCGTTTTTTTATGCTCTCCATATCCTCATGAAGCTCAACACCCTCGATATTTACTCTCGGCACAAGTATCTCGCTTATGGTTATCTCGTCAAAATCAAGTGCCGAACGCACAAGCTCCGACTCCTGCTCTTCAAGTACGCCCTCGTCCTGAATCTCGTCTATGATATATTTAAGCTCTTCCTCAGTAACAGACGGCTCGCTGTTCTTGTTGCCCACAAGCTTTGAAACACCGCTTTTTATGCCCATAAAGATAGCCGTTATAGGCGTGATGATGAACATGAATGCGGAAAGCGGAGCCGCCATAAGAATAGAAAACCGCTCAGAATTTTCCTTTGCAAGGCTCTTAGGCAAGATCTCACCAAAAATAAGCACAAGCACCGTCATGACTACAGTAGCCAGACCCACGCTTCCCTTGCCGAACTTCTCCGTAAAAAGCACCGTTGCAAGTGAAGATGAAGAAATGTTCACCACGTTGTTTCCAACAAGTATAGCAGTGAGTGCCTTGTCAAAATTATCGCATATGTTCATTGCCTTCTTTGCAGACTTGTTTCCGTCGTCTGCAAGTTTTTTAAGCCTTATCCTGTTGCATGAAGAAAACGCTGTCTCCGTTGCAGAACAAATAGCAGACAGCATAAGAAGCACAGCGATGATAACAACTTTCATAAAATAAAATTATCCTTTCAGGTCAGAATATAAATTTGCTGCCCTAGTTATAAAAATAGCACTAAAGGCAGTCATGAAAACTGACTACATATAGTTATCATAACATATTTTTTAACCAATTGCAACAGTATTGTTGAAAAAACGATGTAAAAGAGTTATAATATTCTTTGTGTTCATAATATTCATATGCACAAAAGGAGATAACAGAAATGGCAAAGAAAGATAAGGACATTTTCGACAAAATAATGGACTGGAAGATATTCGGCTGGTTCAGACCCTTTTACGTCAAAAACAAGGAAATGCTTTTGTATCTGTTTTTCGGCGTACTCACCACCGCAGTCAGCTTTGTGACCGCAGGCATCTCAAAAGTACTTTTGGAGCAGGCAGGCATAGGCAAGGGCGGTGTTTCCACCACAAGCACCGTCATATCATGGATATGTGCAGTAACATTCGCATACATAACCAACAGGATATGGGTTTTCGAGTCTGAAGCAGAGGGCAAAAAGGCGATAATCTCCGAAGCGGCTTCATTTTACGGCGGAAGGATATTCACTCTTCTCGTAGAAATGTTCATGATGTGGCTCGGCTACTCACTTCTCAGCTTCAACTATTGGGTAACAAAGATAGTGGCAAACGTTGTTGTGCTGATACTTAACTATGTCATCAGCAAGCTTGTGGTCTTCAGAAAGAAATAAGCATACAAAAAAAGCTGTCGGCAAAAAATGCTGACAGCTTTTCTTTTTCATCAGTTGCCACGTTGCAACCGACTAATCTCTGTACATAAGCGTGACCGCCATGCCGTTTATCACGCCCACTACAACCCCGCACACAATGAAAAACACCTTTATAGGCAGGTCAAGCAGAAGCGAGATAAGTCCGAACACGATAACGAACGCCATTGCTCCGCCTATCTGCACAAGAAGCTTTCTTTTCACAAGCACAGGAAAACGCTCCGCAAGCTTTGCGGTCTTGTTACCCTTGTGGTCAATTATCCTGTAAATAAGCTGCGTCAGTGCCATTGGTATTCCGATAAATAAAATTGCTGTTATAAGTTTGTCCATTTTAAATTCCTCCATTTTTCACTTAAATTATAGCTTTTTTGTATCAAAAAAGGCTGCCCAAGACGCAGTTCGTCCGTGGGCAGCCTCATTGCTGCATATAAAATTTCTTTTATCAACAATTAAAGAACTCTTACGCCAACAACGCCCTCGATAGACTTGAAAGCGTCAGCGTCAACGTCGCCTGTAACATCGAGCATTGTGTAAGCCCAGTCTTTCTTAGACTTGTTTACAAGGTTCTCGATATTTGCGCCCTTGTCAGATACAACAGATGTGATCTGTGCAATAAGAGCAGGAACGTTCTTGTGAAGCACGCAAACAAGGTGGTCGCCTGTTTTAGCAAGCTCTGCATTAGGGAAGTTTACAGAATTCTTGATAGTTCCCTTCTCAATATAGTCGATAAGCTCGTGAGCCGCCATTGTTGCGCAGTTGTCCTCAGACTCAGGTGTGGAAGCGCCAAGGTGTGGCAGAACGATAACATTCTCCTCGCCAAGAACAACATCATCTGCAAAGTCTGTTACATACTTTGCAACCTTGCCGTCCTTGATAGCCTTTACAACAGCCGCACTGTTGATAAGCTCGCCTCTTGCAAGGTTGATAAGACGAACGCCGTCCTTCATCATTGCTATCTGAGCTTCGTCGATAGTGTTCTTTGTGTCAGGTGTATAAGGAACGTGGATAGTGATATAGTCACTGTTCTTGTAAATATCGTTGATATCAGCAGTTACCTTTACAGCAGGATCAAGCTGGATAGCTGCGTTTACTGAAAGGAATGGGTCATAGCCGATAACGTCCATGCCAAGTGCAACGGCTGCGTTTGCGATCTTTCCGCCGATAGCACCAAGACCGATAACGCCAAGTGTCTTGCCCAGTATCTCAGGACCTGCGAACTTAGACTTGCCGCCCTCAACTGTCTTTGGAGCGTCAGGAGTGCCCTTAAGTGATGCAGCCCATGCAGCAGCCTCTGTTATCTTTCTTGAAGCAAGAAGAAGCGCACAAATAGCAAGTTCCTTAACAGCGTTTGAGTTTGCGCCAGGTGTGTTGAATACAACGATTCCCTGCTCTGCGCACTTCTCAACTGGGATATTGTTTACGCCAGCACCTGCTCTTGCAATAGCAAGCAGGCTCTCAGGCATTTCCATATCGTGCATCTTTGCTGAACGTACCATTATAGCGGTAGGATTTTCAGCATTGTCGCTTACTGTGTACTTAGCCTTGTCAAAAATATCAGTACCACAGGTAGCGATCTTATTTAATGTCTTTATCTCATACATTGTAAATTACCCTCTCTTATAATAAGGTTACGCTTATGCGTTCTCAGCCTCGAACTTCTTCATGAACTCAACAAGCTTTTCAACACCCTCGATAGGCATTGCGTTGTAGATAGAAGCTCTCATACCGCCAACAGTTCTGTGACCCTTGAGGTTTACAAAGCCTGCTGCTGTAGCCTCAGCAACGAACTTCTTGTCAAGCTCAGCGTCGCCTGTTACGAATGGAACGTTCATAAGAGATCTGTCCTCAGGAACAACAGTGCCCTTGAAGAGCTTGCTCTGGTCAAGATAATCATAGAGTATCTTAGCCTTCTTCTCGTTATGAGCCTTCATAGCCTCAAGACCGCCCATTTTCTTTATCCACTTGAATACCTTGCCGCAGATGTAGATGCCATAGCAAGGAGGTGTATTGTAAAGAGAGTCAGCGTCAGCCTGAGTTTTCCACTTGAGCATTGTAGGTGTTCCCTCGAGAACATCGTCAGTAATAAGATCTTCTCTGATGATAGCAATAACAACGCCGGCAGGACCAACGTTCTTCTGAACGCCACCGTAAATAACGCCGTACTTTGTTACGTCAACAGGCTCAGACAGGAAGCAGGAAGAAACGTCTGCAACAAGTGTGTGACCCTTTGTGTTAGGCAGAGTCTTGTACTTTGTACCATAGATAGTATTGTTTTCGCAGATATAAACATAGTCAGCGTCCTCTGGGATATCCAGATCCGAACAATCAGGGATATAAGAGAAAGTCTTGTCAGCAGAAGAAGCCACAGCAACAGCCTCGCCGTATTTCTGAGCCTCCTGATAAGCTTTCTTAGCCCACTGACCTGTGATTATGTAAGCCGCTTTCTTGTTCTTCATAAGGTTCATAGGAACGGCTGCGAACTGCTGAGAAGCACCGCCCTGAAGGAACAGTACCTTATAGTTATCAGGGATACCCATAAGCTCTCTGATGTCCTTTTCAGCTTCCTTGATGATGTCATCGAACGCCTTGGAACGGTGGCTCATCTCCATTACGCTCATACCTGTGCCCTTATAATCGAGCATTTCATCGGCAGCTTCCTTAAGCACTTCCTCAGGGAGTACAGCAGGACCTGCGCTGAAGTTATATACTCTACCCATTGTTAAACCCTCCATATAAATTAGTTTCTTAGTTTCATTATTTATAAAGACTATAAATATATAAATTAATAATATTATTATATGCCTTTTATAAAAAAAAGTCAAGGGCTGTCATATAAAAATACTCACTCGTCATAAGTTTTTGTACATATCAGCACATAAATCAGCCCTGAAAACGTGCATTTTTACACCTTACCTATGCCGTTATATATAATAAGCACTGAAAAGCATGAAAAATCAGAATAATACTAAAGCGTTAAAAAGAGGTTAAAATTTTTGGTATTCCTTGAAATCTCCATATTTGTGTAGTATAATGTAATCAATAAAATGCGACAGTTGTAAAAAAAATTGGGGAACAATTGTCACTCTCAGGGAAAGAGGATATATATGCAAAAGATATTTTATGTTTCAAGAAATGAGGACAAAGCCCATGATGGAAAAGCCCCGGATATGGACAGATTTCAGCGAGTTGAAAAGCTCAACAGTCTGATTGCGGCAGGCTGGGCTATAAAGGAAATGAAAAGCGAAAACAACAGCACATTCTTTGTGCTTGAGAAAGCAGACTAGACTTAAAATGACGGTATAAGACCGTACCCTGCCAATAACGCAGACACGACGTCCCGCCAACAAGTTCGCCAGGTCTTTCAACAAACTTATAGGACGGTAGCCCCACCGTCCTGTTTTTATGTGCAGATAAATTTTGCGAAAACGTTTTATGGGTATTGCATTTCAGAGAGAAATATTGTATAATTAATGTAATCGTTTTAATGAGTACAAATGATACTATACATATTATAAAGGAGTAAAAAAATATGGCTTATGTAATCGGCGTAGACTGCGGCACAAGCGGCACTAAGACGGTGCTTTTTGACGAAAAGGGTACTGTTATCTCTTCTGTAACTATTGAATATCCTATGTATCAGCCTAAAAACGGCTATGCAGAACAGGATCCTGCTGACTGGGCAAACGCAATGATAAACACTATCAAGACTGTTATGACCAAAAGCGGCGTAAATAAAGAGGACGTTGCAGGTGTTGGTATCTCTGGACAGATGCACGGACTTGTTATGCTTGACAAGGACGACAACGTTCTTAGAAAGTCCATAATATGGTGCGATCAGAGAACTGCCGCAGAAGTTGAAGAAATGAACGAAAAGCTAGGCAGAGAAAAGCTCATCAAGATAACAGCAAACCCTGCCCTCACAGGCTGGACGGCTGCGAAAATCCTTTGGGTAAAGAACAACGAGCCTGATATATATGAAAAGTGCAGACACATTCTTCTGCCAAAGGACTATCTGAGATTTATCCTCACTGGCGAATATGCAACAGAGGTTTCCGACGCAAGCGGTATGCAGCTTCTTGACGTGCCAAACCGCTGCTGGTCAAAGGAAGTCTGCGATACGCTTGGCATTGATATGTCAATGCTGGGCAAGGTGTACGAGTCATGCGAGGTAACAGGCAAGGTCACAAAGAAAATGGCTGAGCTTACAGGACTTAAAGAGGGTACTATAGTAGTAGGCGGAGCAGGCGACAATGCCGCTGCGGCTATCGGAACAGGCGTTGCAGAGGACGGCAAGGCGTTCACAACTATCGGAACATCAGGTGTTGTATTCGCACACACTTCTTCTATCTCTATCGACCCAAAGGGCAGAGTTCACACCTGCTGTGCAGCAGTACCGAACGCATGGCACGTTATGGGTGTTACACAAGGCGCAGGACTTTCGCTGAAATGGTTTAGGGATAATTTCTGCAATGCAGAGAAAGAAACAGCAAAGTGCATGGGCGTTGACGAATATTATCTCATGGATAAGGAAGCAGAGAAAGTGCCTGTTGGTGCAAACAGACTTCTCTATCTGCCATATCTCATGGGCGAAAGAACACCGCATCTTGACCCTGACGCAAGAGGAGTATTCTTCGGACTTTCCGCAATGCACACAAAGCGTGATATGCTGAGAGCAGTAATGGAGGGCGTATCATACTCCCTGAGAGATTGCGTTGAGGTATTCAGAGAAATGAATATCAACGTATCCGACATGATGGCATGTGGAGGCGGCGGAAGCTCACCGCTGTGGAGATCAATGCTCGCAGATCTTTACAACTGTCCTGTAAAAACAGCTTCATCGAAAGAAGGTCCAGCCCTTGGCGTAGCACTTCTTGCAGCAACAGGCGCAGGCATTTACTCATCAGTACCGGAAGCTTGTAAGGCAGTAGTAAAGACCGACAAGGTACAGCAGCCTGAAGCAGAGCGAGTACCTGAATATGAGAAATACTACAAGCTTTACACAGAGATCTATCCTGCACTGAAAGCAGAATTTGCAAAGCTTGCGAAGATGTAATATAAAACCAAAAGCTCCGATCATTTCGGAGCTTTTTTGTGTTAGAATATTTTGACAACTAAAAAACGGCTCTCCACAATAGCGGAAAGCCGTTTTTTACATATTGGTCGGAGTGACCGGATTTGAACCGACGACCTCTACCACCCCAAGCCCACGCACGAAGTGCGTAGGGTGTTTTTTATGCCCGAAGCATGAAATGATGAGGGTGCAGGGCGCATATAGCTGTGCTGTGCGCCCTGCCTGCCCCCTGCCTGAGTGGCGGTCGCCAAATCTTTGACCGCAGGGAAAAGATTTGTGTGACATCGCCACGTGCCCACCTCTGGGGTGCAGTTCTGCACACTGTCGCAATGCTGTGCGTTCCCTGTGCCCTGAGTATGTATAATCGGAGCGACAAACAAGCACCGCTTCTCCATTTTATTCCGTAGTGTTCAGCACTTTGTATTCTCGCCGATTAGGCGACGGCTTGAAGTGTGGATTGTGATTTGTTATCCGTCTTTGTCTTGGTTTATCTTGATGATGATTTGCCCTAGTTTCACAAGCGTTTCATTTTGCTGTTTCAATAGTTCCGCCTGCTCCTTGTTCCTCTTTGAAAGATCATTAACAGTTTTGCAAAGGTCAAGAAATTTGCAGATTAGATAAATAATAAGCAAAAAGATTAACGCATCTATGATAATTCGTCCTATAAGTATATATGCTAAAGTCTTGTCTAAACCTAACATTTATTTCTCCTTAATTTTTATAACAGCACTGTTATTGTTCTGCTGTGTTATATTGTATTTACTGTTGCTGTCGGCTTTATAGCCTATTCCTCTTTTATCATTCGTAAGTCCTGCTATATAATCAATACTCACTTTATAAAATTTTGCTAACTGTATAACTTTTTCAAATGGGATAGGATATTCACCTGTTTCCCACCTACTATATTGCTTTTGAGAAGTGTCAAGAATTTTCGCTATCATGCTTTGATTTAGTTCCATATCCTCTCTTAAATCTCTAAGTCTTTGATAATAATTAATAAAAATCACCTCAATTATTTGTTTATTCATACAAATTATATCATAGTACATAATTGTTCTATTGACAATAGTACAAAAATGGGGTATATTATATATGTCGGTAGTACATTATTGTACTAATCACTTGATAATCGTAAGTGTCCCATGGAATTTTTTTAAATTAAATTTATTTGAGTGAAGCGAAAAGAAATTTAAGTTAAAAAAATAGGCAATGGAATTCATGAGCAAAGCGAATGAAGTCGCTTGCCGTTCCGCCCCAGCGCCAGCAGGGGCAAAAGGGACACGAAAAAGAAACACAAATGAAAAGGCACGAGGAAAAGCCGAAAAACCTCAGAAAGGAAAAAAACATGAAAACAACTATCGTAGGCTGGACAAAAAAGAAAGCATTTAACGGAGTAATAGAGGGCAAGCAGATTAACAGCCCCGAAAAGGTAGTATTTCAGCTTCTGCAGGAAGTTGATAACCCCGACTGTCACGGAAAAATGGTCGATACGCTGAAAATACCGACCGAAAATGCAATCAGACTTAACGGAAATTCTGAGGATTTCAATAAGCTTCTCGGCTGTGATGTAATGCTGAACTATCAGATATTCAACGGACGTTCTCAGCTTGTTGATATTACTGTAATCAATGCAGACGGAACACTTCACCGCAACACAAAATAATTAGCGGTGAAACCGCTGTTATAAAAATTTAATAAGAAAGGAGTTTTGCTAATAATGGAAGCTGTAATAACAATGCTTAGTAATGCCGTTACTGTTTTTGGTTCTTGTTGGGACGCTATGACAAGCAACGTACCTATTGCAATTCTTGTAGGTCTGTCTCTTCTCGGCTCAGGTGCAGGACTTTTCGCAAAGTTCAGACACGCTGTATAAGCAAAACCATTTACATAAGCGGAGTAATTCAAATTGCTCCGCTTAATTTTTTTGAAAGGAAGTTGATAAATTGAGAAAAAAGATTAAGCAAGTGCTGTGTATGTTCTCTGCACTTGTTGTGATGATATGCTGTGCCGTTCCTGCGTTTGCTGATGATATCGGCAATTCTTATACTACATGGAATGATACTATAAAACAAAATGTCTTTTCGTGTATTCCTGATAGTGACAAAACCGATTATTATACTGTCTTTGCCGCCCCTAATGGCAGTGGTTTTACTTATACCATTATATTTTGTAAATCTGGCACTTCTGTTACGTACTTTGGTAGTAATCTTCATTGCTATGTTTCAAAATCTGATTATAATGCGTTTGCGTGTGTCCTCGTTACCTCAGAAAATAAACCTATCTATGATGATACTGCCACTCTTTGGTATTCTGAAAATGGTGATTACTTTGACCATGACCCGTACGATTATTCTGGCGGTCATTACAAAGTTATATATAGTAACGTTCCTGTTTTAAAGTGGGAAGATAAGAAGACACCTGTATGGGAAGACTCTAACGCTGTTCCTGCTCCGTTTACTGTTACATATACACCCGAACTTTCATTGAATATGCAAAATAAAATTTACTATCCGTCAAAGGGTGGTGCTAATGCTGATGAAAATGGACTTGTAGCAGCTGAAAATAATAATATCAATCTTGATATTAAGCTTACACCTGAGTTTTTAAAAACGTTCAATGAAAAAGACTTAGGAAAAGCTTACGGCTCTGGCACTTATGCCGTTTTATGTTGTCTTTCAAAAAATCTTCTTAACGCTGGTGATGATTTGCAACGTTTCTTTGATGAAGATGTTGTGCTTTATGCAATGAACCATGACGGCAATTATTACAAGGGTCAAGATGATGAAAAAATCAAGTCTGACGGCTCTGCTTCTGACGATCTGAACAGTAATGATACTGTTGATACTTTTGAGCCGTATTTAACATTATATCAAGGTAGAACTCCTATTTATACTATTCCTCGTGACGGCAAGATTACTGTATCTTTTGACCTCACTTCTATTGATTATAAAACACATGGTCTTACTGATGATAGCAAGCTTTATGTTAATGTTATCGGTGTATTTGTAAAGAATAACGGTCATGTTACTCCTCAGAATGGTGAAAAAACTGAGGACACAACATCTTCAACTTGGCTCGGCTCGTATGCCTATCAAGAAGATTTTACAAACCTTAAGACGTGTGAGAAGATTGATGATTTTGTAAAGTCCGTTGATGAAGAAACAGGCAAGCCCGAAACATTCAAGGCTTATCGTGTTTATTCTGTTATTTCAGACCCTTTCTCTTATGAGAAGTTTCCTGATTATGTACCAAAAGTATATAAAGACAAGGACGGAAATACTTACAATCCCTCGACTACAAAGCTTAAAGACTTGTGTAATATACCTCCGTCAAAGGTCACTGACGTTGACCTTGCTAAGGGTTCAGATGGTGTTATAAATGATGGTTCATATATGCAACCTGATGATTATAACAAATATCTTGATAAGAAAAAAATTAATGCAAATTTCGGTTCTGTTGATTTTACGGATATAAAGTCCATTTTCAGTACAACGGGCACATATTGGGACTTTCTTACCGCCGCTCTTTCTTGTTTGCCGTCATGGTTTTATGCTGTGTTCTCTGCATGGTTTGTGCTGTTCTTAGCTATTGCGCTTATCAAGCTTGTTATACCTTCGTGAGGTGAATTATGGATATAATACATGGTATTGAATTAGTTTTTAAATTCTTGATGAACTGTATGTCTTATACGTTTCCATTTGGAAAATACAGCTTTACTCTCGGTTCGGCTATTATAGGCGGTATGCTTTTATCAATCAGCTTGACGTTATTATATTTTATGCTTAGAAAGTAGGTTTATTATGTTAGTAAATATTGTTTTAGTTGTCCTCGTTGCTCTTATGGTCCTTTCCCTTGTATGGCTCGTTAGGAGGTAGAAAAATGCTTAACTTGGTTTTGTTTATACTCGCTGTCTGCTTTTTGGTTTGTACCATAAGCGGTGTTATAGGGTTCTTCACTGACCTTAGAAACTTTAAAGCTGAACATGAGTTCAGCGGAAACAGAAAACAGCTTATTGAGTTTTTGATGTTCGGTGAAGATGTTGAAATAAAAGCCGTTCCTGCGGTTGAAACTGATGATTGTGAGGTGAACGATAATGAAAGTACACATAGTGTTTGATGAAAATAATCCATTTTTTCAGCTTTTGAAGTCAATGGGCTGTGATCTCTCGCAAGAAGTCATGAATAGATATGACGCTTTGCTTCTCGGCATGGCTTTTATATTCGCTGTGGTTATGCTCTGTATCTTCTGCAAGTTCTTTTATAATGTGATGATACGCATGACACGTTGTGCAAGTGCGGTGTGAGGTGTTACATGAATAGAAAACTATTTCATATAATTAACTTTATGTGTTGTATGCTTGATACTTGGTTTTTCATTGCTCCCTTTATAGTTTTTCATGTAATTACTTTTAATAGTATTGTTTCATATCCCTTTACTACTCCTAAACAAACTGCTTTATTTGGATTTGTTTTTTCTTTTCTTTTGGAGATTATTATACATCATCTTATTTTTTCTGTTTATCATCTTGTTGATTATTTTAGAAAGGATTAATGTTATGATACTATTTGATTACATAAAACAAATACCGCCCTTTATCACCTATGAGGTGTATGACCACCTTTTCGGTGCATACTTCAATTATTCCGCTATTTTTCAAGGTTGGGGCATACACCTCTATACCGGTAAATTCGGCACTGGTAAAACGTCAACCCTTGCTCAGATAGCATATAACTATTGCGTTCGTTATCCTCAGTTGTCGATACTTACAAATATCAATCTTCAAAACTTCCCTGAGTGGACGAATATATATAAGCTTAATTCAGCACAAGATATCCTGCACGCTCCTAAAAATTGCATTGTGGTGATTGATGAGATAGGTACTATCTTTAATTCTCGTGATTTCTCAGGTGGTAAAAGAGCCGTTCCTAAACCGCTTTTTCAACACCTCTGCCAGTGCAGAAAGCGCAAAATGATGATACTTGCTACAGTTCAACGCTTCAATCTTCTTGATAAGCAGATACGAGATATAACGGCTACAGTGTCAACGTGCCGTGCTTCATTCCGTCACCCTTATACACGCCTTATCAAGGTCAAGACCTATGATATAGACGAGTATGAAGCGTATACGGAAAATAAGTCATATATGCCGAAAAAGCTTTACAGCCGTTTGTATTTGCAGTCTAATCAGAGCCGACAGCTATATGATACTTCTCAGCTTGTAGATAATATGCTTGATAAGGAGTATATCAGCGACACGGAAATACTTGCTAATCGTGGTGTAGATGTCACAAGTGACATAATGCACGATAGAAAGACAAGTAGAAGCCTGCGAAAAAGGCGTGGCGTATAGCCACGAGCGACCGCAGGGGCGAGCGCTTGCGCCGCCCTGCGGTGCGTGTGGCTATTACTTGATATTAGCCACAAAAAGCACTCACCTAATAAATGGGAGTTGATATAAATGCCCCTAAAAACGTCCTCTAAAGAGGTCAAGTGCAATACAAAGATAAAGGAATATCGTGACGGCAGTTACACTATAACACGTTCTGACCGACATATATTTAAAGACCCTGCATTTGAGTATCACTGCAAGCATGAGCATAGTATTGACGAACGTTCAAGACAAGAGCAACTTAAAACGGCTCGTGAAAATTACATATGTTATTTTGAGTATGAGGACGAAAACGGAAACATAATGTTTGATATGCTTGATACTCGTAAGTTTAAAGATAAGCAGTCACAAAGCGGTGAAGTTCGTTCCGATAGTGTTCAAAGAGCAAAGCAAAGTATCTTTGATATAGTTTATCAAAATGATTGGAAATACTTCCTTACTATTACCTTTAATGGTGATAACCTTGACCGCACAAATCCTAAAGAAGTCATAAAGCCTTTGAAAAAATGGCTTGAAAATGCAGTTAGTAGAAAAGGGCTTAAATATATCTTAGTTCCTGAGTATCACAAAAAAGGCGGTATTCATTGCCACGCTCTTATAAACGATTGTGACTTTAAGTTCGTAGATAGTGGTACACGTCTTGTTAAGGGTCATGGCAAGCCCCTTAAAATAGATACTATAAAGCGTCTGCATATATGTGATAAACTCGGCTGTGATATATCTGATTTGCCTGTTGTGTATAATGTTTCTGATTGGAAATATGGATTTTCAACCGCTATTCAAACTTACGGTCAGATGTCAAACTTAGCTTTCTATGTCACTAAGTACATAACAAAGGACGTAAAAAAGATTTTTGGCAAGTTCTTTTGGAGTAGCAAGAACATTGTCCGTAAAACTAAAGAGATTTATTGCAATTCAGAATTTAATGACGATTTACCGATAGTTTCTCCCCCTCGTGCTAATGTCTGTTATCAGTATGAAAGTAGTTTCACCTTTTCAAGTCAGGTCGAAAAGAACTGCAATGATATACTTCAATATCTTAAAGAGAATGGAAATGATGATGTCCTATGATTTTTAAAGAATGGTTTGAGATGTTCTATAACGCATACTGCGTTGATGTGATAGCCTATGATTGCTATAAGGACTATTACTATATAAATCAAAAACACTTTGGTTATATAGCCGATATGGAGCTTCTGAGCGTAAAGCCTATTGATATTCAGAAATGTCTTAAATCCACCCTATCTTACAGTAATGACCGTCAAAGACGTTCATATTTCTTACTTAAACGTGTATTCCGTGAAGCTATAGTTAATGGTTATTGTGACAAAAACCCTTGCGATTATGTTAAACCTCCAAAACGTATAAAAAAAGAAGCTGAATATTTCAGCCCCGATAATCTCGTACACCTTTTTGATGATGATAGTAGAGTTTGCAGAATGTTTCAGCTTGACTTGTGGACAGGCTTACGTCGTGGCGAACTTCTCGCCCTTAGTTGGGATAACATTGACCTTGATAACAGATATCTTAAAGTCTGTCAGACACTCGTACATACTTCATGCGGTGATAGGATTGTACAGACCACAAAATCTCGCCGTGATAGGCTTATCCCTTTGCATAGTAATGCTATTGCTATACTTAATCAGATACGCTCTCAGGACGTCTCAGACGGCTTTCTGTTTGTTTCACCTATAACACATACAGTTATATCCCTTAGACGTTATAACAGGCTTTACAGAGCGTTCTATGAGCAACAGAAAACAAAGTACCCTGATTTACAGTATCTCACCCCGCACAAGCTTAGACATAGCTATGCAACGTATCTTATTCAGTGCGGTGCAGATATCGAAACTCTCAGAGCATTGCTCGGACACGTTGATATAACAACTACCCAGCGTTATGTACATAGCAATTTTAACCAAATGTGCAAAGCTGTGAATAATCTCAAATTTGAATAAAGGAGTTTTTAAAATGAAAGAGTTTAATTTTTGGTGTAAAGAAAATACTGATCATGGCGAATGTGCCAATAAGCTATGCGATTATGATAACTGTTGCTGTTATGCCCACTGTGAGGAATGTATATTTTATCTTACAGATTCTCCTGCTTGTGAGAATTGCTCTGTACCTTGTTATGATGATTAATATTTACTTGTGTATGTTTTTTGCTTCTTTTTTTCGTTCAAAAGCATTCGGGTGGTAAAGTCGAACTCGCTGTGGGCAGAACTTTTGAACGAATGGGCTACACGTTCGACATCTGAGTAACTATGCACAAGTCTTGCTGTCTGCTCCTGTCGTTCGCTATATGCAAAAGCAGGAAGAAGATTAATCTTCTTCCTGCATATCCTTTTCGAGTAGTTCAATTATAAGTGCGTTCAGGCTCTTGCCCTTGCGTTCTGCATGGGCTTTGTAGACTTCACGCTTTCCTTTTGGCACTCGTACCTTGATATCGTCAAGCTTATTTTTCATGTACTTTGCAGTTGCTTTTTTTTGTGCTTCTGAATATGCCATAATATCACCGCCTTTACTGATATTATACTACATTTTATATATGTGTACAATATACATAATGCACAATATGTACCCTATATATTTGTTTATTTTATCAATTGATATATTGTACCCGATATGCTATAATATATATAGTGAAAGAGATAAAGGGAACTTTCACAGCGGAGGAAATTGAAAGGAGTGAGGATAATGCAGAACATGCCTACAGCTACAGAACTTGCGATAAAGTATGCAAAGCGTGAACAGCTTAGAATTATAATAGACAAGGCTCTGAACATTCATGCTGATTGCGAATATGAAGCTTTATCAAAGCTGATTAACGAACTCAAACAAATGCTTGAAGAAGCATAAAAAAATGTAGTCGGCAATCTGTCAAAATACACCGACTACATATTCACACACAAAATCGGATATCCTCCGCTTTGTAAATCCGAGTATAACACATTAAATGATAAATGTCAAGGAGAAATGAAAAATGAAAAATCTAAAGAATGGCAGCGTTATTAATTACATTGATGTTGGAGAAAAATTTTATTTAATCTATGATGTTACAGATCCTTATCACAATATTGAAATAGGATTTGCATATGACTTGAATGAGGCGAAACAGATTTGCAGGCGGCACTGTAAAGAGTTCCCTGGCTCAAAAATTCAAGTTTACGAAATGATAAAAGAATGATTTAATCAGTTCTAGGGGGTTGACTGTTTCAGCCCCACCCCATTAATTAAATTTGAAAGGATTGTTGAAAATGACATTTGAACAAACGAGAGGTATTGCTAAGGAACGCATGGATAAACAAATATCATATCTTTCTGCTGATGTGATTACTTTTAAGGAAGCTCTTGCTTCTTTATCTGCTTATTACTCTGTTGGTCTTTTTACTGATGTTGATTATTTTGATTTTCTTCTTCGTATTCGTCAAGTTGCATTTGAAAATCTTTAGTTCTATTCAACTAAAAAACGGCTCTCCACAATAGCGGAAAGCCGTTTTTACATATTGGTCGGAGTGACCGGATTTGAACCGACGACCTCTACCACCCCAAGGTAGCGCGCTACCAATCTGCGCCACACCCCGATATCGTATATATTATACCCGATTTGGATACAATAGTCAAGAGTTTTCAGTCAAAATAAAAAAATTGCAAAAAAGGTATTGACATTCACTTTCATTTGTGATATAATAAATAAGCACTCAAGAGAGAGCACAAAAATATCGCGGGATGGAGCAGTTCGGTAGCTCGTCGGGCTCATAACCCGAAGGTCGTTGGTTCAAATCCAGCTCCCGCAACCATATTGGTGAGACTAAATGGATGCTCACCTCAAAAAGCCCGTATTTACGGGCTTTTTTCATGTTTTTCAGTCGAAAAATTTTAGTGTAAAACCATGGATGCTTTTTCATGATTTTCACCGACTGGAAGGATTTGAACCCTCGACAAATGAATATTGTCAAATAAATCGGCAAGCTTTGAGCAGATTTCGCTCTGAGCTTGCCGATTTTTTATAAAAAAACATTCACAAAGTTTAGAAGGCTGTTTTGTCAAATATCACGAAATGTGATAAACGACAAAGCGGTCTTTTTTTATTCCTCAAGGAAGGACGTGATAGCCATGTGGCAGATATACTATTAAAAAGGAAAAATAAAACGAATGGAGGAAACACAATGAACAACAAACTTATAATCAACACCAATCTGCTTCGCAAGGAGTTAGAATTTAAGACAAAGTCCTGTGCGGTGGAGAAAGCGATAGCAGTTTCTCATGCTGAGTTTGATAATCTGAAAAGGCATCCCTTGCAGGACAATGACCTGATTGCTGAGAACGCAGATTTGATGTACTGTGACAGCAATGATATTTATCATTGTCTGCTGATCTACGATGAGGATCAGGGTGACGGTCTGCTGATCGAAGCTGAAGGCTCATCCTACGCTAGATACGCTCAGTATATTCCAAACGCAAAGCTGTTGTACGAAAATCATATTCAGACGCATTTGCAGGAAATGAAATTTTACTGTCCCCTTGAAATCAATAGAGTACCTGAATGTTGGTCTGATGAGGAATACGAAAAAATCTCCTCCTATGAAGCTTCTGCTTACAAATCGGAGATAAACCGATTTATTGAAGATTTTACAATGCCCGAGGAGAAAGAACGGGGTCTCATGAACTGGTATGACAAGGGCAATTCAGTCGACCAAAAGGTGTTTTCTGCATTTATGTCGGTCGAAGAACATGACGGAGAACTTGTAGGAGTGGTCACAGCAAACGTTCACGGTCAGCTTACGGAAGATGAACTTGAGGATTTCCGTGAATATTGTACCGGGCAGCTAAGCGACGGCGCAGGAGAGAGTCTGGAGCAAAGACCGATAAAAACTCCCGACGGAGAAATTTGTGTCAGCTTCTGGAGTTCCGACGAATGGTTTTTGCAGACGGAGGAAGAAATGAACAGTAGTCAGACCGATGACATGACCGAAGAACCCGATATGGGAATGACGATGTGAGGTGTAATATGATTTACAACGAAAAGAAGATAGAAATGCTCAGGCAGAGATATCCCGAAGGAACACGAATTTGCCTTGACCACATGGAGGACTTGTGTCCCGTAGAAAGCGGTACTTGCGGAACAGTGCGGTTTGTGGACGATGCCGGTACTCTGCATTGTAAATTTGACAACGGAAGAATGCTCGGTGTTATCCCCGATGTGGATCAGTTCCATAAAATTGATCAGGAACAAGCTCAGAATGATACGCAAACAGAGGAAAATATTGAGTGCGAGGAAATTACAGAAACGGAAGATCTTGAAGAAAACGAAGAAATGAATATGTCAATGTAACGGTTAAGTTTTGAAAAGACTTAGCCGTTTTTTTATTGCAAAAAGGAAAGGATCAGTGATAAATGATAAAATATTTCGATATCTTTGCAGGCATCGGCGGATTCCGCTCAGGACTTGAAAAAGCAGGAGGCTTTGAGTGCGTCGGGTACTGCGAGATTGACCGATATGCTAAAAAAGCATACGAAACAATGTACGATACGGAAGGCGAGGTGTATTACGATGACGCAAGAAAAATCAACCCAAACGAGTTACCCGATTTCGACCTTATATGCGGAGGCTTCCCTTGCCAAAGCTTTTCAATCGCTGGAAAAAGGGGCGGATTTGACGACGCAAGAGGAACTCTGTTCTTTGAAATTGCCAGAATCGCTGCCGTTAAAAAACCTAAATATCTGCTGCTTGAGAACGTACCCGGATTGTTATCGCATGACTCAGGCAGGACGTTTGCGACCATCCTTGGTTCGCTGGACGAATTGGGGTACGATGTCGCATGGCAGGTGCTTAACAGCGCAAATTTTAGAGTCGCCCAATCCCGAAAAAGAGTGTTCATTATCGGATTTCTTAGAGAAAAATGCGCCGGAAAAGTATTGTCTTTCACGGACGCAAATCCAAAAACTCTTGTACAACGCATACCCGGACGAGAGGGCTGCAGAGTGTACTCAGCCGACGGACTGAGCATAACGCTTACGGGAACGGCAGGAGGCTTCGGAGGAAAGACAGGACTTTACGAGATCATAGGACTTCCGATCAAGGTCAAAACCAAGTCGGGCTATCAGTTAGCATTGCCCGGCGACAGTATTGATCTCGCCTACCCTAACATTAATTCAAGACGAGGACGTGTAGGTCACGATGTAGCACACACGCTGACAACAAGCTGTAATCAGGGATATTACGCTATGTGTATCGATATGAATCCCGAACCGAAAGTTACAGAGCTTGCGAGGTGCATAACGTCAAGGCAGGACAGCGGTATAGGTCACCATAAAGGAGAAAAGTCGGGGGTGATCGTGATTAGCGATCCGATTGCGGTGCTTACTCCCGAAAAGGAGAAAGTTCGTCAGCAAGGGCGAAGATTTAAACTTCCAAACGAGCCGATGTTTACGATAACTGTCACCGATAAACACGGGGTGATCTACTGCGGATATATCCGCAGGCTCATGCCTTTGGAATGCTGGCGTTTGCAGGGGTTTACAGACGAGCAGTTCAACAAGGTGGCGGCAACCGGAATGTCAGACGCACAGCTTTACAAGCAGGCAGGAAATGCCGTGACTACGAATGTTATCGAGGCTCTTGCAAGGTTTATTTTAGAAATTGACAAGGAGAATGCAAATGAATAATATGATAAAGATATTTGAAAGTAAAGAATTTGGAAAAGTGAGAACTGTGGTACGAAACGGAGAAACTTGGTGGATATTAAAAGATATCTGCCGAGTGCTTGAAATGAAAGCAAACAGTGCCGGAGAGGTCGTCAAAAGACTTGATAAAGATGAGTACGATTCAATCGGACTCACCGATTCGCTCGGAAGAAAACAGAAAGCATATGTCGTAAGCGAATCAGGTTTGTATTCAATTCTTGTAAGGTCTGATAAACCTAAAGCAAAGCCTTTTCGTAAATGGATCACGACCGAAGTACTCCCAACTATCCGTCGCACAGGCGGTTACGTCGGCAACGAAGAAATGTTCATAGAAAACTATCTCCCGTTCCTTGACGAACCGTATCAGAATCTTTTCCGCTTGCAGATGATGGCGATAAATCAGCTGAACGAGCGTATCCGCCACGATCAGCCGCTGGTGGAGTTTGCGAATCAGGTGTCAAACACCAATAATCTTATCGACATGAACGTTATGGCAAAGCTTGCAAGAGCCGAAAATATCCCTGTCGGCAGGAACAAGCTTTACGGCTGGCTGAAAAGAAAGGGAGTTCTTATGGCGAATAATCTCCCCTATCAGACTTTTATCGATCGCGGATATTTTTCCGTAAAGGAGTCGGTTTTTGAAACTCCGACTATGACAAAGACCTATCAGCAGACGTTTGTGACAGGAAAAGGGCAAAGATTTGTGATCACTCTGCTGAGAAAATATTATGGGAAGGAGGTTTTGCAATAATGGAGATAATAAGTGTTTCTTTACACGATCTGAGAAAAATGAATAACAGCGAGGCTCTTATCCTGCAAGGCTGCGGCGGTGACCTTAAAGAATGGGTTGACGGCATAAACGATATGCTGACCGAAATCGGAATATTGCAGAATGAAAGTCGATTTGAAAAGGCGTATAGCTTTCATAATGAGGATCTTACCTGTTTGCTGTTTCCGTTTGATGACGTTCAGCTTGATATCGGTAAGCTTGCAATGTGGAGATTGCATACACACGAGCAGTTCGGAGGTACATGGCTTTCCGATTATGTTCCGAACAGACTTGGCGGTTTTGTTCTGTGTGAGGAAGAATGTGACGAAAGCGAAGAAATGGGAATGGAGATGATGTAATGGCGTATTTATTCATAGGAATGATAATCGGAGGGATTATCGGACTGACGGTCGGCAGCCTAGCAGTGGCTTTCAGATTGGCAGAAAAAGAAATCACAAGACTTAAAAGGGAGATAAATTCAAATGAGAAAAGCTAAAGCAAAAGCAGATTTTAAGTTTGCAATGGGCAGTATTCCTGCAATGCTCAGGGTGACAAAGCCCGTGCTTTCGGAAATGCAGTACAAGGAACTGTGCAACGAGGTCAATAAAGCCAACGGATATCTTGAACAGAAACGCATCATATTCAGCTATGTCGATCCAATAATCAAGGGCTGAAGTAACCACAATTAAATAACCACTAAGGTCGTTTTGCCAATGACAGAAAACTTCTGTTTTTAGCAAAGCGACTTTTTTTCTGTCATTGGCTTTAAACGGCAGAAAGGAGTTTCATGAACAGTTTTATGTCATGGGTAGGCGGTAAAAAGGCATTGCGTGACGCAGTACTGGCAAGATTTCCGCCGTATTATGAGCGATATATCGAGGTTTTCGGCGGTGCAGGCTGGGTGCTTTTTCGCAAACCGCCCGGTATGGATTTTGAGGTATACAACGATTTTAACGGAAATCTTGCAAATCTTTATCGCTGTGTCAGGGATAACCCGAATAAGCTGAAGTACAAGCTTCGTTATGTCCTCGATTCTCGTGAAGATTTCGACTGGATTGCTAGTCTTCATAAGCGAGGTCTGTTCAGCAGATTTCGTGATGTTGACAGGGCGGCGAAGTTTTATCAGCTTATCCGTTACAGCTACGCAAGTGGACTTGACAGCTTCGGCAGTCAGCCGCATTCAATATGGTCGGATTTCCCGATGATAGACTTGGCAGCAAGGAGATTGCAGAAGGTAGTAGTTGAGAATAAAGACTTTGAAAAACTGATACGGCAGTACGACCGCCCTGTCAGCTTTTTTTATTGCGATCCACCGTACTTTGCAACCGAAAGCTATTACAAAGACGTGGGATTTAAAGCCAAGGATCACATCAGACTGCGTGACAGTCTTATGGATATCAAGGGCAAGTTTCTTGTTTCCTACAATGACTGTCCCGAAATCCGTGAACTTTGGGACAAACCGAATATTCACATTGAGGAAATTTCAAGGATAAATAATTTGGCGCAGAGATACGACGGCGGCTGTCAGTATGCAGAACTGCTCATATCCAATTACGATACAAGCGAGAGATTACGGGCGGTTCGCCAACTTTCGCTGTTTGACGATGAAACAGACAATTTTGGAGGTATAATTTTATGAAAAAAATAATTTTTGCACAAGTAATGGCAGACAACGGAAAAAGCGTATTTTCGGGGCTTTTTGATGAAAACGGCGATCCCGTAAGCGTAGAAACGGAGTGCGATGATAGCGGAGTGACGCTTACGATATGGCGAAATGCTCCCGAAAGAGAACGCCGTGACTGCGGTATCTCAGAGGAAGAGATTGAGAGGACTTGCGCTATGCATGATGACTGCAGTGATTGTCCGCTGTGGGATTATTGCAATGAAGATGAGGAGGTTGTATCATGAGTTATCTTTATAGACATTCTTTTGAAAACGCTGAACAAAGCGGAGAGATCGAGGCATACCGTGAAAGTCAGAAAGAAAATATCCGATGTAAAAATGCGATAGAAAAAGCTATTGCGGATAATTTTGACGGCTATTATTTAAGCGATACAGCGGTCAGGACAGCGCTTGCCGATTTCGGTTATGACCGCACAATGTGGGTGCTGGCGGTAAGTATTCTGAATAAGAATGATGACGGACGTTTCTCACATGAAAATAAGGAGTGGGCAAGGTCTGTTATCCCCCCATATATTTCCCAAAAAGAAATGCGGGAATATTGCGTTGATTCTCATCCTGCCGTGCTTAACGGCTTTATCGATGAGGTCAGAAAGGAATATAGCAAGCTCGGACTTGTGGGAGAAAAGCAGTGCGTTCACTCCGATAAGCCGCAGGACTACGAAAGAAAGCTGTTGATCCTTAAGCCGGAAATTCTTAATGAGCAGTTCAAGAGCCCCATAAATCAGTATTTCTACGCAACGGGAGGTTTTGGCTGCGATCCCGAAAAATCGGGCAGAAAGGTGTTCGGGCAGTTTCTTGCGGACGGCGAGAAGGCGCATTTTTACCGTGAGGATTTCTGCGGAGTTGCGGACTATGATCAGATTCCAAAATGGGCAGTTGAACGGCTTGCGCAGATAGAAGCTCCGCAGATGAAAATACGCATATTTCAGATCGATCACGACAAGGACAGTAACAAGCTTGCTTTTATGAATTATGATTACGCACAGGCACACGGCGGCGTGGATTCGTCCATATACCGTCAGATCTACGGCGGTACGGTAAACTGCAAAAGCCTTGAAAGCGTTTTTGCCCTCTGCAATTCGGACAAAACACCGCCCGGATATTACGGCGAGTCGATGTCCGTTTCTAATGTTATAGAGGTCTGTGAGGGCAAAAATAAAGGTTTTTACTTCTGCAACAGCGTTGGATTTAAGCCTATTGACTTTGATATTACTCGGACAGACCATAATGATATGATGAAAATTCTTGTAGTGGAGAACGGCAAAACACCATATAAAGCGGAAATTCGGCACGATATCCATGCTATGCAGTCTGTGGTCGAAGGCTGTATCGAGCCGATATATTTCGAACCAAAGCAGGACGCTCTTGTCTGGTGCAACGACGAGTTTCTGCTGAATAATTCCGAACCAAACAGAATGGTTGGAGATTGTCTCGTTCACGGTACTTTTTATGTGTCGGGAAACTGCAAAAACGAATACGGCGAATGGGACAGCTGTTCGCTTACCGACGAGCAGATCGAGAAATATTCTGAAATATTTGAAACTCCCGTTATTGTATTTGAGCAAGCGGAAGAACTGACCGAGGATTTTGAGGAAGCGGAAGAACCCAAATTTACAATGTCATAAACGAAAGGATCAGGTGATGCAGATGAAAATTTCAGCGACTATCAACAGACTTGTGGACAAACAGGATTCATCGGTAAAAGCGTATGCCAGCGTGACAATAGACGGAATGTTTGCAGTTCACGGACTGAGAGTAATGGAAACCGAGAAAGGCAGATTTGTAAATATGCCCTCAACTTCATACACAGACCGTGACGGCAACAAACAGTATTCGGACATTTTTCACGCAGTCACAAAATCGGCGAGAAATGCGCTTAATCAGGCTGTTCTGAATGCTTACGATGTCAAACTTCAGCAGATACAGGCAACAGAGATTGAGGTTGAAAATACTCCCGACGAGGAAATGTCCGACGAGCCTGCGGATGAACCTGAGCCTGAGATGTCAATGTGAAATATATCACAAAAGAATACTGTATACTTTGTTGCTTTGGTAGAATTTCTTTGAAAAGACTGGATTATGATATATCTCTGTGATATAGTGAAAGAAACAAATTTATCGGGGTGATACTATGAAAAAAGCAATAACGATCTTAGCTATATGCAGTCTGCTGCTTACAGCCTGCGGACAGATAGACGATACAGAATCCAAAGTGGAAACTACTACGACAACGGTTTCTGAAAGCACAACCGATACGGAAACTTCATCGGCAAAAGAAGAAAAGGATACAAGCGAAGCCACAACTACTACGAAAAAGAGTTCGCAGACGGTATCCTCATCTTCAAAGCCGACGGGTATTACTGTAACTACCACAAAGAAATCAGGTTCGTCAGGTGCTTCGGGAAACTCAATTCAGGGACAAAACAATGCTGTTCAGAATAATAACGGTCAGGAAAATAACTACCAGCCTGAACAGAATAGTCAGCAGACCTATAATTCGCCGTCCGATAACAATCAGAGCAATAACGGTGCGCAGCAGAATAACCAATCGTCTGACAATAAGCCTCAGAATAACAACCCTTCTCCTCCGGTTACAACGGCAAAACCTGCGGTGACAAATCCGCCGACTACTACACCAAAACCGCAGACTGAACCGCCGGAAGATATAATTGAAGATACAACAAGCCTGCAAAGCGTTTTGAATTATGTAAATTCGCTCGGAAGAACAACCGATGAATATTACAATATAGGTGCAGGATTGGGGCACAACGGCTCTGATTATGGAAAAGCCGAAGCTGTTTACAATTGGATCAGAGGGAACGTCAGCGGAAATTGTCAAGTATTCTCAGCAGCAACAATGTACGCTTGTAAAGGCGTGGGACTTGAATGTCGGTATGCGTTTTTCTCACCGGATGCCTGGTACGGTCATATGGCAAACTTAGTATGTGTGGAGGGAACATGGTATGTGTTCGATACACAGGGCGGCAGATTTTTAAAATCAGATAAATACGGTGAAATAACCCGAATATTTGATGAAAATGATAATACAATTGAAATTTCGATAAGCGAATCGGCTTATTGATAATATGTAACAAATATGCAAGTGAGAGAGCCGAAGAAATTTCGGCTCTTTTTCTTTGCGTGAAATCAAAGGAGAAATGTACTTTATGTTTAAAATTAAATCAAAGATTTTAAAGAAACTTAGCGCAGGGTTCATGGCAGGACTCTGCGCTTTTTCAATGCTCGGCTCTACAATGAGCGGAGTAATTACTGCAAATGCCGCAAGTACTTCGACCGAAAACTCTGCGTTTCCATCGGCAGATACGGTGATCGCAAAGGCGGCAACGCTTCTCGGCTCTCCGTATACCTTTGGAAATAAGGGGTACTGGTACGCATACAATCAGGATCAGTATACTCCGCTGTCGGTACAGACGATAAACAATCTCGGCATCGACTGTTCGGGACTTGTGTACTATACGCTGACACAGCTTGGATACAAAACATCGGGATTTTCTTGGAACAACCCTGTTCCTGTGGATACCGATCACTGGCTGACGGTAAACGACAACTGCACTATCAGCTACGGCGGTAAAACTTCCAAGGTCGATGTTGAAAAGAAAAACATCAAGACCACAGACCGTCCATACTGGGAGTGTTCCAACGGTTCGACTATTACGCCCGGTTCTGTAGTGGTGGCTCAGAATCCATATGGCGAAGATCATGCGTGGATTT
>ERZ837487.32-NODE-32-length-180169-cov-15.064315_pt1 | contig 180169 bp, 148 predicted proteins | sample MGYA00519911_ERZ837487 | MGnify/ENA primary metagenome ERZ837487 (study PRJEB31850, sample SAMEA3708818) | human gut metagenome | biome: human gut; feature: human-associated habitat; material: faeces | place: China | collected 2014 ... | reverse complement strand
ACACCAGCCTTCCAAGCTGGATACGTGGGTTCGATTCCCATCACCCGCTTTTTTTAATGCCTTTGAACGGATAGTTATGAAATTGAATTAAACGGTAGATTTAATGTTATGAGCAAGCCGCAGAGCGTATTGCGGATATCTGCCTGGCTAAGAACGAAAAAGTATGTTTCTGAGTATAAATAAAAGAGATGCTGCACAGTAGTTGTTGTTGATTACAGTGCAGTATCTCTTTTTGTAATATGCCTTTCCTTTTTAGCATACATTTTTTGTGATGTATATTTTTTTACAGTGTGCCTTTTTTACAACATACATTTTTAGTAATGTGCATCTATTTGTAATGTTAAAGTTTTATTGTTAATTTAGATATATATCCAGCTTCTTTGCTTTTGAATATAATTTCCTGCCGTTTACAATATTGTATGCCCTTATATACAGTATGATTGAGCCGTTTTTTCCTATATATATGTTTGTACTTGTTGTTTTATTGTTTTTGATATATCTGGTATCGTTGTCATCAGAGTATATTTCGTAGCCACTCACATTGGATGCTTTAGCCCAGCTTATCTTGACATATCTTTCATTTATATAAGCTTTGACTTTGACTTTTCTTACCTTTTTAGGAACAACACCTTTGCTTATAAATTTTAGCTTATATGTTTTTGCGGCTTTGTCGGCACAGGTGTTTGTAAATCCCTGTATTGATGTTACTTCACCCATTTTATCTGATATACCATGCATTTTAAATGAGATGAGTGATGTTGGTATTGAGATAAGTTTTGGTGTGACCTTTTCGTTTAAATATAAAGTTAATTTTCTTAAGTCAGATCCCTCAGGTATTGTTATTTTTGAGAGAGAATTACAGTTTATAAGTGAAAGTGTTTTATTATTTTCAATGTTCTTACTTATTTTTAATTCTTTAAGTTTGACGGCATTTTTAAAAGCTGTCTGATTTATAGATATTACGGTGCCTGGAAATGCATAGCTGCCTGTTCTTTGTGAAGGATAATCAAGCAGTTTTGTGAGGTGCTTGTTATACAAAACACCATTTTTGGCTGTGTAATATTTATTGAGTGAAGAAACGCTGTAACTCTTAATATCAGTAAGAAATTTTTTGTTGTTGTAAATAGTGTCGATATATTTCATCTTACTGCCGAGTGATATTTTCTTTATTTTGCCGGGAATTTCATAAATTATTGTCTTCTTAGAATCAGTGAGTGTGCCGCCATCAGAAGCATAAAAGGCTGTTCCGGTTGTGACAGATGTTGTCTTAAAATAAGATGCCCTGTTTTCTGATGGAATATTTGTGGAGTATGTCTGTTCTAAAAGTGTTACTGTTCCGGTTTTTGCCGTAGGATATATCAGCATACTGCAATTTGCCGCATTTGCTGCACTGTTCCAGTTTGAATTTGCATTTGAAGATACATAATTTTGAACATCATAATAGCAATATAATACATCGTCATATGTAAAAAAGCGTTTGTTTGTTTCAGGAATGGTTATGGTTGTAAGTTTTTTCAAGTATGATGAATTTCCGGCGACATATTCAAGCTTTGCAGGAAGATGCATTGTATTTATTCCTGAATTTCTAAAATCATCCAGATATAAAATAGCAATATTATCTGAAAAGGTAATATTTTTCAATGATTCAGAGTTTGTGAAAGCATTGCTTGCAATTTTTTTCACAGTGTTTGGCATTTTATAATTTCCTGACTTGAGACAAGGAAATTTTTTGATTGTGGTTTTATTTTTATTGTATAAAATTCCGTTGGATGCAGAGAATTTTGTGCTGTCAGACGATACCTTAAATGTTTCAATGGAATTGTCAAAAGCAGTGTTTGAAATACTTTCAACATTGGCGGGAATTGTGATGTTTTTTAATGATGTGCAGCCGGAAAATGCCATGTATCCTATTATAGTGGTGTTTTTTCCAATGTAAACGGAACTGAGATTTTTACAATCAGCAAAGGTATGATCATATATTTTGTCAATATTGTCGGGCAGTTTTATTGATTTTAGGCTATTGCAGGCATAAAAGGCATAGTCATCGATTAATTCAAGTCCATTTGGCAGTTTCAGAGTGTTTAAGCTGTTACAATTACTGAAAGCTTTGTATGCTATCGTTTCAAGTGTTGACGGAAGAACGACCTTTTTCAGATTTTCACATTCCTTAAAAGTTTCAGATTCTATTTTGGTAATGTTTTTTGGAATTGTCAATGACTCAAGGCTCTTACATTTTTTGAAAGCTTTATAGCCGAGTCTTTTAATGCTTGAGTTTAGTTTTATGTTTTTTAATGACAGGCAGTTATAAAATGTATATGGATGGATTTTTGTGACTTTTTTAGGAAGTGTGATGTTTGTGAGGGAACGGCATCCGTAAAAAGCACCTTCTCCTATGTTGGATACAGAGTCAGGAATGACTATTTCTGTCAGTTTGCGGGATTTTTTAAAAGCGTACTGGGAAATGGTCTTAACACCGGCAGGAATTGTGTATGTTCCGGATTTTTCCTGAGGAAATCTTATAAGTCTTTTGCCGTCTTTGGTAAATAATACACCGTCTACAGTCTTGAATAACGGATTGTCATTGTCAACCGCAAACTCGGTTATATGAGCATCGTCAAATGCATTCGCAGAGATGGCACTTATATTTTTGGAAATGTGAAAAGTTCCTTTGGTATTGCATGATGTCAAAATTCCATAATCATTGACATCTACAAAAGGCTTTTTATTTGCTGCTTCAGTGTATATAGGGTTTATATTTGAAAATGCAGTCGATATGATAATTGTAACTGCTATGGCATTAGCGGTTAGTTTTTTTAATAAATTATTTTTTTTCATGGTATTCTACCTCCTTTTGTTTGCAGAAAAGGTCTGCTTTGCGGACAACAGACCTTTTCTGCATATATAAGTTTGTTCCCACACATATAATAACAGGAAAAAAAGTAAAATGTTGCAGATTAAATCATAAATAATATAATCTTAAGGAAAAATTAAATAATGCTTGTATTTTTTAGGAAAGATGAGTAGAATAGGTATATGAAGAATAAAGACGAGAGGATTTTCCTCTCGTCTTTTATAGCACAAAAAGATTTATTATATGTGATTTTTAAGGAGCTTATACAAATGAACAAAAGTGAAGTAAGAACAAGCAGTAAAGGAAATTCGGTTTATAAAAAGGCTATGACACTTGCTATCCCAATGATGATACAAAACGGTATCACAAATGCGGTTGGTCTTGTCGACAACCTTATGGTTGGAAGTCTGGGTACTGAGAGTATGACAGCGGTATCTATTGTAGGTCAGCTTGTCTTTGTATTCTTTCTGGCGATATTTGGTGGCTTGTCAGGTCCCGGAATATATGGAGCGCAGTATTTCGGGCAGGGCAATAAAAAGGGGTATCAGAATGTATTCAGATTGAAAATCTGGATAACAGCGGTTATTACGCTCTGTGGACTTGCTGCTTTTATTTTTGCAGGAGACAAAATGATAGGTTTGTATCTGCACGGCAGTGACGGCGGGATAAATTCGGCTCAGACGCTTGATTTGGGACTTGATTATCTTCATATAATGCTTATCGGTCTTGTTCCGTTTGCATTTACACAGATTTATGCGGGAAGTTTGAGGGAGATGGGCGAAAGCATAAAACCAATGGTCGGAGGTATAGCATCGGTTGTTATTGATATAGTGTTTAATTATCTTCTTATATATGGAAAGTTTGGATTTCCGAGACTTGGCGTAGAGGGTGCGGCGATAGCGACTGTACTTGCAAGATTTGTTGAGATGTTTGTTGTCGTTATCTGGACACATTTAAGCATAAAAAAATACGAATTTATACGAGGCGTATATAGGACACTTAAGATTTCAATAGGTGAAGTAAAGGTAATCATAATAAAGGGGCTTCCTATATTTTTAAATGAGTTTTTCTGGTCGGGAGGTATAGCAGCGATGACGCAGTGTTACTCAATTAAAGGGTTGCAAGTTATAGCGGGGATGAATATATCAAATGCCATATGTAATCTTTTGAATGTTGTTTTTATTGCAATGGGAAATGCGGTAGGGATTATATCAGGACAGTATCTTGGAGCATCAAAATTTGAGAAAGCAAAAAAGGCATCAAATAAACTTATGTGGTTCACCGCAGGAATATGCGTGTTCCTCACTGCTATACTGATTGCCGGCTCAGGATTTTTTCCAAAGCTTTACGATACCTCAGACGAGGTAAGGCATTTGGGACAGTGGTTTATCATAATAACTGCTTCATTCTTCCCACTGCAGGGATTTTTGAATGTGTTATACTTTACGCTTCGCTCAGGCGGAAAAACGGTAATCACATTTTTGTTTGACAGTATTTTTACATGGGTAGTGTCCGTGTCGCTTGCGTTTGTGCTGTGTAAATTTACAGCACTTCCGATACTTACGATTTATATAATAGTGCAGAGTGCGGATATAATAAAGGTTGTGCTTGGATATATTCTTGTGAAAAAAGGCGTGTGGATTACGAATTTGGTGGTGTAAGGAGGAAATTATGGGTAATCTGTTATACAGCATCCTTTTAGTCGAGGATGACAAAGAAATTATAAAAAATTTGACGGAGTTTTTAAATAACGAGGGCTTTGTAGTAAACAGTGTAACGGGGCAGAAAGATGCACTTTTATATGTTGATGAGCATATGCAGGATGTTGACATTGTGCTTCTTGATGTTTCGCTGGAGGATGGCAATGGTTTTGCTGTGTGTACGGCGATTAAGCAGAACACGGATATTCCGGTTATCTTTCTGACTGCTTCGGGTGATGAGTACAGTGTCGTTATGGGGCTTGATATGGGAGCTGATGATTATATCGGAAAGCCGTTCAGACCGAGAGAACTTGTATCAAGGATAAAAAGTGTTCTTAGAAGAAGCGGACGCATCTCAAATTTTATAGAACTTGCGGATGTGAAGATTGACACGACGGGCGGCAAGGTTACGAAAAGCGGCGAGGAGATTTTTCTTTCTGCTTTAGAATACAGACTTCTTCTGATTTTTGCCGCAAATAAAGGAAATGTATTGTCGAGAAATAAACTGTTAGAGGAGATATGGGATGCGTCAGGAGAGTTTGTGAATGATAATACGCTGACTGTTTATATAAAAAGGCTCAGGGAAAAGATTGAGAATGACCCTCAGAGACCAGAGATAATAAAGACAGTCAGAGGTATGGGATACAGGTGTCTGTAACAATAGATGATTGCGAAACTCACTATTTATTATATTTGAACAATTTAATTATAGCTTACAAGAGTTTCGCAAAAGTTTAATTGTAGAAGAAGTAGAAATGAGGGATAAAATGAATTTTTGGAGAAATGGTGAGGTTAAAAAGTGGGGATTTATAAATCTGCTTATTGTGGCAGCGGCTGTTGTTGTTACATATATTTTATCAGAGCGGAATGTGAAAGTGGCATTGGTCACATGTATAGCAGGGGTTGTGCAGTTTAGTCTGAATATATTTTTTACAAAAAGAAGATATGACAGACTTGCGGGCATAAGTGACAAAATAGATGCAATATTGCATGGGGATGAACATCTTTCATTTGAGCAGTATAGAGAGGGAGAACTTTCTGTGCTTTCCGATGAGGTGGAAAAACTTGTGATAAAACTCAGGGAACAGACCGAAAGGCTTCAGAATGATAAAATATTTCTTGCAGACTCGATAGCGGATATTTCACACCAAATAAAGACGCCGCTCACTTCGATAAATCTTATCTTAAATTTTCTTCGTGAGGAAGATATTACATACGAGCGAAGAATTGCTCTTGTAAGGGAGTTAATGACACTTGCCGAAAAGATAAAATGGCAGATAACAGCTTTGCTTAGAATATCAAGGCTTGATGCAGGCATGGTTGATTTTGATATTGAAGATATTGAAATGAGCAGAGTTATTGATGAGGCATATTCACTTATAGAGATACCGCTTGATATAAGATGTGTAAGTTTTGAGCGTTCATATCAGAAAAACTCAAAAGTGACAGCCGATAGAGAATGGCTTGTTGAGGCTTTGGGAAACATATTGAAAAACTGTATGGAGCATAGTTTTGAGGGAGGAAAGATTTTGGTAAGCTGTGAGGAAAATGCGTTATACAGCAGGATAGTCATAAGTGACAATGGAACGGGTATTGCAAAAGAGGATATGCCACATATATTTGAGAGATTTTATAAAGGAAAAAGTAAGAATAAGCCGGATAAACCTAAGAACAGCGGAGCGGTTTATGAGGATAACGGAAATTTAAGCGTAAGTTCTGAAATGGAATATAAAAGTGAAAGTGTAGGCATCGGACTTGCACTGTCAAGAAGTATTATAACGCAGTTTAACGGAACGATAAAGGTTACGAGCGAGGTAGGGCAGGGGACTTCATTTGATATAAGGTTTTATAAAGCAATAGTGTGAAAAATTAAAAAGGGTACTTGAAAGTTCAAGTACCCTGATGTATAATTTACTTAGAAAGCAAATCGGATGTGATATCCGATTTGCCCTCAGTATATTAGATGATTAAGAATAGCATCCTCAACTTTAGGCGGTCAGGGATGCTATTTTTTTTGCTATTATGATTGTCTATGTATGACAGAGCCGAGAAAATCACTAACAACAAAGTCAAGACTTCCATTGTATTCATATCAGGCAAATATTCGCAATCCGCTCTGTTATTTATTTCTAAAGTGACAATTTTGTCATTTAAAAGTCACCCTGTTGTAATTTATATATGTTAAATTGGTATCATAAATTTGTGCATGCATTTTGCACATAGTAAAGTTGCGAAGCAACTTTCAATATGAGTCCTTTGGGACTCATGATATCATAAATTTGTGCATGTAATTTGCACACTATGAAGTTGCGAAGCAACTTCTAATATGAACGCAAATGCGTTCATGATATCATGAAGCGAGGGACAAAAACAGGTACATAGTTTTTAGAATGGAGGAAATAGAGTGGAAATTTTAAGAGTAGAAAATCTCACAAAAGTTTACGGAAAGGGAGAGAATGAAGTAAGAGCACTTGATGGTGTTTCATTCTCAGTAGAAAAGGGCGAGTTTGTTGCTATCATAGGACCGTCAGGTTCGGGAAAATCAACATTGCTTCATATATTAGGTGCTGTTGATGAACCGTCATCGGGAAAAGTTTTTATGGATGGTAAGGATGTTTTTAAACAGAATGAGGAACAGCTTGCTATTTTCAGGAGAAGACAGGTCGGTCTTGTATATCAGTTTTACAATCTGATTCCGGTGCTTGATGTTGTTGAGAATATAACACTCCCGGTTCAGCTTGACGGAAGAAAAGTAAACAGGGAGCGTTTACGGGAGATGGTTGCCCTTTTGGGACTTCACGGCAGGGAGAAGCATCTTCCTAACCAGCTTTCAGGAGGGCAGCAGCAGAGAGTTTCAATAGGCAGGGCACTTATGAATTCACCGTCAGTTGTGCTTGCCGATGAGCCGACGGGAAACCTTGACAGCAAGAACAGTCAGGAGATAATGGAGCTTTTAAAGAAGTCAAATAAAAAATATAACCAGACACTTATCATGATAACACATGATGAAAACATAGCACTTCAGGCTGACAGGATAATTGCAATCGAGGACGGACACATCACGAGAGATGAGGTGAACAGATAATGAACATCATAAACAGATTTACTCTCAGGACGCTTTTGAAAAATAAGGTGCGTACATTTGTCACAATACTTGGCATTATTCTTGCAACTGCAATGTTTGTTTCAATAACAAGTATAATAACAAGTTTACAGAATTATATGCTTGATATTGTGGTGGACCAGTCGGGTGAGTGGCAGGGGCAGATATACAATATTGATAAAAAGTCAAAAGAGGAGATATGTGACAAAGCCGCAGACATAAGCGAGAAAAGTTATGTTGAGATATATGATAATCAGGGAAAGGCAAAAGATATTTCATTTTCAGGAATAGATGATAATTTCAGGGCAATGTTGACAGTGAAACTTAAAAGCGGACATATGCCAAAGGATAATTCTCAGATAATCATGACTAATATGGCAAGAAGCGTTTACTTTGAAAACAGTAAGATAGGGGACAAAATAAAATTAAAGGTTGATGGTAAAGACAGGGAGTTTGAAATATCAGGTTTTTCTGAAGTGGTCACAAGTAATGGTGATACATCTAATGATATGCAGATATTTACAAAAAGCGGTCTTATATCACCAAAATCTTACACGATGTATTTTAAATGCAAAAATGTTTCAAAAGTGGAGGGGACATTTGAGACACTTATGAAGCAACTTGAAAAGGCAAAGAAAGCAGATGCAGGTTCGGATGAAGATGAGATAACCGGTTATATACACAGCGTACTTTTAAAATTTTACGGAGAGTCGTCAAACCACACATACAACAAACTTTTATATGGTATGGCAGGCATACTTATGGCAATAATAATGGTTGCGTCAGTGTCGCTTATCCATAATGCGTTTTCAATCTCCATAAGTGAGAGAACAAAACAGTTTGGACTTCTCAAATCGGCAGGTGCGACGAGAAAGCAGATTTTAAGAAGTGTGTTTTTTGAGGCAGGAATACTTTGTATAATAGGAATTCCGATTGGTATAATATGCGGTGTAATAGGAATTGGTATTACATTAAATCTTCTTGGAAATCAGTTTGCGATGATGCTTACAGATTCGGGAACATCGGGAATTTCACTTACAATGCATATATCTGTAGCGGGGGTGCTTACAGCCGTAGCAGTAACGGTTATCACAGTATTGGTATCGGCACTCATACCGGCAGTAAAAGCCGTCAGACTAACGGTATTACAGGCTCTTAAACAGAATGAAAGTATGGGACTTAAGAGAAGAAATGTAAAAGTAAATCCTCTTTTAGGGAGATTGTTTGGTTTTGAAGGGAAGCTTGCCGACAAAAACTTTAAGAGAAATAAGCGAAAACAGAGGGTGATGGTGATTTCTATTGCCATAAGCACGGCACTTTTTGTGGCGGTGAACAGTTTCACCTCGTATATGTCAAAGTCTTTGGAGCTTTATGGCAGTAATACGGTGGCGGATTTGTCAATGGAAGTTGAAAAAAGTGCGGTTGAAAAAAGTTTTAAGACGGTTGAAAATGCGTTAAAGGGATTTAAGGGAGTAGATAATATAGATGATGGTGGTTATAGTATGTATGATAATGTAATTGCCGAAATAAATATAAAAGATGTAGACAGCGAGTATCTTAACGGTCTTAAGAAGATGAATCCGGAAATGATCGATGAGAAAAAGGGCATCATAAGGATAGATTCTCATATATGGTATCTTGAAGATGATATATATAATGAGTATATAAAGAAAAACAATATAAAAAATACAAATGCTTTGGCATGGCCTCATCTTTCAATTTATAATGAAAACGAAAAGAAGAATTATTCATATGACATTATAAAATCAGATGCAGCTATAAAGATATATCAGGCAAAGGAAAAGAAAGGTTATGAACTTGGTAATGTAGATAGTTATAAGAAACTCAGCCAGTATTATTTTGAGATTCCTGATGATGATGGAGAAAGTGCGGAGAGTAAGGTTTATTCAGGAAAAGAGGCATTTGCGTCACAGGATGTAAGTGTAGTCAGATGTAATAAGAAACTTCCACTTTGTATTGGAGATGCAAGTGATAATAATGTCCTAACGATAGTGAAACCATATTCAGAAATCAGAAATATGCCAAAGGGAGTTGTAAAAAATAATTATTACACATTTGCTTTTAAGGCAAAAAAACATTCAGAGGCAAAAGTAAACCTTAAGGCTTTCATAAATAAAAAAATGTCAGGTGAGTTAAAAAATTATATACCTTATATAGCTGACTATACACATGATAAGGAAACAAGTAATGCGATGGTAATGATAGTCAATGTTTTTTCATATGGATTTATCGTACTTATCTCACTGATTGTTATTGCAAATGTATTTAATACAATTTCCACAAACATTCTTTTAAGGAGACAGGAATTTGCAATGCTGAAATCTGTCGGAATGACAAAAAAGAGTCTGAATAAAATGATGAATTATGAATGTGTATTTTATGGAATAAAAGGTCTTATATTTGGTATTATAATGGCGGTAATTGCTACCTATGCAATGTTCAATGTAATGAGTGAGGGATTTAATGTAGGATTTTACATTCCGGTGCAGAGCATAGTGGTCGTTGTGATAAGTATATTTATAGTAGTATTTGCAAGCATGATATACACAATGAAAAAGATTAAAAAAGATAATGTAATCGAGACACTTAGAAATGATAATATTTAATAATATCGGGGGGAGTGGCATTTTTTATAACAGCCATTGACATTTTATTATCGTACTTCTATCCTATAAATAAATCATTGAAAGAGGTTAAGAAAATGAACAATTTTTTATTTAGTCTGAATGCGACGGTTCCGGTTTTTGCGGTGATAGTCCTCGGACATTTTTTCAAAAGGATAGGTCTTATAGACGAGCATTTTGCAAGTGTGGCAAATAAATTTGTTTTCAAGGCGTGCCTGCCGTGCCTTGTATTTCAAGATCTTGCAGATACAAATATAAGAAAGAACTTTGATTTTAAATATGTCGGTTTCTGTTTTATTGCGACGCTTACCTCAATCCTCGTGGTATGGTTTCTTGCTAAGAAATTTATGAGAGATAAGAGCATGGTAGGTGCGTTTGTTCAGGGAGCATACCGAAGCAGTGCCGCTATTTTAGGTATAGCGTTTATTCAGAATATCTATGGAACATCGGGCATGGCACCACTTATGATAATCGGTTCAGTGCCGCTTTACAATATATTTGCAGTTATTATTTTGACATTGGAAAGCAACAATAAGGAAAATTTTGGAGATAACAGCCGGATTAAACACGCACTGAAAAATATACTTAAAAATCCTATAATAATAGGAATTTTCTTCGGTCTTGCCGCATCATTTTTAAATATAAATTTTCCGAGAATGATTGATAAGACGATAAACAATCTCGCAGTTATGGCTTCACCGCTTGCACTTATTTCAATTGGTGCGACATTTGAGGGCAGAAAAGCACTTGCAAAGATTAAACCGACTATGGCGGCATCACTTATAAAACTTGTCGTTCTTGCAGGTATTTTTCTGCCTGTCGCAGCATATTTTGGTTTCCGTGACCAGAAACTCATTGCGATAGTGATAATGCTTGCTTCACCATGCACACCTACATCATACATAATGGCAAAAAATATGGACGGTGATGACACACTTGCAGCAAGTATAGTGGTAAGTACCACATTATTTTCATCGGTTACGCTTACGGGATGGATATTTTTGATGAAATCATTGTCACTTATCCAGTAATAATAATTAAAGAATAGTATATCAAAAATGACAAGAAAAAGACCAGCCGTTTCTATCGAACGAAACGGCTGGCTCTTTATAAATAGGTGGGAACAAATAATAAACAATGTATAAGCTGAAAGCTGCACACCCTCTCCACAGGAATATTTAAAACAGCTATACATGTTAGTAAACTACAAGCATTATTGTAGCATAACTTTGGAAAATAGCAACAATTTTTTAATGAAATATGAAGAAAAATTCAATATTTTTTACAAAAAATTCATATTTGCAATAGTATTTACAGATTGCTACACTTATTTTTAGACATATTCTAATATTAAACATAAAGAATCTATTGTTAGAATGATTGAAAAATGTATATTTTTTATTTTTATAATCATACACATATGAAAGAGCTTTTTCATAAAATAAATTATACGAGGTTGTCGCAATAAGTATAATCTATACGATATGAAGATGTTAATGACAGATTTATTATCTGCATATTGTATAAACAGTGCCCCGTGCGACCGACCCTTTAGTATTTATACTTAAAATATATGATGGAGACACAAAATTATGAACTTCGATAATATTAAAAATTCTATCCGCATCCTTCCGTCAAAGCAGCTTAAAGAGTATCTTGGCAGGAGCGATGTATTGATTTTTGACTTGCGGGATAAAAAAGATTATGATGCCGAACACATTTCGGGGGCAGTTTGGATTGATATAGATTTGCTGGAAAAGGACATAAGAAGAATTTTATCAAGAAGTTATGTGACAAATGAGGATAGGGAGATTTTTAATAAAAAGGGTATCAGACTTATTATTCTTTATTGTGATAAAGGAAATCAGAGTATAGTTGCCACCAGGGATCTTGTAAAACTCGGTTATCCGGTGGTAAGTCTTAACGGAGGATTTGAAAAATACAAGGAGATATACGGATAAATAAAAATCAGGATTGCGATAGGATAAAAACAGAATTGCTGTGCTGATGAGATAAAAAGCGGTCATCCCGGTATATGTTTATTTATAAGGCAATGGACATATGTGGAAAGACTGCTTTTTAAATGCTGCAATTTTATAAAATTTATTCATTAGTGTGCAGCTTGTGTTTACTTCATTTCATAAATGAAAGGCTATTCCGCCACAAAAAACAAGTCAATAATACATTGAGCAAGCTCATGTATTATTGACTTATCTTTTTTGGGCTGAACTGTTACTTGTATAGCGATATAAATAATGAAAAAAAATTCACATAACATTAAAACTATGCTATGATATGAAAGATGCGTAATATATATTGAAAAAGATACCAGACAAAAGCGGGAGTTTTTCAAATGATTAGCAATAACAAAAATAAAAACAGATTGGATGGAAATGATGGACAAGAGATTTTTTAAGACCGGCAGTATAGTTAAGGTTATGTTGTTTTTTGCAGCCGTTATGTTTATTTTCGGACAGGGAATAAAAGCAGACGCTAAGCAGAAATTTGTTGTGGGATTTGACGCAAGTTTTCCGCCTTACGGTTATCTCAGTGATGACGGTGATTATGTGGGATTCGACCTTGACCTTGCTGCAGAAGTGGCAAAGAGAAATGGATGGGAGCTTGTTAAACAGCCGATTGACTGGGATGCTAAAGATACTGAGTTAAAGGTCGGAAATATTGACTGCATATGGAATGGTTTTACCATGAATGGCAGGGAAAAATTATATACATGGACAACTCCGTATGTGGATAATTCACAGATAGTTATTGTAAATAAAGATTCCAATATTAAGAAATTAAGTGACCTTAAAGGAAAGATTGTATGTGTGCAGGCGGACTCTTCGGCACTTGCAGCTCTTAAGGGGGATGATGCGACAGATGAGAATAAAAAGCTTGCCGGCGAAATGAAAGAGATAACTGAAGTCGGAGATTACAATTCTGCGTTTATGAATCTTGAAAGCGGCATGGTAGATGCGGTGTGTATGGATATAGGTGTTGCATCGTACAAACTTGAAGCTTCAGGGGACAAGTATAGGATGCTTGATGAAAGACTTTCGTCGGAGGAGTATGGTATCGGATTTAAGAAAGGAAATACAAAACTCCGTGATAAAGTTCAGGTGACACTTCTTGAAATGCTTCAGGATGGAACATTTGATAATATAGTTAAAAAATGGAAACTTGAGGATAGTGCCTGTCTCAGTCTTGACGATAAGACATATATTGACGGTGGAAAAGTTCCTAAGGTAGCAAAGATTACACCTGCACCGCAGAAAGACAATGCGAATGAAACGACTGCACCTGAGAGTTCTTCAAATACAAAGAAAAAAGGATTTATAAATATTGCATTACGGCTTTCAGAGGGTATGGGTGCAACACTTCTTATATTTTTACTCACGCTGGTATTTTCAATGCCGCTCGGACTTCCGCTTACGGCGATGAGAATGTCAAGGATAAAGATAATACAGTGGATAGCGAAGATTTACATATCAATAATGCGTGGTACACCACTTATGCTCCAGCTTCTTGTTGTATTTTACGGACCGCATTATCTGTTTAATATCAAACTTCCGTATTCGTATCGTTTTTATGCCGTTATCATAGGATTTGCACTTAACTATGCAGCATACTTTGCGGAGATTTACCGTTCGGGAATACAGAGCATACCTGTAGGTCAGAGAGAAGCAGCAGAGGTGCTCGGTTATGGCAAGGCAGGGACATTCTTTAAGATAATATTCCCACAGATGGTAAAGAGGATTATGCCGCCTGTTACAAATGAGGTTATCACGCTTGTAAAAGATACTTCACTGGCATTTGCAATCGCTTATACGGAGATGTTTACCGTTGCAAAACAGGTGTCGTCAAGTATGGCATCTATTATGCCGCTTTTTGTAGCCGGTCTGTTCTATTATATATTTAACTTTATCGTGGCATATGCAATGGAACTGATAGAGAAGAAATTTGACTATTACAGATAGAGAAGAAAAAGTTTGCAGGTGGGAGTTTAGGAATATGGCAGAACTGCTGTTGTATGGGTTAAAGACAGGTGTTTAAGTGTTGTAAGCAGATAGAAATATGTGAAAGGTTTGGATAAATATGAACATATTAGAAATGAATCACATCAAAAAGAAATTTGATGAAAAAACGGTTTTAAAAGATATAAGTTTAAGTGTGAAAGAGGGAGAAGTTGTATCAATAATCGGACCGTCAGGTTCCGGTAAATCAACATTGCTCAGGTGTGCGACTTTCCTGGAAAGGGCAGATGACGGAGATATATCCTACTGCGGGGAGGAAGTGGTAAAAAGTCAGACAGGCATTGCCATATATCCTGAAAAAAAGATTATAAGAGAAGCACAGCAGAATTTCGGACTTGTTTTTCAGAATTTTAATCTTTTTCCGCATTATTCCGTACTTAAAAATATAACAGATGCTCCGATATGCAATCAGAAAAGGGCAAAGTATGAAGTGTTTAAGGAAGCAAGGGAACTTCTTAAAAAGGTAGGTCTTGAAGATAAGGAAAATGCATATCCGTGTGAACTTTCCGGAGGACAGCAGCAGAGAGTTGCGATAGCAAGGGCACTTGCATTAAAACCTAAGATGTTGTTTTTTGATGAACCAACATCAGCACTTGACCCGGAGATAACAGCGGGAATTTTAAGAGTAATGAAAGGTCTTGCTGAGGAAAAAATGACAATGGTAGTTGTCACCCATGAGATAGAGTTTGCAAAAGCGGTTTCCGACAGGGTTGTATTTATGGATGGAGGAGTTATCGTAGAGGAGGGAACTCCTGAAGAGGTGATAGATGCACCTAAAAACCAGAGAACACAGGAATTTTTAAAGAAACTTGGAATTTAACGCTATCAAGTATGGGTTTAGCCATCTTCTGATATGCTGTGATAGTGTTATTCGCAAGCGGCAGAGAAGAATGCGAATAACCGCTTGACTGTAGATATGCTTAAAAAGTATTTTTATACCATGAACAGACAGTGTTCGACAGCAAAATGTGAAATTATTATGACTGTTTTTTTAATAATATTAAAATATTTGGAAGTAGTGGTTGATTTTAAGGAATACAGTGGATATAATAGCCTTTGGTATTGTGGAAATATATGGTAAGTTTTTTATTCAGGAAAGGTAATGATAAAGATAAATGAGATACATAAGCATTGAGAAAACAAAACCGGGAATGATTTTAGGAAAAGAGGTATTTGATGATGAAGGCAGAATACTTCTTTCAGTTAATACAAAACTTACAAAAGAGTATATCACAAGACTTTCTATAAGAGGTTATCAGGGAGTTTATATTGAGGATGAATTATCGAGAGGAATAAAGATAGATGAAGTAATATCTGTCGAACTGAGAAACAGAGGAGCACAGGCGGTAAAAGACGGAAATATAGACGACCTTAAAACAATAGCAAAAGATATTGTCAGTCAGCTTCTTGATAAAGATAAAAGTATATCCATTGACATCCAGGATCTTAGAACTTATGACAACTATACATACAAACATTCAGTTAATGTCGCTGTTATATCAACAATAATAGGTATTTATCTGTCCTATGACGAGGAATCCTTATATGAACTTTGTCTTGCGGCACTTATGCACGACATTGGAAAGACAAAGATAGACCCTGCTATAATAAATAAGCCGGCGAGACTTACGATGGCAGAATACAGACTGGTTCAGGAGCACGCAAGATATTCGTATGATATTCTTGACCAGAACTGGCTTATGCCGGCAAGGACAAAACAGGGTGTTCTCCACCATCATGAAAATGAGGACGGGACGGGTTATCCTAATAGACTTGTAGGTGATGAGATACCTCCGTATGCAAAGATAATTCATGTTGCAGATGTTTATGATGCACTCACTTCAAAACGCCCGTACAAAAAGCCGTATGCTTTGTCAGAGGCGATAGAGTATCTTATGGGTGGAAGTAATGTGCTGTTTGACAGAAAGGCAGTTGAGGCATTTCTTGAGGCTGTTCCGGTCTATGCAAAAGGAATAGAAGTTACCATGACAAATGGCGAGAAAGCACTAGTTGTGGCAAACTCGTCAAATCCGCTTCGCCCTATCGTCAGACTTATCAGCAATGGTAAAGACATTGACCTTAATAATGATAAAGATTATATAAGTGTTACGATAGCACCTCATACGGTCGTTGAAAATGACTTTACATCAGTTTATGAGAAATTTGAATGTGATTAGATAACATAAATGCCTGACCTTTTTGCAATGCAATATATGTGGAGAACACAACTACTTGACTTTTTTTAAGATGCAATATAAAATGAACACATATGTTAAAGACTGAGACGGAGACAGTACCTTTTTGGGAAAGAGTACAGTGAGTCCGGGATGGTGCGAACCGGGTATCTGACAAAATGGGAATATCACTCCTGAGTTGCAGGTGGAAAATATTTGAGTACACTGAGCCGGTTCCTACCGTTATATGGGTCATGTATTCTGTCTGTATAGGATTTGTGCTGTTGTTATATTATATGTGTGAACAGCAGTGGATTTGGAACAGACAATGTGCATCAGAATAGGTGGTTAATGATAGTTTACGCTTTCATCCTGTTTGGGGATGGGAGCTTTTTTATTTTAACATTATTAAGGAAAGCAGCAAAGTGGATTGCAAATATCCACTTGACTTTATTTAAGAAAGGAAAATGATTATGTACGAAAAAGTTTCAACCGACTTAAATTTCGTTGACAGAGAGAAAAATGTCGGCAAATTCTGGCGTAACCAGCAGATTTTTGAAAAATCAATGAAAGCAAGAGAGGGATGCCCTACTTATACATTTTATGACGGACCTCCTACAGCAAACGGAAAACCTCATATCGGTCATGTGCTTACGCGTGTTATTAAAGATATGATTCCAAGATATAAGACTATGAAAGGATACATGGTTCCGCGTAAAGCAGGATGGGATACACATGGTCTTCCAGTAGAACTTGAAGTTGAAAAGATGCTTGGTCTTGATGGCAAAGAGCAGATTGAAGAGTATGGTATGGAGCCATTCATCAAGAAATGTAAAGAATCAGTTTGGAAATATAAAGGTATGTGGGAAGATTTCTCAGGTACGGTAGGTTTCTGGGCTGATATGGATAACCCATATGTAACATACGATGACAACTTTATTGAGTCAGAGTGGTGGGCATTAAAAGAAATCTGGAACAAGAAACTTTTATATAAAGGATTTAAGATAGTTCCTTATTGTCCTCGTTGTGGAACACCTCTTTCATCACAGGAAGTTGCACAGGGTTACAAGCTTGTAAAGGAGCGTTCAGCAGTAGTCCGTTTTAAGGTTAAAGATGAAGATGCATATTTCCTTGCATGGACAACAACACCGTGGACACTTCCATCAAATGTTGCCCTCTGTGTAAACCCTGATGAGACATATTGTAAGGTAAAGGCAGCAGATGGTTACACATATTATATGGCACAGGCACTTCTTGACGATGTACTCGGTAAGCTCGCTGACGAGGAGAACGGTGTAAAAGCATACGAAGTTCTTGGGACATTTGCAGGTAAAGAACTTGAGCATAAAGAGTATGAGCCGCTTTACGCTTGTGCAAAAGAGTGTGCAGACAAGCAGCACAAAAAGGGATTTTTCGTTACCTGTGACACATATGTAACTATGTCAGACGGTACTGGTATCGTTCATATCGCACCTGCATTTGGTGAGGATGATGCAAATGTAGGACGCAACTATGACCTTCCATTTGTACAGTTCGTAAACGGAAAAGGTGAGATGACAGAGGAGACACCGTTTGCTGGTCTTTTCGTAAAGAAAGCTGACCCTGAGGTATTAAAAGACCTCGATGCAAAGAAACAGCTTTTTGCAGCACCTAAGTTTGAACATGATTATCCTCACTGCTGGAGATGTGATACACCGCTTATCTATTATGCAAGAGAGTCATGGTTCATCAAGATGACAGAGGTAAGAGATGACCTTGTACGCAACAACAACACTGTAAACTGGATTCCTGATTCAATCGGAAAAGGCCGTTTCGGAAACTGGCTTGAAAATATTCAGGACTGGGGTATTTCCCGTAACCGTTATTGGGGAACACCACTCAATATCTGGGAGTGTGAGGGATGCGGCCACCAGGAATCTATCGGAAGCCGTGCGGAACTCGCAGAGCGCAGTGGAAATCCTGACGATGCAAAGGTTGAACTTCACAGACCTTATATTGATGCAGTGACATTTAAATGCCCTGACTGTGGTAAGACAATGAAGAGAGTACCTGAGGTTATCGACTGCTGGTTTGATTCAGGAGCAATGCCATTTGCACAGCATCATTATCCGTTTGAAAATAAAGATTTATTTGAGGCTCAGTTCCCTGCACAGTTTATCTCTGAAGCAGTAGACCAGACAAGAGGATGGTTTTACTCACTTATGGCAGAGTCAACACTTTTGTTTAACAAAGCTCCTTATGAGAATGTTATTGTGCTCGGTCATGTTCAGGACGAGAATGGGCAGAAGATGAGTAAGTCAAAAGGAAATGCGGTAGATCCATTTGATGCACTTGATAAATACGGTGCTGACGCAATCCGCTGGTACTTCTATATAAACAGTGCTCCGTGGCTTCCAAACCGTTTCCACGGCAAGGCAGTTCAGGAGGGACAGCGTAAATTCATGGGTACATTGTGGAACACATATGCATTCTTTGTACTCTATGCAAACATTGATGAGTTTGATGCAACAAAATATACACTTGACTATGACAAACTTTCGGTAATGGATAAGTGGCTCTTATCAAGACTTAACAGCACTGTTAAGGAAGTTGATGAAAATCTTGCAGCATATCGTATTCCTGAGACAGCAAAAGCACTCCAGAGCTTTGTTGATGAGATGAGTAACTGGTATGTAAGACGCTGCCGTGAAAGATTTTGGGCAAAGGGAATGGAGCAGGATAAAATAAATGCTTACATGACGCTCTATACGGCACTTGTAACAATCTCAAAGGCAGCAGCACCTATGATTCCTTTTATGACAGAAGATATTTACAGAAACCTTGTATGCACTCTTGATGCAAATGCACCTGAAAGCGTACATCTCTGTGACTTCCCTGAGGTAAATGAGGCTCATATCGACAAGAAACTTGAAGAAGATATGGAGACTGTACTTGAAGCCGTAGTAATCGGTCGTGCCTGCCGTAATACAGCAAACATCAAGAATCGTCAGCCAATCGGAAAAATGTATATCAAAGCAGATGCAGAGCTTTCAGAGTTCTATATGGACATTATCAAGGACGAGCTTAATGTCAAAGAAGCCGTACTCACACAGGATGTAAGCGAGCTTACAACATACAGCTTCAAGCCACAGCTTAAGACACTCGGCCGCAGATTTGGAAAACAGATAAACAATGTAAAGGAAATCCTTGCAGGACTTGACGGTCAGAAAGCAATGGCAGAGATTAACGAAAAAGGAAACCTTACCATCATGGTTGACGGAAACGAGGAAGTGCTTGAAAAAGATGATCTTCTCATCGAAGCGGCACAGATGGAGGGTTACATTTCAGATACAGACCACGGAATAACAGTCGTACTCGACACAAATCTCACACCTGAACTTATCGAGGAGGGATTTGTCCGTGAGGTTATTAGTAAAATCCAGACAATGCGTAAAGACGCAGGATTTGAGGTAATGGACCATATCTGTGTATCAATGCAGGACAATGACAAGATAGCTGACATCGTAAAGAAAAACGAGGAGCAGATTAAGTCAGAGGTGCTTGCGAATGAAACTAAGTATGACGGAGCTGTTGGATTCACCAAAGAGTGGAATATAAATGGCGAGAAAGTAATGCTTGGCGTAGAAAAAATGTAAAGATGGCTGAATTGTTGTCATAAAAAACACTATTATGGAAGTCCCCTGCTTTTATTGCGTAGAGTAATAAAAACAGGGGACTTTTAACTAAGAATTGTTCTTCAATAATATTATTATTTGCAATAATATTATTATTTACAATAATAAATCAAATCAGATAAAGGCATACGGGTTTCTTCATGACGCGTTAAAGAAGCCGGTTTTTCATCTGAATATCCAATTGCGAGAATATTTACAGGTTCAAGATTATCCGGTAAATTAAATTCTTCTTTTATTACATCAGGTTTGAAATAACATATCAATACACTGCCAAGACCGAGCTCGGTTGCTTCTAACATCATACTGTGTGGCTAATGCTATCTGCTCTATTGTGAAGTTGTTATTATACATATTTAAGATTATATCAATCTGAGCAGAAGTCTTACCCTGAGCAATGCCAGCGGATCTGCCCTTTTCAAGTGCTTTTTCCTCGATACCCTGACTTAAATTACACATAATGCTCACTCCTTCCTCAATATCGCTTTCAACAGGTATGTCATATTCTTTATTTATTATATCAATTTTTTGCTTTGCGTTCAATGTGTTCGTAAAGAGAGCGGCAAGTAAACGATGCATTTCATAGGTATTATCATGTTCAGGCAGGGTGTCAGATATTCCTATCATTACAATGTTTAATAAATCAAGGTTGCCGCGCCAGTTATGTTTTCCTATGAGGTCATCTTTTGTGAGATGTATATGGCACATTGTATTTTCTTTCATACCCATACATACCCAAATCGAATAAACCTTTTTAATATCATCATAGTTCATGTTTATAAAATCTCTTTGTTTTTGTGATGATACAAGCCGGCTTATATAAAAAACAGCTCTGTTTATGATTTGATATTTCTTTGGTTCATCTTTTTGTGCTTCAATATTTATAATTACCTGAGATAATTCATTTTCATTATTTGAGTTATTACCTGACTTTGATGGCACTCGAACATAAAAGATTATGTCAAATCTTATCAAGCCCTCATTGATTTCAAAGTTTTCAGTGTTAAGTCCGGCTATTTTAGAGTTATCGTTAAAAATTGCATTGGTACTGCCGGGTTCAACAGGGACTATGCCAACATATGGTTCACCTTCAATATATTTTACAACATCGTTTGCCTTCATACCTTTAAATTCTTTTATAGTCTTAACAAGTGTGCAGTTTACGGATTTATCAAGGTCGGATAACATGGTGCTATGCACCGACCGGAGAGGAGAGCTTGAAACCAGATTCAAGATTTATAGCTACACAAAAACAATCTGCGTAGTTTACGGATTTATCAAGGTCGGATAACATGGTGCTATGCACCGACCGGAGAGGAGAGCTTGAAACCAGATTCAAGATTTATAGCTACACAAAAACAAACTGTGCAGTTTACGGATTTATCAAGTGCGGATAACAGGGTGCACATCGTCCGGTGGACGATGGTAATGCACCGACCGAAGCGGAGCGGAGACCTTGAATCCAGATTCAAGGTCTCTACCCGCACAAAAAAACCCCCTGTGATTTTCACAGGGGGTTTTTAGTGCGGATAACAGGACTTGAACCTGCACGCCACAGGGCACAAGAACCTAAATCTTGCGTGTCTGCCAATTCCACCACATCCGCATCTACATGATATTGTAAGTTTAAAATATCGTATAAAAGAATAACATAGTGACTATTTTTTGTCAAATATGTTGATGATTATATTCTTTCAATTTTACTCTTTTTTCTAAATTCGGCAGGACTCATTTTGACATATTTTTTAAACTTTGTGTGGAAATAGTCAACATTTTTGTAGCCGACTTTTTCAGCAATCTCATAAACTTTTAAATCTGTTGTCAAAAGAAGCTCTTTTGAATGTTTTATTCTTACTTTGTCTACAAAGACATTGAAGCCCTCGCCCACTTTTTTATTAAATATCTTTCCAAGATATGAGCTGTTGTATCCAAAAAGAGGAGCAATATTTTCGAGCTTGATATTGTCCATATAATTGTGCTCTATGTAGTGGATTATGTCATCCATGACACCTTCGCTTGTCGGATTGCCGATAGTTCTTGTTATCATGTCAAACTGCTCGGTGAAGTAGAGCATAATCTCGTAAAGATAGTATTTGTCACCAATGTAGTCTATAATCTCTGCGTTGCCCGGAAATGGAATATTAGCATTGTGATATAAGTGTGATATTTTCTCCTTTATTGACAGATATAAATCTGTGAGGAAAAGTTTTATCCTTGAAATATCACTTGTCGAGTAAAACAGATTTCGTTCAAGTTCATGAAGTGTCTCGGCAATCTGATTACGTTTTGAAGCCTGAATATAACCTGTAAGTTTTTCGCAATATTCCTGAAGGTGTTCATCGGAAATGTCGTAAGTGTTTTCATATTCCTCTTTCGGAAGTTCGTCCCAGCCTATTGTATGCTGCTTGTCCTCGCAGAAAAATCTTCTTTGCAGGAGCTTATGTGCCTGCTGGTAAGAAATGTGAACATCTTCGATAGAATGAACTTCGCTTCCATATGCTATAAATAAGGAGTCAAGAGGTGAATTTTCCTGAGGTTTTTGTTCTCTGTTATAGTGATCCAAAAATTCCTGGAATTTGTGTAAAGTAAATGCACCCTTTAACAGTATGACTTCATTTTGATCAATTTCAATACTTTCATAAGAACTGTTTCTCTTGTTTGTTACTTTTAAAAGATCAGAAAACTTATAAGGCAGTTCAGTAGCGTGATGACTGTATTTTTCATAGATTACTACCTGATATATGTCGGCATCTATGTTCATGTCATCTATATTATTTATAGTCGAAGTACCCGTAAGTATGTCAAAAAGAATCATGTTTTTTGCTTTATCACGATAAGTGCTTAAGGTTTCTTTATCTTCTGCTTCTTTACTTATCTGTGAGCGGATGGAATCAACTGTCTCGTAAAGCTCATCCTCGTCAATAGGTTTTGTAAGATAGTAATCGACACCGTTTTTAATGGCGGCCTGTGCGTACTTAAAATCCGTATAGCCGCTTAGTATTATGACTTTTCCGTTAAACCCCTTGTTTCTGGCTGCTTCGACGACATCTAGTCCAAGCATTTTAGGCATACGAATATCCATAAGTACCAGATCAGGCTGTTTATTCAAAATAAAATTAAGGGCATCTTCTCCATTTGATGCCTCTCCTATTATCTCGAAACCAAGTTGTTCCCAATCAATAATACATTTGATACCTTGTCTTATTATTAATTCATCATCTGCGATAAAAACTGTATTCATGGGACCTCCTTTATCATAAAAATGTAATCACTCAAGTATTTATTATACATAAGGAAGTAGATTTTTGCAATGGAATTATTAGAGAATTCCGGGAGGGAGTGGCGTATGATAGCGTATTTGTCAAATCTAATGATACCGATGGTCATATTTGGTATTGTGATTTTAGCATTGAGCACCAAAATTGATATGTTTGCTGCATTCACCAAAGGAGCTAAAGATGGTTTTAAGGTTGTATATGAGATACTGCCGACACTTATAGGATTGATGCTTGCCGTGGGGATTTTAAGAACTTCGGGAATACTTGATGTGGTGGGAGATATACTTGCAAAGCCACTTTCAGTTATAGGATTTCCGTCACAACTGGTTCCTTTATCGCTAGTGAAAATGTTTTCATCATCTGCCGCAACAGGTCTGCTTTTGGATATTTTTAAAAAATTTGGTACAGATACATATGAGGGTCTGCTCGCATCAATATTGATGAGCTGTTCTGAAACGATATTTTACACAATATCAGTATATCTGCTGGCAACAGGAAACAACAAAGAAAAACCATTTCAAAAAACAGGCTGGATACTGCCGGGGGCATTGGTTTGTACGCTTGCAGGAATGATAGCGAGCGTCATTATTGTAAAAATTATGTAGGGTTTGTACGCTTGCAAAATGATAGCGGGCATCATTATTGTAAAAATTATGTGGATTATGTTATACTTATGAAAATTATATGAGCTGACATTAATTTCAAACAGTAAAAATGTACTCGTTTTGAGAAGATACCGAGAGTACATAGAAAACAGATGGAGGTAAACAATGATGGAATGTGATACATGTGCAAATTATACATATGATGAGGAGTATGAAGAGTATGTGTGTGATGTAAACATGGATGAGGACGATTATGTAAGGTTTATAACAGGCAAATGGGAAGCCTGTCCTTATTACAGGAATGGCGATGAGTACAGGGTTGTAAGAAAGCAAATGTAAAAAAGATTATCGTCTAAATATTATGTAGCTTTAATAGTAGCTGATAGTGTTATGAGCAAGTGACATACATAGCATACCACGAATATCCATCTGGTTAAAAAATAGAGATATGTACTCTCGGAATTTTTTGAATGAAGAATTTCGAGAGTACATAGATTATATATGGAGGAAAAAATGTTTTCTTGGATTACAGATTTAGATATAAATACACTATATTATATACAGGGGCATTTTAGAAATGAGTTATTAAACAGCATTGTAAAAGTATTCACATCTTTAGGAAATTATGGACTGATATGGATATTGTTGACGATTTTTCTTTTGGTTTGCAAAAAGACAAGAAAGACTGGAATCGTATGTGCTATTGCACTCATAATCGATCTGGTGATATGCAATGGAATATTAAAAAATATATTTGCAAGAACAAGACCTTATGATGCCTATAAGGATATAAGATGTCTTATAGAGCCACAGCCAGACTATTCATTTCCGTCCGGGCATACTGCAAGTTCATTTGCTGCAGTAGTGCCAATACTGGCTGACAGAAATACAAGACGGCTTGGAATAGTGGCTCTCGTGGTTGCAATACTCATGGCTTTGTCGAGAATATATGTGTGTGTGCATTATCCGAGTGATGTTTTAGCGGGTGTTATCGTTGGAATATTTTGTGGAGTGCTTGCCTGTATGTGCTATAAAATGAAAGGCTATTCCGCCCCAAAAAACAAGTCAATAATACATTGAGCAAGCTCATGTATTGTTGTTTATCTTTTTTGCTGAACTTGAATTTGTAACAGTTCAGCCCCTCATTTATTACATTCGTAAACCTGCCAGCAAGCTGTCAGTCGCTGCTATGCAGCTTGTGTTTACTTCATTTCATAAATGAAAGGCTATTCCGCCCCAAAAAACAAGTCAATAATACATTGAGCAAGCTCATGTATTATTGACTTATCTTTTTTAGGGCTGAACTGTTACAAATTTGTGTTAAAAATTTGAAAAAAGATGTTGACAAGCGGATAAAAAACTGATAATATATGTCTTGTTCGTGACAAACGAATGTGTTGTGAACGAAATGCGGAAGTGCTGGAATTGGCAGACAGGCTAGACTAAGGATCTAGTGTTGGCAACGACGTGAGGGTTCAAGTCCCTTCTTCCGCATTGCTTGACAGATATGAATCTGTTTGGATAAGGAAATCTTAATAAGGTTTCCTTATTTTTGAATAACAGTAAAATTGTTTACAATGGTATTGTTATAGATTACAAATGAAAGATAGTTTCATTTAAAAGAAAATGAAGTAAACATTTATATCTTAAATTTTAAAGATTTGACTGTGGGAAGTAAAAACTTCCGTGCTAGCCGGGGAGTTAGCGGCTCCTTGTAACCTGCAATCCGCTATAGCAGGGGTGATGTCTTGTCGAGGGCTTGTTTTTTGCAATGCTGCCCCCGGTAAGTGGCGTTGACGCTTTGGTCTTGCGCAATGAAAACTCATGAACCGTGTCAGGAGGGGAACCTAGCAGCACTAAGTGAGAATTTTCGTGTGCCGTAAGGTAGCCGGAGCCGAGCTAACTGTCGGGGTAACGGTTACATTGACATTTTCAAAACAGGATGCACGGATTTATATATATATTATTTTAGAAGCAAGGCTTTAGCCTTGTTTTTTTATGTTATAGGAAACTTTTTGTTTTCTATAACATAAAAAAACATTCCGTGAGGATGTGTATTCCACTCAAGTGCGAAAGAGCCGCAAGCAACTCATTTTTCTTTTGCGAAAAATTAATGAAACGAAGATACATTGAATTGTTATTTAGCGAAAAAAGAGGAGTAAAGCGAAAAAGTATTGTATTCTTTTTTAACGAAAAAAGTCGAATAAATTGGAAATGCATGGTATTACTAAATTGACGATAAAGCTATTAGATTGTATAATAGAATAAGTATTGCTGCCTGCGTTAAAGCAGGTATGAAATTAAAAAAGAGTGGGAACAGCAGACTGGATGTGAGTTGATAGAGGGAGGAAAGAAAGAATTGAAGGCGGAATTAAAGCTAAATAACATAAACCAGGTTATAAAGGATACCATAATATATGAACAGGGTGATGAAATATCATCGGTAAGTCTTGTAGTAAAAGGCCGCATAAGGATGAGTGCAGAGGGGACAAATATAGTAGTAGGTTCAGGAAATTTTCTTGGACTTTGTGACCTTGTCGGAGATAAATATGGGATTACATATACAGCAGAGACAAATGCGGTTATATATGCATTCCCTAAAATGAGACTAAGCAAAGCAGTAAGAAGTCTTGTCAAGGCAAACAAGGACTATGCAGGGCTTATGGTAGCTTCTTTTAGCCGTATTATTCGTGAACTTTCTATAACATATGAGAAAATAACGGCAATGGCTGACAAACTCTATGAGTTTTTATTGTCAGGTCGTACAAGATATACAGAGATAGCAAAAGAAGCAGGGATTAAAGCTGATAATATCCGCTCAATAGATGACATTGAGGAATATGAACAGGGTGATGTAGACATCGACAAGATAATGTATTACAGGGCTTGCTGTGAGATAGCACCTGATATACAAAAGGCATATTTTGGAGCAAGCTCAGCTATATCAGTATATCATGTTCTCGAACAGGTAAAACTTGTAAATGCCATTATAGCTGAATGTGGCAGAGGAACAGAGTATTTAAAGCTGCTTTCAAAGCCACTTGTCAAAGAGGAAAGAAGTCTTTATATGCAGGTATTTCAACTTGCAAATACGGTTCAGCATATAGGTGGAGAGTCTGGCAATGTCATGTCTTTGTTTGATGATATTATAGATTATATAAATACGCTTGAAAATCTGATGCTCGACAAGGCGGGTGTCGATCTTGAGATAGACCATGAATTTATGGAAGAAACATATTTCAGTCTTTTAAATTCAGATGTTAAAAACGATGACGGTAATGATGCTGATATAGCATTGACAGAGATGGAATATCAGGACATAAGCCAGTTGAATAATTCACTTTCCTTTATACTTGATTATTCAGAGATTGAAAGAGAAGAAGCTTTAGATTTTGAGCAGTATATCACAGATTTTGACAAACTTAGAGACAAGTTCCTGACCGATGATGATACAAGAACGCTCAGAAGAAATATTACAAAGATGTATTATAAGATATACAAAAAGGTATTTCTTAAAGATTATAAATCATCAGAAAGTACGCCGGTAATAATAGATTTGTTTCTGAGGTATGGCTTTATAAGCGAAAAGCTTCTTTCAGAAGAACTTCTTGAACAGCTTTTGTCCATAGACAGACATGATGTTGGAAATGCATCATGTATGGTATATGATATGAAACAGTGGCTTACGGAAATCATAGAGGGACGAAAAGAGCCGTCAAAGAGTGAGTTTGACCTTGATTATGCGGAGAGTTTAAGAGATCGAAAGAGAACGGGTGCGTTGACGGAACAGCAGGTAAATGCAATGGCTGATGACAGGAACGCAAAGTTTGAATTTGAAGTAGATAATATGTTCAAGGCAAACCACCGTATTTTATACGGACAGGTATCGGCATTTGTTCCGTTTTTGTTTACGGACGGTTGTGCATCATCGCTCTTAAAGACATTTATGTCGGGAGACAGGATAAATGCGGCAGTTCACAGACTGCTTCAGATAGATTATTCAGCATTTTACAGAGAGGGATTATATAAAGGAGAGGCAGAAGGTATAAAAAAAGAGTATATAGTTGAGGAAGTTTTTCCTGATTTTATTTTATTCCCTATAGCCGGAAGCAATCCTATCATGTGGCAGGAGATAAGCGGAAGAAGAAGAAATTCAAAAGGGAGATTTTTACTGCCGGCATTTCTTGACACGGATATTGATGCGGCAATGGTTAAACTGTTCGGAAGATTCAGATGGGAGCTTTGCAGAACGATACAGGGTGCTGCATGGAACAACATACAGGTGAAATCTCTCACAAGTGAGTATAGTGATTTTATTCAGTTTTATAAGAAAAACAGGGAATTGTCTGAGGATAAGAAGGACAAGCTTAAAATGCAGATTCAGAAATGCAGAAATAATACGCGTGAGGTGTTTGTTGTTGACTATGAGAACTGGATTAAGCACGAAGCTCATGGAGGAATCGTTTTGAGCAAACCGGTGAGGGAAATTATGGCTACATATTGTCCTTTTGCAAAAGACCTTAGAGATTCAGTTGAAGAGCAGCCTTTGTTTAGGGATGCAATGGCAAGATATAACAGAGAGAAAGGCAAAAAGACAAAAGAGTATGACCTTAAATTCAGGGTATGGGATAAAGATAAGGTTGATGTTCCAAAGGAAATCGTCAAAACAAGAGATTACTATGTAGAGATGTAAGAAATTGTCCCCCTTAAGCAGAAAAATTGTAAATCTGTTTAAGGAGGATTTTTTAATGTATAGGAAAACGCTTGTAATGTAGTGTGGATACTATGACAAAACGCCGGTTGTGCCATTTTTTATATCCAGCCGCCGTCAAGTCTTATTATCTGTCCGGTCATATAACTGCTAGTGGCAGAGATGTCATATACGGCTTTTGCAACATCTTCAGGAGTGCCGATTCTTCCGGCAGGAACTTCGTCAATAACGGCGGCAAGTTCGTCTGCGTCAAGGAAGCTGTTCATGTCGGTGTCGATAATACCGCAGGCAACTGCATTTACCTGTATGTTACTTGGAGCAAGTTCTTTCGCAAGAGCTTTTGTGAATGTGTTAATACCGCCCTTTGTAGCTGAGTATGCGACTTCTGTTGAGGCACCAACACAGCCCCAGACGGATGAGATATTTATTATCTTGCCCTCATGGCTGCCAAGCATAATCGGAATGGCAAGTTTGCAGCAGTTAAAGACAGATGTGAGATTTGAAGTTACTATATCGTTCCAATCTGAAGGTGTCATGTCTTGCAAAAGACCAATATATGAAATACCGGCATTGTTTATCAATATATCAGCTTTGCCAAAGCGTTCTTTTATAAGAGAGAAAAATTCTGCGGCATTTTCAAAAATGCCGATATTTCCTACATATGTCATACAATCTGCACCAATATTTTCTATTTCATCTTTTAATGCGTCAAGCATATCTGCATTTTTGTGACAGCATGTGCATACATTAAATCCTTTTTTGGCATAATAAAGCGAAATAGCACGTCCTATGCCACGGGATGCACCCGTCACTATAACTGTTTTGCTCATAAATTAAAACCTCGTTTTCATATTATTTCCTATTTCAGCACATATTTTTTGTGCATAGTGCAAAAAATCTTGTGTATATAGATTTTTTACATTTAATATACCATACAAACCATATTATTAAAATAGAACAACTATTACGATTTGGTTAAAAAAGTTACGACATTAAGTCTTTTGCTTTACACATAAATTTTTTTTTGTTATAATGTATCATATGTTTTTTTGATATTATACATAAAGAATCAAAGATAGAAAGGTACAATTATGAAAAAGAAAAGTGTGGCAAAGATATTTGCTTTGAGTTTATTAAAGTCAGTATTGGGTATAATAATCATACTTGCCGTGGGCTTTGCAAGTTATAAGATTTCATATACGATTCTCTCAAACAACTCTGAAAAGGTTGGAACGAGTTCAAATGAGATTAAGGATATTTTGGATGAGGCTCAGACAGATGAGATTTCTAAAAATCTTATATATGTAAGTAACGATAAGAAGATTTCACATCTCATGCTTGAGATTTGCAATACGAAAACAAATAATATGGATTATATAACGATTCCGGTAGGAACGGATTATACTATACCTACTGATATGTATCAGAGATTAAGTACCGTAAATCAGGAAATACCGCAGATTGTAAGATTAGGAAGACTTAAGCAGTACTTTGACAAGGATGAAGATGCATACGGATATGGTGAGCTTATTATTGAAAAGGCTCTCGGCATAAAGATAAGTTACTATACGGTTATCAATCAGGAAACATATGTAAATCATTATTCGAGAAGAAATGTAAATGTTAAGTTTAAGCCGCAGTCGCTTTCGGCATCAGGCAGTAATGAAAGTGTCACGGTAACCGAAAAGATAAATGTAGCAAGTGAGTCTTATTTAAAACAGCTTAAAGATTTAAATGGAGATCAGACTAAGATTGCTGAATTTATAAAGGAACAGTATGAAAGAGTTGATTCAAATCTTACCGTATATAATAAGATTGGTTATGTAGAATGTTACGAGAAGCTCAATTCTGAATATTTCCATTATTGGGGAATACCGGGAATGTATTCAGAGAATATTTTTCAGATAGATACAAAAGCTTCAAAAACTTTTATAAATAAGCTTGTAAAAAATACTACACCATATACACAGTCTCAGAGTTTTAAGAAAGTGTCAAAAAGTTCAGGAAAGTCATCAAAGGGCAAGAACATACTTGTTCTCAACGGCAGCAGGATAAGTGGTCTTGCTTCAGCAGCAAAGACAAAACTTGAGAGTGCCGGATTTAAGGTGAAAAAAATAGGCGATTATTCTGCAGAAACTTTGATACAGACAAAGATTATCGTAAAAGAAAATGGTGCAGGTAAGGATTTAGCACAGTATTTTAGCAATCCTGTTATCGAGACAGGTACCGTAGAAAGCGGTTATGATATAAAGATTATTATAGGAACAACTGATGCAAATAATTAAACACCGGATAAAATTAAAATGCACGCCATAATTAAAGTGACGTGCATTTTTTGAAATGCAGGTATGATTAATGCTGATAAGTTTGTAAAGTTTATAGATAGAATGAAAGGCATGGTAAAAAATATGCAGTCATCAGTAAAAATAATGGGTATCGATATTGATATGCTCAGCAATGATGTGTTTATTGAAAAAATAAATGAATATCTTAAAGATGATAAAATGGATGTGATATTATTTGCCTCTGCGGATATGATAAACCATGCGGCAGAAGATGACAAATATCATGAGATAATAGATAAGGCAGAACTTTTTCTGCCAGGTGAGGAAGCATTGCTTACAAATTATAAGGTTGATATGCTCGAAGCAGGCGGAATGGTTGTAAGCTGCAAAAGTTTTGGAGTGATGCTTGAAAATCTCTGGAAACAGGACAGGGTTATTTACATAGTAGCGGACAGTGAAGAAGATGTCGAAAATCTTAGGAATTATTGTAAAAAAAATCAACCGGAATTGAAAGTGGCAGGAGATTGTGTTTATTCTGAAGAAATAGAGGATGCTGCGATAGTGAATGAGATAAACAGTTGCACACCGGATATACTTCTTGTTGATCTGGAGAGCAGTATTCAGGAAAAATGGATAATAGAGCATGTTAAACTTCTGAATGCAAAGATCTGTATTGCCATTGGAGGCGTTGCAGGGATAATTATGGCAGAAGAGAAAAAAGTGCCGGTATGGATTGAAAAGATAGGTCTTACAAAGCTTTATGAAAAGTTTGCGATAGAAAGAATTCCGCAGAAATTTATGAAAGCAAAGTTTTTCAGTAAAAGAATAGACAGATATAATACAAAAAATGACCAATGATTTGAACATTTTTACTAAAAAGTAACAATCTATTGGTAAAAACAAACAGTTTTAGGCGGTGTTTATTGTGACATTTCATGATAAAACGAAAAAAACGCAATAATATATACTCTTTGCACAAAAAGTGTAAAATTTATTTGGCTAATTGTCCTATGGTAAAATATTTTAAGATAGTGTATTATAAAACCATGTTAAATGTGAGTCACGAAAAAAGAACATTATAACTAAATTACAACAAATGATTTGGTTATATGTAGAAGAATCACAGGCAGTATTGTTACATGGTTATGGTACTGCATAGTAAAATGAGTTGTAAAATTTAGGAGGACACATATAATGGCTAGTTTATCTTTAAAAAACATTTGTAAAACATATCCAAACGGATTCCAGGCAGTTAAAAACTTCAACCTTGACATCGCAGACAAAGAGTTTATCATCTTCGTAGGACCTTCAGGTTGTGGAAAGTCTACAACACTTCGTATGATTGCAGGTCTTGAAGAAATTTCTTCAGGTGAGTTATGGATCGGAAATACTCTTGTAAATGATGTTGAGCCAAAGGACAGAGATATCGCGATGGTATTCCAGAACTACGCACTTTATCCTCATATGTCAGTTTATGATAACATGGCATTTGGTCTTAAACTTAGAAAGACTCCAAAGGAGAAGATTGACAAACTCGTTCATGAAGCTGCTAAGATTCTTGATATTGAGCATCTCTTAGACCGTAAGCCAAAGGCTTTATCAGGTGGTCAGAGACAGCGTGTTGCCATGGGTCGTGCAATCGTTCGTAATCCTAAGGTATTCCTTATGGATGAGCCTTTATCAAACCTTGATGCAAAACTTCGTGTTCAGATGCGTATCGAGATTTCTAAGATTCACCAGAGACTTGAAGCTACAATCATCTATGTTACACATGATCAGACAGAGGCTCTTACACTTGGTACTCGTATCGTAGTTATGAAAGATGGTGTTATGCAGCAGGTTGCTTCACCTATCGATCTTTATACAAAACCTTGTAATGTATTCGTAGCAGGATTTATCGGATCACCTCAGATGAACTTCATCAACTGTAAAGCAGTTAAAGATGGTTCAGATGTTAAACTTGAGTTTGGTACATACTCAGTTAAACTTCCTGAAGGAAAGGCAGAAAAGCTTGTTGAAGGCGGTTACATTGATAAAGATGTTATCATGGGTATTCGTCCTGAGGATATTAAGGATGAGGAAATCTATGTAAACAATGGTACAGACAATGTTCTTGAGGCTACTGTAAAAGTTTACGAAATGCTTGGTGCTGAAGTATTCTTATACTTCACAGTTGAAGGATTTGACATTACAGTTCGTGTAAATCCTCGTACAACAGCTCGTCCTGGTGATACTATTAAGATTGCACTTGATACAAGCAAGATTCATGTATTTGATAAAGAAACAGAGAAAGTTATTACAAACTAGTTTGTAGCAGGTGTTTTGAATTAGATTTAAAAATGTAATTTATGTGAGAAACATACAAATAGAAATGTCGCTATACTTTGGGTATAGCGGCATTTTTTGATGTCTGGGAAAATGCTCGTAATATAGAGATGAGTCAATGAGAATTGTGTGTTACAGAGTATTATAATGTAAAAATATATTTGTTTTTGTTAAAATGCACAATTTTTATATGGAATAATATGTGAAATATGGATATATTGTTTATGAAGTATTTACTTTTGTGCAAATTGATGGTATAGTAAACTAATGGAGTGAAAAAATATATTAAAATTAAAATAGATAATCAACAGATATTGGAGGGAATTTATGATATCTAATCAGGTTTTACAGACTACTATAGACGGACTTAAAAATATTACCAGAATTGATATTTGTGTTATGGACACAGAAGGAAAGGCACTTGCCACAACTATAAACAATGTCGAAGAGTACGAAGATGCTGTTATGGCATTTGTTGAATCTCCTGCAGATAGTCAGGTGCTTCAGGGATATCAGTTTTTTAAGGTTTTTGATGATCATCAGTTAGAGTATGTTATTCTTGCAAAGGGTGACAGTGATGATGTTTATATGGTTGGAAAGCTCGCAGCTTTTCAAATTCAAAATCTTCTTGTTGCGTATAAAGAGCGTTATGACAAGGACAATTTTATTAAAAATCTTTTGCTCGACAATCTCCTTCTCGTAGATATTTATAATCGTGCAAAGAAGCTTCATATAGAGACAAGCGTAAACAGAGTAGTATTTCTTATTGAGACTAAGGATGAAAAAGATTCAAATGCATTAGAGACGGTTAAGGGATTGTTTGCAGGAAAGTCAAGAGACTTTATCACGCAGGTAGATGAAAAAAATATCATTCTTGTCAAAGAGTTAAAAGAAGAAGAAGGTTATGAGGATATGGAAAAGACGGCAAATGTCATTCTCGATATGCTCAACACTGAAGCAATGATAAGTGTGCATGTATCATTTGGTACCATTGTGAATGAGATAAAAGATGTTTCACGCTCATATAAAGAAGCGAAGATGGCACTTGATGTAGGAAAGATATTCTACAGTGACCAAAATGTCATTGCATACAGCAGCTTAGGTATAGGAAGACTTATATATCAGCTCCCAATGCCATTGTGTAAGATGTTTATCGGCGAAATTTTTGGAGAAAATACTCCGGATGATTTTGATGATGAGACTATCGCAACGATAAATAAATTCTTTGAAAACAGTCTTAATGTTTCGGAAACATCAAGACAGCTTTACATCCATAGAAATACTCTTGTATATAGATTAGACAAGCTTGAAAAGAGTACGGGACTTGACCTCAGAGTATTTGATGATGCTATCACATTTAAGATAGCGTTGATGGTTGTTAAGTACATGAAATATATGGAGACATTTGAGTTTTAAACATTGAAGATAATATCTCCCCCGGATTGTACCAAAATCAAAGAGCTGACTCTTTGATTTGGTGTATTCGGGGGTTTTGTTATTGTTTAGCTATGCTGCGTTATAGCTGCACAATTTAATCGTAGGTTATGATAGTTTTGCAAATACCTGCAAATGTGCATAAATAAAAGGTGTAAAAGTTCTTTATATTGTGTTATCATCATATAAATATTTAAATGATTGCGAAACAGGTTATATGTTGTGTTCATTACAGATTATGATAGTAAGAAATGCAAGGCTGAACTGTTATTGTTTCGTAAATGTAGATATAAACTGACAGGAGAGAAATAGACATGAATATGGACAGAGATAGAGAAACAGATATTAATTTTGATTTTTTACGCGGAGTCATTATGGGGGCGGCAGGCTGCATATTAGTTTTGTTGAGTGCACTGACGATTGCTCAATATGCAGGAAAAATCAATGTGGCGGCAGGTCTGAAATGGGATGAGAATGGAATGTCCAAAGAGGCAGTAGAGATAAAGGATAAGGCAGAGATATTGTCGTCGTATATAAACAGATTTTACCTTAATGATATAGATTATGGCAAAATGGGAGATATTATTTATAAGGCGATGGTAAGCGGACTTGATGATAAATATGCTGCATATTATACAAAGGATGAATATAAGGATATTTCAGAAAAGACAAAAGGAGAATTTTGTGGAATAGGTGCGTATATATCACAGGGGAAAAACGATAATTATTTAAAGGTGGCAGGCGTTGTAAAGGGTGGCCCGGCACAAAAAGCGGGAATAAAAAAAGGAGATATTATTGTTGAGGTTGATGGGGAAAATATCCAGGGAAAGGATAGTTCTTATGCCGTATCAAAAATGAAAGGCAAAAAAGGAACAAATGTAAGCATTTCAGTGATGAGAAAAGGAAATAAAAAACCTATCACTTTCAATATTAAAAGAGAAGTGATTCATGATAATACTGTTTCATACAAAATGCTTGATAATAATATCGGGTATATTTCGGTGAGTGCCTTTGAAACAGTTACTAAGAAGCAGTTTAAAAGTGCTGTAGATTGTTTGGAAAAGAAAAATGAAAAAGGACTTATCATAGATCTCAGAGATAACGGAGGTGGACTTTTGGACACCGCACTTGATATGCTGGATCAGATACTTCCTAAAAAACTTGTGGTATATACAAAAGATAAGAACGGAGTAGCAGAGGAGTATTACACAAAGGATGATAAAGAAATAAATATTCCGATAGTTATTCTTGTAAATGGCAATTCTGCAAGTGCTTCTGAAGTTTTTTGTGGAGCACTCAGAGATTATGGAAAAGCGAAACTTCTTGGCACAAAGACTTTCGGAAAAGGAATAGTACAGTCATCATTTGCGTTCCGTGATGGAACAGGACTGAAATTCACGACATCAAAATATTATACTCCTAAGGGCATAAATATACACGGAACAGGTTTTGAGCCTGATATAAAGGTTAAAAGTAACGGAAAAATGACTGCTTTGAAAGAAAGCGGTTATAAAGTTGATAATCAGATAAATGCTGCATTGGATTATCTTACAATAGCTCTTAAATCTAAGCGTTGATGTATCTGCTGTAGTTTTACTGATGTACACTGATTTATAAAATTTTAGGGAGGTGTTTTTGTGCAAAATTCACAACAAAAATTCAAATTACATTCAGAATACAAGCCAACCGGTGACCAGCCGCAGGCTATCGAGGAACTTGTAAAAGGATTTAAGGAGGGCGACCAGTTTCAGACTTTGCTTGGTGTTACGGGTTCGGGAAAAACATTTACTATGGCAAATGTTATAGAGAAACTCAACAAGCCCACACTTATAATCGCACATAACAAGACTCTTGCAGCACAGCTTTACGGTGAGTTTAAAGAGTTTTTTCCTGAAAATGCAGTTGAATATTTTGTATCTTATTATGATTATTATCAGCCTGAGGCATATGTTCCGTCATCGGACACATATATAGAAAAGGATTCGTCGATAAATGATGAGATTGATAAATTAAGACATTCGGCTACAGCGGCTTTAACTGAGAGAAGAGATGTAATTATTGTGGCGAGTGTGTCATGTATATATGGTCTTGGAAGTCCTATTGATTACCAGAACATGACTGTTTCGCTCAGACCGGGGATGATGAAGGACAGGGATGAGGTTATTAAAAAACTTGTTGAAATCCAGTATGCCCGCAATGATATGGATTTTAAGCGTGGTACTTTCAGGGTGAGAGGGGATGTTTTGGAAATATTTCCGGTTTCAGAGTCAGAACATGCAATAAGAGTAGAATTTTTCGGTGATGAGGTTGACCGAATCACTGAGATAGATGTGCTTACGGGAGAGATAAAGGCAGAACTTGAGCACATGGTAGTATTTCCGGCATCTCATTATGTAGTAGACCGTGACAACATGAATCGAGCTATTATTGGGATAGAAAATGAACTTGAATACAGAGTAAAAGAATTTCAGAGTCAGGACAAGCTCCTTGAAGCTCAGAGGATTTCAGAGAGAACAAACTTTGACATAGAAATGCTTCGTGAAACAGGTTTTTGTTCGGGGATAGAGAATTATTCAAGACATTTGTCGGGACTTAAACCGGGACAGCCGCCTCACACACTGCTTGATTATTTTCCTGATGATTTTATTATAATGGTTGATGAGTCACATATCACGATACCTCAGATAAGAGGAATGTATGCAGGTGACCGTTCAAGAAAAAACACACTTGTTGAGTATGGTTTCAGATTGCCGTCAGCACTTGATAACAGACCTCTTAATTTTGACGAGTTTGAAAGCCACATAAACCAGATGCTCTTTGTATCAGCCACACCGAATGTGTATGAGAAAGAGCATGAGCTTGCAAGAGTTGAACAGATAATAAGACCAACAGGTCTTCTTGATCCTGAGATTACCGTAAAACCGGTCAAAGGTCAGATTGATGATTTAGTGGGTGAGATAAGAAAGACACTTGATGCAGGAAATAAAGTAATGATAAACACACTTACAAAAAAGATGGCAGAGGATTTGACAAATTATCTGAAGGAGATAGGCATAAGGGTGAGGTATCTTCATTCAGATATAGATACACTTGAGCGTTCAGAGATAATTAGGGATATGCGAATGGATGTGTTTGATGTGCTTGTCGGTATAAATCTTCTGCGCGAGGGGCTTGACATACCTGAGATAGAGCTTGTTGCAATACTTGATGCTGATAAAGAGGGATTTCTGCGTTCGGAGATTTCTCTTATCCAGACTATAGGCAGGGCGGCGAGAAACGCTGATGGTCGTGTTATCATGTATGCAGATGTGATAACGGAGTCGATGAGAAATGCGATAGATGAGACGAACCGAAGAAGAAAGATACAGGCAAAGTATAATGAGGAACATGACATTACGCCACAGACAATAAAGAAAGCAGTAAGAGATCTTATCAGTATATCAAAGAAAGTTGAGACAAGCAGCGAGGATATAACTAAGGATATTGAGTCGATGAGTGAGAAGGAGATTGACAAACTTGTTGCAAAGATTAAGAAACAGATGCATACGGCGGCAGCAGAACTTAACTTTGAGCAGGCGGCGAAGCTGCGTGACCAGTTGATTGAGATAAAAAAGCTTGAGTGAAAATAATGTAGGTTGAGAGGAGTTTTTTGATAGAGAGGAAATTTTGATGACTGATAGTAAGATAAAATTGCCGGTGGGAATAAATATCGGTGTGGACTATTATCCGGAGCACTGGGATGAGTCACTATGGGTTAAGGATGCGGATATGATGCATGAGGCGGGTGTTAAAATTGTCCGTATGGCTGAGTTCGCATGGAGCAGACTTGAACCGGATGAGGGCGATTTTGATTTTGAGTGGCTTGACAGGGCGGTTAAACTTTTTGAGGACCGTGATATATATGTTGTTTTGTGTACGCCTACTAACACACCTCCACAGTGGCTTTTTAAAAAGTATCCGGAGATTATCCAAATTGATAAAAAGGGAAATAGGATTTCCATTGGGATAAGAGGACACAGGTGTTTGAACAGCCCTGTTTACAGGGAACTTTCTAAAAAGATAATCACGCATATGGTCGAGAGATATAAGGACAATAAATATGTTATAGGTTATCAGATTGACAATGAGCTTGAGGCAAATCACTGTTGTTGTGATGTGTGTAAAAGTTCTTTTAGGGAATGGATTAAGAAGAAATATGGTACGATACAGGCGGTCAATAAGGCATATGGAAATAATGTGTGGAGCGGTGAGTATAGTGATTTTTCACAGATTATGCCGCCGATGAATGAAAATGGGAAATGGCTGAATCCCTCGCTTAACCTTGACTTTAACAGATACGCATCTGAGAGCACCTGCGATTATGTTAAGTTTCAGTCGGACATTATCAGAAAAATCTCTCCTGATAAATTTATTACGACAAACAACTGGCTATGTGAGAATATGCCTGATTTTTATGATATGTTTGAAAATCTTGATGTTGTATCATATGACAATTATCCGCTTACAAATCTGCCAAAAGATGATGAAACATTGTATTCGCACGCATTTCACCTTGACCTGATGCGTGGCATAAAAAATAAAAACTTCTGGATTATGGAACAGCTAAGCGGAAGTGTCGGAAGCTGGATGCCTATGTCACTTACAACAAGACCAGGAATGTTAAAGGGGTATTCACTTCAGGCAATCGCACATGGTGCGGATGCTGTTGTGCATTTCAGATGGCGCACGGCTGTTTCTGGTGCTGAGATGTACTGGCATGGGATAATAGACCACAGCAATGTGCCTGGGAGAAGATATAAGGAGTTTTGTGGACTTTGTGATGAGGTTAAAAAAATCCAAAATCTTGCGGGAACAATATGCAGAAATGAGATTGCGATACTGTATTCATCTGACAATGAGTATGCATTTAAAAATCAGCATCAGGCGGAGAAAATGTATTATCTTGAGCAATTAAAACAGTGGCATGATGCATTTACCTGTCTGGGACTTGGAGTTGACATTATAAATCAGACACAGAGACTTGACAAATATAAAATTGTCATCGCACCGACAATGCTCGTTGAGAGTGCGGGGACATTAAAAGAACTTGAAAGAGCGGCAAATAATGGAGCTGCCGTTATTTTAACGAATCGTTCAGGTGAGAGGGATTATAATAATAAATGTATTATGGAACAACTGCCGACGATATATTCCGAACTCACGGGAATAAAAGTGACTGAATATGAAGCGTTGCCTTATGGTATGGAAGTGAGGCTGAGATTGTCGGATGAATTTGCTGAAAAGTCGAAGTATGCCTTAAAGAGTGAAAGAGAAGAAAATGCAACATCACAATATAATTTAGAAAGTCAAAATAAGGAAGTTGAAAAATCAGACTATGCATTAAATAGTGACAACGATGTAAATTCAAATGAAGAAATAAGAAAAGTGAAAATTATTGGAAAACGATGGTGCGATATAATAGAAGAAAATGAAAATGTGGAAGTGCTTGCAAGATATGATGAGCAGTTTTATAAAGATTTTGCGGCTGTCACAAGAAATAAATATGGTGATGGAGAAGTCTATTATTTTGGTACAGTGTTAAATCGTGACGCAAGTATAGGATTTGCAAGGGAGATTGCCAAAAGGCAGCAGCTTGACATAATAGACGGACTTCAAAAAGGTGTGGAAGTTACATATCGTTATGGTGATAAAAAGTGGCGTTTTATATTTAACAATACCGAAAAAGAGCAGAAAGTCATTATCGGGAAAGAACAGATTACATTAAAGCCATTTGAGATGAACATACAAGAAACTATCTTGCATTGAAGAAAAAAGGAGAGTATAATTGATTATATAGGAATATTAAGATGGTTTAGGATAAGTCTTTATATGAATTTGACAAGGAGTGATTTTTATGCAGATAAGTGGTATCAATGGAATGAACAATATCAGCAGTATATATACATATGGAAATTCACATTTTAACCAGATACAGAACAATCCTGTTACTCCGGTAACAAAGGTTAAAAGCACACAGCCTGTTGATGGCGAACAGGACAAGTCAAAATATGCTGTTGTTTATGGAAATGATAAGACAAGTGAGACATATGACACTAAAGAAGCAGATGAAGTCAAGTCAAAATATGCAGATGCACAGAATGTCTCATATAATAATACAAACAATCCATATGAGATTTCAAAGATGGAAAGAGACAGCATGATATTATCCGGAATGAATTTTGATGAGTATGCATAGCAAGTATGCATAGCAAACATGCATAGCAAACATGCATAGCAAACATGCATAATAAGTATTAAACAGGGGGAATTATCGCATGATGAAATGGTGGAGAAGATTGATTTTTTCTATTATCAGTCTGGTATTGGGATATATTTCTCTTGATTATCTTTACTCCGCTTTTACGAAACTTACAAATGCATCGGGAAGTGCAGCAGCATACAGTCCTAAAGGAGATGGCTTGTCACAGCTTTTAGGGGCGGTTATGTTTTTGGGATACTTTGTTGTTCTTGGATTTTATATCTGGATGATAAAGAGGTGTTCACCAAAAATTGACCTTATAGAAGAAGATGCCAAAACCGGAGAGCAGAAAGTAAAGAAAAAATGGTTTGATATTATACTTCAGATAGTTATCATTATTACCGGTATGATAATAAGATGGGCATATCTTATGTTCATATATCTGCCGAAATTGTAAAATAAAAACACCATAGAATTTAAGATTTAGAGCTGTAACTATCAGTTTTTAAAACAGAGTGTGAACAGCATTTAAATCTTGTATCCTATGGTGTTTTTTCACTATCAGAGAAGTTTTTGTAATCGTGTTATAAACCGGTAAGCAGAGCTTACCGGAAATATTTGCCTGACTACATATCCTTTTGGAATTTTATGCTTCTAAAGCAATGTATCAATGTGCAGGTGAAAATCTTTTGAAAGATCATATGTTTTTGTGTCTGATATGACAATAGGTCTTGAGAGAAAGTTTTTATTTAACAATACAACACGACCAACATCGCCATTTGATAATTTTACTTCTGTATTGATGTAGGCTTCAACGGTTCTTTCGATAAATTTATACAATGCTCCCGGCTCGTAGAGTTCTTTTTGCAGCTCCATATGTTCAAGGACAGGGAACGGACAAATTCCTTTCCTATATACTCTGTCGGCGGTCATTGCATCATAAACATCTGCAATGGCGACAATACCTGAAAATAAATCGATTTCATTTCCCTTTAAACCATTTGGATAGCCTTTTCCGTCATATCGTTCGTGATGCTGAAGTGCAGCAAGTTTTATTTTAGAGTTTAAATTTTTGGTTGAAAGGATTTCATAACCATATTCAGGATGTTTTTTGATAATAGCATATTCGTTATCGGTAAGCTTTGAAGGTTTTTGGATGATTTCAGGTGGAATACGCAACTTTCCTATATCATGCAACATTCCCGCTATCATAAGCGTTTCAATATCATCATGGCTTAAGTTCATCCATGTACCAATAACATTACATATAAGTGCAACATTTATAGAGTGGGCGTATGTCAAATCATCGTATCCACGCATACATTGCATCATTTCAAGAAGATGAAGTGGATTCCTGGATCTTTCGAGTATGCTTTCTATTTCTGAAATCATTTCATCGACAAGTCCGTCGCCGCTTTTTATTATCATATCATTTAATGTCTTTTTGAATCCTGTAAGGTATGAATCAAATTGTGAATGAAATTTTTTGAAATCTTCTGACTGCTCAATTCGTTCAAAGTATGTTGGTTTTTGATTGTAATTATCATTATTGTTAGTGTTTTCAGTCTTTTCAGGTGAATCATTAACAAGTATATATACTGTTTTAATGGCATAGTGCTTTAGTTTACTAATTATATCCGGTGTAAGTTCAGTGTTTTCCTGAATGATGAGCCGACCGTTATATGTATAAACGGATTCTGCAACAATCATTCCGGGACGCAAATTAGCCGTAAATAGTTTTTTCGTTTTCATTATTATCATCTCCCTCTTCTTTTCAGATAAAGGCATCCACATATATTATAACATTGTAATGCATAGAAAAACAAGTATATAGAGGGTTTAAAAGCATTAAATTTATATTTAAAAAGTTTGGTGTAACAGTTCAGCCTCTCATTTATTACATTCGTAAACCTGCCAGCAAGCTGTCAGTCGCTGCTATGCAGCTTGTGTTTACTTCATTTCATAAATGAAAGGCTATTCAGCCCAAAAAACAAGTCAATAATACATTGAGCAAGCTCATGTATTATTGACTCATCTTTTTTGGGCTGAACTGTTACAGTTTGGCTGAAAAAATAATAAAAAAGTGTTGACAAATGTAAAAAAAGCTGGTAGTATATGTATTGTTCGTGACAAACGATACTTATGTTTGTTAAGGATTAAATGCGGAAGTGCTGGAATTGGCAGACAGGCTAGACTAAGGATCTAGTGTTGGCAACGACGTGAGGGTTCAAGTCCCTTCTTCCGCATTGGATATGTTCGGAAGTCTGATGTTGTATCAGGCTTTTTTTGTATATAAATTGATTTATACCAGTTCTAAAGAAATCTGATAAAAAGCGATACATATTTTGTGGATTATACTAATGTATTTGGAAATCTTTAATCAGGAATTAAAATCATTTATTTATATAAATATATAAAAATCAAAATCAGTCATAATCATTCATTGTTGAAATCAATTATTATGTATAAAACACTTGAAATAGTGGATAATAAACATGGGATATTTTACTATTGTGTAATTGTTATGGAAAGCGTTTTATAAAAACAATAATATTTTTGTGTATATTGCACAAAAAAATAGGTTATATTTTGTGAATTAGTTTGATTGATTTTGGGCGAATATGATTATATAATATGTTCAACAAATTAAAAACAGCCGTAAACGATTAAAGATAAACATTTGTTATTATTCAAACTAATTCGCATATTTGCATTGTTTCTGTGTATATTAGATTTGTTTGAAGAACAAATCTTTTGTTTGAAGCGTAATGCAAAATGTTTAACTTAAAAATTTATGGCGGAAAGGATAGCATATGATTTATACGGTTACATTAAATCCATCATTGGATTATATCGTTGCAGTTGATGATTTTAAACTCGGATATACGAACCGTACATCAAGTGAGCTGATGCTTCCGGGAGGAAAAGGCACGAATGTTTCAATCGTTTTAAAAAATCTTGGTATTGATAGTACAGCACTTGGATTTGTGGCAGGTTTTACCGGAGATGAGATTGTCAGAGAACTTGAGGAAACAGGTATAAATACAGACTTTATAAAAATGAAAGATGGAATATCAAGAATAAACTTGAAACTTTCATCTATTGACGGAACGGAGATTAATGGACAGGGACCTGATATTCCAAAAGAGCAGTTAGATAAACTTATGGAAAGACTGATGTTGCTCGGTGAGGGAGATATTCTTGTACTTGCAGGAAGTATTCCGGTTACAATGCCTTCAGATATTTATGAGCAGATAATGAAAAAACTTCAGGACAAAAATGTTACGATTATAGTGGATGCGACAAAAGATCTTCTTTTAAATGTTTTGAAGTACCATCCGTTTTTGATAAAGCCAAATCATCATGAGCTTGGAGAGATATTTGGTGTTGAGTTATCAGAATGGGAAGATGTAGTTCCATATGCAAAGAAGCTGCAGGAGATGGGCGCAGTAAATGTTCTTGTTTCTATGGGAGGAAAAGGCGGAGTTCTCTTGAGCGAGGACGGAAAAGTAGTTGCCACCAAAGCAACGACGAGCGTAGTTAAAAATTCAGTCGGAGCAGGTGATTCATCAGTTGCCGGATTTATAGCAGGATGGCTGCAAAAGAAAGATTATGATTATGCGTTCAGCATGGCTATGGCAACAGGCGGTGCAAGTGCAGCATCAGATTATCTTGCTACAAAGCAGGAAGTTGAGGAGTCACTTAAGAGAGTAGATTTAAAGCATATTGCTAAGTGAATGATCTTATAAACAATCTTAATGTTTTTACAGAAAGAAAGGATGGAGATGAGCATGAGGATAACAGATTTATTAGATGCTAAGAGTATCAGCCTGAATTTGTCACCTAAGTCTAAGTCTGAAGCTCTTGATATGGCAGTAGACCTGATGGTAAAGAGCGGCAAGATAAATGATAGAGAGGGTTATAGAAAACAGGTTTACTTAAGAGAAGAAGAAGGCACAACGGGTATCGGCGAAGGAATGGCAATTCCACATGGAAAATGTGATGCGGTAGACAGACCGGGACTTGCCGCAATGGTTATAAAAGATGGTGTGGATTTTGACTCAATTGATGGAGAACCGGTTACACTTCTTTTTCTTATCGCAGCACCGAACACAGAGGATAATGTGCATCTCGATGTATTGAGCAAACTTTCAGTGCTTTTGATGGACGAAGAATTTTCAAAATCTTTACGAAATGCAAAATCAGTTGATGAGTTTCTTTCAATCGTAGACAAGGCAGATGACGAAAAGCCGGATATTGACGAGAGACTTGAGAGCACAAATATTTCAAACGAGTCAGGAAAGAAAATTCTTGCAGTTACTTCATGTCCGACAGGTATCGCCCACACATATATGGCGGCAGAGGGAATTGAAAAAGCAGCAAGTGCAGCAGGAGTTAATGTAAAGATTGAGACAAGAGGTTCAGGCGGAGCGAAAAATGTTTTGACAGACAATGATATTAAAGAGGCTGACTGTATCATAGTTGCTGCAGATGCAAAAGTTCCGATGGAGAGATTTGACGGAAAGAAAGTTATAGAATGTCAGGTGTCAGACGGAATAAATAAAGCTGACGAACTTATAAAGAGAGCTGTAAACGGTGACGCACCGGTATATCATGCGGCTAACGCATCGGAGAGCCAGAGTAAAGAAAACTCAGGCGGCGGTGTAGGACATAAAATTTATACTCAGCTTATGAACGGTGTATCGCATATGCTCCCGTTTGTAGTCGGTGGTGGTATCCTTATTGCAATAGCATTCCTTATCGACGGATTGTCAGTTGACATTTCATCACTATCGGTTAAAGACCGTTCAAACTTTGGTACGATAACACCTGTTGCTGCAATGTTTAAGAGTATCGGTGGACTTGCATTTAACTTTATGTTGCCCGTACTTGCCGGTTTTATAGCAATGGCAATCGGTGACAGACCGGCACTTGCACTTGGTTTTGTTGGTGGAATGATAGCGTACAACGGAAAATCAGGTTTCCTTGGTGCTATCGTGGCAGGTTTCCTTGCAGGTTATGTAATACTTCTTCTTAGAAAGGGCTGTGAGAAACTTCCGGAGGCACTTGAAAAACTTGCACCTGTACTTATTTATCCGGTTGTAGGTATATTGATAATGGGACTCGCAATGAATTATGTAGTAGAGCCTGTTATGGGTGTTATAAACACAGGACTTAATACATGGCTTGGAAGCATGGGAGGCTCAAGTAAGATAGCACTCGGATTTATCTTAGGCGGAATGATGGCTATAGATATGGGAGGTCCATTCAATAAAGCAGCCTATGTATTTGGTATAAATTCTATCGCAGCCGGAAATTATGATATTATGGCGGCAGTTATGATAGGTGGTATGGTTCCACCGTGTGCTATTGCACTTGCAACAATGTTATTTAAAGACAAATTTACAAAAGAGCAGAGAGAGAGCGGTCCTACAAACTTTGTAATGGGACTTGCGTTCATAACAGAGGGTGCGATACCTTATGCGGCTGCTGATCCATTTCGTGTAATTCCATCATGTATAATAGGTTCGGGAGTTGCAGGAGCACTCAGCATGGTATTTAACTGTACATTGATGGCACCTCACGGTGGAATTTTTGTATTTCCGGTTGTCGGAGGTTCATGGATGTATTTACTCTCACTTGTAATAGGAACAGTTATTTCAACAGTATTACTTGGTGTGCTTAAGAAAAAAGTATCATAAAGTATTAAGCCAAAGCACAAATAAATATGGTAAAAATGCTTTTTGACCGATAAGTATAAATATGATTAAATAAAACTACTTAAAGGGAAGAAACAGGTTATGTATTATATGTTAAAAAAGTAATGATTAAAAATTCAAAAATTATATTTTAAAATGAAAGGGGCATTTATATTATGAAAGAATTTATTTACACGGTTACAGATCCACAGGGAATACACGCACGTCCGGCAGGAGAGCTTGTAAAGCTTGCAAAGGAATTTACCAGCAGCGTAACTATTTCAAAAGACGGAAAGTCAGGAGACTGCAAGAAAATCTTTGCTATTATGGGACTTGGAATTAAAGGCGGCATGGAAGTCGTACTTAAGTTTGACGGTGAAGATGAGGACGCGGCATACGAAAAGATTTCTGCATTTATGAAAGAAAATCTGTAATCAGTATAAGAAATTTAAGATTACGAAATTAAATGTTAAGAAAAAGATTTGATGCTTTTGGTCGCAAGTGACCGAATCAGAGACATAACAAACAGAAAACCCCGGGTATATCAAAATATGGTTGCCACGGGGTTTTTCAGGGTTAAAAGTTGAAAGCGAGGGATAAAATGTTAGTAGAAAAGCGTCAGCAGATGATATTAAAAATGCTGGAGGAAAGAAATAGCGTAACAGTAAACGAAATAAAAGACTCTCTTGGTATATCTGAATCAACGATAAGGCGTGACCTCACAATGCTTGATAAAGAAAACAAACTTATAAAAGTGTTTGGCGGTGCTATAGCCGTAAATTCCAATTACACGGCGAAAGAACTCTCAGTGTCACAAAAGCTCAGGGTAAATGAAAAAGAGAAGAGACAGATAGCCAGAAAGGCAGCGGAACTTATAAAACCGACGGATTTTGTATATCTTGATGCAGGTACGACAACGGGGTATATGATTGAGTATATAAGTTGTAAAGAAGCAACATTTGTTACAAATGCCGTTGCACACGCAAAAAAACTTGCTGTATCGGGATTTCATGTAATACTTGTTGGCGGTGAATTGAAAGGAACAACTGAGGCGGTAGTCGGTAATGAAGCTATTTTGTCGATACAAAATTATAATTTCACAAAAGGATTCTTTGGAACTAACGGCATAAGTTTAAAGCACGGTTTTACGACACCGGATGCAAATGAGGCACTTGTCAAAAAAACAGCGATAAATCAGTGCAATCAGAAATATCTTCTTGCCGATTTTGAAAAATTTGACAATGTGACATCAGTGAAATTTGCAAACTTCGGGGATATGCATATATTGACTAACAAGGCACCGGAAAAATATAAATATCTTGATGAGGGCATGATTGATGAGGTAGTGTGAGGAATAAGTGGTTTTTATAACAACATAATTGCAGGCAGGTTTGTGAATGTAGGAAATGCAGGGTTGAACTGTTAATCTCATATTGTGTTAAAAACTTGTCAGTTCACAATAATGACAAAAACTGGAGTTATAATGGATTATGTACTCTCGAAATTCTTCGTTCGGAAGATTTCGAGAGTGCATATGGATTTCATAAGGGAGGAATCATTATATGAGGAAAAAGTCCGTTAAAAAAATATCTGCGATTGCTTGTGTTATCATTACCTTATCGTTAGGATTGCAGGAAGTATGTGGTGGAAGTATATCGAATACAGATACGGGTGTGGATTCGGAGAAAAGTTTTGTTACAGGTAGTGTCAGTGCAGGCGGTAAAGTAGAGTATGGCAGTGACACGGTACAGAAAAGTACATATTCGGGTAGTGGAAACAATACGCAGACAATGTCTTATAAAAGTAAAAAGTCTGACGGTGACAATAAGACATCAGACAAGGCGGTTATCGTTGATGATGAAAATGCATATAAAGAAAATGACAACCGCATTATGATAGAATACAGAGAGGGAACAACGGAACCTAAAGAAATAAAAAAATATGCATATAAAGAAAAGGATGTGACTGAACTTATAAAGGTTTATAAGATAAAGTCAGAAAAATATACAAAAAAAGCAATAGATATTGCAAAAAAATATGGCTCAGATATTAAGGCGGCACAGCCGGACTATAAGGTGAGAATTGCATCAAATTCAGAGACATCGTCAAATAAAGTTTCCGTAAAATCGAGCGGGAGCACAAAGGATTATTATGCTGACGGTTCGCAGTGGGCATTGAAAAATAGCGGAACATTTACAAGCCCGAGCAGCGAATATAAAGATTCAAATATTACTGCCGTAGAGGGTGTGGATTTAAATGCCGAAGAAGCGTGGACAGCAATAAATAATGCATCTGAAACGATTTCTAAGAATGATGATTCGGTTGTAGTTGCTGTCGTAGATACGGGAATAGATTATACAAATGACGAGATAAAAAATGTTATATGGAAAAATTCAGATGAAACTGAAAATGGTAGTGACAGTGACGAAAACGGATATACGGATGATACGATAGGCTGGAATTTTACTAATAGCGGAAATAATCCATATGATGATAACGGTCACGGTACTGCGATTGCAGGAGTTCTGGCGGCGGCTGATGATAATACGGGAGTTGTCGGGATTGCTTCTGATATAGACATAAAGCTTATGCCTGTAAAAGCTCTTGATTCTGAGGGAGAGTCAACAATGTCTACGCTTATACAGGGTATAGTGTATGCTGACAATAATGGTGCGGATATATGTAATTGCAGTTGGGGCGGTGAGTCGGGAATGGCAGACATATTCAACAATATGATAATGGAAAATGTTATTGTACAAAGCGATATGCTTTTTGTTGTTGCCGCAGGAAATGAATCAAAAAATATAGACCGTCTGACTTATACACCGGCATCATTTAGTGAAGATAATCTTATTACTGTCGGAAGTATAGAGTGGGATGGAAGCCTTAGCTGGTTCAGTAATTATGGAACAAAAAAAGTTGAAATGTGTGCTCCAGGTGCCGCAATATATACAACCGCCGTTGGCGGAGGCTATACCTGTGAATGGGGAACTTCATTTTCAGCACCGTATGTGGCAGGTGTGGCAGCACTTGCAAAAGCGGCGGCGGGAAATATTGACGGAAAAGGTCTTAAAGAATTGCTCTGTAATACGGACAACATGAAACTTTTGTCAAATTTGAAATACTATGTAACATATGCGGGAATACCGGATGCATCAAAGGTAGTAAATGCGGCTTTGGAATATAGACAGACAGCAGGGGCAACAGCAGAATCGACACAGACGGCGGCACCACAGCCTTCAGCTTCAAGCAGCAGCGAAGTGTTGGCAACGGAAACACCGAAGGTTACGGAAACACCTGTTGAAACAACGAAAGCACCGTCAATAACGGCTGCCCCTGAAATAACAGATGGACAATCAGGGACAACGGCAACAGAAACACCACAGGAAACATCGACACCTGATGTGACGGAAACGCCGATACCTGATGTGATGCAAACGCCGACACCTCAGATAACGGAAACACCGACTATTACCGAAAGTCCGCAGGTAACTGAGACACCGGAACAGCAGTCTGACACGGTCACCAAAACAGGAAATATAAAAATATCTTCCTCAAAAAGCATATATAAAAAATATAAACAAAAGCTGAATGTGCAGATAAGTGGAAATGTTTCAGCCGTAAAATATGCAGAGGGGAAAAAAAAGGCATCATTTTTTAAGGATGATGATGGCTCATACATATATGTAAACAGTAAGAAATTTACAATAAATGCATCAAAACCGGGATGGTACACCGTGTATGTAAAATCAACTGCAGGAAATGAATATACCAAAAATATATTTGCAGATGTGAAGATAGTAAAATTGTCAAAGAGCAAGATAAATATAAGTAAAGGAGCAGGTAAAAAGCTGACTGCATATCTGCAGGGATATAAAAAATATGCCGGAAAACTTTCGGGAAAGATTTACTTTAAATCTTCCAATAAAAAAATAATAACTGTGAATAAGACAACAGGAAAGATAAAGGCGAAAGCAAAAGGAAAAGCCGTCATAACGGCATACACCAAAAACGGAAAGAGTGCAAAGTGCACGGTTGTATGCAGGTAGGATAAGATGGTTGTATATCTTTGTGTTTAGTAGTGTAAACATATATTATTTGCTGCTGTAGGCTCATGCAATTTTTATGTAATATTTCGTGTATTTTAAGTCGCCTAATTACATTGTAATTTATGGATGCCGCAATTAAAATGATGGTATATATGGAACATGGACAGATATGTTCCGCAAAATGTCATAAAACAAAATTGGAGGATAAAGATGAGCGAATTAAAGGCAAAAACACTTCATATGGGACCTGCACAGTGTGCTGTTGATCTTGGTGATGGAAGTGAGCGTGGAGAATATGTAAATCAGGATTATATTTTACAGAAACTTGGCAGACCGCATAGAGCGATAAATCTTATGTATTGCTATTATCCGAATGATGAGGGGTGGCCGGGCAGAGCAAGTGTTGTTCATGCTGACCCGTCAGTACAGTTTGCATGGGATTTCCCGTATGATGATTATTTTACATATAAGGGTGGACTTAACGGTACATTAGATGATGAGCCGTTTACCTGCATGAGAGATGTAAGAAGACATGGACAGGATGTACTCCTTACAATGACTATCGACCCTAAAGTATCAGACGAGCATCTTGTGGCAATCGCAAAAGACCTTAGAACATTCGGCAGGGTTCAGCTTCGTATAAATCATGAAGCAACAGGAAACTGGTTTTCATTCAACAAGAGAGCAAGTTATGAGGAAGTTGCAGCATTCTTCAAACACGCAAGTGAGATAATCAGAAAAGAAGCTCCAAATGTTAAGACTATCATCTGTCTTGACGGATGTAAGGAACTTGAAGACGAAAAGATGGAGATGGAAGACATATTTGCAGAAGCTTCAAGGGCAGCAGATATTGTATCCGTAGACAGATACATGGCACTTCATTGGGGCTGGCCATATGATGTTGCAGAAGAAGGCGGTACAACATTTGCACGCCATGCAGTAAGCAAGATATATCAGCTTGCAAAGAACAGCTATGAGAGATACACATATGTAAATAACGGAGTTAAAAAGCCTATGGTATTGTCCGAGTTTAACTCAGACGGTGATGTAACAGGACCGTACGATCAGGCATCAATGCTCAAAGAATTCTGTGAAATGCTTAAAAAAGACGACGAGAAATGGCTTTCAGGCTTCACAATGTATCAGTTCAGGGACAGAGGCCGTCTCGGACTTGAGATAGAAGATCCAAACAACAAAGATGTTGGAATTGAGCAGCCACTCATGGATACATATAGAGAAATCATTCATGACGATTTCTTCAGTCCGTCAATGGAAACAGGCTCAGATGTAGAACTTCCCGCAAAACTCCGCTGGGGTGGTTCGGAAGATGCCGACGGAGTAGCAATCAACCTTCACTTTGACAGCAATCCTGTATTCTGTGAAGCATACTTTGATGATGACAATGTAGACATGAACCTTATGATAGAATTAAACGGACACTGGTTCTACAAAGCACCGGGCGTAAAATGTGTAGACATGATGAGTGCATTCTTCAAAAAGCCGCTTGACGGAGCAAAAGACATGACACTTAAAATATTTGCACCACCGGCATCTGGAGAAAATGACGAGACTCAGGGAGATGACTGGCAGACAAACTATTATACTGAACTTAAGTCACTTCCTCAGATAAGAATAAGATTTGCACCGATTGTTAAGTAAATATAAAGCGTAAAAAACTGGATTTACAAAAAGTAATTGTAAAATAGAATACTAAAAGTAAAAAGACAAGCAGTTGAAAAGCGTGATGGTACAATAAAATGCTAAATATTAAAAAGACTGGCAGTTAAATGAAAAATTGATGTGGTAATCTGACTGGAAATGTGAGTATTTCTCAGTCTGGTATCACATCAATTTTTGTTTATTCGCACGAAATCAATGCTCTGACGGAGAAGATTTATTTATTTCATTTGAGTACACGCTTAGTTTTTGAACTCATTTTAGGAGTGAAAGACTTTTCTAACATAAGAATATAATTGATAATATAATGAGCAGACCGTGGTTTAATAATTATATTTTTATATCTGAAATGTTATATCTTAATAAAAATATAAGGAAAAATATATTTTTTATTAAAGAAATTTGTTGTATTATACAAGAGTGCAGATTGTTAATAAAAGTTCAGTTTTTAATTTTCCACATTTAATCGATGCAATGTGGCATTTGTTTATTCCGTAAAATTTGAAATGCCATTTAAGGCTGAACTGTTATGAACATTCATATAATGATAAGCATTTAGAATTTATAAACCTATATTTTTTACGCATAACAGAAGTTTGCAAAAATATGATAACAGGTGATTAAATTATTATGATAATACCTAACTTAGGGAGGAGATTTTTAATGAGAAAACATGGTCGATGGATGAAAAATATAGCAGGGCTTTTATTGTTGCTGGCACTGCTTTCTCTTTTACTTCCATTCTGTAAATTTAATGCAGGTGATGGAAATATGACACTTTCAGGAATAGAGGTCATAAAAACGGGGGGCAAAGCAGGATATACATATTTTAAAGAGGGGCGGCTTTCTGAAAATTATGTAATTAAAGCACCATATACATGGGGAAATATAAAGGACAGTGTTTCTTATATAAATCATGCAGGAGGTGCAAATATACTCGTATTTTGTGCTGTGGCAATAGCCGTTCCGTTAGTTTTATGTTTTCTTTCGATGTTTATGCTGTTTATGGCGGAAGGAAAAAAGACAATGTTCATGCCGACCTTGTTCACGCTTGTCGTGGTGGCGGAAATGCTTCTTATTGTGTTTGGCATCACACCGCTTCGACCTTTTTTGAAAATAGGTGTTTATTTGTTTACGATATTAAATGTAATCGCACTTTTATTTATAATAGCAGGCTGGATAACAGGCGGTTACAGGCAGCTTGATAAAAGACAGAGCAGGTACGGTTACGGCGGAAAAGGTGATACCAATAATGACGGTGACGATGGAAATAATAATCGTTCACATAGAAGAAAACGCAGAAAGACACGCCGCAAAACAAAGAAAAAGAAGAAAACCCAAAAAGATAAAAGTTCAGATGGTGATAACAAAAAAGAAAATAACGAAGACAGTAAAAATAAAGAGAAGAAAGTATCAGGCGAGCCTGTTACGGGTGTGATAAGCAATGGAAGTGGTATTTATCATGGTCTTTCATGGAATTTAAAAGACGGAAAAGATGCATCGGTAACCATAGGAACTACATTTGATGCAGTGGAAGCATTAGAATCCGGAAGTCTTAGAGGAATTGACAGCATAGCAGAAAATAATTGCAGGATAGTATTTGATGCAGCAGCAAAGCAATACAATATTGAAAGTCATTCCAAACAGGCAGTGCTGATATTGCAAGACGGAAAAGTTGTTAAATGGCTGAAAAACGGGGACAGCTATACGGTGACGAGCAAGGCGGTGCTTCAGGTAGATGGCAGGAGAGATGCTGTGAAACTGGGGTGAGAGGGGAAAGGCGTGTTGAATAAAAAGGGATTTATGCTGTTTTGCCCAGTTTGTAAATTGGCTCCACTTACTGTTGCGAGAGGAAATCAGCGAAGATACTTTAAAGTGATAGAGTCAGATAAGGAAAAACATGATATAGATTGTCCTTATAGACATGAGGTGGCATCAAGAAAGGAAACAGGTAAATTCTATGAGGATTTGGACACAACAGACATTAGTAATCGTTTGACGAGTTGCTTAAATAGGATGTTAAAAACAGTTTCTAAAAGTACGAATGGTAATGGATCACAGATGCGAGGAGTGAAGAAAAGCAAAAATAATTTTTTCAATTTTAAAGGCAACAGTGGTGAGAAAAAATATTTGCCGCATAAAAATTTTAATTCGGGGAATTTGGAAGAAGATATGGATATACAAAAAATATATTATGGGAAGTGTGCATTGTACATTTATAAATATATACAGGAAAGTGATATAAAAAAGTATTATCTTAAGGTATTAAATGTTGATAGTAAAAAGCAAATATGCCAGATATCGATATCTCCGTCTGTATATAATTACTTAAGTGATAAATTAATTGATATTCCGGAGAAAAAGGATGAAGCATTAAATTATTATCTTTGTTTTTCCGGAACTTTGGAAAAAGATAATTATTCTTATAAATGCAAATTGAAGGATTCAAGATTGTTAGTTTTGGAAAAAGAATAGTAGTATGGAGTGTTTTGAACCAGAATATGAATACAATAATATTGATGAATTTAAAGAATCAATAAAGAAAATTTTATGTTCTGACGAATTAATGAGTGTGATTAAAACATTATGATTATATTAAATGGATAATTGATATTATGGTATATATACCATATAATATTTAAAAAGGGGAATATGCTTAGACAACCTTACAGTAAACATTTGGAAGACGGAATATTTGAATTGCGTTGCAAATTTGGAAGTGACATTACCAGAGTCTTATATTTTTTTCTATTATAATGGAAAAATAATACTGACGAACGGATTTGTTAAAAAGACATAGCCCACCCTAAAGAGGAGATTCAGATTGCAAAGGATAGAAGAAAGGATTTCATAGAAAGGGTGATGAGGGATGAGAACATTTGATGATATGCTTTCTAAGCAGTTAAAAGATGATGAGTTCAGAAAAGAATATGAAGCTATTCAGCCTGAGATGGATGTAATAAGGGCTATTGTAGATGCTCGTACTTCTTAGAATATGACACAGAAGGAACTGGCTGAACATACTGGTATTAATCAGGCAGATATCAGCAAGCTTGAAAATGGAACAAGGAATCTATCTGTTAATTTGCTTATAAGATTAGCAGATGGTATGGGAATGGTTCTTAAGATTGAGTTTGTTCCTAAACAGAAAGCGTGATTATATGATTTCATTGGAATATTGTCTGGTGAGGTTGTTTAAATACTATTAAAAAGGAATTTGAGGTATGGGAATGAGAAGAAAAAACATAAAGATTGGTTCAATTGTTGTGGAATTTGATAAAGTAGGAAAAAGAACATGGGATATGAATTCTGCATGGAAAAAAAGATGCGGGAGTTTGTTTAGTTTATAAAGGAGGTACATTGTGGGTGACGGATATGATTTTGTTTGTAAAAAATGCAAAAAGGAATACAGTGTCATGCATGGTATTGGAATGATGTATCCAACAATTTATCAGGAAACTATAGAAGATGCTAAGAATGGAAAATATGGTTCTGAGTGGCAAGAATTGATATCTTCAAGTAAGTATATAGCTATAAATGCTGAACGAGAGGTATATATTTGTAGTTCATGTGGGAAATGGAAAACTGAACTGGATTTATCGTTGTACAGACCTAAAGATGAAGATGCTATTCGTACTAAGCAGTTTGGTATAAAAACTGTAGAAGAGTGGGGGTATGTACCTTATGTTTTCGGTCAGGATTTTCAAGCAGAATATGATCTGATAAAGGTGTACGCGCATAAATGTGATCATTGTGGTAAACGTATGCACAAAGCGAATGAGGAAGAATTAAGTAAGCTTTCATGCCCTTATTGTGGAACAGAAAATACATCAGAAGGATTGCTTATGTGGGACTAAGCTATGAAAAATGTCGGTGCAGGCATTGGAGCAGCTGTAGTAACTATGGGATTGACTGTTGCAATGTGTGTAGCTATAACTTATAGAGGAATGGCACATTGCTATGATATACCTAATATATATTATAAACATCATGCTAAATTTACAGAATTGATTTATGATAAGATTTATAACAATGTATTCATAGAGGGAATTGTTGAAAACGATAAATATGATACTGTTGAAAAGTTATTAAAGCTGCAATCAAATCAGTATGCTGAGTTTTTGAAATATATTGTGAATATAATCGAAAATCGCAATCTGCGGTTGCAAAATATTTTACAAAAGGGGGAAGGGCTATGAATAGTTTTGAATTAATTCCTACGGAAGAAAATTTGATACATACATTGAATAAAGATTTATTGAAACGAAACAAAGATTTGGTACGTTTTTATGATTTGCTATTAGCACAAGAAGGAACTTCTTCTATTGCTATTGACGGCAGATGGGGAAGTGGAAAGACTTTTTTTGTGAAACAATCTATGCTGCTAATAAATGCCAAAAATCCGATGAGTGATATGGATGATGAGAAAAAAGCAAGTATTGTGTATGCAATTCCATTCCCAGAAAAATCTGAAGATGTGCCAGAAAATTATAATGTGGCGGTTTATTATGATGCATGGGAAAATGATAATGATACAGACCCGGTATTGTCTTTGGTGTATGAAATAATAAAGCAGTTAGGAATAAATTATGATTTTGATGATAATGGCAATATATTTAAGTTAGCGGGTTCTGTATTAGAGGCGTTTACCGGTAGGAATATAAACAGTATTATTGAAAACTTAAAAAGTGAAAATCCTCTTACAAATATTAGAGAAGAAAAAGATTTACATGAGGATATTAAAAATTTCTTTACAGAGTTGTTGGTGGAAAGAGGAAATCGGTTAGTGATTTTCATAGACGAATTGGATAGATGTAAGCCAAGTTATGCTGTTCATTTATTAGAAAGGATAAAACATTATTTGTGTGATGAAAGAATCACATTTGTATTTTCTGTTAATTTAGGTGAATTGCAACATACAATAAAGCATTATTATGGCAATACATTTGATGCGTGTAGGTATTTAGATAGATTTTTTGATATGAGATTATCCTTGCCACCAGCTGATAAAACTGCATTTTATAGAGAGATGGGGCTGGATTCAGGTTATATATTAGAAAAAGTATCTAGAAAAGTAATAGATACATATAATATGGAGTTGCGAGAAGCTACTCGTTTTTACCGACAAGTGAAAACGGCAGCATATGAACCTACGCATGATAGCAGGAAGTGGGATTTTGGATTTTCAGATGGAAAAGGAAAAAAGCTTTTGTTGATGTATATTACACCTATTCTTGTTGGATTAAAGATTGTGGATATATCATTGTATAATGACTTTGTTAATGGGAAGAATTCAAAGCCACTTATGGATATATATAAGGAATCTGATTTGGAAGACTGGTTATGTTCTGGACTGTTGAATAGAGATGAAGCATTTGAGGAAATAGAGGGAAAAACACTTGTTACTGTTGAGCAAAAACTACAAAGCCTTTATGAGGCTATATTTGTAACAGAATATACAAATGGAGTATATCACACAATGATTGGAGATTATGAGTTTGATAGCAATTCAAAACATTTTGTGCGAAGTATTGAAAGTATGTTATCTGTATATGCAGATTATGAATTGTAAAAATTTTTAAGATAGGAGAAAATATGATTAGAGTTTTATTCATCTGCCACGGTACTCCAGTTTTATGATAATGCATACCATCGTAGACTGGGGCAATACAGGGCATAATATGGCGGAAAGCCTTGAAATTACTACGGTTTCGACTACTAAGGCACATGGGCGGAATTGGGATAAAAGCAAATGTGTTGGGAGAAATCCTTAGTAGTAATGGACTACTTAGACTCAATGTGTTACATTTTTATTGATGAAAATAATAAAAACTATTGCAATTTTTTTGTTTTTTGAATATACTAAATGTAACAGAGTTGCCCGAAGTCTTTTGGACATTGGGGACCAAGCTGAGACTTGTGCTCAGCTTTTTTACGTTAAGGAGAGATTTTATGGATTTGAAAAAACCATTGACCTTCGATGAACAATTGGATAAGTTAATTGCACACGGGATGGTTATTTTGGATAGAGAAGAAGCTAAGGATATTTTGAAGAAAGTAAACTATTATCGATTTACAGGTTATGCTTTGCAATTTAGGAAAGGCCCTTCCGGCAGTGATTACATAGAAGGTACAACATTTGAAACTGTGTATCATCTTTATAAAGTGGATGAAATATTACGTGACACATTTAGGCGGTATATTGAAAAAGCAGAGGTGTATTATCGGACACAGATATCCTATGGATTTTCAATTGCAAAATGTACAGATGCACCTTATGACCAGCATTATGATGAAAACAATTTTTACAATAAAAAAGGTTACAGGGAAGTTATGGAAAATTTCAGCAGGGAGAAAAATTATTATAAAGATAGCCTGATTGTGAAGCATCATAAAATGAAATATTCTAGTAAAATGCCATTGTGGGTTATTGTGGAATTAATGTCTTTTTCTAATATGTCTAAATTATACAGTTCTATGTATTATTCAGAAAAAGATGTCATTGCTCATATGGTTGGTGTTGGAAGAGATACATTAGAAAATCATCTTCATTGTTTATCGGTTTTACGAAACAAATGTGCACATGCAGCTAGAATGTATAATACAGATTTTAATCCTCCGGCAAAGTTTACAACATCATTTTTGAGAAAACATCCAGAAATAAAGAATAATTCATTATTCGCGTATACATTAGTCTTGCTAAAAAGACTTCCAGATGAAGAGAGTAAGAAATCTTTGGTGCAGATAGTGGAAACAGTGATAGATGAATACAGAAATGATATTGATTTGGAGTTGATTGGTTTCCCAGAGAATTATTTGGAAATTATGAATAATAATTTGTAAAATAAGAATAAACAACCACTTTTCGTTAGCAGTAATCTATGAAAAGTGGCTATATAAAATGTCAAGACTGAATGTACAAAAAATATTTTATAAAAATGTACCACTTTACAACTTTATAAATGGACCCATTAAGTAATTAGAGCCATTGTGGGCAGCATGGTCAAAAAGCATTTAAAGATTTCTAAGTTATTCCGGATAAAAAATGCTGATACAGGAATCTTATTGAATGAACTGATTCCAAAGCCAATATTGAAAGTACCAGTAAAAACAGTGTATCTGCGGTAGGTGCAGAAAAAGTTTTAAAATGAGGATAGCAATATTTGTCTCTATATTGTTGTACTTACTTCAAAAATCAAAAAAATGTGGTACATTGTATCTATAAGATACACATGATATTTTACTACATAATGATACCGAAGTCAAAAGGATATACGAAATGAGAAAGAGAGGAAATGTGTATGGCTACAATTTATTATGTTGCAAAATCTGGTTCCGATAGAAATCCGGGAACAAAAAATTGTCCATTTCTTACGATTCAACGGGCAGCAGATGTGGCGGTCGCAGGAGATACGGTGATTGTCCATGAAGGCGTGTACCGTGAGTGGGTAAAGCCGAGATACGGAGGCCTTACGTCGGACTGCCGAATTACATATATGGCAGCACAGGGAGAGCATGTGGTGATAAAAGGTTCCGAACAGGTGGATAACTGGGAGCTTGTGGAAGGAACTGTGTGGAAAACAGAAGTTGATAATACTGTTTTTAGGGATTACAATCCATTTGCCACGGAAATCGATGGTGACTGGATGGTAAGCCCCAGAGAAAAGAAGGTTCACACCGGTGATGTTTATCTGAATGGTAAGTCTTTTTTTGAGGCGGATTCTTTGGACAAGGTATTTCATCCGGAGAAGTGGGAGAAGAGTATCCATGAGACATGGGGCTGGCGGGAAGAGAAACTGATAAGTCCGGAAGATTCTCTTTACCGCTGGTATGCAGAGGTTGCGGATGAAAAGACAACCATTTATGCAAATTTTCACGGAACCAATCCCAATGAAGCATGCGTTGAAATTAATGTGAGAAAATGCTGCTTTTTCCCGGACAGGACAGGGTTGGATTATATTACGGTAAAGGGCTTTGAGATTGCACAGGCGGCAACCATCTGGGCACCGCCTACCGGAAAACAGTACGGAATTATCGGACCAAACTGGAGTAAGGGATGGATTATTGAGGATAATATCATTCATGATTCCAAGTGCAGTGCGGTAAGCCTTGGAAAAGAAGAAACCACCGGTGATAATAACTTCACAAAATGGGGAAGAAAGCCGGGGTATCAGTATCAGATGGAGGCAGTCTTTCGAGCACTAGCCATCGGCTGGAGCAAGGAAAAAGTGGGTTCCCATATTGTCCGGAACAACCGGATTTACGATTGCGGACAGAATGGTATCGTAGGTCATATGAGCTCGGCATTTTGTGAGATTTATGGAAATGAGATTTTCAGAATCGGAACAAAGCATGAGTATTATGGACATGAGCTTGGCGGAATTAAATTGCATGCAGCAATTGATACATATATTCACAATAATTACATTCATCACTGTACACTGGGAACATGGCTTGACTGGCAGGCACAGGGCATTCGGGTAAGTGCGAATATTTACGATAACAATAATCGTGACTTTTTTATTGAAGTTACCCATGGTCCATATCTGGTGGATAACAATATTTTTGCGTCTGAGTATGCGTTTGACAATGCGGCTCAGGGCGGTGCTTATGTGAACAATCTGGTGTGTGGTTTCTTAAATCATTATCCCGTATTGAACCGTTCCACACCGTATCATTTTCCACATTCGACCATGGTGGCCGGCACAGTGCCAGTGTATGGCGGAGATGACCGTTGGTTTCAGAATCTGTTTATCGGTGGTCAGGAAGAGAATCGGCACTATGGAACTGCAGAATATAACGGTTCACCGGTTTCACTGGAAAGCTATATCGAGGAAGTGCAGAGCCTTGGTTATGGGGATGTAGAGCAGTATGAGAGGGTGAAGCAGCCGGCGTATATTGATGGAAATGTTTATCTGGGTGGAGCAGTAGCTTTTGAGCAGGAAGTAAACTGTTATGCAGATAATGTGAAAGCAGAGGCGAAGATTGTTACTGAAGAGGATGGGGTGTATCTGGATATCACCTTACCGGAGGAAATGTTTACATTAAAGGGTAAGGTGATTACAAGTAAGGATTTGGGAATGACACGTATTACAGAGGGCAGATTTGAAAATCGTGATGGATGCGATTTGGCAATTGATTCTGACCTTGTGGGAAATGTCATGAGTGAGACCGTGATTGCGGGGCCATTGCAGGACGTGCAGGCAGGAAATAATAAAGTGAAAATATGGGATAATCTGAAGCTTCGTGGAGTAAAAGCATATATATAAAAATATCTGTCAACTACTTGACACAAGAGGAAAGTAATATGCCGGACATTAATATGCTTGTTGAGATAGCTGAGTTCTATGAGGTTGACATCCGAGAAATCATTGATGGAAAAAGGAAAAGTGAGAATATGAATGATGAAGTAAAAGTAACAATATTAGCGGTTGCAGATTATGCGGATAAACAAAAAAACAAGCGGTATTAAGGGCTATTATTATGTTTGCCCTAGAAATGCTTTGTTGCGGATTCACAATAGCTTCTATAATTTTGATAGAGAGCAGTGATGTGAAAATCAGTCTTTGGTTTGCGGCAATTCCGTTGGCTATGACAATAGCGTATTCTGTTCTATTAGTTATAAATGCAAAAAGATATATTCACAAATAGGTAATTGCGAAACAAGTTTGAAATCTTGATTCCAATAGGGAAAAATCCAACAGAACCGGATTTTAAAGAGATGTTTATGCGAAATAGGATTTTATTGCATAAAAACAAAGCAGATAGAATTATCTGCCTGCAACACAAAAAGGTATTTGTTGTTATCAAATTTATTTTGGCAATCTGAAAAAATATCTGACAAAGAAAGCTGTTTGTATGTTATCATATAAGTACGACTCCTTTACTGGTGGATATGGTTAGTAGTTTATAGTCAATTCTATTTTACCATAAATCAGTGAGGAGTTGTTTTATTTTGTAATGAAAAATATCCCGTATTTATGCGAGGTTTTGGTGTTTCGCAAACGCCTATAAAATCATAAGGGAAATCCAACATAAAAACAACGATTTTTTGTCTTAATTTATGGGTTCATTATAGTTGTATTGCAAATATAGCAAAAAATCTACCAAAAACAAAATATATTTTTAAAATTTTTTTGGTAAGGTTCATTATAGTTGTATTGCAAATATAGCAAAAAACTACCAAAAACAAAATATATTTTTAATAATTTTTTGGCAAATTATATAGTTTTTATGGATGCTAGACAAAACAGATTATGTGATAATAACATATATTATTTAAGAAACGGGGGTTTTAATGTGAAAAGAAACAAAAATCTAGGATGGAAAAAGGTATGTGCAGCCATGATGGCAGCCGCAATGACTATTACAATGTTGCCGGTAAACAGCATGGCGCAGACATCAGCAACTGCCGTAGAAAGCGGAAAATTTTCCAATCCTGTTATTTATGCGGATGTACCGGATATGGATATCATTCGTGTGAATGACACCTATTACATGGTAAGTACGACAATGCATCTCTCACCGGGATGTCCAATCATGAAGTCAAAAGATCTTGTCAACTGGGAGATCGTCAATTACGTATATGACATTCTCGGTGATACAGATGCCATGAACTTAAGAAATGGTGAAAGCATGTATAGTAATGGACAGTGGGCAGCAAGCTTACAGTACCATAATAACAAGTATTATGTTGCGTTTAATTCGAATACAACAGGACATGCTTACATCTATACCACAGATGATATTGAAAAAGGTTCATGGACAAAGACAGAATTAGCAAAGAGCTACCATGATATGGCATTATTCTTTGATGATGATACGCCTTATATCGTGTATGGACAGGGTGAGATCCAATATGTAGAATTAAGTGAAGATCTTTCCGGAGAAAAAGAGGGCGGAAAGCGCGGAACTTTATTCTCAGCTCATAGTGGAGCAGATGCGGGTAAATTTGATGGTGGTTTATCTTTTGAAGGAACACATGTGATGAAAAAAGATGGTTACTATTATGTGTTCAATATCTGCTGGCCGAGTGGGAAGCCGAGAATTGAAGTGTGTCACAGAAGCAAATCCTTTATCGGCGGCACATGGGAAACGAAAGAGATTTTAAATGCAAACTTTTCGAATAATGGAACGAGTGGAGGTGTCGCACAAGGTGGTGTGATCGATACAGAAGATGGCAGATGGTACGGATTTATGTTCCAGGATCATGGTGCGATCGGACGTACACCGGTTCTTACTGATTGTACATGGATCGACGGCTGGCCAATGCTTGGTAAAGACGGCGATGGCAAGACAGTAGAAGCTGAAATGGAACTTCCGGTAGAAGGAAGTGAGAGCAAATCACTGGTAAAATCGGATGAATTTTACAATGATGCAGAACATAGAGTATTCGATGCTGCGAAAGAGGGCACAGAATCTCATATGGCTATGATGTCAGCAGACATAGATGCTACGGGAGCAGATGACGCAAAGACAGATCCGGCTGAAACACCGGAAGATCAGACTGTAGAATTAGTAGAAAACGGCAGTTTTGATGACAGAACAAAAGGCTGGAGAGCGTTTGAAGGTGGCACGATCAGTGCAGAAACCGATGAAAGTGGAAATCACTACGGAAAGATCACAGGCAGAACAGGTACAGGAAGCGGTCTTGCCTATGACCTGACAGGAAAGATCGTAGAAGGTGTCAAATATCATATCAAAGCAAAGATCAAATATGATAATGAGAATGGACCTGCTACAAGAAAATTCAACATCACATTCCAGAATGGTACAGCATGGAATTACAGACAGGTTGCAGGCGGTGTTGATGTTGAGAAGGATAAATGGACAGAAATCGAATGTGATTATGTACCGGGTAAATCTACTGAAGGTAATCCATTCAGTTCTGTAGAAAATACCATGTTTTTTGAAACAGGATGGGTACCTTCAGCGACTGCAGAGAATGATCTGATGGATTTTTATGTAGATGATGTTTCTGTTACTTATAACAAATCGGATCTTCCGGATGAAGAAGAAAATGATAATCTCATCGAACTGATCACAAATGGAGATGTAGAAACCGGAAAGACTACCGGATGGAGATCCACACCACAGGAACCAGATGCAAAGGATGAAAAAAATGCTGTATTAACAGCAGTTGAAGGAGAAGGAGCATCCGGTAAATATTGTCTTTCTGTTGCTAACAGATTAACAACCGGAATGGGTGCATGTCAGGATATCAGTGGAAAATTAGAGTTTGGTAAAACATATACTATATCCGGTAAATTAAAATATACGACAGGACCGGATACAAAGAAATTTATGGTGACGATCCAGAATGGTGATAATTATAACTGGAGAGAAAATCTGGTAACAATCAATGCTACAAAGGGTAAATGGGCTACATTTAAAGGTACTTATACCGTACATGATAAGAGTGAGAGTTTCCCATTTGATCCAACAAAGAATTTTATCTTTATTGAAACACCATGGACACAAAATCCAACAGCAGAAAATGACCAGATGGCATATTATCTCGATGATTTCTCCATGACAACAGAAGATGATAATATCGTTAAGAATGGTTCATTTGAAAAAGGAAGTGCAAACTGGGACGGATTTGAAGGTGGTACGATCGAAATCAGAGATGATGCAAAGGGTGCACAGGACGGAAGTAAATATATTGCAGCTATTAATAGAGATGCATGTGCACAGGGACCATCACAGAATGTCAGCAATAAACTGAGTGCGGGAAGTACCTACGTTGTATCTGCATGGGTAAAATATGACGCAAAAGATGCTGTTGACAGCAAATCTTTTAATATGACGATCCAGAATGGACCAGATTATAAATACCGTAAAGTAATCAAGAGTGCAACAGCAAAGAAAGGTGAATGGACACAGATCACAGGAGAATATACAATGCCGGACGATGCGATCACCAACCAGAACTATATTTTCTTTGAAACAGGCTGGGTACAGTCACCGACTAAGACAGATGATTTGATGGATTTTTATGTGGATAATGTCACTGTAAAAGAGAAGGTTGTAGATAAAGAATCGGCTGAATCAGGAGAACACGATTATAATGGTTCAAATCTTGATCTGGTATGGCAGTGGAATCACAATCCAAATAACAATAACTGGTCGTTGACAGACAGGGCAGGCTGGCTTCGTCTGACAACAGGAAGTAAAGCAACAAGTATATTAAATGCAAGAAATACACTGACACAGAGAACATTTGGACCGACCTGTTCCGGTAAGATCAAAATGGATATCTCCGGAATGAAAAATGGAGATTATGCAGGACTTGCAGCATTCTCTTATAACTATGGTTATATTGCAGTGAAAAAAGAGGGTACCGCTGCAAAACTTGTCATGGTAGATGCACATAATAACCAGGCAGAAGATGCGGATAAGCCAAGAGTTGCAGCAAGTGTGGACTGTAAATCAGATATCGTTTACCTGAAAGAAGATTTTAACTTTGCAGGTGGAGATAAAGTCACATTCTATTACAGCTTTGATGGCAGCACATGGACACAGTTAGGTGATCCGATGCAGTTAAGTTATGAACTGAAACATTTTATGGGAAGTAAATTTGCAATCTTTAACTATGCAACAAAATCTACAGGCGGTTATGCAGATTTTGATTACTTCCGTGTAACAGATAAATTAACAGGAACAGATGCACCGGAAGCAAAAGACCACGCAGCATCTTTAAGCGGAACAGATGAAATAAATGGTGTGATCAACAGTGAGGCTACAGTAAAAGTAACAATGGATGAACTGACCGGAGAAGGTCATACAGACTTAAAAGCATCCTTATCCATTCCATCAGGCATGGATGTAAAAGATGTTACATTTAACAGTGATGCGATCAATGGTGAAACATCATGGAACTTTAAAAATGGTCATCTTGTATTACAGGCAGCAGGAAAAGACCTTACTTTTAAAGCAGCAGATAAATTATTTGCAACTGTAACATTAAAAATGACAGGTTATGCAGATAAAGATACAACGGTAAATGTCAGCGCTGATTATATTACTGCAGATAAAGGTACTGTAGAATATGATGTTAAAGCCTGCAGCTTAGATATCAAAGAAAAATATTTAGATACAAAAGCACTTGCTAAGAAATTAGGATACAGCAATCCACTTGTAACAACTGATTTTGGTGCTGATCCATATGCAATCGTATATGATGGCAGAGTTTATGTATACATGACATCTGATGATTATGAATATGATGCAAAGGGGAATGTATTAAATAACTCCTTTGGTTATATTAAAACATTGCGTATCATATCTTCTGATGATATGGTCAACTGGACAGATCACGGAGAGATTAAGGTAGCAGGAAACGACGGAGCAGCAAAATGGGCAAGTCACTCATGGGCACCGGCGATCGCCTATAAACAGATTGATGGAAAAGATAAGTTCTTCTTATACTTTGCAAATGATGCATCCGGTATCGGTGTATTAGAAGCAGATACTCCGCTTGGACCATGGAAAGATCCGATCGGAAAGGCATTACTGACAAAAGAAACACCGGGGTGTAAAGGTGTTGAATGGTGCTTCGATCCGGCAGTACTTGTAGATGATGATGGAAGTGCATATATCTACTTCGGCGGTGGTGTACCAAATGGTCAGCAGAACAATCCAAAAACAGCACGAGTTGCAAAACTTGGCGAAGATATGATCAGCATTGATGGTGAGGCAAAAGAAATTGATGCTCCATGTATGTTCGAGGATTCCGGTATTTTCAAATATGGTGATAAATATTATTACAGTTATTGTTCAAACTTTATGAGCCCGCATAAAGAGGGATATCCGGGATATGGAACTATCTGCTATATGGTAAGTGACAATCCGATGGGACCATTTACTTATGCAGGTGAAGTATTTGAAAATCCACAGATCTGGTTTGGTGTAGGTGGAAATAACCATCATGCAACCTTTGTATATGAAGGAAAATCATACTTCATATACCATGCACAGACTTTATCAAAAGCACAGGAAGAAGCACAGGGACTTGCACCCGGTACATTGACAAAAGGATATCGTTCCACACATATTGATCCGATTGAATTGAATTCTGATGGAACGATTCGTCCGATTGCAGGAACCTATGAAGGTATCAGCCAGTTAAAGACGATCAATCCTTATGAGAGAATTGATGCTGAAACAGTTGCATGGAATGCAGGTATTAAGATTGCGGACTGTGCAGAAGAAGGCAAATTATTCAAAGACTTTAACAGACAGATCACAGATCTTCAGGATGGTGACTGGACATCTGTTGCCCAGGCAGCATTTGGTAACAGAGGTGCAGCAGAATTTACAGTAAAGGCAGCTTCAAAATCCGGTGGACAGATCGAGATCCGTATGGACAGCCCGGAAGGAGCATTAGTTGGTACGGTAAATGTAGAAGCAACCGGAAGTGAAGATACATTTAAAGAATTCAGTTGTAAACTTGACCGTATTACAGATACACACAATGTATTCCTTGTATTTAAAGGTAAGGCAGAAAATCTGATGAATATTGATTATTACAGCTTTGGTGAATATCAGGTCAATACAGAAGAATTAAGCAGTAAGATCGCAGAAGCAGAAAGATTACTTTCCAGTCTGACAGGAAGTGCAAAGACAGATTTAGAAAAAGCAATTGCAGAAGCAAAAGCATTATTAGAAAAAGCAGATGCAGACCAGGGTGAGATCGATAACGCATTTGACAGCTTAAGCAAGGCATACAATACAGCAAAAGCAACAATCTCAGACGGTGGTAAAAAGGATGATGATACCAAAAAACCAGATGGTAATACCCAGAAACCGACAAATGGCAGCACAAATGGTAATACCCAGACACCAGCAAATGGCGGTACAGCAGGTAATACCCAGACACCGGCAAATGGCGGTACAGCAGGTAATACCAAGACAGAAACATTAAGCAGTAAGATCGCAGAAGCAGAAAGATTACTTTCCAGTCTGACAGGAAGTGCAAAGACAGATTTAGAAAAAGCAATTGCAGAAGCAAAAGCATTATTAGAAAAAGCAGATGCAGACCAGGGTGAGATCGATAACGCATTTGACAGCTTAAGCAAGGCATACAATACAGCAAAAGCAACAATCTCAGACGGTGGTAAAAAGGATGATGATACCAAAAAACCAGATGGTAGTACCAAGAAACCGACAAATGGCGGTACAGATGGTAATACCCAGACACCTTCAAAGGATTCCATGCAGAGTTATGTAAGAAAGACCTTTACGATTGGAAAGAAACTGACCTATAAAGTCACAGCCTGCAGCAAAAAAGTAAAAACAGTAACCGTTATCGGCTCTAAGAAGCAGTTAAAGAGCATTACGATCCCGGCAACTGTGACTTACCGGAAGATGAAGTTTAAAGTAACAGAAATTTCAAAGAATGCATTTAAGAAGCAGAAGAAGCTGACAAAAGTTACAATCGGAAAGAATGTTACTAAGATAGGTGCAAATGCCTTCTATGGTGATAAGAAACTTTCAAAAGTAACAATAAAAGGTAAAAATCTGAAGAAAATTGGAAAGAATGCGTTTAAGAAAATTAAAAAATCAGCAACCTTTAAAGTTCCAAAGGGAAAAGCAAAGGCTTACAAGAATATGCTGAAAAAAGCAAAGACATCCAGTTACAAAGTCAAATAAATGACAAATTGAAAATGAAAAGCCGCGCTCGCCCTTTGCGCGGTTTTTCTTATATCCGGTTTATTATATTTCCATACACTTATCCTTGTATCTATGGTATAATGAGAGAAATGATTTTATTGTGCATGGAAAGTGGAAGGAATAGGAAACGGACATGGAGAAAATCAGAATGAGTATGGACAACATAGGGCTAAAGCAAAAGATTGCAATTCTGATCATCGTATGTGTATTTGTTCCGTTGATCACGACAAACAGCTTTATTTTCTGGAATATGAAAAAACGAAGTGACAGTGAACAGCAGAAAACATTAGAGAACAGTATAAATGCGATCGTGTATGAATTTCAGAACGCAGTAGCTGAGCAGACTTCCATTGCAGATTATCTGCACAGGGATGCAAGACTCAAAAATTTCTTAGGAACATATTATCAGTCAGAATCAGATTATTATAGTGCATATACACGCTTGCAGAGAGCAGATGTCATCCAGTATTATTATACAGGGCAGTCTGCCTATGGGATCACAGTCTGCACAGATAACCGGACGATCACAAATGGTTCATATTTTGTGAAGAGTGATACGGTAGGAGATGCCGACTGGTATCAGGCATTTAAAAACAGCAGCCAGCAGGTCATGTTATACAGTTTTTATGAAGATGGTAAAAAATCCGGTGGATATATCGGAAAGGGCAGACATCTTGTCTGGATTCGTAAGATTGAAGGAAATACCAATGATTTTGTAATGATGGATTTTAATTATGATAAGCTGTTAAAAAAGATCCAGATGGAAAGCGGTAGTGCAGACTGTTATATCTGTACGGATGATACCATACTTTTTTCTACAACAGAGAAAAATACGCAGAAAAAGCAGATGAAGAATTGGTCAGATTCTTTTCTCAAAGAATGCAAAAAAGAAACAGAGTTAGAATTTTATGGAAAAAAGTTTTTCTTTGTACTGACAGAGGATCATCATGGTTTGTCAGAAGTCCTGAATAGTCAGAGATACGGATTATTACTCTTATATATTATGAATCTGCTTCTTCCATGTGTGGTCTTGTATTTATTTTATCATTCCTTACATGACAGGATTGCATTGACACAGCATTGTATGGATCAGGTCAAGGAAGGGACTTATGAAGTCATTCACTGTGAAGAAGGCAGCGATGAAGTCGGCAGCATGATCCGCAGTTATAATTTGATGATCATGCGTATCCGGGAATTAATCGAAGTGGTATATAAAAATAAAGAGAAACAGCAGAATCTTGAACTTTCCAAAAAGCAGGCAGAATTAAATGCCTTACAGAGCCAGTTAAATCCGCATTTTATCTTTAATGCCCTAGAGAGTATAAGAATGCACAGTGTATTGAAAAAAGAGATGGAAACGGCAAAGATCCTTGAAAATTTTGCTGTTTTGATGAGGGAAAATATCCAGTGGAGTCAGGATTTTGTAACGGTTGATGAAGAATGTGAAAATGTCCGGAGGTATTTAGAAATTCAAAAGTACCGGTTTGGTGACAGGTTTGAATTCTCTCTTTGCATACAGGATTCCGCCAGAAGGTATTATATCCCACGTTTTGTATTGATCATATTTGTGGAAAATGCCTGTGTGCATGGAATTGAGCAGAGTATCAATGGCGGGCAGATCACAGTGGTTGCCTCAGAAGATGGAGAAGATCTGTATTTTGAGATACTTGACAGCGGCAGCGGTATGGAAGAAGAACAATTAGAAAAGCTTCAGAAAACCGTATCACAGACCGATATCAGTTATATCCAGACGGCAAAAAAGAGTATCGGGATCGCAAATACCGTTTTAAGATTAAGGCAATATTATCAGGATAAAGTACAGATTGAGATCAGCAGTGAAATCGATGAGGGAACGGAGATCTGTATCCGTATGCCAAATCACAGAGAACAGTCATAAAACCAGATAGAAATGGGGGGAATGTATGTGATAAAAGTTTTACTTGTGGACGATGAACAGTATATCAGAGAAGGGCTAAGGCAGTTAGTAGACTGGGAAGAATATGGATATGAGATCATCGGTGAAGCGGGAAATGGAGTAGATGCCATTGCTATTTTAGAGGAAAGTCAGGTAGATGTCGTGTTTGTGGATATCCGTATGCCGAAGATGACAGGGCTTGAACTGATCAAGTATGTACAGGAAAAACTGCACCGTAATATACAGTTTGTAATTTTAACCGGATATGCGGATTTTGAATATGCCAGAATGGCAATCCGTATGCAGGTAAAAAATTATATGTTAAAACCGATCCAGAAAGAAGAATTATCCGATATCCTCCATAAATTAAACAAAGAACATCAGATCATGCAGGTAAAGGAACAGGAGCATTATTTCTTTGCTGTTTCAGCTGTAGTGCATGGAAAATATACCGAAGATGACTTAGAAACCGTATATAGCCATGTGGTTCCATCGAATCAGTGGAAGTATGTCAGCATCGAATGTATGGATGCAGATTCTCAGCTAAAACCAGAGGAACAGGAAATAGTGTCCTATTTACAGGCGATCCTTAAAGAATTTTGCGGACATGGAGTACCGATCATGGAAACAGAAGAAGAAATAAGCGGAGCTGCACTGCTTTTAATACCGGAAATGTATCAGAAAAATAACCAGACAGAGGCAGAATTTTTAGATGCACTCCAAAGGCGGATGAGCCATCATTTTTCACAGACGTTTCAGGTATATGCAGGCAGTCAGGAAAATTCGCTTGAGGATATCAGAAAGTCTTTCCGGTCAGTGCGGGTAAGCCGTTGTCTTTATGGGTTGAGTGAAGATAAGAATAAGGTATTTTATGAAGATGCAGCAGGAAGAAAGACATCATTTGAAATATCGGAAAGTGATATTGATACACTTTTATCGGCTGTAAGAGAAAACGACAGGGAAAAGATCGAGGCAGCAGCCCAGAAGGTATTTGCCGGGATCAGAAACAGTGAGATGAATCTTGAAATGATCAGTGCAGGTATCTATCATATTTTATACCGTCTGATGGAAATGGTAAAAGAATTTGATGATGAAATGAACCAGCAGGAGATTTTTGAATATATCGGCAATGAATCTTTCCATCATCTTGTAATGATGGGCAGACCGGAAGAAATTACCGATTTTTTTGCAGATTATGCAGGTTATTTTGCACAGGTACGCAGTCAGGAAAACCGGAATATCTTAGATAAAATCGATGCTTATGTCAAAGAACATTATATGGAAAAGATCAGCCTGCGTTCTTTAGGAGAAATGTTTTATATCAACAATGTTTACTTAGGACAGCTATATAAAAAGCGGTATCATATCGTATTCCGGGATTATCTGAACCAGCTTCGTTTAGAGAAGGCAAAAGAACTATTAGAAGATACAGATACGAGGATCTATCGTATTGCAGAAGAAACCGGATTTGGCAAAGCAGATTATTTTATCAATAAATTTGTACAAGTATATGGGATCACACCGAATCAGTATCGTATGAAGTTTAAAAAGTCAGGCAGGGGGAATTAGCATATGAACAGGAGAAGGAAAATTGGTATTGCATTGGGAATCATAGTCATTATCACGACGGGATGTATCTGGCATATGGTCAGTTCGCAGCAGAAGGAAGTCAAAGTTTTTACGGCAACGCTGGCTTTTCCGGGAAGTGAAATGGAATCGGATAATTATATGGAAGATAAGATTGCCGAACTTACAGGAGCAAGAGCAGAAGTAACATGGTTAGATGGGCAGAATCCATCTGATCTTGTAAAAAGTATGATCGTATCGGGGGAATATCCTGATTTTATTCAGGGAAGTGATGCTACAAAGGAGTTGTTGGATGCAGGGGCCTTTATTCCGCTTGAGGATTATTTAGATGACTATCCGAATCTTAAAAATTATATGACAGATGAACAGTGGGAATCCTACCGTAAAGAAGACGGACATATCTATTTTATTCCATCTTATGGGGTGATCCGTGGGCATGATACGAAAGTAATGAAATCGGGAGAGGCATTCTGGATACAGAAACGAGTGCTGGAATGGGCAGGTTACCCTAAATTGCAGACACTTGATGACTATTTTGATCTTATCTGTGATTATCGGAAAGAACATCCTAAGACGGACGGAGAAGATACGATCGGATTTGAGATCTTATGTGATGACTGGCGGTATTTCTGTCTGGAAAATCCACCGATGTTTTTAGCCGGATACCCAAATGACGGCTGTGCGGTCATTGATCGAAAAACGCAGACAGCGAAAGTCTATGATACGATACCGGAAGCAAAGCAGTACTATAAGAAACTAAGCAGCATATACGAACAAGGTGTGATCGATCCGGAAACCTTTATGCTCTCTTATGATCAGTATATAGAAAAAATCAAGCAGGGAAATGTACTTGGCATGGTAGATCAATATTGGGAGATCCAGAGTGCACAAAACAGCCTGTATGCAAATGGAAAAGAGGAATATACTTATGTGCCATTCCCAATTACCGCATCAGAAGATATCAAGCCTGATTATAACTGTATAGAATACAACTTGCAGACAGGGGAGGGAATTGGAATCTCTACTTCCTGTCAGGACGTAGAGGGTGCCTTACAGTTCTTAAACGATCTGCTTTCGGACGAAGTGATGAAACTCCGCTACTGGGGAGAAGAAGGCAGAGATTACGAAGTGGGTGAAAATGGTGTATTTTACCGCACCAAAGAGCAGCGGGATAACTGGGACAATGATGATTATCTCAAGCAGAACAGTTGTACATATGAATATTTTCCAACATACGAGGGAATGCTTCCGGATGGAATCAATACCGTACTTCCGAGAGAACAGCCGGGTGAATATTATGCGTCCTTATCAGCATATGATAAGAAGGTCTTAGATGCTTATGGTTATCAGATATGGTCAGACTTTTTAGGAGAAGAAAGAGAAGGTGATCCATGGTATCCGATCTATCCTAGTGCAGAAGACTGGGGAATGGATACGGAATATGGAAAAGCCAAAGAAGATATGAAACTTCTCAAAAAAGAATGGCTGCCGAAACTTATCATGACATCGCCGGACGAATTTGATGCAGCATGGGATCATTATGTGGATATGTATAACAGTACGATCAATGTTAAAGCGTATGAGAAACAGCTGGATATTGAAATCCAAAACCGTATGAAAAACCGTATAAAATGATAAATTTTATGAGTTGACAAATCAATTTTTTATGCATATAATGACCTTATTCTTGTGGTCATTATGATCATAATAATATAAAGAACACAGGCTGTGATAAGAAGAAGTAGCAGTACACAGAGGCAGTTTTGCGTAAGCAGGCTGTAAATAAAGGTGGTAACACGGAACATTGGCTTTCGTCCTTTTTAGGACGAAAGCTTTTTTAATTGTATAGGCATAGAGGCCTCATTTGCGAAATGTAGTTTCTCTTGGAGGAGAAATGGAATGTAGCAAATAAATAAACCACCTGCTATGCGGGTGGAGGAAAGAGCTTAAGTGATGTGCAATGATAAGCTCCTTTGTTATAATAATGATGGTCTGCCAACCACATTAAAAACAAAGGAGGTTGTCCGTATGAACAACAATAACAGTTTATCACATACTACATGGAATTGTAAGTATCATATAGTTTTTGCACCAAAGTATAGAAGAAAGGTAGCGTATGGAAAGTTAAGAGAAGATATTCCGATAAACCGATACAAGTACCACGGAACATTTAGTCTACTTGACAAGAACGGAATGCCACTTGTGGCTATGCATTGGGAACACCGATTTAGGAGTATGCTTGGCAGGTACAATGAGATTTACAAGGTGCTGATGCCTAAGATAACCACTCATGTGTGCCGCCATACCTACTGCTCGAATATGGCAAAATCGGGAATAAATCCGAAGACGTTACAGTACCTTATGGGGCATTCGGATATATCAGTTACAATGAATGTGTACACGCATATCGGATTCGATGATGCAGAGGAAGAACTGAAGCGGATGAAAGAGTTTAGGAAGGAACAGGCAGAGGTTGAGCAGAAGAAAGAGAAACCGATGTCACAGAAGAGGTTTAAGGTAGTTTAATATGGAAAAGAGATGACGCTCTGGCTTAGGCTGGAGCGTTATTTTTTGGTGGAATTTATACGATAACACCAGTATAATATATACTTAGATAAAAGGTGGTGGATTGATATGGCTAAGAAACCTATTAACTGGATTGACAATATGCCCGAATTATTATCAGAGTGGAATTATGAGAGAAATGATGTAGAGCCTATTAATATATCAATTTGGTCAAAAAGAAAAGTGTGGTGGAAATGTAAAGAGGGACATGAATGGCTCTCTTCAATGAATAATCGACAGAAAAAAGTTGGTTGTCCTTATTGTAGTGGCAAGCTTCCGATAGTAGGGTTGACTGATTTGGAAACAACCAATCCTGAATTATTGAAAGAGTGGGATTATAGTAAGAATATTATAACACCAAAAGAAATAAAAGCAGGTAGCGGAACGAAAGTATGGTGGAAGTGTTCACTTGGTCATTCGTGGAGTGCATCACCTAATCATCGAACAAAGGGAAGAGGGTGTCCTATATGTGCTAACAAAGTGGTACTACTAGGGTATAATGACCTAACAACATTAAAACCTAATATTGCATCGGAATGGGACTATGAGAAAAATGGAGAGAAAACTCCTGCTAATTATACTGTCAGAAGTGGAGAAAGAGTATGGTGGAAATGTAAAAGAAATCATTCATGGGAAGCAGTAATTGCTAGTAGAACTGGCAATAAATATGTGGGATGTCCATATTGCTCTGGTTTATTACCTATAGAGGGAGAAACAGATTTGCTCACAACTAACCCGGAATTAATAAGTGAATGGAATTACGAAAAGAATACATTATTAACTCCAAATATGGTGAAGGCTGGTAGCTCTGATAAAGTTTGGTGGATATGTGATAAAGGTCATGAATGGCAAGCTGTAATAAGTAGTAGAACTGTGAATGAAAGTGGATGTCCGTTTTGTTCTGGGCGATATGCTATTCAAGGCGAAAATGATTTAATGTCGGTCGATTCTCCACTATTAAAAGAGTGGAATTATGATAGAAATGGAAGGCTTACACCAAGTGATTTTAAAGAGCATAGTGCAAGAAAAATATGGTGGAAATGTAAAAAGGGGCATGAATGGTGTTCATCTATTTCTGATAGAAGTCGAGGAGATGGATGTCCATATTGCTCGGGCAAGAGAGTGTTGGTGGGATTTAATGATTTAGCACATATAAATCCATATATTGCAAAAGAATGGAATTATGAAAAAAATGGAAATAAAATTCCACAAAAATATACGTGTAAATCTGGAATAAAGGTTTGGTGGAAATGTGAAAAGGGGCATGAGTGGAAAACATCGATTAGCAATAGAAGTAGGGGAGACGGATGCCCAAAATGCAACTCTGGTATAAGAACTTCATTCCCTGAACAGGCTATATATTTTTATGTAAAAAAGATATATCCCGATGCGGTAAATAGATGTACAGATGTATTGCCTAATGGAATGGAAATTGATATTTTTATACCATCAATTAATGTGGGAATAGAGTATGATGGAAGTGTTTGGCATGAATCTGATAAAGCATTGGAGAAAGAAGTAAAAAAATATATTGAATGTAAAAGGAACGATATTTTTTTAATTCGAGTAAAAGAAAAGGGCGGTAATGCTAGAGAAAATTCATGTGATGTTATGTTACGAATAGATGATAGTTTTAATAATGAGGCGTATAGTTCACTGTTTATGCAACTTAGTAAATACATCAAAATTCCGAATGAAATTGATGTGAAAAATGATAGAGTTCATATACAAGAAAATTATAAGACAGAAATAAAAAATAATTCTTTTGGAAGTAAGTATGCTGATTTGGTTGTAGAGTGGGATTCAGAAAAGAATGGAATGTTGACACCATATATGTTTTCGTCAAATAGTGGTGAACGCATTTGGTGGAAATGCTGCAAAAATCATTCGTGGCAAACTACAATATCAACAAGGGCAAAGGGAAGTGGATGTCCCTATTGTTCTGGAAGATACGCTATTAAGGGGGAAAATGATTTGCAGACATTAAGACCAGAAATTGCTAGTGAATGGAATTATAATAAAAATGGAAAATTGCTTCCATGTGAATTTAAGTCTCAAAGTAATAAAAAAGTGTGGTGGAAGTGTAAAGAAGGGCATGAGTGGGAAGCAATTATTGCAAATCGTACTAGAAGAGGAGACGGTTGTCCTGTTTGTGGTAAAAACCCTTAGTAGTAAGAATTTTCGTTTTACTACCAACTTTACTACTAACAGGTAGTAACAACTTGCAGGGCTCTGCTCTGATTTGCCACAATCTGTAATTTCAGAGCATTTTACAATAACCCCGGAATCCCTTGCAAAACAGGGCATTTCCGGGCAAAACAAGGAGAAACAAATAATGATAAAAGTACTTTTCATCTGCCACGGCAATATCTGCCGCAGCACAATGGCACAATTCGTTTTTCAGGACATGGTAAACCATGCCGGTCTTGCCGATGAATTTTTCATCGACTCAAAAGCAACCAGCACGGAGGAAATTGGCAATCCACCGCACCATGGCACGGTTCGCAAGATGAACGAGCTTGGCATACCGATGCAGCCGCATTTTGCATCGCAGGTCACAAAGAGTGACTACAACAAATTTGATTATATAATAGGAATGGACAAGTGGAACTATAAGAATATGATGCGTATTTTTGGCGGTGACCCAGATGGAAAGGTGTCGCTTCTTCTTGAATTTGCGGGAAGTGGCAGGGATATTGCCGACCCGTGGTACACGGGAAATTTTGATGACACATACAGAGATGTAAAAGAGGGATGCGAGGCATTGCTAGATAAATGTGTCGGTGAAATTAAAGCCTGACACAGATTGTCAGGCTTATACAACAGTGATTAGAATTTGCGTGATTATTTAAAATAAGTTCAGTCCGTTGAGTGCCATGATGCATATACAACAGTGATTAGAATTTGCGTGATTACTTAAAATAAGTTCAGCCCGTTGAGTGCCATGATGCATATATGACAGCGTCAAACCTGAATTATGGTTTATCAATGACGGAAGTACGGATAAAGTCATGCTATATATATGACAACATTAAACCGCCAAAAATTTATCATCTACGGGTGATACGAATCGTTGATGTAAGACTTGTGTTATGTTAGAATTGTAATTAGTGTATTGTATCATTGATACAATATACCAGGTGTGAATGGAATTTTATATGATGTTGGGGCAAAAGACATTTTGCATCATTATATAAAAGGATATAAAAGGGTTAAACTTTTTTGAAAGAGAGGAAACTCTTAATGAAATGGAATTATGATTTTTACATAGCATCATCAGTTGTGTTAATAGTTCTTATAATATATTATTACAGGGTTGCTGAACTTAATAAACTTTCACGGAGAATATATGGATATTTTCAGATAATCTGTCTGGCAAGTTGTGTGACAGATATGTTTTCGACAGTAGTTCTTAGAAAGTATTTTCCGGATATGACAGGTCTTAATTATTTTGGTCAGATGGTTGGATATACTTTTCAGCATTTGATACCGTGTATGTACTTTTTTTATATAGTATCAATGGCACGAGATATAAAGACCATAAGAAAAAAGATGCTTTTTGGGGCGATTCCTGCGATAATAGAGCAGGCTATGATATGGACAGATTATTTTACTGATGCCTTATTTAGTTATTCGGTCAGTGAGGGATACCGGCGTGGACCATTGATGCCGGTTCTTATAGTGTGTACTGTTTATTACTTTGCAGCAGCTATTGTGCAGGCATTTTCAAGAGAAAGTGTTTTAGAACGCCGTTATAAACTTGTCACAATATGGTTTATGCTTTTAAGTTTTGCAGCTATGCTTACACAGATGCTTAATCCGGAAATTGTAGTTATAGGCGCGAGTAGTGCATTAGGATGTCTTATTATGCAGATGACATTGCAAAACAATATTCTTATCAGACAGGCAAACCACAAGGAGATTGAGGCAAGACAGGCTGCTGAGGAGGCAAACAGAGCAAAGTCAACATTTCTTGCAAATATGTCACATGAGATAAGAACACCTATGAATGCAATATGTGGTATGGCAGATATTCTTGAAAAATGTGAACTCACGCCACTTGAACATGAATATGTAGAAACGATACAGACGGCAGCAGGGTCATTGTTGTCCATTATAAATGATGTACTCGATTTTTCAAAGATAGATGCGGGAAAAATGGAACTTTGTCCTGTTGAGTATCGTTTTGATTCATTTATAGAGGGGATTGAAAATGTTATTTCTGCCAGGATTTTTGATAAAAAACTTGAGTTTGAGGTTTCTATGTCCGAAGGAATCCCGATATATATGTACGGTGACTATACTAAGATTAACCAGATTCTTATCAATATATTGAGCAATGCAGTCAAATTTACAGATTCGGGAAAGATTAAACTTGATATACGCTCAAAGCAGATTAATAAGAACACTATTGAACTGAGTTTTGCCGTTAGCGATACCGGTATAGGTATTAAAAAAGAGGATATGGGTAAATTGTTCAATCAGTTCAGCCAGGTTGATGCCATGCGTAACAGAAAGCGTGAGGGAACTGGTCTGGGACTGGCACTTGCTAAAAAAATAGCACAGCTTATGGGTGGAAATATTGAAGTGCAGAGTGAGTACAATGTTGGAAGCTGTTTTACGGCAAGGATTAACCAGAGAATATGCAATGATGATAGCGAGGAGTTGAGACGGGAGGCAGCAGATAAGTACAGAAATAAGACTATATTTTTATATGAAAATGACTATAGCAGCAGAACGCATTTGATAGAGATTTTTGAACAGCTTAATCTGCATGTTATTTGTATTAATTCCATAGACGAGATAGGCAGAGAAGTGTATAATATATATTCAGATGAACAAAAATTGTTTGTTTACAATTATAATGCTTATCTTAGGGTTAAAAATAAATTTTCAAGTATGGAGCTGTTAAAAAAGATAAAAAACATTGCTCTGCTTGAATTTTATACTGTTTTTGAAGAAAACGAGATGCCGGGATTATATATAAGAAAGCCCTATGATTTGTTCAAAATTTACAGAGTCTTATTTGAAGAAAAATCGGACGGGTATAATGTTAATGCCGGTGGAAAATTGTTAAAAAATGGTTATGCAGATAATTCACTCATAAAGCTTGATAATGCAGATGTTGAAGTTGATAAGTCTCGTTCATATAAAGAAAACAATCAGCCTGAGAGTAGACAAAAGGCTGCCAATGTCGGTGATAATGACATTGAGAAAGCTCAGGAAAGCGGGGATGTTAGAGAAAAAACGAATAGAAACATTAAGGAAGAAAATTTTGAAAAACATGATTCTGCCGTGAAAGTTTCGGGTGATATGTTTAAAAATATAAGAGTTGCTATTGTTGATGACAACAAGGTTAATCTTAGAGTTGCGGTAACTCAGTTAAGGCAGCTGGGTGTTATGGCAGAGGTGTTTTTAAGTGGCGGTGCAATTATTAAGGCACTTGAAAGAGAGCGTAAATATGATATGATATTTATGGATCATATGATGCCTGAAATGGATGGCATTGAGACCACGAAAGTAATACGAAATATGGCTTCGCAAGATTGCAAAGATGTTCCTATCATAGCACTTACCGCAAATGCGGTTACGGGTGTAGAGAGAGAATATAAAGAAGCGGGAATGAACGGCTGGATGTTTAAACCGGTAAAACTTGATGATTTTAAGGAGATACTACTTAAGTTTGTATCAAAAGAAAAGGTGTCTTAGGTTTGAATAAGGGGGATTAATATGGATGGAAAAATTTTTGAAAAGCTTATTGAGGTGTCAGAGTGTGCATTCTTTATTTCAAAGCCGGGCGGCGAAATGGAAATAACATATGCAAGTAAAAAATTTTATTCAATATTACAATACACAAAAGAGGAGTTTCAGGAGAAGTTCAAAAACAGTCTTATGGCTGTAATCCTGCCGGAAGAAAAACAGAAAGTTAAAAATCTTATAGCAAGACAGTTTGCAGCCGGCGGTGCAGTAAACATTGAATGTAGGGTAAAAAGAAAAGATGGGACTACCGCATGGCTTTCAATTTCAGCGAAAACCCTGTTACATATGTCGGAAAACAGATTTTTCTGTTCCTGCCTGGACATAACAAAATCCAGGAACAATGTTGAAAATATGTTTAAGGCAAAACATGAGATTGATGTTATCGCAAACAGTATTCCGGGGGGAGTCTTGAAAATCCGTATGAAAGACATGAAGATTCTTTATGCCAATGACGGATATTATATGTTGTCAGGGTATTCGAGAGCCGAATTTCATATAAATTTTGGAGACTACTGTGATAAAATAATTTATCCTGCTGACATGAAGATGGTTAAGAGTGTTTTTGGAACGACTGTCGAGAACAATGGTCTTCTTGGCTTTGAGCATCGCATCGTTGGCAAGACCGGTCATACAAAATGGCTTTATGTGAACGGCCGCAAGATTGATGATGAGAGCGGTGAGGATGTATATTTATGTGTTCTTATGGATGTTACATCCAGAAAAAGCATGGAGGCAGAGTTTGAGGAGAATATCAGAAGATTTAAGTATGTCTCAGAGTATCTAAAGGAGACTATGTGGACATATGACATAAATAATAAAACTTTTACGAGGAGTGGAAGTCTCGGCGAATCTTTTTCAAAAGAAAACTTTTTAAGGACATGGGATGACATGCCTGAGATGCTTGAACTTTTCCATCCGGATGATGCAAAGATATTTGAAAAGAATGTAAAAAACAGAATTGAAAATATCGGAAGCAGCCGCTATATATACAGGATAAGAGATAACAGTTCAATGTTTAGAAATGTTGAGATATGTGCCGTGTCTGTATCTGATAATGGCGATGATAAGCCGGATAAAATTTATACGGTTACCAGACTTGTAGATAATGCCGAAGAAATTTCATCAAGACTCGACCATGAGAGAGAAGAGATTTCAGAGCGCAACAAGCTTGTAAATATGGCTAAGTCAGCACAGGCACAGGCTGAGGACAATATTACATCACTTATGCCGTATGCTTCATTTATGAATAAGGCAGAAAAAATTCTTAGTGAGAGAAAAGAAAAAGAGCATTATGCACTTGTATGTGCCGATATAAATGAGTTTAGAAAATTCAGCCATCATTATGGTTTTTCAATAAGCAACAGGATTTTGGAAGAATTCTCAAAAACACTTCTCAACAATCTTGCAAAAGAGGGTGTTTGCTCACGAGTTGACGGAGATTATTTTGTATTGCTCACAAAATATGAGAGTCACAAAGAACTTCTGCGTATGATGTCCGAGATGGTAAGAGCAAGAAATGTTGCTGAGGAAGAAGAAAAGGATGTAAATATAGAGTTTGGAACTACCACAGGAATTTATCTTGTTCAGGAGTCAGACTGTGAATTGCTTGAAATGCTTGAAAAGGCAGATATGGCAAGAAGAAGCATAAAAGGGCTTCGTGGAAACCATTATGCGATATATACCGATGACCTTAAGAGTGAGCAGTTTAAGGAAGAAGAAACAATAAGTGAAGTTTATGATGCGGTAAGAAATAATGATATAGAGATATGCTATATGCCTAGAATAAAAGGTGACAGGGAAAATATTGTCGGCTGCAAGGCTGTTCCGAGAGTACAGTTAAAGGATGGTCATGTCCTTGAATCTGATGAATTGACAAGACTTATTGAGCGCGGCGGAAAACTGAGCAGTTTTGCATTGGCTACTTTATCGACAGTATGCTGCAGTGTCGGGGCATGGAAAAAACTTGGAAACAAAATCGTGCCGTTTTCAATAGAAATGACGGCGAGCGAACTTTCAATACATAATGTTGTCAAAAAAATAGATGATATTGTTGTTAAAAAGAATGGACTTGAACCAAAGGATGTTATCATAGAAATTCATGAGAGGTATCTTGCGGATATGACAACGGTGCTTGAAATGGCAATAGAGAAGCTGTGCGGCAGGGGTTACAATGTAGTTATAAGCAGATTTGGAACAGACCACACGGCTATCCACTCTATCAGAAAGTTAAATGTAACGGGAATCAAATTCCACGGAGAGTATTTCAATGAATACATGACATCGGAGAAAGAGTGCATTATATTAAGTAAGACCGTTGAGATGGCAAAGAGTCTTGGACTAACAGTTACCTGTGGAGGAATACACACGCCTATGCATGAGGAATTTGCTAAAAAGATAGGCTGCGAGATGTTTGAGGGTGATATGTATTACGGTGCAGTCAGGGCAAATGTATTTGAAAAATGTTTTCTGTCAAATTCATAAGAACTGTAATTTTATAAAAGGAGTTCCCGGTTTTACAGAATAGAGCAATAAGCAGTTGGGACTTGTTTATAATAGTGCAGTAGGAAAGAAAAATATTTTTGCTGTTTACATCTGTGGGATGACAGTCAATGTTTCAGGTTGCAATATTTCGATAATATGTGTAAAATAAAATGGATGTCGGGTGACATTTAAGCATGATGCATCCGGCAGCGAAATTCGTTTATAAACGGCTTTAAAATTTAGCTTTGAAAAGCCGCATGATTATGACTATTAAAATGATAAAAGAAGTAAAAGGAGATAAAAGATGATAGACATAAAATTTCTGAGAGAAAATCCGGATATTGTAAAGCAGAATATTAAAAACAAATTTCAGGATGACAAACTTCCTTTAGTAGATGAAGTTATAGAGTTCGATACTAAGTCAAGACAGGCAAAGCAGGATGCAGATGCACTCCGTGCTTCAAGAAAATCAATTTCAAAAGAAATCGGTGCACTTATGGCTCAGGGAAAGAAAGAAGAAGCTGAGGCAAAGAAAGCAGAAGTTTCAAAGAATGCTGAAAAACTTGCTGAGTTAGAAGAACTTGAAAAAGAGTATCAGGAAAAAGTAAAAGAGAGAATGATGGTCATTCCAAACATTATCGATCCTAGTGTTCCTATAGGTAAAGATGACAGCGAAAATGTTGAGATTGAGAAATTTGGTGAGCCTGTTGTTCCTGATTTTGAAGTGCCATATCACACAGAGATTATGGAAAAATTTGATGGTATAGACCTTGATGCAGCAGGAAAAGTTGCAGGAAACGGTTTCTATTATCTTATGGGAGATATTGCAAGACTTCATTCAGCAGTTATTTCATATGCCAGAGATTTTATGATTGACAGAGGATTCACATATTGCATACCACCATTTATGATTAGAAGTAATGTAGTTACCGGTGTTATGAGCTTTGCTGAGATGGATGCCATGATGTATAAGATCGAGGGAGAAGATTTATACCTCATCGGAACAAGTGAACATTCAATGATCGGTAAATTTATCGACACTATTGTTGATGAGAAAGAGCTTCCAAAGACTCTTACAAGCTATTCACCATGTTTCAGAAAAGAGAAAGGTGCTCATGGTATAGAGGAGCGTGGAGTTTACCGCATACATCAGTTTGAAAAGCAGGAAATGATAGTTGTATGTAAACCTGAAGAAAGCAAGATGTGGTTTGATAAATTATGGCAGAATACGGTTGACCTGTTCAGAAGTCTTGATATTCCTGTTCGCACACTTGAGTGCTGTTCAGGAGATCTTGCAGACCTTAAGGTTAAATCTATTGATGTTGAAGCATGGTCACCTCGTCAGAAGAAATACTTCGAGGTTGGAAGCTGTTCAAATCTTGGTGATGCACAGGCACGCCGCCTTCAGATTCGTGTTCGTGGCGAGAATGGTGAAAAATACTTTGCACACACCCTCAACAATACGGTTGTTGCACCACCTAGAATGCTTATCGCATTTCTTGAGAACAATCTTCAGGCAGATGGAAATGTCCGTATTCCTGAGGCACTCAGACCGTATATGGGTGGCAAGGAGTTTTTAGGTAAATAATCATAACATTTAGATTTGTTTTATTGCAGACCGTAATGTTACATCTATAAGGTATGTCATTGTCTGCATATACTATACAGCAGATGAATTGGAGGGATTGCACATGACACTTGACAGAAAAGACTTTAAGAAAAAGCTGGATGAAAATGTGCATGAATGTGCACAGTGTGGTCGTATATTAAATAAGGTGTATAAGGATGACCTTTGTCCGGAGTGCAAGGATTTGAATTTGTTTGCGGAAGTAAAAGATTATATCCGGGAAAATGAAGTAAAAGAAATAGATGTTGCAGAACATTTTGGAATACCTGTTTCAAAAGTCCGCAGATGGATAAAAGAAGGTCGTATTCAGTATAAAGAAGGGGAAAATATTACACCAATTCATTGTCAGATATGTGGAAAAACCATAGATTTTGGTTCTGTATGTCCTGAATGTAGAAGGAAAAATGGTCTTCACATATATGCCAAAAAATCTTATAGTGATGATGATATACAAAGTGCAATGAGATTTTTAGGTAAAAGTGAAGAGGGCAAAAGATATTAGTATAAAGAATAAAAAAGAAGCAGTGCGATTTTTTTCGTGCTGCTTCTTTTTTAATGTAGTAAAATGCTAGTAATGTAATGCCAATGAGAATTGCTTTGCTATTTTATATTCAAATTGTATAACAAATTAAACAAAACAGCACTGATTTCTGTGGCTTTTTATAAATGTAAGAAATGATATGATAGATTTAGATTTCAAATGTTTTGTATTGATTGCAGCAATATTTTGTGGATATATATTGCGTCAAAGTCAGCTTATATATCGTTATAAATAAATAAGCAGGTTGTTTGCTGAATTGATTATATGCTGTGTTAATCATTGATTATGACAGTTTTACAAACACAAAAAAGCATAATGAAAAAAGGGGAGGAGTAAAATGATAAGATTAGAGAATATATACAAATATTACTATTCTGAGTCATCGGTCACACAAGCACTCAGAAATGTAAATCTTGAATTTTCAAAAGGTGAGTTTGTTGCCATTACCGGAGAGAGTGGCAGTGGAAAGACGACGCTTTTAAATGTGATAAGTGGTATTGATACATACGACGAGGGCGAGATGTATGTCAATGGACAGCCTACATTCCAATATGATGATGACGACTGGGAGGCGTACCGCCGAAATAAGATAGGCTTTGTTTTTCAGAATTACAATCTTATAGGTCACTATACCGTACTCGACAATATGATAAGTGCACTCCTTATACTCGGTGTCGGCGAGAAGAAAGCAGAGAAAAAGGCGTTAAAATATCTTGAGAAAGTCGGACTGAAAGGTTTTGAGAAAAGCAGGGCTTCAAAACTTTCAAGCGGTCAGAAACAGAGACTTGCCATCGCAAGAGCACTTGCAAAAGAGACGGATATTATCATGGCGGATGAGCCGACAGGAAACCTTGACAGCGAGACTGGACTTCAGATAATAAAACTTTTGGCTGAATTATCAAAAGAAAAACTTGTTATCATGGTAACTCACAATTATGAACAGGCACAGGACTATGTGACGAGAAAGGTTAAGATACATGATGGTGAGATAGTGCTTGATGTGGCAGTAAATACGGATAAGAGGATAAATGATAAAGCTGAACAGCCGAGTGATGATAAAAATGCGGATGCCGGGGAAAAATTAAGAAATCAGTCGAAAAACACACAGGCAGATTTAAAAGATAAGAAAAGTTTATTAAAATCAGAAAATGAGAGTACGGATAAAAATACAAAACACATAAAAGAAGATTTAAATCAAAAGAGGAAAGAAGAAAACAGCATCGCAAGGTATTTTGCGTGGAAAAACTTTTCTACCCAAAAGTTAAGAGGGCTGTTGTTTATAGTGTTTTTTATGGTTGTTTCAACTGCATCATTCTTGTTTTTAGGTCAGATATATTCCAATATTGATGATTCATCAACAAAAAAATATGACGATTCAGTTTATTATAACGGTGATAAGACAAGAATATCCGTAAGGAAAAAAAACGGAACATCATTTAATAAGAGTGATATAGAAAAACTGAATAAGATAAAATATGTAAAAAATACAGATATATGCGACAAGGCAGATGATATAAATTATTACTGCGAGGAGGGAAAGGATTATAAATATTCATATGGTGCGGTAGAGTCAGATGGTTCATCATATGGTGCATTGGATCCGGATGATTCATCATCTTCATATAGCATCCGTACACAGTCGGAGAACAACTGGACATTTGCAAAAGGTATTAAAAAAGCCGTAAAACAGGATATGAATGTTAATTTTATCAAAAAAAATAAGTTTATGAGGTCAGTTAGCTGCATTACAAAATCAGACCTTGTGAAAGGAAGGCTTCCAAAGAAAAACAACGAGGTTGTCGTATATTCAAAGGACAGTTCAGTAGTCGGAACGACGAAGAGGTTTTATTTTACGGCAAAAAACATTTGGGGAATGGACGGATATTACTACGAGGATATGAAGATAACAGGCTGTCTTAAGGAAGAGACAGAGCAGGCATATTTTGCTGAAAGCCTTTGTAATATGCTTTCATCATCGGCTGATGGAGCAAAATTTAAGATTGATTTTATGTATGATACAAAGACTGACAGTTATCAGGGAAGTTACAAATTGATTCCGATATACAGTGAAACAAGGGATAACCTGCATGACAGTAGTGTGGATATGACTGAGGATGAGGATACAAAAGACAGAGATTATGATTATAGAAATGGAGTGCCATCCGGTGAAAAAGCAAGAGCTTCATGCAATACACAGGTTACATTAAATAATTTAGGTACTTATGATGAAACATACGATGAAGATGCAACTGCGATGATGGGAACAGACAGACTTACCATCACCAAAAAAGATAAACATGGTGAGCTGACAGGAGAAAGTGATAAGCTTGTGCTTGAAGTGACAAAAGAAGTGACTGATTATTCGGACAGGTTTATAGAAATCTCAAAGCATCTTTATTATAAGTATTTCAAGAATGAGAGCAATCAGGCAGCGGTTTATATCAGCAATTATGCAAAGACGGATAAAGTTATAAAAAGTATTGAAAAGCTTGATAAAAACTATGAGGCTGTAAGTGCCTATAGAATATCACTTGGAGAATATAATGATGAAAAAGTATCAGAGCGGCTTGTAACGCTTGGAATAGCACTTGGAGTTCTTGTAATGCTTATTATACTTGAAATATTTATTCTTCGTTCACTCATGAAGATTAAGATTAAAGATTATTTTGTACTTAAATTTATAGGTATGAAGTTAAATACGATAAACAAGATAAGTATTATGGAAATGTTTTCGTATTGTGCGGTCACGATTGTTTTTGTGATAGTAGCGGCAAATATTATCGCATTGTGCGGCAGCAGTGTAATGATTGATATGCTTGCCTATTATACGATTCCATTTTATCTGGTTTTTATAGTGTATAATCTTATTCTGTGTGGTGTTACGGTAAAAGCGTTTAATAAGTTACTTGTACAACGAATGATTAAGAATTGATGTATGAGCAGGCAGAAGAACGGATTGCAAATATCGACATGACTTGTACCGGAGGGAGGTTTGAAGGATGATCAGAGTTAAAAAATTAAATAAATATTTTAATAAAGGAAAAAATAATGAACTCCATGTGTTAAATGATATAAATCTGGAGTTTGAAAATAATGGACTTGTCGTAATCTTAGGTGAGAGCGGTTCGGGAAAAACAACGCTTTTAAATACGATAGGCGGACTTGATGTGTTTGCCGATGGTGAGATAGATTATGACGGTGAGACTGTAAACAGATATTCGCCAAAGAAGATAGAAAAAATAAGAAATGACAAATTCGGATATATATTTCAAAATTATTATCTTTTGATGGATAACTCTGTTGAGTATAATGTAAAACTTGCACTTAGCGTTTATGATATGACGGATGAGGAGAAGCAGGAGCGGACGGAGTATGTTCTGGATGCCTTAAATATGGGGCGTTACAAAAAGAAACTTGTCTCGGAACTTTCAGGTGGACAGCAGCAGAGGGTATCTATAGCAAGAGCACTTGTAAAAGCACCATCAATAATACTTGCCGATGAGCCGACTGGAAATCTCGATGAAGAAAACACGATAAACACTATGAGTCTTTTGAGAAATATCTCAAAGGAATGTCTTGTAATAGTTGTATCACACGAAAAACGCATATCAAAATTTTTTGCTGACAGGATAATCGAGATACAGGACGGACAGGTAAAGAAAGATTATAAAAATAAAGCTACAAAAAGCTATGAAAAGGCGGACGACTCTAATATATATTTAAGAGAGCTTTCAAAAGAGAGCATGGAAAATGATGATTTTAGGATAAATATATATAAGGACAGCCGGCAGATAAAGGGTAATGCGGATAAAGAAAATAGTAAAATAATATCCGGAGAAAATATAAGTGAAAAAATAAAAACTGTGGCTGCACAAGATAAGGAAAATCAAGGGAATGAAATAAAAAATGAGACTGACAAGATAGTGCTCAATTTTGCATGGAAAGACGGAAAACTCTACATACAAAATCTTTCTGACACAGAGATAGCTTTTGAAGGGGAGGAGTCAGGTTGTCAGATGGTGGATGACAAAAAGCCACAGATAGACATAAGCAGTGTCGATGAGATAGATTATTCGCTTGAAAAGCCAAAAGCAGGCAGAACTGCAAAGCTTCCGTTTAGGGAGATAGTAAAAATGGCGAGAGAAAATTTAAAACTTCTCGGAAAAAAACAGGCATTTATGATAGGAACGCTTTTGATGGTATCAGTGCTGTTATCCGTAGGTGCGGCGGATTTTACAAATCGTATGTCGATAGATAAACAGAGTGTTGTGAAAAGTGATTCTCATGTTGTTACGGTGCAGTTAAGTCCGGTGGAGGGGGTTTTTGACGATCAGCTCAATAAAGCGGCGAAAGATTTTATCGGAAAAATAAAACAGGAAAACAAATATTCAGATATATTTATTTCTGCAAATTGCGATATGGCGATAAAATATAACGGATACAGTCAGCTTGGGGGAAGTGTTGCAAAACTTAGCGGATATTCGTTTATTTCAAATAAACATTTGAAAAAATCATCACTTATATGTGGAAAAATGCCGGAAAACAGGGATGAAGCGGTAGTCGATAAATGGGTGCTTGAAAACTTTATGAAATCGGACAGTGCCATAGCACCGTTATACAAAAAAGTTGATGATTTTATCGGAACAACGATAATATCACCGGCAAATCAGATTGAGTTTAAGATAACAGGAGTGTCCGACACAGGAGAACCGGATATATTTGTTGAAGAAAATAAACTGCTAGGTCTTTCATATTCTGCTATGAATCTTGCTTCACTTGATGAGATGAAACGGATTTATGCGGATAAAAAAGGCAGTGGAATAAAATCAGATACTAAGCTTGAAAGCAAAAAAGTGCTTGCGAGAAAATCCATATATAATCAGGATAAGATGATGGGTTCATTTTTGTTTACAGATCAGAGGTATGGAACATTTGAGATTGTAGGGTATTTCGATGATGATATAAATGTAGATTATATTGCAAATGAGCAGGACTGCGAAAATATACGAACTACCTATAACGCATATTCAAAGTCATTTGATGTTTATACTGATGATGTAGACGGTGCGATAAAATATTTAAAGAAAAAAGCATCAGCTTACAGAAAAAAATATTTTACGGCGAGTGTAAAATGCCAATACAATAATCAGCTTAATAAATATAGGGAAAAGCGTAAAATGAATGTTGGTACAAAAAATATTGTCACAATCGCACTTGCGGTACTTGCATTTATAATGATATACTTTTCAATAAAATCAAATGCTGTTTCGAGAATAGAAGAACTGACGGTTTACAGACTTCTTGGAATAGAAAAGGGAAGCATACTACAGGCATATGTACTCGAAATGATGATGCTTTGTGCATACACCGTACTGCCGGGGGCATTGATAACAAGCAGTATTATAAAATTTATGGCACAAGTGCCATCGCTTCAGATAAAAATGATATATCCGTGGTGGGCGGTTCTGCTGCTGATAATCATTATTTTTGCAATAAACATAATACTCAGCATACTTCCGGTAAACAAGATAATATCAAGACCACCTGCAGAACTTGCGGTAAAGGACTGATGGATATGCAGCGAAGAAAGAATAAAGATTGGGTGATTGCGAAACTCGTTATAGGTTGTGAATTTTTGTGCAACATATACAATATCAACCACAAGGCACGCTCTCGCTGCCCGACACTCGTAGCGGTACATAAAGCTGCAAAAGACGCAACTTAAGTACCGACGGTGTCAGAAGCACCTTGCTTATGATATGTAAAGTTGCACAAAAAAATATAGCCTGCCTAGAGTTTCGTAATTAACTAGAGAATTAAGATAAAAGAAAGGAAATCAAAGACATGGAAACAAGAGTAGAGAAAACAATAGAAAGACACAATAAAGGATATAACTGTGCACAGGCGGTTGCCTGCACATACTGTGACCTTGTCGGAATGGACGAGGAAACTATGTTCAAGGCAACAGAAGCATTAGGACTTGGAATGGGCGGCATGGAAGGAACCTGCGGTGCACTTACCGGTGCGTGTGTTGTAGCAGGAATGAAAAACAGTTGCGGAGACCTTGAAAATCCTGTAAGTAAAGGTGAAACATACAGTTATTCAAGACAGATATTAAAAAAATTCCTTGACCAGAACAAAGCCACACGCTGCAAAGACTTAAAAGGTGTGGAAACAGGAGTTGTCTTAAGAAGCTGCCAGGACTGCATAAGAGATGCTGCAAAGTTTTTGGAAGAAGTAGTGTTTGCCGAGTAAGTAAATTACAGATATTTTCAGAACTGAAAATATCGTATGGAAAAAGAAGAACATAAAGATTTTGGCAATTAAGGATGCGAAGCATTGCCAAAATCCTGCTGTCCACAGTTTGTGGACAGTAGTGTTTGCCGAGTAAGTAAATTACAGATATTTTCAGAACTGTTACATTCAGCCATAAAATAAATTTCTCTCCCCCTTTAAAAATGATAAAAGTTGTGTTATATTATAAAAGAGTACAATTTTTTAGATGAAAATTTTTATCTGAGTTATTATAATAAGGAAAATGAAGATAGTAAATGAAAAAGAAAGGGGATGTTTGAGATGGATACCGCTGTTTATAATCATCTGATGACGCAGTATCGACCAAAAGAGCTGACTAAATATGATACACACAAAGCATCAGAACTTAGAAGTGTTGTAAATCAGATTGCTAAAAAAACAAAGACATCTCCGATATATATGGTTAGGCTTACAGATGCAAAACAGTCATATGCACTTGGTGTCAAAGAGTCGTCCATGCTTCTTGGGACAGGACTTAAAGAGCTTTCAGACACTTCAGCAGATGGTGTTTTTTCTAAGAAGAAAGCATATGCATCTGATCCTGAAAAAGTCGGAGTTGAAATAGTAGATGAGGACGAGGAAAAACTTCCCGATGAGTTTTCACTTAAAGTTGAGAAGCTTGCCACTCCACAGTATAACATTGGAAATCCGGTTTATGGTTCAAGCCAGAGTCTTCCGGGGGGAACATACAAGTTCAGGATAAGTGTTCTTGATGATATGTATGATTTTCAGTATAATATTAAAAAAGACTCGGATAATGCGGAAGTTATGAATGGAGTTGCGTCATTTATAAATAAAGCAAATATCGGTCTGAATGTTGGAGTCGTTCCAAATGATAGCGATGACAGAGTAAGGATGAGTATTGTTTCCGATGCAACGGGAAACAGCGGAGACGAGAGGATATTTACACTCACTGACAGAAACAGTGACGGAAAGCTGGGGATAGTCGATTATTTTGGATTAAATGAGCAGGAAAAGAGTGCAACAAGTTCAAAATTTTATATGGATGGCGTAGAAAAGAGTACACTGGCAAATGAATTTACCATTGGAAAAGCACTCAGGGTATCATTAAAGGGAACAAATATTGACGGTGACGGTATCAGTATCCGGTACAGACCCGACAGTGAGAAGATACTCACGAGCCTAAATAAAGTAAAAGATGCTTACAATTATATGATAGAGGGCTCAGATGAGTACGCAAAGATAACAAACAAGACATCAAAACTTGCGTCAGAACTTAAATATCTTGTCGAGCCGTTCAAGTCAGAGATGGAATCGTGTGGTCTTTTATTTGAAGAAGACGGCACGATGAAAATAGATGAATCACTTGCAACTCAGGCGATTAACGATGGAGATATGCAGAAGCTTTTTGCATCAGATTCGGATTTATCAAAACGCCTGCTCGGTAAAAGTGAGAGTGTAAAACTTGACCCTATGGAGTATGTAGACAAACTTCTTGTCTCATACCCAAACTACACAAAAGAGGGTGTGGGTTACTCTTATATCACTTCGCTTTATAGCGGAATGTTGTTTAATTACTATTGCTGATTGTCTGGTAAGATACGAAGAAAAGCCTCATTACCATTGGGTGATGAGGCTCTTTTTGTTATTTAACTACAGCGTCAGGTGCATCATCATCTGTCTTGTCATTAGAAGAATTGTCAATGGAAATCACGACTTTATGCGGCAGACACACGATAGTCTCGCCCTCATATCTTATACTGTGCTTTTTAACACAGGTCTGGTCAGGGCAGTCGGCTTCGGTCATGTCGGCAGTACCGCCGCTTATTTTAAGAACATTTTTACCGCCGTTTACCCCCTTTATCGTAACGGTCTTGTCAACATCAATGGGATAAGAAGCGGTAACTTTGCCATCAACCTTAACTGTGACAAACTTACCTGATTTATTAAAATATAACTTGTAAGCCGCAAAACAAATGACAGCGGCGGCGACAACGCATATGATAAGGATAATGTCATTGCGTTTTTTTGCGTCTTGTAAATTCATGTTTAAAATCCTTTCATTATAAATAATGGTAGGTATTTGCGAAACTAATTGTATGTTGTGTTAATTGCACAGCTATAACAAATAATACCGTCGGCACGCTTTCGCTATGTTGTCGTTCGTAGCAGTACATAAATCAGCAAAAAACGCTGATTAAGTGCTGACGACGACAAAAATGCCGACTAACATTATTTGTTATATCTGCACAATTTAATCGCAGGTTATGATAGTTTCGCAAATATCCATAATATAATTTTTTGAAATTTTATATATTAAGCGTGTAACAAAAAGCAAGTATTATTATATACAAAAAAATATCTATATAAAAGTGTAAAAGAAAAAAATATACTAAAAAGATAAAAATAATCGTTACTGTTCATACATAAACTTCTCATTATCTGTTAAGTGAAATACTGACAAATGAGTTTGTAATATTAAAGTGTATATAAAAGCAGATACAAAAAATATAAAACATTTTAATAATATAACATTTAGTATTTATTAGAAAATATGTAAAAATATACCACAATCAGCTTAGAATGGAATTTTATTCTGGCAGAAGGGCGTTAGAACTGCGTCGGTATTTAGTGAGCGTTATTTGCTCACTTATGTACCGCTACGCAGTTCTCCGAGTGCAAACGTCCCTGATGCAGAAAAAATTCCATTCTAAGCGTCAGTTAATTGCACAATGAAATTCCCCAAAAACCACTTGACGAGGGGTGCATTTTTGTGATATATTTGATAAGCGATGTAACAGGTCTTTTTTTTATGCCTAAAATTCTTTAGCGATATTAAGAAAAAGGTCATGGTAAAAAGCCATGAAAACAGAACTAATCGTAACACAAAATATTATATGGAGGTGAAACCTGTGAGAGTAAAAATTACATTAGCATGTACAGAATGTAAGCAGCGTAACTATGATACTACTAAGGAAAAGAGAAATCATCCTGACAGAATGGAAACAAAGAAGTATTGCAGATTCTGTAGAAAGCACACAATGCACAAAGAGACAAAATAAGTCTTAGTAAATATGCAAGCAATGCTTGTTACAGTAGGAGGCAGTTATGGGAGATTCCGAAAACAAAGAAGTATTACAGAACGAAGCAGTTGCAGAAAATAAACAGGCAGACAATGCTGTTGATACAAAAAAAGCAGACAAGCCTGTAAAAGATAAATCTGCAACAGATAAATCTGTGAGAAAAAAAGGTGGTTTTTTCCGTTCATTAAAGTCAGAGTTCAAGAAAATCGTATGGCCTGACAAGGAGACAACCATCAAAGAAACTACTGCGGTAGTTATTGTAACAGTTATTTTGGGCGCAATCATTGCTCTGCTTGATTTTGTTATCAAGACAGGCCTTGATAAGATTATTCAGATGGGTTAAGGTGATAGATTATGGCAGATACAGAAGCGCGTTGGTATGTGGCTCATACTTATTCAGGGTATGAGAATAAAGTAAAAGCAGACATAGAGAATACTATCGTAAATCGTAATCTTCAAGATCAGATTTTAGAGGTATATGTACCTATGCAAGAGGTTGAAAGGGAAGGAAAGGACAGCAAAAAGCTTGTTCAGCAGAAAATGTTCCCTGCATATGTTTTGATAAAGATGTTTATGAATGATGATACATGGTATGTTGTCAGAAATACTCGCGGTGTTACAGGATTCGTTGGTCCGGGATCAAAGCCGGTTCCACTTACGGATGAGGAAGTGGCAAGCATGGGACTTATGAGTTCGGTAGCTGAAGCTCCATTTAGCATAGGCGATTCTGTAATCGTCACATCGGGCATCTGGGAAGATACGGTTGGTATTGTTCGCCAGATAGATCTCAAGAACAAAACAGTCACGATAAATATTGATATGTTTGGTCGTGAGACACCAACTGAATTGAGCTTTAATGATGTAAAAGTTTGTGACTAATTAAAGCAATGCAGTTTCAGATTGTTACCATGTATTTATTATTTAGGAGGTAAATTAAAAATGGCTAAGAAAGTCGAAGGATATATTAAATTACAGATTCCTGCAGCAAAGGCAACACCAGCACCACCTGTTGGTCCTGCTCTTGGTCAGCACGGAGTTAATATCGTACAGTTCACAAAGGAGTTCAATGCTAAGACAGCTGGACAGGAAGGAATGATTATTCCTGTTGTTATCACTGTATATCAGGATAAGAGCTTCAGCTTCATCACAAAGACTCCACCGGCAGCAGTTCTTATAAAGAAAGCTTGTAACATCCAGTCTGGTTCAGGTGTTCCTAACAAGACTAAGGTTGCTACAATCACAAAGGCACAGGTTCAGGAAATTGCTGAAACAAAGATGCCTGACTTAAATGCTGCAAACCTTGAAGCTGCTATGAGCATGATCGCTGGTACAGCACGCAGCATGGGTGTTACTGTAGAAGAATAATAAGCAAAAATCAGGTATAATATTTAAAAAGAATATCGCATAGGAAGATTTGTTATAGATTGAACGTTGTGGGAGGCGACATACATAAAATTCCGGTATGTCTTAGAACCCGCCGTTACTACCACCAGGAGGTTTTATTATTATGAAAAGAGGAAAGAAATATGTAGAGGCTGCTAAGTTGTACGATAAGACTCAGCAGTATGATGTTGCAGAAGCAGTAGGTATTGTAAAGAAAACTTCTACAGCAAAGTTTGATGAGACAGTTGAAGCTCATATCAGACTTGGTGTAGACGGACGTCATGCAGATCAGCAGATTCGTGGTGCCGTTGTATTACCACACGGAACAGGAAAGAAAGTAAGAGTTCTTGTTTTCGCTAAGGGTGACAAGGTAGACGAAGCATTAGCAGCAGGTGCTGATTATGCAGGTGGCGAGGAACTCGTACCAAAGATTCAGAACGATGGATGGTTTGAGTTTGATGTAGTTGTAGCTACTCCTGACATGATGGGTGTTGTTGGTCGTCTTGGTCGTGTACTTGGACCAAAGGGCTTAATGCCAAACCCTAAGGCTGGAACAGTTACGATGGATGTAACAAAAGCCGTAAACGATATCAAAGCAGGTAAGATCGAGTACAGACTTGACAAGGCTAATATCGTTCATGTTCCTGTAGGAAAAGTATCTTTCACTGAAGAGCAGCTTACAGACAATGTAAACACATTGATCGCAGCTATCACAAAGGCTAAGCCGGCTTCAGCAAAGGGTCAGTACTACAGAAGCTTTACACTTGCTTCTACAATGGGACCTGGAGTTAAACTTAATGTAGCTAAACTTGTTTAATTATAAACAGATTTGAGCGTGCATGGGTTTTGATACCAAAAAAGCATATTTAATATAAAAAAGTACCATCGGGACAGACGGGTAAGTGGTCGTCCTGATGGTACTTTTTTGTTGAGACAAAAGTAAATGATGTATTTTTGACTTTAGCCGGAAAGTAAGCAAAATCTGAAAGCGATAGGTACTTTTTGAATGAAATCCAATAAGATAAACGAGTCCCAAAAACTTCCAATATTTGTTTTAAATTTTAACTTAATAACCTACAATGTCACATCTATGCGGTTTGATGCACGGTAAATTTTGTTTGCATAGAAGTTTATTTTTTTCGTAAATTCACTGTCTTCTGAGAATAATTTACCAATTTTGGCAGGTTTAGTTTCCATAAGTTTATCCTCGTCCAGTTTGAGCTTGCCTGATGCCGATATTGTAATTCCAATATCAGAAAGAGCCTTTTCCTGGTCTTTTGTAAGACTTTTGATAAATTTTTCAGGATGCGATATATCATACTCGTTTGATGAGCCCGAACTTTCCATAAGATTGTTGTAAGCATTTACAAAGGATTTTACGGTGTAAAATATATCATTGCCGTTGTCCTGTGAAAAATCCATTTTACGAAGTGTTTTTGAAATCTTTGTCATTGCACTTGAGTCTGCTTTAGCGAGTTTATTTGTTTTATATGAAGCACGCTGTTCACTTTTTGAAGCATTTCTGTCAATCGAGTAGAAATCACGAAAATACATATCATATGACTTTGTAATTGAATAATCTATAGCCATGTGTAAATCCTCCTTATATGATTAAAAAATAAATAGTCATTTGCAAAACCAATTATATGCTGTGTTAATTTCAGTTTTTGATAGTTTCGCAATCACCTGTTAAAAATTTCAATAAAATGCAAAATATAACCTATATATAATATCGGAGAAGTCATGCTATAAGTTTACCATTGGTGTAGATATGCATTGTGCACATGACGGGCATAAATAGCATACAAGTGTATAGCGTCGAAAAAACGAAGTTTTGCACTTGCAAGAATGTGTTAAATGTATATAATAGTAGGATGCAGGGATAAAATAATATAGAAATTTACCAGTAACCGGAAATGGAGATTAGAATGATTTTTAGAGATATAGAACTTAGTGACAGGGATTGGCTTGACAAAAAGTTCAGGGAAGATAATAAAAAAGCCTGCGAGTTTTGTTTTGCCAACAATTATTTATGGAGAAAATATTTTCCGACCCAGATAGCCACGGAGGGCGATTGTGTCATTTTGAGATATTATGCCGAGAATGATGCTATGTATGTTTTTCCTATTGGAAACGGAGATAAAAAGAAAGCATTGGAGCAGTTGTTTTTATATGGTCAGGCTAAGGGAGAGCAGATACACCTTTATGGACTGCTCGATTACGAAGTTGAACAGCTTAAGGAGTGGTATCCGAAACATTTCAGATACGAGGCTGACAGGGATATGTTTGATTATATCTACGAGACAGAGCATCTTGCAAATCTCTCAGGAAAGAAATTTCATGGGAAGAGAAATCATATTGCGAGATTTATGGATGATGATGATTGGGAATATGAAAAGCTTAACAGTGAAAATTTACATGAATGTATAGATATGAACAATAACTGGATTCAGAAAAAGTATGATGATGATGCATGGAGTCAGGAAGTGCAGGATGAATATGATGTTGTAAAAGGTGCACTGATTGATTATAAAAGGCTTGGACTTGTCGGCGGTGTGCTGAAAAAATATGGCGAGGTCGTTGCATTTGAGATTGGTGAGCCGTTAAATGATGATACATTTGTTGTTCATTTTGAAAAGGCATACGCTGATGTTCAGGGTGCATACCCTATGATAAATAAACAATTTGTATTGCATGAATGTCAGGGTTATAAATATGTAAACAGAGAGGAAGATGATGGAGAAGAAGGCTTAAGAAAAGCAAAACTTTCCTATCACCCGGACATATTACTAGAGAAATACAACGCCTACAAAATCGGGTGATAGTCTTATAAATTTACCTGAGAAAATGTATATTTTTGCAAGCCGATTGCATCCGAAAAAAGAAGAAAAATGTAATATTTTACAAAAACTTGTCTTATTTTACAAAAGGGGTGCAATTTCTGAAAAAATATGTATAATGATAATTGTCAGATAGATAAGATATAAAAATCTGACATATAAATAAGCTAATGACATAGTTGCAACAGAGCAACGAAGAGATATACCCCTCAACCCCACCCCATTGGATTAAACCAATGGGGACTCTTTTTTATACGAGCAATTCGTTATACGAGCAATTCGTTATACAAACGCTTCGTTATACATATGAGTGAAGGGTGTATGATTATTTAAGTCGTTTTAAAACTTCAAGCGTAAATTTCCATGTTCTTAGGACACTTTCTATTGAAAGTCTTTCTTTAGCCGTATGAATATCATAGATTGCAGGACCAAATGATACGCAGTCGAGTCCGGGAAGTTTTTCAGAGAAAAGACCACACTCAACACCGGCATGAAGTGCATTGATAATAGGTTTGTAACCGTACTGTTCTTCAAATACTTCTGACATTAAATCTCTAAGATGTGATTCCTTTTTAAATTCCCATGCAGGATATTCACCAAAGTTTGTGATATAACCGCCAAGTGAGTCCATAAGACATGAAATCATATCCATAAGCATAAACTTTTCACTGCTTACGCTGCTTCTGATAGAAAAGCTTGCCTGCATCTCATTTTCAGTGGTTTTTAATATGCCCATGTTAAGGGAAGTCTGAACAAGCCCGTCAATATCGTGACTCATGCGATGAACACCACCCGGAAGATTTACAAGAGCTGTGATAAACGCTTTAGTAGACTGTTTTGTCATTGCATCGGCGGAAGTGTTGTCGCTAAATGATACCGTGGCTGAAAGTGATGGGTCTGTGACAGCATATTCATGTTTGTAAGTATCGTTCATTTCTGAGACTGAAGAAGCAAAAGCATCTTTTACACCGTCGTCTGTCAGCATAAGAACAGCAGTTGTCTTGTTAGGTATGGCATTATCCTTAAGACCACCATTGACACTCACAAGACTAAAATCATATTTCTTAGAAAGAGCATATAAAGTTCTTCCCATAAGTCTATTTGAGTTTGCCTTGTCTTTGTTTATCTCTGTACCTGAATGTCCTCCGACAAGACCTGAAATTGTAATCTCAGCCGTAAGTCCATTTGTTTTTTCAAATGTGAGAGGGAGATGTGCAGTAGTAGAAACACCGCCGGCACAGCTTACAAGAAGTGAACCCTCATCTTCTGAGTCAAGATTTAACATTATTCTTGATTTTAGAGGGGAACAGTCAAGACTTGCGGCTCCGAGCATACCGATTTCTTCATCAACAGTAAAAACAGCCTCGATAGGAGGATGAGGAATATCTGTTGAATCAAGTATTGCAAGTGCAAAAGCGACAGCAATACCATCATCACCGCCGAGGGTTGTGCGGTCGGCATGAATATCGTCCCCATCAACGATAAGGGAAAGTCCGTCTTTTTCAAAGTCTATATCACAGTCATGCTCTTTCTCACATACCATGTCAAGATGCCCCTGGATGATAACGGATGGAGAGTTTTCATACCCGTTTGTTCCGTCTTTCCAGATAATGATATTGTTAGACTCGTCCTGTGAATATTTTAAATTGTGCTCTTTGGCAAAAGAAACGCAGAAATCGCTTATCTGCTTAGTGTTTCTTGAACCGTGTGGTATAGAGCATATCTGTTCAAAATAATTAAATACTGATTTTGGTTCTAAATTTGATAAAATATTATTACTCAAAATGCTACCTCCAAAAAATTGATATATCATTATATTTGTGCCAAAAGGTGTTTTGCCTCTTGCATTATATTACAAATATACCACAAAAATAAATCAAAACAAGTGGATTTGTGCATGATTAAGTAAATATTTGGAATGATAAGAAAAAGTTAATTTTTAATAGTGTTATGAGCAAGCAGCTGAGTATATTATGAAAATCTGACGGACTGCATATGTTCGACAAGATTTAATAGACCTTTTGCTGAAAATAGGGTACAATGTCTTAAAAAGCGAAAAACGGAGGTTTGGATTTTGAAAGTATTGGTCGCTTTTACAGGTGGAACTATTGGAAGTACGATTACAGACGGCTATGCCGCACCTGATGCTGATAAAAAATACAGGCTTATTAATATGTACGAGGAGAAGATAAAAAGCAGCAAGGCAGGAGAAACTAAAGATGATGAATGTGCAGGTTCATTGTTTTCGGGACTTGAAACTGAAAAAATAGAGTTTGTTATGGAGTCACCATATCAGGAACTGAGTGAAAATAATACCTGCTCAACAATGCTTTTTCTTGCAAAATATATAAAGGAACAGATTGAGTCAGAAAAATACGATGGGATAATTATTACGCACGGGACTGATACATTGCAATACACTTCGGCTATGCTTGGCTATATGTTTGACGATGTATCGATACCGATAGTGCTGGTATCCTCAAACTATGTGCTTGAGGATAAGCGTGCAAATGGACTTATCAATTTCGCATATGCCGTGGAATTTGTCAAAGGCAGATATGGAAACGGTTTATTTGTTTCCTATTATAATACGGGCGATATACCGCGTATTCACCGTGGAACAAGAGTGATGGAGCATGGTGCGTACACTGATGATGTATTCAGCGTAAAAAATTCTGAGTATGGTTGTTTTAAAGATGGTAAGTTTGTCAAAAATACAAAAGTTGATTTATATAGAAAGAACAAAACATATACGAAAGCAGACTATAAATCATCAGAAAATGACATGACGATAAAAGACGATAAATCAGAAGAAAAACCTGCATTGTTTAAAAAACCTGATATAGCCGATATTATATTGAAAAAGGCAGATATTGACAAAAGTTTTTCGGACATACAGATTATAAAGCCTTTTCCGGGGATGGCATACGGGCTTTTGTCTGATGATGTGAAAGCGGTTATTCATCTTACTTACCATTCAGGAACTATGTGCAGCAAAAATCCGGGGCTTGAGGAGTTTGCGGCTGAAACAATAAAGAGAAATATCCCTGTATTTATATACGGGGCGGGTGACAGCGTTGATTATGACAGTGTAAAGATTTATGATAAATTAAATTTTAAAGTATTGCCTGTGTCATCATTAACGGCAATGACAGTAAAATTGTGGCTTGGAAGTATCATTTATGATGATATGGATAAACTTGTGGAATTTATGTTTGCTGATATATCAGGAGATTTTGATTTTTGAGAAGATAAGTGCTGACTGATATTGCACAAATTTGATAGTGGCTGTCAGTTTATGCTTTAATAAATTTATTTTAACACTATCAGGCAGGAGCAGAGCGGATTGTAAGTATCTGCTTAACTTTGATTTTAGGAGGAATTTTATGAATAGAAAGAAAAAAATAATATGCATTGTGTTGTGCATTGCAATGGTCGTGACGGTAAGCGGCGGTTTTAACAAAAAAATATCACCAAAACATATTTTTGCATACTCTGAAAATATGGTAAATACGGCACAGGTGGCGAGTGATGCAGCTATACAGACAGAAATGCCTGTTACAAAGACAGCGACACCGGGGGCGGCAGAGCCGTCTGAAACAACATCGGGCGGTGTCATAATAGCACCGACGATAAAACCTGATTATGTGGTTGCACCTACTATCAAACCGACAGTAAAGCCGACAAAAAGTCCTAACAGCAGTAAGAACGGATTTGTTGTAAATGCAAATGGCAGGTATTATTATAAAGATGGAAAAATGGTAAAAAACAAGTGGATGAAGATAGATGGAAAGAAATACTACTTCAAAAGCAATGGAGCGGCGGCGATAGGCTATAGGAACATCAACGGAAAAGGTTATTATTTTACAAGCAGTGGTGTGATGTACACGGGATTTGTGAATATCAACGGAAAGAAATATTATTTTGGAAAAAATGGTGTCAAGGTATGCAGCAAAAAGAAGATAGGCAGATATATGTGCTATTTTAGAAAGTTCGGGGCATTGTATAGAAAGATTGATACAAAAAAGAAACTTGTTGCACTTACATACGATGACGGTCCGTCAAAAAATACAAATACCATTCTCAATATATTGAAAAAGAATAATTCAGTTGCAACATTCTTTGAGGTTGGAAACAGGATAGCATCGTATAAGAGCATCGTTAAAAAGATTGACAGGATGGGCTGTGAGATTGGAAATCATACATATGGACACAAAATTCTTACCGGATGCAGCAGGGCAGAGATAAAAAAACAGATAAACGGCACAAACAATGTTCTTAAAAAAGTAATTGGAAAAAAGACTATCATTACCAGACCGCCCGGAGGAAATCATAGTGCTGTTATTGATAAGATAATAAACACACCGGTCATTATATGGTCGCTTGATACAAAGGATTGGAAGAACAGAAATGCCGCAATGGTGACAGATGCCGTCTTGAAAAATATTAAAGATGGTGATATTGTTCTTATGCATGACTTATACAAAAGTACGGCAGATGCATCGAAAAAGATAATACCGACACTTGTAAAAAGAGGGTATCAGCTAGTGACGGTAAGTGAACTTTCAGATTGCAGAAAAGCAATGAAAAAGGGCAGTTCCTACAGTGCGTTCAGATAAAAATATTATCAATAAAATTGAAAGGCGTGAGATAAAATGGGTAAGGAAGTTAAGACAAATGCAGTTCGTATTCTAGACAGAAATAAGGTTGAATATGAACTTAACAAATACGAATGTGATGATTTTAAGGATGGCGTGTCGATAGCAGATATGCTTGAACAGAGTTATGATATGAGTTTTAAGACGCTCGTTACGGTCGGAAAAAGCGGCAAATATTATGTTTTTGCGATTCCTGTTGACAAAGAGATAAACATGAAGAAAGCTGCGAAAGAAGTCGGTGAGAAGAATATAGAGATGGTGCATGTAAAAGACATAAATGCCGTTACGGGATATATAAGAGGCGGCTGCACACCGATAGGAATGAAGAAAAATTATCCGACGGTCATAAATGAGAGTGCAAAAGAGCATGAGAAGATAATTGTCAGTGGAGGAAGATTAGGACTCCAGATAATTTTGAAACCGGATGATCTTGTGAAAGTCACTAATGGAAGATATGCGGACATTATTATGCACTGATTTGTATCTGCAAAACTGATTATAGGTTGTGTTATAGCTGCATAATTTAATTTTATATAAAGAAAGTTTCGCAGATATATGAATTTGGATAAGAAGTGTAGTAGGATTTTTAGAAGGAGATTAATATGAGTGATAGAGAACATGTAAGAGGTATGAAGAAGCAGACGGACAATAAATTTTTGAATATGTACGAGTTAAATGCCGTGGATAGGAATGGCAGGGAGCATCCGTATTATTTTGCAACGAGAAGAAAAGACGGTGACCTTATGTGCCAGACGGGTGAACTGAAAGCAGATGGTACGGTTATTTATGCGGTGCTTAAGGATGATCCGGAGAAGATTGTTCTTGTGAGACAGTACAGATATCCTATAAACAAGTATATTTATGAGCTTCCGGCTGGTCTTATTGATGAGGGCGAAACATCTGAGCAGACTGCAATAAGGGAGATGAAAGAGGAGACAGGGCTTACATTTGAGCCGTTTACCGATTATGATGACTGTCTTAAAAGACCATTTACGCAAAATCAGGGTATGTCAGATGAATGTGATACTGCAGTGTTCGGTTTTGCCACAGGCGAGCCGTCTAATTCAGGCAATGAAGCATCAGAGGACATTGAGGTGGTTATTGCAGATAAGGCAATGGTAAAGAAGATATTGAAAGAGGAGATTGCGACTATAAGAGGTGCATATCTTCTTATAAATTTTCTTCACAGTGATAAAAATGACCCGTTTGCTTTTTTGAAGATTTAATACTATTAAGCAGGTCTGCTGCTTCGATTGCAAGCATCTGCTTGATATAAAAATCATAACATTTTTGCAAATGCTAAAATAAATTCAGAGGTGGAAGATGAGAAGTAAAATAAAACAGACGATAAGTGTAATTTTATGCCTTTCTATGATATTAGGTATGACAGGTTGTGGAAAGAAAGTTAAAAAAGAGCCAAAGCCGAAGCCAAAGGTGACAATTTCAACAAAAAAAGGAAGTGCACAGGCGGGCGGAAAAGGTGATGGACAGGCAGATTCGCCTATAGTGATAGGCTGTGATAAGTTAAATAAAAACTTTAATCCGTTTAGTGCTAAAAGTGCAGGTGACAAAGAGGTAGTAAGACTTACACAGGCATATCTTGTCACAAATGACAGAGCAGGAAAACCGGTTTATAAAGGTGTCGAGGGAGAAGTAAGGCTCTACAATGATAATGGGTACACTTATTATGGTCCCGCTGATATATCGGTACAGTATAGAAAGAAGAAAAACAGAACGGTTTATACGATAAAGCTTGATGATGATTTGCTTTTTAGTGACGGCGAAAATGTAACGGCAGATGATGTTATTTTTTCGTTATATGCATTTTGTGATAAATCTTATAAGGGCGATGAGAAGATAGGTAAACAGAAAATAACGGGACTTCAAAAATACAGGAAAAAGAAAAAAGTCAGAAAAATATCAGGAATAAGAAAGACCGGAAAATACAGTCTTACCCTGACAACAGACGGTTACAGTGATGATACAATAAAAGCATTGCAAATACCGATATGTCCGCTGCATTATTATGGTGATGAGTCGAAATATAATTATAAAAAAGGCAGATTTGGATTTAAAAAAGGTGATATATCATCAGTTCGTGCGAATAAGAGATCTCCTATGGGAGCAGGACCGTACAGATATGTAAAATACGAAAAAAAGATAGTTTATTACACCTACAATGAGCTTTATTTTAACGGCTGTCCTAAAACGGCATTTGTGCAGATAAAGGAAATGTCGGGTATTTTAAAAAAAGCAAACAAGCGTGTTGCCAAAGTTATAGCGGAGGAAAAAAAGGCAGAAGCAGCAGGTGAAGATGAAAAGACTCAGGACAACAATGAAGATGCCAAAGCAGGAGACGATAAGGCAAAAGACGAAAATGCATCTGACGAAGAAACTGTTAATCATGTTGCGGAAGTGACAGAGGTAACGGAGGGAACAGTTGATGTATTGGACAGAAACATCAGCGGAGATGACCTTGAGTGGATAGCAAAAGCGAACTCAAATGGGAAATTATACGGTTCAGATATAAATACAAGTTTTACTTCTGATAAGAAATTCAGTTATGTAGGAATAAATGCAAAGAATGTGCGTGTCGCAAACAAGAGTGAGTCTGAACAGTCAAAAGCACTCAGGAAAGCGATAGCTTCTGCTATAAGTGCACAGAGGATACAGAGGGCAGAAGAACTTGCAGGTAAGGTAAAGATATTAAATTATCCTTACACATCAGAATCATGGCTTTCACCAAATACAGGTGATGAGGATTATAATAGGGCATACAGTGACACAATAGATGGCGAAGAAATATATAATGATGATATGACAGACGAAGATAAAAGGATAGCGGTCAAGGATGCAGCCACTAAATATCTTGAAAAAGCAGGATACACATTTAAAGACGGTGTTTTGGAAAGTATTCCGGTGGGTGCATCTAAAACATACAGGATATATGTTGAAAATGGAAGAAAAAATATGCTCTATCCGATGATAAAAGAAACATCTGCATTGCTTAAAGATATAGGGGTTAACCTTAAGATTGTATCAGTAACAAAAAAACAGATGAATTCAAAGAAATTTATAAATAAAGCACAGTTGTGGTGTGCTGAAACAGATACATCATACGGATACAGCCTCTATAAAAAATATATGTCAAAGACAAATATGTTTGGAATTAAGATACCTGAATTTTCAACATATCTTAAAAAGACCGATGCCACCGTAAAAATGGGGAGAAAACAAAAGCTTTATAAAAAAGTCTTTAACAACATACTTGAGCAGGCAGTAGAAGTGCCGGTATTTCAAAAACAAAAAGCCACATTGTTTAGTGCAAAGAGAATAAAAATGAGCACTGTGACAAAAGATACAACGACTTACTATGACTGGATAAATGAAATTCAAAATGTTGAGATGAAGGAGTAGTAAAGATGGCAGACAAGGTTGAACTTAAGATAGGTGACATAATAAAGATGAAAAAGCCGCATCCCTGTGGAACAAACGCATGGGAGATAAAGCGTGTCGGAATGGATATAAGACTTCGCTGCACCGGCTGCAATCATCAGGTTATGCTTCCGAGAAAACAGGTAGAAAAAGGTTTTAGAGGTTTCGCATGAAAAAATGCTTGCATGAGATAAAAAAATGTGGTATGATAAGAAACTGTGATACGTTAAATTTTTCCTTGCTCTTTTCTGTTAGGACAAAGTGTGTTGAAACACATCGATTTTGAATTATCACACAAAGTCGGCGTCATGAAGAGAGCCAGAGACCAAAAGGAGGTACAGACAGCTATGAACAAATATGAATTAGCATTAGTTGTCAATGCAAAGATCGAGGACGATGCAAGAGTAGCTACTGTCGAGAAGGCAAAAGAATATGTCACAAAATTCGGCGGTAACATTACAAATGTTGAGGAATGGGGCAAGAAGAAACTTGCTTACGAAATTCAGCATATGAAAGAAGGATTCTACTACTTCATCCAGTTTGATGCAGAAGCAGATGTTCCTGCACAGCTTGAGCAGGCAGTCCGCATCATGGACAATGTTCTCAGATACTTATGCGTTAGACAGGAAGCATAAGAAAGGAAGGTGTTTCCTTCATGAATAAGGTTATTTTAATGGGACGTCTGACAAGAGATCCTGAGATAAGATATTCAGCAGGAGAAAATCAGACAGCCGTTGCAAGATATACACTTGCAGTAGATCGTAGATTTAGACGCCAGGGAGATGAGCAGACGGCAGACTTTATCAACTGCGTAGTATTTGGCAGAGGTGCAGAGTTTGCAGAGAGGTATCTTCATCAGGGCACAAAGATTGTAGCAACAGGTCGTATTCAGACAGGAAGCTACACAAACAAAGATGGCAATCGTGTTTATACAACGGATGTAGTTGTAGAGGAACAGGAATTTGCTGAGAGTAAGGCAGCAGCATCAGAGAATGCAGGCGGTGGATACCAGCAGGCTGGGGCAGCAGCTCCAACAAGACCGGAACCTACTCAGGCAGCAGGTGACGGATTTATGAACATTCCGGATGCCATCGAAGAGGAATTACCATTTAAGTGTTAATGTTTATCAAAACATTACGGAAAAATTAAGGAGGATTTCGACATGGCTTACAATAAGAGCGATAGAGATGGCGCAAGAAGAAGACCTATGCGTAGAAGAAAAAAGGTTTGTGCTTTTTGTGCAGATAAAGAGCATGATGTAATTGATTATAAAGATGTAAACAAGTTAAAGAGATATGTCTCTGAAAGAGGAAAAATTCTTCCTAGAAGAATTACAGGAAACTGTGCTAAGCATCAGAGAGCTTTAACAGTTGCAGTTAAGCGTGCAAGACACGTTGCAATTATGCCTTATACAACAGACTAATTTTTGTGTGATTTACACATTTAAAAAAAAACCATTGTATCTTTTGATATGATGGTTCTTTTTGATTTAATGATAAAGTTATATTATAACTCTATTAAAATGCTTTGATAATAAAAATATTATTGAAAAAGAATGATTATTAATGATATAATTAAAGCGTTGCTTAAAGATATTAACAGAATTTTGAGGGGAGGGAGAAGCCATGTTTACGATTGCGATACATCCACCGTTGTTTTGTGTAGCGTTTTTGGTTGTTTTTATCATAACATTTTTAGTCAGGATTATAAAAAGAGAACACAGGATTAGACTGTGTTATATAGGGATTATTGAGTTATATATCATGTTGCTGATAAGTGTAACGATTTTTCCTATCAGAATAATTCCGTCTGAAATGAGAACCGGTAAAAACAGCATCTTGGATTTTTGCCAGTTAATACCCTTTAAGGATATTATTGATATTGTTAAGAATAGTGGAATTATAAATATACAGTTGATAGGAAACATTATACTGTTAATGCCAATGCCTGTTCTTATAGGGTATTTAAGTAAAAAAGTTAATTATAAAGTATTATTTTTTAAATCAATATTATTTTCATTTGGGATTGAGATAATACAGCTTATCATTGACATACTGCTGTCTTATCCGAGCAGAATATTTGATGTGGACGATATTATACTTAATGGAATTGGAATTTTAATAGGTATGATTATTTTTAAAATATTAAAAGAACAGCAAAAAATTTATGATTTCATAGGGGAGAAAATTGTTTGGAATACACAAAAACAATGATAAAATACACGAAAAATTAAATGCGTAATAAAATATTATGGCATTGTTCACAAACTACATATAATAAATTGATAGTGTTATGAGCAAGTCGTAGAGCGTATCAGAAATATAAACTTGATTATAACCAGCCCGGCGGTTTGTCTGCCGGGCTGGCTTTTTAAGTAATAGGAAATTGCTTGGATCATAGAGCGATTCTTGCAGAGGTAAAACACTGTTTTTGCCTTTTTATACATTATCTTGGAATTCCTATAGCACCTCCTTGAAGATTGCTTTTTACTTTTGGATGTGCGAAATAATAGCTGGATGCAACCAATTTTGAATATTCCTTGTGTTCATCAGTTTTTTGTTTGCGTAAATCATAATCGGTAAAAGGTTCATCAAAAGTGCTGAGGTCATAATCGGAAAAATAGTCATCAAGTATAGTTTCACGGCGGAGCATTTCAACTTGTTCAGTAAGGTCTTTGGCTTCATTTATATGGCTAAAATCAACATCATCAAGAAGTTTGCATATCTGAGTCATAACGCCGATTTCACGTTCAAGATTATTTCTGTGCGTATTGCATATTTCAGCAAGCTTTTCAGGTTCAGCAAATAAAGCTTTTATTTCATCAATGGAAAAACGGAGCTTGCGCAGTCCGATAATTGTTTTCAACTGGGTTATTGCTGCTTCGTCATAATCTCTGAAAATTCTGCCTGATTTATTTTGTGTAAGTGGCATTATAAATCCACAATCTTCATAGTAGCGTATGGTTTTCTGACTGACATTAAGTAAATTTGATAATTCTTTGATTTTCATAATAATCCCTCATTTCTGACTGATATTAAACTGTTGTTTTTGGTATCTGTAATAAAATTACCATATAACCTTAGGGAATAAGCAAGCTTTTTTTGAAAAAAATTGAAAAAGTTCGTATCAGACAAAAGTTTGAACTGTTGCAATCTCTTTAGAAAGTAAAAAAATGAGATTAAATACACAAAAATAATGATAAAATACACAAAAGACAATATATGTAATAAAATGTTATGCTAATGTTCACAAACTATTAACAAAAACAACATTGCATATTCATAATAGTTAGGTAATATATAACCATCAAATGAAACGGAATCATTTGATAAGTGCTTAAATTTTTTTCATACCTTCTCCTTTAAGAATCGCTTCTCCAGGCGATTCTTTTTTTTATGTTCCAGGAAACGAGAAGTTTCCTGGAACATAAAAAATACTTCGTGAGGATGCACATTTCGCAGAAAAATAAATGCTACACATTCCGTTCCGCTTAAGCACGAAAGAGTCGCAAGCAACACTTTGTTTCTTAAAAATTGCTCACATTCAATATATTTTAGAAAAATAAAAGGGAGTGTCAGTAATAAAAAATTGCACATAGCTTTGTAGTCAGTGATATAAAGCTATGTGCAAATGAACAGCGATAAAATGTTTACTCCTCGTTTTGTTCTTTTAAACTGTGAAAAATCTTATCAACGCCCAGTGACATATTTTGATAAGTTTCGTATAGTTTGTTGTAGTAGTCCCGCCCCTTATCTTCGAGATGAAAATAAATCCTAGTGCGTTTTTTTCCAACCTTTACATTTTTTTCAGTAACAAGACCGCTATCAATCATCTTGCAGGTTGCAGCATATGTTGTGTTATATGAGAGAGAGATAAGACCATCAGAATTTTCTTTGATAATCTTACAAATCTCATATCCGTAGCTGTCTTTTTCATTTAATATAGATAGTATTAATAATTCTGCAATGCCGGTTGTAAGTGTATTCTTTGCAGCCATAAAATCCCTGCCATTCCTTAAATAATATTTTTTAATATGATACAATGAACGCTTATGCGTTCATATTAAGAGTTTCTTTGAAACTCTGCTGTGTGCAAAATTTATGCACATACATTATGATACAATAATGTAATATAAAAACATGCATAATGTCAATAGTTTTTATGAGATTGTACCATTTTTAGAACAGGTTATCGTAACATTTTTATTTATGTTAGTTTTGCAAGTATTATTGTATGTATGAACGACAACAGCATTTACAGTGGCAGAGTTATCTTTTTTTGATGATGATATGGATTTTATAGTCCAGTTTGTGGTATAGGTTTTTGAGCTATGTGAACATGATACACATTTTGCACTTGAACCATTGTAGGTAAATGTACCTGTAATTGATACTGACCACATACTTTTACCGCTAGCTGATTTATATGTGCTGGTTTTTGTCTTTGTAATCTGTTTTGTGCTTCTTGTAAATAAGCTGATTTCAGAAAGTGGTAATTTTGTTTGCTCGCTTTGAATTTTTGTTTCAAGATAGTCACCATTTTCTAAATATATGATTTGAGAATTAAAATCTGTGCTGTTTGTCATTTGTGCAGAAACATTTACCGGTGCAGTTAATATAATGGCTAAAGTGGTTATAATAGTAATAATATTTTTCATGATTTTGACTCCTTGTAATTTATTTGTTGTTAAGTTGTTCAATTAAATTTTTTTCATATTCAAAAATTTGATCGGCTCTGTGATAGTACCAAATTGACGCTGAGGTGACAATTAAAAATGCAATTAGCGAAAATGTCAAAATTCTGATTATCCATTTTTTAACATTTATTTTTTTAAAATATGGTACAATATTATCTGGATTTTCAGACATATAGCTGTTGATTGTTTCCTGTGGAGAACCAAAAATATTGTATAAATCTTCTATAGCAGCATCCGGATTATCAATACAGTAATCATTAACTGAAGTTGAAATGTAATTTATGTATTTCTTTTCATTTTGACGAATTACAGGAAAAAAGCATTTTATCTGCGATATATATTCTTTGCATAGTTTAGTCTTTTTTTCGGAATTCATATTAACCCTCCTTATTATATTGTGTTATTCTATGGTTTCTTCGTAATCGTAAATGGCTGTATCTTTTAAAGTCTTGTAGTCATTATGCAGTTTTATTACTTCGAGAGTTGAAGCAATCATAATAACGGCTATAAGGATGATTGAGATATATCTAAAAGTTCTTGCCCGTTTGACTTTTTTAAAATATGGCTTTAAGGAGTCGGTGGTTGTCATTATATAGTTATTGATGGTTTCCTGGGGAGAACCAAATTGTTCATATATATCCTGTATATTTGCATCAGAGTGTTCTGTGCAGTAATCATCTACTGAGTTTGATATTATTTTTAAAAATTTTCGTTCATTTTTAGCTTTTACAGGAAAAAATGCCTTGACTTGTGACATATATTTCCGGCGTAGTTTATTTTTGAAGATCATGGTAAACTCCTTTTTTTCGTATATGTAGTTTATAATAATACTTAAATATGTATTTATTGTAAAAGAAAATATTTAAAAGTCAATATTTTGAATATAAAAATATTGTTGACAAAAATATTAAAAAGATGTAATATCTAAATACATGGTCATGTATAGTTATTTAATTTAAGAGAGAAAGGATAAGTGAAATTTATGAAAAAAGCAGTAAAAGTAATTATGTCATTAGTAGTAGCATTAAGTATTATGTTGGTTCCGCAGTATGGGTGTGCAAAGACTAAATCAACGATTATACATCTTTCTGAAAAGAATGTATTTTGTAATAGTGAAATAACTAGAACGAGTGCTTCTGGAACTACAGGTAATGATGGATGGATAAAAGTTAAAGTTACATCAACTTATATATGTGCTGTTAATGGTAAACAGAAAAAACCTGTAACAAGTAGTAAATTGAGTTATAGTTCAATTGCGCAAGTTGGGTTTAAAGCCGTTAATAATGGAATAAGCCTTAGTGTTTCATCATCACATTATGCAAGTTATGCGGGTTCGACTGGCACAGGGCATACAGCAGTTGCATATTAAAGAGGAGTAATTAATATATGAAAAAGAAATTAGCAGCAGTTTTTTTAATATCTGCACTTATTTTAACTTCATGTAATTCAAGTGGGGCTGGCAGCAAGACAGCCCCTTTGAAGTCTGATAAAAAGACATCAGACAATGAGGTTGTGTGGACTCTTGAGGATGGGGCAAAAGTACCTGAAGATAATGTAAAAAAGCTAAATGAAGCATTGTATAAGAAAGGTTATGATGTTTCTGTCAGATTTAATTATCTTAAAAATGATTATGTAAAAAACAGTCCGAAAGAATATCATAGTGCATTGGAGAAAACAATCAAAGAAAAAAAGACGGATATTGCATTTTGTGGGTGGGAATATGAAGATTATCCCGGCGAGATGACAGAATTTATCAGGAAAGGATATTTTTATCCTTTGGAAAAGTGGCTTGTATCATCTGATGGCAATGCAGTATATAAGCTTTACGATAAGGAAATATGGGAATGTGCAAAGATTGATAATAAGAACTATTTTCTGCCAAATGAAAATATGTCATATACACCATCAAATGTGATTGGTTTTAATAAAAAGTATCTATCTCAGGATAAGATAGAGTCATGGAATGGAACATGGGCAGGGTTACTTAGCATAATGGACGGACTTAAGCTTAAGGAAGATGCTGCTAAGATTTTAGGCTTTCCTTCAATAAATTCTTTTCAGGATATGACTTCAAGAGAAGTTTATACATATAAAGACGGACTATTTTATAATGTGAAAACAGGGGAGATAACTAATCCTTTTAATACGAAAGGTTTTTATGAGTATTTATCATTTTTACATAAATGTTATCTTAAGAAGTATATTAAACATGGTATGGATGATAATGGTGTGACAGATGATAATGAGTCAGAACAGTATGACACAGGTAAGTTTGCAATGATGTTTAATGTTACGGATGACAGTGGCAATGCAGATATGGTATATAAGAAAAGAAAATTTGTAGTTTCAAATGATATAGGTATTGGAACTGCTGTATGTGCAAATTCTGATAAGAAAGATAAGGCATTATTGCTTCTTAAGGCATTGCGTGCTGATGATGACCTTGCAAATATCCTGTTATGGGGTGAAGATGACAAATCAAAACTCACTGATGCAGACGGATTTGTGGATGAGGATAAAGTGAAAAACGGTATTATATATCAGCCAGCGGCGATTGGTCTTAGTGATGGAACTTTTCAGCTGAAAGGTGCAAAAGCAACAGATATGAGGGTACATAAAAAGAAGTGTCTTTCATCAAAACTTAGGGTAAAGTCGGCTATTGCTGGATTTAATCCGGATTACAGCGATTTAAAGAAAGAGTTGTCGGTTTATACAAAATTACTAGAAATGTATCGGGACTGTTGGCAAAAAGCAGATTTCGGCAAAAAGATGTATAATGAGATAAAATTAAAAATAACAAAGAAGTCAGAGCGACTAGTAAAAGAGTTAAATGCACAGGTGGAGGAGTATAAAGTTGAAAAACAGAACGGGAAAAAATAATAAATTTTTGTTTGTGGCAGTTGGTATTGTTGTAATTGCATTAGTGTGTGTCGTGGTTAAGATAAACTTTGGCAGCAGGAAAAGTACGGATAATAAAAAATCTGAGCAAAAGGCTCAGTTGCAGGACAGCATTACCGGTTATACAGAGCAGTATTTTGAAGATGGGATATTGTATGTAGATGACAATTATATGAGATTTTGCTCTAATGCTGCAAATGAAGACGGACTTATTTGTGCAAGACCGAATTGTAAGCATCAAAAGTCGAGAACAGAGGAATGTGGGGCATATGTAGATAATATAAACGCCACAGGGTTTGCAAAGCGTGGCGATAAAATTTATTATATCGGTGCTGGGGATACAGGTGAGGATTATTCATTATATAGTGAAGATCTTGAGGGACAAAACAGGAAAAAACTTGTTAAACTTCCTAAGGCAAACTATATTTTTGAGGCTTTGTATCATGACAATACGGTATATATTGCATATATGTATAAAAATTATACTGATGATGCTTCTAAAACTATACTTGGAATATACAAATATGATACTGGCAGTGAACAGGGCAATGTTTATTTTGAGACAAAAGCATACGGTTTTTCGTTTGACGGAATGGTTATGGGAAAAGATACATTATATATGTCTTATGTGTGCTCAAATGTATCTAATTCAGATGTTCTGAAACATAAGTCTGACAAGTATTATGAAAGAAAGCACAGTCGGAAATTTGTTAAAGGTCTTGATGTAAAATCAGGAAAAGAAAAAGTTTCGTTAGACGGTTATGGAAATAATAATACGCTTTTATATGTTTCAGGAAAATTATTTTATAATACGGGAAAAGACAATTTATATTATGATGAAAATACCAGAGAGACTCAAAAGATAAGCGGTGACAACCTTATACCTGTAAAAAGCACGGATAAACAGTATGCGTATTTTATGTCATATGATAAAAAGACAAAAAAGAGAACTTATTTAAGATATGATACATCAAATGACGAGATGAACATAATAGCACAGGGAGATTATATCCTTTGTGCCGTTTATGAGGATAAAGTTTATCTGTCAAATGCGGAGGGAGAGAAAACGGAGTATTCATATATCGCACTTTACGATTTTGTTAAAGGTGATATTACAGGTGTGAAGAAGTATAAGTCAATGTGGGGATGATTTTATTATGGGTTTGATAAAGCAGGAATTTAAAAAGGTGTGCAAATTTGATGTTTTTTGCCGAATTATTATTGCAATATTATTATTGTCGTTTTTTATATCTTATTATAATGCGGTAAATGTGCAGGATGCAGCGAAGTGTCAGCCAAAGGACTACTGCCGTATCTCAAAAAGCATATATGAAACCGACATAAATAAGGCAGTTAAGAAACTTGAAAAGGAACAGGAAAAAAGTCTGAATACTGGTTCGGGTTCTTATGCTGCAAATAAGACTGTACTTGAGGAACTTGAAAATATAAAAAGTTATAAGAATTATCTTGATAATCTTAAAAATGGTTCAAGCGGAGGGCTGTTGGCAGAAAAACAGGATAGTTTTCAAAGCAGGGTAAGGGCAAAGTGTAAGAAACTTTATAAGAAACTTGACGCATCAAAGGTCAGATATTCAGCTTCAAGGGGTATTGAACTGTTTATGCAGACTGATACTACGGACTTTGTAATAGCATTTATGGTGCTTTTTATAGTGTTTAGGATTGTTACTATTGAGAGTGAGACAAGTATGGGATGTCTGCTTGCAGGTTCGGTAAATGGAACTAAAAAAACAACATTTGCAAAGTGGGTCGTGGGTCTTTGTCTTGTATGTTTTTTGACCGGATTATCGGTTTTGATAAAACTTATTATATATACAGGAGAGTATGGCTTTTCAAGCTGGGGTGCACTGATACAATCCGTGCGGGGGTATCAGGCAGTTGCGGGAGAGTTTACGATAGCTTTATATACTGTATTTTTTATTATATTTAAGATAATAGGATTTATATTTTTATATACTCTGTTTTTTCTTATAGCAGAAATAATAAAAACTCCGGTTTTGACATTTTTAAGTGAGATTATCATTTCGGCAGCGTTGTTGTTTTTGATGTTAAAAATACCGCTTTCAGGTAATATGGCATTTTTTAGTTATTTTAATCCGTTGAGATGTGTTGACCAGCAGATGCTCATGTTTGGGTATAATGCTTTGAATTTTTTTGAGAAGCCTGTTGATTATATGATGGCATGGCTGATATATGCACTTATATTGTTTGTAGCAATGCTTGCTGTGATATTTAATATAAGCAGTGCATCAGCGGGTGTGTCTTTTCAGGTAAGAACTCTGGAGAAAAATAAAAAAGGCACAAACGGATTAAAAAAGTTTCTTATTTATTTTGAAAGTGTTAAGAGTTTAAAATATGGAGGAGGTCTGGCAATTCTGTTTTTTGCTGTTGTGGCAGTGTTTGTATTTTATTATCCGCCACAGGAGAATTTATCTGCTTCTTCTGATTTTTATTATCGTGAATATGTCATCAAATATCATGGAAATTGCACGGATAAGAAATGTATTAAACTTTCTGATGCTTATAAAAAACTGGAAGATTTAGAGAAAGATTTGGAATTAAACGGTGACAAATATACTGAACTTGCGGCAAAAGCGGCATCAGATGAACTTGAAAAAATGGAGCCGCTGAAAAAAATCATAGATTATTCAAAGTACCTTAAAACCAAGAAAAATGCACATATTGTATATGAAAAAGGTTATCTTATGCTGCTTGGCAGGAATATACCAGGAAGTTATCTTAGATGGTGTGATATTTTAGGTGTTTTAGTTGTAGTTCTTATCTCTGTTTCAATGTGGGGAATGGAGGAATGGTATGGGACAGATGTGTTGTGCCGTTCGACAAAATACGGACTAAAAAGCATAAATAAAAGAAAGATGATATTAAATGTCATATATGGAATTATTGTGGCAGTTATCATTTATGTACCGTGGATAGTTCAGGTGTCAAAGGCATATCAAGTGGGGGATATGGGTGCTTCTGCGGCGAGTATAAGAGCACTTAAAAATATAGAATTTTTGAGTATAGGACAGGTGACATTTTTAAGTTATGTCATAAGAACCGTATATCTGGCAGTTTCAGGTATGGCAGTAAGGGTGGTTCAGAAACTTGTGCACGGAAAGATACTGACAGTTGCGATAAGCTGGATATTGATGACGCTTCCGCTGATAATGTTATGAGCAAATAGCAGGCAGAGCGGATTGCAAATATCTGTTTAAATGTTATGGGATGGTGAGTAAAATGGTATTAGATATAAAAAATATTGTTAAAAGATATAAAGATGTTGTTGCGCTAAATGATTTTTCATTACATATGGAAAACGGTCTGTATGGTTTTCTTGGGGAGAACGGTGCAGGAAAGTCGACACTGATAAAAATATTGTCATGTAATCTCGTACAGGATGAGGGAGTTATACTTGCTGATGGAAAGGATATAAGACTTACTCCCGAAGAATATAGAAAAAGGATAGGTTATATGCCGCAGGAGTCAGTCGGGTATCCCGGTATGAGAGTACAGGAATTTATGGAGTATATGGCTGTCCTAAAGGGGTTGTCGTTAAAAGAACCTTCGGTGAAAGAGCAGATATTACGCTTACTGAGACAGGTGCATTTAGAGGAACATATGAAAAAGAAATTTTCACAGCTTTCGGGTGGTATGAAACGGAGGCTGTTGTTTGCACAGGCTGTTCTCGGAAATCCATCATTGCTTATTCTTGATGAACCGACTGCGGGACTTGACCCGAATGAGCGTATTGCCATGAGAAATCTTATAGCAAAGGAGGCTCTTGACAGGATTGTTATACTTGCGACGCATATTATAAGCGATGTAGAGTGTGTAGCCGATGAAATCGTACTTATGAAAAAAGGACAGTTAGTAGGGTGTAAAACTCCGGAGGTCTGGCTTGACGATGTGAAACCATATGTGAGGGAATTTGTATGTAAGCCCGGTGAGATTGAAAAGATACAGGAGGATTATGTGGTAAGCAATATGCGTCAGTGTCAGGAGGGTATAAGTATCAGGGTTATTGGAGAAAAATTTGACGGAAATATTTTTAAACTTGCAGAAACATTGCCTACACTTGATGATGTGTACCTTTATTTTGCATCTGTTTAATTTTATTCCATCAGTCGCATCACAGACATAGATTAACCGATAGTATCGTTCCGAAAAAAGTTTGTGTAAAGCCGGCATAAATCATTGACAAATATTTGTGCTGGTTTAAAATTGTATTGATAGGGGGAAAACGACTTTAGAGAGGAACGAGAGATGGGAAAAAAATTAAGTGAGATGCAGAGTGGTGCAAAAGTTCATCTGACAGCAAGTGCAGGTCTTAATACACTTGAGTTTGATACGAGCATTGTCCAGGCAGGTGAAGGTCATATAATCGTTGAGCCGATTAAGCATGATGATAAGATTTTAAATTTTTCAAATAATGATATTATTAAGAATATAGTTGTCGAAACTGAACCATTACCGGAGAAGTATATAAATGTCGAGGTAGGGATAACGATGCTCGACAATAAAAAATATCATATAGTCCTTTGTGATAAAGAGGGTATTCAAGTAAACAGGAGAGATGATTTCAGAGTATATGTGGGGAGTTATGTCAACGCACAGTTAGCGAGTATCAATGTGACTACGGAAGCTATACTTAAGGATGTAAGTATAGGCGGATTTTCGCTTGTTATAAGAAGTGAGGAAATAGATGGAATTGTCGGCTGGGTAGGGCAGCAGATAAAAGCAGTTTTTTATCATGGTGGTAAGGAGCGTATTCCGATGGTATTTATAGGAGAGGTTGTCAGGGAGGAGAGCCTTGAGGACGGCAGGACTGTTGTCGGATGCAAGAGCCTTAGGCAGCCATTTGGTATCGAAAAGTTTATTGCAGAAAAGCAGCGTGATGAGCTTAGAAGAAAAAATAATGAATAAATAGGATGATACATAATATAATCAGCAATACAATGAGCAGGCTTAGATATTGCCGATTATATTTTTATGGCTGAACTGTTACTAAATTTGATTAAATAATCAGTATTTTATTGTTTTTCGCCATGCATATATGATATACTTCTGATATAGTTTAACATTGTGATGCAAGGGACTATTTATAAAAAGTGAAGAAATGGAGATTATTATGAACGATAGAAATGCAAACTTATTTTTTAACAACAATGGTGAGGAAGTAGCAGTTATCACTCTCAATGATGAGGAGGGAAACGAAGTAGAAGCAGCAGTTATGGCTGTTTTTCAGCTTGAGGAGCAGTATCCTGATTATGAATTTGCCGTGCTTATGCCTATGGAACAGGATGAGGAAGCTATTGAGAGCGGTCAGGGAGAGGTGCTTATCTTTAGATATTTTGAGGATGAGGACGGAGATCCTAATTTTGAACCTATCGAGGATGACGATATTGCACAGACAGCAGTTGAGGCTTTCCAGTCTATGATTGACAACGGCGATATAAACATTGAATTCAGCGAGGATGAATCAGAGGATGAAGAAGAGGTGTCTACAGCTTCAGTTGGTGGAAACTCTATTGACCTCGGAGATGTTGTTGTTCATCTTGATGATTATAAATAGACTGAGCACTATATATATAGTGTATAGGCAGAGGGACATCTTTTGGGTGTCCCTTTTTCAGATAATATATGTACTCTCGAAACTTTTCGTTCAGAAGATACCGGGAGTACATAATATAAGGAAGTGAGGAAATACGATGAATTTTAGAACAGTTGATGAATTTGAAAAGTTTAATTTTGACGAGGCTCATATAAGTGGGATAGAGATTAAAAGCGGTCATGTATTTTTATATCTTGACAATGTTATGATAGCTGCTGACAATTCCTGTAACAGGGATATTCGTGAGATGCGTACAAATGACCTTGTATTGAAGCTTCAGGACGGAGTAGTTACTTCATTTGTTAAAGAGGGAGTGAAAGTTTACAATGCCGATGGTGTGTTCCAGAGGGAGATACCTGACGAGATAATTCCTGTAGATAAGTATCAGGAGACATTTGACCTGCTTGCAGATAAATATATGCTTGAAGCAACGGTTAAGAGGGATGAAATTTCGGGTGAAAATGTTTATGAGTTTGAGATAGAATATGAGGAATTTTCGTATCTGCTTGTAGTGAAAGCAAATCACGATACGCAGGAATGGGATCGTTTTATGAATAAGGAATAGACAGAAAAATTTAAGTAAGTTGATGCATGGAGGACAGTAAAGAATGACATACGATGAATTATTTCAACTTAAGGGACTGGAAAAGGCAAAGCTTCTTGCAGGCAAGTCTATTCTTGGCAGGGAGATTTCGGGTGCTCATGTCGTTGAGATAGTAGAGGCACAGGACTGGGTCAAGAGAGGAGAACTCATTTTTGTGAGTGGTGTTGCTTTTCGTGATGTGAAAAGGGATCTGACAGAAGCAATATGTGAGCTGTCAAAAAAACAGGTGGCTGGTGTTGTGCTTGAGGTTGGACCATATATTAAGGAAGTGACGGATGATATTATTGAGCTTGCCAATGAGCTTAATCTTCCGCTGCTGTCACTGCCTTATGAAATTCATGTTTCGGAGATAATTTCACAGATTTATTATGATAAATATAGTAAAGAGGAGACAAACAAATCCGTTGAAAAATTTATGACGGAACTTCTTTATGAAGATGAAAAGAAAGCATTGGAGAGAATAGAGCTTTTTAAATATAATGCAGAGAAGAAGCATATCGCTGTTTATGTGAGTGTTGAGGCGGAAGATAACAGCAGTCAGACAAAATCTGTTGAGAAGGTTAATGAAAACGGTGAAAGCAAGAATGAAAATAGTTCCATTAATTCAAAAAATGACGATATATCGGAACAGCTTTTGAGGGCAGTCAGAATGTCGTTTGTCAGGCAGAACCAGCTTCTTTACCTGAAAGAGGAAGATGGAGTGGCGGCGGTTATCGAGCTTGAAGCCGGTGATAAGGTTCATAAGCTGATGTGTCAGAAGAGAAAGGAAATTGAGGAAAATCTCAGATACAGCAGAAAAAATGTCTCTGTAAGCATGGGAATAGGAAAAGTATTTATTGGAGCAGATTCTATTAAAAAGAGTGTTACAGAAGCGAGAAAAGCGAACAAAGTTATAAAGACAGATGGTGGGACGGGAAATCTCAGATATTATGATGAGATAGGAATATACAGGATATTTTTTAATCTGTCCGATGATAAGGTGCTTCGCAATCTTTTGACGGAGGCACTTGGAGCAATTATGCAATATGACGATGAAAATGGGAGTGACATGGTTCACACATTGGAGGTTTTTCTGGAACAGGGCTGCAATATAGCGGCGGCAACCGACGCTCTTTATGTGCATAGAAATACCGTGAAGTATCGCATAAAAAGAATAGAGGAGATAATGAATATAGACCTTAAAGATGTGACGGTACAGTTTAATCTGCGGCTTGCATTTAAGATAATGCATTATCTGGGATGATTGTGGTCTGGTGTGGCAGGCAGTATTGATTTTGAAGGTGAAAAAAAGATTTGTCCATAGTGAACAAATCGGTGCAAAATACTTTGTATATTATGGCTATATGAAACTATCTGACATGATGATATTATATGTTCAACAAAAACAAAGCAGACGACCAAAGGCGGTTGAGTAACGATAAATGCCTTAGTTGTCTGCTTTTTAAATGTAGAATAAATGAATGGAGGGATAAGATGAGCAGTAATTTTGTTATGCCTAAGCAGATTATTTCAGGTGCCGGAGCATTAAATGATGCAAAAGATGTTTTTAAGAAAGCCGGAAAGAAAGCACTTATCGTTTCCGGTAAAGTTATGGAGAAAGTCGGGAATGTCGCAAAAGTAACAAAAATTCTTGATGAATTGTCGATAGAATATGCCATTTATACAGATATAACCGGAGAGCCTACTGATGTGATGATTGAGGGCGGCTTAAAAGTTTATAAAGAAGAAAATTGCGATTTTCTTATAGGACTTGGCGGTGGCAGTCCGCTTGACTCAATGAAGGCTATTGCAGCACTTGTCACAAACCCAGGAAAAATTCCTGATTATATGGGAAAGATTATTACAAATGAAGTACCGCCGATAATAGCTATTCCGACTACAGCGGGAACAGGTTCAGAAGCGACATGGTTTACTATTATCACAGACAGTGAGAAAGATATAAAAATGCTTCTCAAAGGGCCGGTGCTTATGCCTGATGTTGCGATTATTGATTATACATTTACACTGACCTCATCTAAATCGGTGACAGCGGCACCGGGACTCGATGCACTCACCCATGCGATAGAGGGTTACACTTCAAGAAAGGCTCAGCTGCTTACGGACACATTTGCAGTATCTGCAGTAAAGAGGATTTTCAAATATCTTCCGATTGCATACAATGACGGAAGTAACGAAGAAGCAAGAGAGCAGATGGCACTTGCGGCACTTGAGGCAGGGGTTGTTATCAACAACTCATCAGTTACGATAGTTCATGGAATGAGCAGACCTATAGGTGCATTGTTTCATGTGCCGCATGGAATGTCAAATGCAATGCTTATGAAAGAATGTTTTTCATTTGCACTTGACGGAGCATACGAAAGATTTGCAGACCTTGGCAGAGCCATTAAGGTTGCGGCAGAGACGGACAGTGACAAAGAAGCGGCAGAAAAGTTTCTGGATGCTGTTGAAAATATCTGTAAAGTCTGTGAAATTCCTACACTTGAGGAATATGGAGTTGACAGGGAAAAATTCTTCGCATCTGTTGATAAGATGGCGGATGATGCACTGGCAAGCGGAAGTCCCGGAAATACAATTAAAGATGTTACAAAAGATGATGTATTAAAAATATATGATGCTTTGTGGAAATAAAAGTTAAGGGTACAAGATTTGTGCAGAAAAGAGGTATATTATGAGAGATATGGCAAAGGAAGAGATTAAATCATTAGATAAAGAGCATGTATTACATTCATGGAGTGTTCAGGGAACACTTGACCCGATGGTAGTTACAAAAGCTGAGGGAATTTATTTTTATGATGCCGACGGCAATAAATATTATGATATGAGTTCACAGCTTGTAAACTTAAATATCGGTTATGGCAATGAGAAAGTTGCAGATGCAATAGCAGAGCAGGCTCACAAACTGCCGTTTATCGGACCTGGTTATGCCGTTGATGTAAAATCAGAGCTTGCAAGAAAGATTATTGAGCTTGCACCTGATAATATGGGAAAAGTATTTTTTACATTGGGCGGTGCAGATGCAAATGAAAATGCATTGAAGATAGCAAGGCTTTATACGGGAAGAAATAAGGTGTTCAGCCGTTATCGTTCATATCACGGTTCAACAATGGGTGCAGGAAATCTTACAGGTGAACCTAGAAGATTTAACTGTGAGACAAACGGCGTGTCTGGATATATTAAATTCTTCGACCCGTATATCTATAGAGAGCCTATAGAATTTAAGTCAGAAGCAGAGGCAACAAAATATTATCTTGCAAAACTCAGAGAGCAGATAATCTATGAAAATCCTGAAACGGTAGCAGCTATCGAATGTGAGACAATTACCGGTTCAAACGGATGTATCATTCCTCCTGACGGTTATCTTCAGGGAATAAGAGATATATGTGACGAGTTCGGAATAATGATGATATGTGATGAAGTCATGATGGGCTGGGGCAGAACGGGAGAATATTTTGCATTCCAGAACTGGGATGTAAAACCAGATCTTGTATCATTTGCAAAAGGTGTAACTTGCGGATATGCACCACTCGGAGGTGTAATCGTGTCAAAGAAGATTGCAAAATATTTTGATGACCACAAACTTCTCTGTGGACTTACATATTCAGGACATCCGCTTTCGTGTGCGGCAGGTGTTGCAACACTTGATGTATATAAAGAGGAAAAACTTGTTGAAAATTCAAAGGCAATGGGCAAGATACTTGGAGAAATTCTTGAGGAATTAAAGAGAAAGCATCCATGTGTAGGAGATGTCCGTTATAAGGGACTGTTCTCAGCAATTGAACTTGTAAAGGACAAGGCAACAAAAGAACCGCTTGTTGAGTACAACTCAGACCCGGACAATATAATGGGTAAGATAATCGGTTCACTTAAGAAAAAAGGATTTTCTACATATTCACATGAAAATTGCATAATCGTTGCACCTCCGCTTATTATAAAAGAGGATGAACTCAGGGCAGCGATGGATATTATGGATGAAGTGTTTGGTGAAGTAGATAAAATGATATAAGAAGTTGATTTTTTTATTGATTGCGGTTAATATAAAAAGAGTGTGGTTTTGCCACACTCTTTTTACATATGGGGGAACGATTAAAATTGAGAAATACAGTTGAGCATTTATTGATTGCTGAGCTGATAAAAATATAACAACAGTATGATAGATTAAGTGACAGGAGGAAAAAATTATGACATTTATCGAAAAGATTGAAAGCATACTTCCGGAGATTGACATTGAAACCGGTATTATGTACTGTGGAGATGACGAGGAACTTTTTGAGGAGGTTGTCGGGGAGTTTGTCGAGGGGGAGATGACAGCTTCTATTGAGAAGAATTTTAAAAATCAAAATTGGAAAGATTACCAGATTGAAGTTCATGCGGTCAAGGGAACAAGTCTTACAATAGGTGCTCAAAAACTCCATGAGGAGGCTGCGGATATTGAGCAGTCGGTCAAAAATGGGGATGTTGATTTTGCAATGAAGCATCACAGAGTATTTATGGAGCATTATGAAGATGTTTTAGAAGGTCTTAAAAAATGTATAGAGTAATGATTGTTGAAGATGATGATATTATAGCAGGGACGGTTAAAAAACATTTGGAACAGTGGCAGTATGATGTACATATAGCAGCGGATTTGTCAAATGTTATGGGAGAATTTACCGATTATTCACCGCACATTGTTCTTATGGATATAAAACTTCCATTTTACAATGGCTATCACTGGTGCAGTGAGATACGGAGAGTTTCAAAACTTCCTATTATGTTTTTATCATCGGCATCCGATAACATGAACATAGTTATGGCTATGAATATGGGGGCAGATGACTTTATTTCAAAGCCGTTTGACCTTGATGTGCTCACGGTAAAGATACAGGCACTTATAAGAAGAAGTTATGACTTTTCGGTGGGCAGCAGTGTTATATCACACAGGGATGCGATACTTAATCTTACAGATGCGACACTTAACTATAAAGATGAACAAATAGAGCTTACAAAAAATGAGCTTAAGATTTTACAGACACTTATGGAAAATAAGGAAAAGATAGTATCAAGAGATGACCTTATGGCAAAAATCTGGGAGAGTGATGATTACATAGATGAAAATACACTTTCAGTCAATGTGAACAGGCTTAGAAAAAAACTTAAGGAAATAGGTCTTGATGATTTTATAATGACAAAGAAGGGTCTTGGATATAAACTAAATTAAATCTTTGATAAATTGAGCATAAATGTACTATCGAAAGTGTAGGTGTATTCAATGTATCAATTATTCATTGTGCCAGGTTAAAATGGAAAATATTATGAAGATATTTGTATCATATATAAAAACGAATGTATTATGGGTTGTTTTTTGTGCAGTCCTTATATTATTTCAAATGGTATTTATGCGGCTTTCTGGCATGAAACAAAATGACTGTATATATGGAGTTATTCTTGAAAGTATGGTGTTTATAATAGTCTTTTTTAGTGGCTTTATAAATTATCTTATCAAATACAATAAGCTTAAAAGAATATCATTGCTTGATATTGATGAACAGTCTGATATGCCTGAGACTTCAGAATGCGTTGAGCAGTTGTATCAGGAAATTATAGAAAATCAGATAATAAGCCGCAAAGAAATAAAAGCCGACAAAGATAAGGCAGACAGTGAAATGCTGCAATATTACGGTATGTGGGTGCATCAGATAAAGACACCGATAGCCGCAATGCGTCTTTTATTGCAGACTGATATATCTGAATTTGCAGCCGATAACGAAAATAAAAGTGAAGAAAATATAAATGCTGCCGGATTAGATACTGAATATGCAGAAAATATAAATGCTGTCGAATTAAAGAATGAATATAAAGAAAATATAAATGCCACCGGATTAGGAAACAAATATACAGATAACAAAGAGGATGAATTAGAAAGGATATATCTGGGTTTTGGTGAATTAAAAAAAGAATTGTCAAATGAACTTTTTCAGATAGAACAATACACGGAAATGGCACTTCAATACCAGCGTGTGCAATCAGAAACAAATGATTTTGTACTTGAAAAAGTAAAACTGGACAAAGTGATAAGAGAGTCGATAAGAAAATATGCAAAGATATTTATAAGAAAAAAACTTGCCATGAATTATGATGGGACTGACATAACAGTGGTGAGTGATGAAAAATGGCTTGGATTTATAATAGAGCAGCTTTTATCAAATGCGGTTAAATACACCAAGTCTGGAAGCATAACAATTAGTATCGGAATGAACACATTAAAAACAGATGCGTTAAATAATGTTGATAAAGAAGAACTAAAATATAAAAATTGTGAAAATGTTTTTGACAGAATTGAAAAAAGAGTTGAAAAAGGAAGTAAAAGCAGGATAATTTTTGTTGAGATTGCAGATGAGGGCATAGGCATAAGTGCAGAGGACATACCGAGAGTGTTTGAGAAAGGATATACAGGTTATAACGGACACGAAAATAAAACATCAACCGGTATCGGACTTTATCTGTGCAAACAGGCAGCAGATAAACTCGGACACCGATTGGAGATAGAGTCGGAGGAGAAAAAAGGAACAAAAGTGAGAGTGTATCTTACAAAAATGTAAGAAATAAAAGAGAAATGTAAGCTGTTTCGATAGCAGACATTTCTCTTTTTTGTTAGGATAATATCAGAACAGAAAGCAATGCAAGTCATGCGAATTGCGAATATCAGTTTGACTTGCGGATTATGATAGTTTTGCAAATGTTTAAAAAGTTTTGTTATAAGAAAGGTGGAAGTCATGGAAATATTATCAGTTTCAAATTTAAAGAAAGTTTACACTACAAGATTTGGGGGCAATCAGGTGCAGGCACTTAAGAATATCAATTTCTCTGTAGACAAAGGCGAGTATGTTGCGGTTATGGGAGAGTCGGGTTCGGGAAAAACAACATTGTTAAATATTCTGGCGGCACTTGATAAACCTACAGCCGGCAATGTGCTTTTAAACGGAGTAAATCTTTCAACGGTCAAGGAAAAGGAAATATCTTCATTTAGGAGGGAGCATCTAGGCTTTGTTTTTCAGGATTTTAACCTGCTAGACAATTTCTCACTTAAAGACAATATATATCTTCCGCTCGTGCTTGCGGGAAAGAAACATAATGAGATGGAAACTAAACTTCGTCCGATAGCAAAAATGCTTGGTATCGAACAGATAATTGAGAAATATCCGTATGAGGTTTCCGGTGGACAGAAACAGAGGGCGGCAGTGGCAAGGGCACTTATAACGGAGCCGGAACTTATACTTGCTGATGAGCCTACAGGGGCACTTGATTCAAAGGCAACAGATGACCTTTTAGGACTTTTCAATGAGATAAATGAAAACGGTCAGACGATAGTTATGGTAACGCACAGTACAAAGGCGGCAAGCCATGCAAACAGGATTTTATTTATAAAAGACGGTGAAGTATTTCATCAGATATTCAGAGGTGGTCTGTCAAATGAGGAGCTTTATGCAAAGATTTCTGATACGCTGACGGTACTTACAACCGGAGGAGACAAAGTGAACGATTAAGAATTAAAAAAGGGAGTAATCACAGATGGGTAAATTATATTTTAAACTGGCAAAGACAAATCTGTCTAATAACAAACCGTTTTATATACCATATATAATTTCAAGTATAATTACGGTTGCAATGCTCTATATGATGTCATTTTTAAGTGACAATAAAGGACTTAATAAAATAATGGGGGCGGACAGTCTTGCAATCATATTCAGACTTGGTGTCGGAATTATAGTAATATTTTCATATATATTTTTGTTTTACACAAACAGTTTCATCATCAAAAGAAGGAAAAAAGAAATAGGTGTTTACAATATTCTCGGAATGGAAAAAAGACATTTATCAAAGGTTCTTTTTGTAGAAACTATTTATTCTGCAATAATCTCTCTGGTATGCGGAATTATCGTGGGAATAGCATTTTCTAAATTTATCCTTATGGTCTTATATGGAATTATAGGCATACACAAGACAGTAGAATTTTTTGTTAATATACACGGAATTATCTTATGTGTAGTTTCATTTGGAATATTATTTTTGCTGACATTTTTATACAATTTTATGCAGATAAAACTGGCAAATCCTATTGAACTTCTTCGTGGCACAAATGTAGGTGAGAGAGAACCCAAAACAAAGATTTTTATGACAATAGTTGGAGTAGTATGCCTTGCAATAGCTTATTATATAGCGATAACAACTGAGAATCCGCTTAATGTACTTACGCTTTTCTTTGTTGCCGTGCTGCTGGTTATAATCGGAACATTTGCGTTATTTACGGCGGGAAGTATCGCATTGTTAAAATTACTTAGAAACAATAAAAAGTTTTATTATAATAAGAGACATTTTATGGCAGTTTCAGGTATGCTTTACAGAATGAAACAGAATGCGGCAGGACTTGCAAGTATATGTATTCTTTCAACAATGGTGCTTGTAGTAATATCAACAACGGTGAGTATGTATGTCGGAATACAGGATGAACTTATGGCAAGGTATCCTAACGATGTATGTGTCACGGTTGACTATAACAGTGTAATTGACAAAAGCAGTGAAATAGAAAAAGCCATATTTGATGAAATTGATAGTGTGGAAGTAAAAAATAAAAAAGCGTTTTCGTATTTATCAGTTTTTGTAGGGCAAAAGGGAGATGATTTTACAACTGATAAAGAACATTTATCATATCAGAATTCATATCTTTTTTATATACTTTCAAAAGATGATTTCATCAAAAAGGATAGTAGTTTTAAAGATAAAATAGGGAACATTTCAAAGGGTGAGGCAGTAGTAGTTTTAAATAAAAAATACGATAAAAAAGATATAAAAATATTTGGTAAGAATTATAAAGTTAATAAAAGCTTTGAACATACGGAAGATAATGATTTATATATGATAAGCACACTTAATGGATTGGGATATATAATTCTTGATAATGATGAAAGTGTGCAGGAATTATATGATATGCAGGAAAAAATGCTTGGAAAGGGGGCAAATTACTATACAAATAAAATCAGGTTTGATTTTAAATCCGGAAATAAAAAGCAGAAAGCAGCGGCTTATAAAAAGATAGACAATGTAGTCAAGAAGTATTTTAAGGAAAATAAAAATGACAAAAAGGAAATTTCGTCATATTGGGTTGAGAGCAGACAGGAAAATGAGCAGAATTTTTATCTTTTATATGGTGGACTTTTCTTCCTTGGAATTTTCCTCGGAACAATGTTTTTGATGGTGACGGTAATGATAATATTCTACAAACAGATTACAGAGGGATATGACGACAGAGAGCGTTACCAGATACTTGAAAAGGTCGGAATGAGCAGCAGGGAAGTAAAAGATACGATAAAATCACAGATAAGGATAGTATTTGTTCTTCCGATATTTGCGGCAGCAGTTCATGTGACAGCGGCATTTCCGATGGTAAACAGAATTCTTAAAATGCTTAATCTAAATAATGAAAAATTGTTTGCAGGATGTCTGGCAGCCACGATAATAGTATTTGCCGTTATCTATTATCTTGTATTTAAGGTGACATCGAGGGCATATTATAAGATAGTAAAATAGGAGTAGTGCACATCAGGCATATTATGTTTGATGTGCATTTTGCATTAGTGTTATGAGCAGGTAGCAAAGCGGATTGCGAATGTCCGCTTTACTATACTGCCTGTTTCCGCTTTACTTTATTAATCTTCAATGTTACTATATTGCTATATAACTAATGTTGTGGATTGCTGAAATGTTATTTGTTTGTATAGATATTTGCGAAACTATCATAGTCTGTGTAATTAGCATAACATATAATTAGTTTCGTAATTACCATTATCTGGTTATAAGAGATAATGAGAAGGAGGATTATATGGCAAGAACGGTAAGTATAGGAAACCAGGACTTTGAAAAAATGATACAGAGAAATTGCTTTTATGTAGACAAAACGAGTTTTATAAAGGAATGGTGGGAAAGTGAAGATGAAGTTACACTCATAACTCGCCCACGCCGTTTTGGAAAAACATTAAATATGAGTATGTTAAAATGTTTTTTCTCAAATAAATATGCAGACAGAGGAGAGTTGTTTGAGGGACTTGAGGTATGGGAAGATGAGAAGTATCGTGAAATTCAGGGAACATATCCGGTGATATTTTTTAGTTTCGCAAAAATAAAGCAGACAACTTATAAAGAGACAATAGAGAAGATAAAAAAGATAATTTTTGATTTATATCAGGAGTATGCTTTTATCGGAAAATGGGACGGTCTTACGGACAAGGAAAAAGAAAATTTTAATAATATAAGTTATGATATGAGCGATGTTATTGCACAGGAAGCAATAGTTGACCTTTCAAATTATTTGAGCAGATATTATGGAAAGAAAGTAATTATACTTCTTGATGAATATGATACGCCTATGCAGGAAGCATATGTAAATGGATATTGGGAAGAACTTGTTGCATTTACAAGGAGTATGTTTAATGCAGTGTTTAAATCAAATCCGTATCTTGAAAGAGCGATAATGACAGGTATAACGAGGGTGTCAAAGGAAAGTATTTTTTCTGATTTGAATAATCTTGTAGTTGTTACAACTACATCAAATCAATACGAGACGGTATTTGGATTTACGGAAGAAGAAGTGTTTAATGCACTTGATGAACATGGAATTTCAGATAAAAAAGGAGAAGTTAAAAAGTGGTATGACGGATTTACTTTTGGAGATAAAAAAGATATTTACAATCCGTGGTCGATAATAAATTTATTAAAATTTAAAACTTTTAAAACATATTGGGCAGACTCAAGTTCAAATGGATTGATAAATAGTTTAGTAAAAACAGGCAGTTCATATATAAAAACGATGATGGAAATGCTTCTTAAAGGAGAAACAATCAATGTACCGATAGATGAACAGATAGTATTTTCAGAACTTGATTATTCAGAAGATGCTGTATGGAGCCTTATGCTGGCAAGTGGGTATCTCAAAGTGGTATCAGCAGAACCGCTTGTTGGAAATCGCAGGAAAGCACGCAGATATACACTTGCACTTACAAATTTGGAAATACAGGTTATGTTTGAGGATATGATACTCAGATGGTTCAGTCCGGCAAAAAGTGAGACAAATGAATTCATAAAGGCACTTATAACCGGAGATATAGAAAGTATGAATGAGTATATGAATGATGTAGCATTACGAACATTCAGTTCATTTGATACAGGAAAACATACATCTGAGAAAAAAGCACCTGAGAATTTTTTCCATGGTTTTGTTTTAGGGCTTATGGTAGACCAGTCAGAAAACTATATCATAACTTCAAACCGTGAGAGCGGTTTCGGACGCTATGATATAATGCTTGAACCAAAAGATAAACAGAGTAAAAAATATCCGGGGATTGTTATAGAGTTTAAGGTGATAAATCCAAGAAAAGAAAATTCACTTGAAGAAACTGTAGAAGCTGCTTTAAAACAGATAGAGGAAAAAAACTATGATGCAGAGCTGATAAATCGTGGAGTAGATAAAGAAAATATCCATCATTACGGTTTTGCGTTTAGAAATAAGGAAGTTTTGATAGATGGACGGTAAAATAACCATTTAGGCATTAAAATCGACCATTTAAGCATGATTTTACAAATTATCATGTGAATGTAATATAATATCCAATAAATAAAAAGTTATAGAAATTTACCATTATTTATTTTTTTGCGGGAATAAATAACTTATATGGTATTTATCTAGCAGGAAATTATTCAGAAATGAGGATTATTATGATTGAATATTTGGTTGATGATTTTGTGATTTGGGCGTACAGGAACAAATTGCTCATGGATTATAAGAAAAGGGATGTATATGAATATGCAATACAAGTTATATTGTATAATGCAATGTTGCTTGTGATAACATTTCTCATAAGTATATTTACTCGTAATATTCAGAGCTTTGTTATGTTTATTATATTTTTTATAATGCTTAGAAGAAATCTGGGCGGTTTTCATTTTAAAAATAAATATGTGTGCATGACGATATCAATAAGTATGTATTTGGCAATTATGTTTTTGGGATGTAAAATATATAAATTATATGAAAATAGAATATTGCTTATATGGTTTATAATGTCGATAATATGTCTGTTTATGCCAGCATTAAAAGATAAAAATTATAATAAAAAAATAGTAAATATAATCATAATTGTTGATATTGCTTTAATATTTATGGGGATTTATTTTAAAATTAAAAGTGTGGCATGGGCAGTAATATTTAACATTTGTGTGTTGTTTATGTTTATAATTCAAAAATTGATAGAAATTTTAAATTTAAGTGTAAAAGAGGAGAGGTAATGGTTAATATAATACTTTGTGATGATGAAGTTGAAAGCTTACAAAGAACGCAAGATGAAATAGAGAGAATAAAAACAAGACTGCCATATCCTGTAGAAGTGATAACATATACTGATACGGATTATCTGATGGAAAGAATAAATAATCGTGAACTTGAGAGTGATATACTGATAATTGATGTAGATATGCCTAAGATGTCAGGTCTTGATATAGCAAAATACATAAGGCAAAATAAGCTGGATATTGTAATTATCTTTCTTACTGGACATGATGAATATGTTTACAGTTCATTTGAATTTGCACCACTTAGATACATAAGAAAAGAATTTATAAAGGAAGAATTATTGTATGCTCTTATTGCTGCCTGCAACAATGTTGATACAAAAAAGAATGAGTATATTCTAATAAAAGCAATTGACGGAAATTATCATATTAAAACAAGTGAAATATTGTATTATCAGATGGAAAACAGAAGGTGCAATGTGTATCTGGCAGACGGGTGTGTTTTTTTTACTAAATATAAAATTAAAGAACTAAGAAAAATAGTAGAAGAAAAAGATGACGCATTTGTTCAGGTAAATAGTGGGTGTGTAGTGGGATTAAGGCATATAAGATTTATGAGTAAAGGAGATATAGGTCTTGAACAGGATAAAATATTTCAAATATCAAGACGAAAAAAGACAGAAGTTGAAAAGATTGTGATAGATTATTGGGGGGATAGACGATGACTATAAATAATTGGTGTGATTTATTAAACTTGGTTTCATCGTTGATGGAGCCATTTTTTTCGATTGTATTTGTAAGTGCTTTTATGGGAGAAAGGTTTGATAAAAGAAGGAAGAAAATTGCAGGGTTGACAGTGATAAGTCAGTTTATATTTGTAATCTTTGCGGATAGAGCTGCCATTTTTTCGGTAAATAAATTTCTGATAGCACAGTCAATAAGCTTTATCGGATTGTGTTTTACATATAGAAAAAAGTATGACAGAATAATTCTGGCAAAGATAGTAGATATACTTTCAATGCTGTTTTTAGAAGATGTAGTATCATATATTGTGGCTTATGTTTTTCAAAAACCTTTAAGCATTTTTTTAGTGGAAACAAAATACCGTCTTATTGGAATAGTGTTGGTATTTTTATCTAAAGCTATTTTAGCATTTGCAATAAAAATATGCTTTAAAGATGTAAGGGCATTACGGCGAAGCAGTGTCGTAATAATAACACTTTTGTCTTCAGGAATAATAATGTTAGCATTATATATGTATAGTGACAGTCTAAAAAAAGATGGAATTTCTTTCTTACAAATGGTTATGATGGCAATATTGATATTTATGTATATTTTAGTAATATTCAGCATTTTTATGTTTGAAGATAATCGGAACAAAGATGAAGAAATGGCACTTGTGGCATTACATAGTGAAATTTTGTATAACTCATTGGAACAGGAACGGACAACTTTTGATATGTGGAGAAAAAGACTGCACGATTATAAAAACCAGCTTATATATATGAGAGAATTATTGGAGAAAGAGCAGTATAAGCATATAGCAGAGATTGTGAATAAAGAGATAGGTGAATTAAAAAGACAGTCAATATATGTTGAAAGTGGATATGTTGGAATAGATGCGATAGTAAATTCAAAACTAATGTATGCACAGGGGCAGGGCATACATCCGATATATAATATCAATATTCCAAAGGGGTTACAGATTGATAATTTACTAATGTCTTCGATTTTGGGTAATCTATTGGATAATGCAATAAGGGCGACAGCGCAGACAGAAGAAAAATATTTTGAGATTAATATTTCTTATATATTTGAAAGTTTAAATATAAAAGTACTTAATGGTGTGGGGTGCGATAAAATTGACTTTGAGAAGAGTAGCAAAAAAGAGTCTAAAGTACATGGAATTGGATTAAGCAGTGTGAAAGAAAATGTTAAAAAACTTAGTGGCACTTTTTCAATAACACAGGATAAAAATACAGTAAAAGCAGTGGTAAAAATACCGGTAAATTGACAAAATTCATTAAAATTTGACCATTTAAGCATAAAATACGACCATTTAGACATGATTTTACACAAGAAGCTTTTAATATGTTAAGGTGTAATTGTTTCGGAACAATATATACAGAGGAGGTGAAGAAGATGTTTGAAAAAAAGCTTGAAGAATTTTTAGAACGTATAGCAGTAAAACACGCAACAAGTGCAAGCTGTTATATGTTTTTTGAACCAAAGATGCCTAAGAGACTTGTGCAGATGGTTAAGAAGGATAAGTAGTGTATTTTAAATTTATCAGTTGTAAAGGAAAGAAATGTGCACTATTCAGAGCTCGATGCAGGTGAATCATATTTTAAAGCTGTATTGTCGAATACAAAAGAAAAAACTAAAGTTGTTTCAAAAAGGAAATTCTTTCAAAGTAAAAAATATGCAACGACAAATTCTCCGGAGGCAGCATGGAAATATGAATATTTAAGTGCATATCTTGCTCAGTGATTTTGAAGCTATAGAATAAAGATAGATTATAGAGATAATTATAGTTTGGATATAAGGCGTATATATGGTATGACAAATTTTACTATGTATATGCCTTTATAAAAAGGGAGGGAAAAGGCATGGAATTATTAAGATTAGAGCATATTACAAAAAACTTTGGAAAGGGTGACGGAAAGGTTGCTGCATTGAGGGATATTTCTCTTAAGATAGATGAGGGAGAGCTTGTGGCAATAATAGGAAAAAGCGGTTCTGGAAAATCTACTTTGTTAAATGTAATTGGCAGTCTGATGAGGTCGGACGGAGGTGAATATTATTATAAAAACAATAAAATGGATTTTTCTAAGGAGCGTGTTGCAACGGAGTTTCGCAAAAATAAGATTGGTTTTATAGTTCAGTATTTCGGATTGATAGATGATAAAAATGTATATCAGAATGTTGCATTACCTCTTAAATATCAGAAAAGAAAGAAAAGTGAGATAAGAAAAAAGGTTACTGAGACACTTAGATATTTTGAGATAGAAAGTAAGATAAAGGCTTATCCTAACCAACTGTCGGGAGGTCAGAAACAGAGAGTTGCAATCGCAAGAGCAGTAGTGAAAGAGTCGGAGATAATACTTGCGGATGAGCCGACAGGAGCTTTGGACGAGGAGAACGGAAGAAATGTTATGAAAGTTTTAAAAGAACTGAATGAGAGCGGAAAAACGGTTATTATTGTTACGCATGACAATAAGATAGCCGGACAGTGTAACCGTATAATAGAAATCAGGGATGGAGAGATTGTGGATGAAAATAAGAAATAAATTATCTAAGGGAAGTATTATATTGTTTCTTGTTGTTATGCTTCTTGATTTGTGCGTGCTGATGATAATTTCAAATTATCTTGAAGTCAGCTATTTAACTGAGAAAGTCAGACTGATATATGGTGAGATAACGGTTTCATTTTTTATATCATTTATAATAGGTTTCAGTTATTGGTTTCATTGCAGATTTAGTTTTATCGAAGCCGGAAGGATAATGGGAGCATCAAAGATTCAGATAGCCATAAATCTTATATCGGAGTTTGGGACTGCGGTGTTGGCTGGAAGTGTGGCAGGTTCGCTGCTCACAATGGCTGCAAGATTTTTGGGGATAATTAAAAAAATGAATATGTCAGTGATAATCATCGTTTTTTTATTGATATTTCTGACAGGAATAGTATTTACTTATATAAATTTGTGCAGGACACTTAAATACGGACGCATTAGAGCGTTAAGATTTCATGATGCCATGCTGGTAGTACAGTTTGTAGTATTTTTTGTTTTGTTTATTGAAATAGGTACATATTATGTAAATATCGATACCCAGAAGTGGGTTGAAAATGAAAAAATGGGATATAAGTTTTATACATTGCAAAATAATGATGATAAAAATACAATACACTATGAAAATCAGCCTGATTTTTATAAAAATGTGAGAAATGCGATAGCACAGATTGATAAACAAAAAGATTTTATGTATATGAGGGCTGATATGTCATCAGTCAGTGCAGATGTGGATTTTGATGTATTAAAAAAGCATTTAAAGAAAAATGATTACAGACTGTTTACAACTTCAGCACAGGAGAGCTTTGGTGATGTTGATTTTGCTGATGAGCCTGAGGAGTCAGAAAGCGGCAGAAAAATTATTTCACTTGCAGTATGTCAGATGGATAAAAATGCGTCCGATATTTATCTTAATCAGCTTGATAAGGGAAGAAAATTTAATAAAAAAGATTTCATATATAACTTTGAACAAAAGACATTTCCTGTAGTTTTAGGAAATAAATATGAGAAATATTATAAGCTTGGAGAGACATTCGGGATAAAAGGATTTGGAAAGGCAAAGATAACAGGTTTTTTAAAGAAGAATGCAGAATTTATATCGGACAGGACACTTGAGCAGAGAGGTGGCAACAAGAGTCTGCTTGATTATTATATTATAATGCCGATTTTTGACATAAAAGATGATGCACATAATTCAAGCCAGAAATTTTTTATGCAGATGAATTATTTTAATTTTGACAATGGGACTATAGTTATGAGTGCGGACAGCAGTAATGCAGATGTTCTTGCAGTCCAGAAAAAGATTAATGAGATTTTAAGAGATAATCATCTAAATGTCGGATATTGTGTAAATTCAACACCTGCGATAATTACCTTTTTAAATCAGTCGGAAAAATTTGTAAATACCCTGTTTTTGTTTGTTATATTGATAGCCGTGTCAAATGCCTTTTCATTTATGCTGAATATAACTGTGAAGATAGAATTAAATAAGGACAAGTTTGGAATACAACTGATGAACGGACGGAGCCGTAAAATGATACTTATCGAATTTGCCGGAAACATACTAATGCTTGTATTTATTGCGGCAGTTGCAGCGGCTTATATAATAAGGGCGTATTTTTATCAAAATATCATATTTGCTGTGATATTAGCGGCTGAGGCAGCCGGCAGTGTATTGCTTGGGATTTTGGTACTTGGAATAAAGCTGTCAGGAACAGATGTTGAACTGCTGATGAGGGAGCAGAATGGTTAAAGTATAGATTATGTGTGAAAGTGAGGTCTTGGTATGAAAAAGAAATTTATGGTCTTGGTATTTTTTCTGATGATAAGCATAGTTACCGGATGTTCAAAGAATGAAAACAAGAGTGAAAAAGCTGATATTTCTTTTGCGGATATATCGGCAGAATATTTTGCTTCACAGGATTTTACAAAGAATTTTGAAGTAAAATCGAGTGGTGTGGATTATAAGGAAGTGAAGTATTTATCAGGAGATGGTAAAGAAATAAAAGGATGGGGCGGCAAGATAAAAGTCAGGGCTAAGGGGAATGTGACAAACAAACAGGCTTTAAAAATCGCCGAAGCATCATTGGTAAAATATATGGATAACGGCTCATCAAATGTAGTCATGTATGAATGTGAGGTTGATGATAAGAGCGGTAAGGCAATAAAGGATGTGTCCATAGGATATGCGGACTATGACAGGAGTACGACGGCACAGCTTAAAGAGGATAAAAAGTCGGTGAAATCTGACAGCATGGATGCTTCGGAGTCTGTTTTAAAAGGCATTAAAAATAATGATATTAAAAATACAAGATACTTTTTCGACTGCCTTGAAGATGGAGAATACACTTATAATGATAAGAAAACAGGAGAAAAAATTGACGGAGAATGGTATATGGCAACGGCAGTTGTCGTGAAACAGGAAAATAAAAAGAAACTCAAAGAGCTGTTGATTAAAAACGGAAAAGATTATCTCAAAGATAATGATGATAATGGCAGTATTTATAAGGGAGTTGTGATTAAACTTGTTGAGAATGATAAGGTTGAGGAAAAGGTGGTTGTTTTGAAAGGGTAGAATGGACTTCCTTGATGGTGTTATATACTAACAAAGACCGCATATATAAGTGACGATATATACGGTCTTTGTTTTAAATATTTTATAACTAATAAGTGTTAAACACATTTATTTTATTCTATAATAATATATAGGTGGATGTAGTTGATTAGCAATAAATATAACAACTATACAAATTAAAACAATTATTATAAAAATCAAAAATAAAATTTTTAGGTTAATCTGAAATTTTGGTGTGTCAGATAAAAAAGCAAGTTCTTCATTGATAAATAGTTTTTTTAAATCATCACATGTAGTATCATGGTGTTCTTCAAGATAACTGAGTATTTCATCAGTAAGGAGTCTGCGTAATTTACGCCTTTCAGCAAAAGGGTATTTATTGAAAGGGTAAGCCTGTTTTACTATTTTTTTTATCTGTCGTGTTGTAATCATATAGCTGCTCCTGTTTTATTTAGCATAGTCAGTTCCAAAATTGTAAGTTTTTATTGCAGGTGGATCTGTCTCATGGGTAAAAGGATTTATATTATTGTCAATCTCATCAGGAGCCCCCTGTATTTCAATATCATATCCTCTTGAATAATCCCAGCTTTCATAAAAGTATTTAGCTGTGTGTACTATAAGAAATATACTGACTGTAATAATAGAAAACGCAATTGCTCTACGAAATGCTTTTTTGACTGTTGCAGCTATTGAAGGTATTTCGTAGAAAGTGCTCAATTCCTGAGGATTTCCAAATGTAAGTTGTAAATCTTCATATGTATAGTCTGTATTTTCCTCTGTATATGTTGTTAAAGAGTCCTTTAACTGTTCTATAAATAGTTTTTTTGATTTATAATTGCCATGACAGTCTTTTTTAACATCATGGAGATATTTTTTAAGTGCTTTATTTTTTTTATGTTTCATAATTTTTCCTCTTATATTTTATAGTGCCCGTAGTTGTTTTTATATATTAAAAATCAGATTTCAGTCAGGATATGGTTCCGGTTTTCTGCATAATCAAACTGATTGCCTGTGTTATTGTATTGTATTCATCAATGATTTTTTGCAGATATTCGCGACCGGCATCAGTAATAAGGTAGTAAACTCTGGTTCTTTTGATGCCCACCTTGACCTGTTCAAAACTTAGGTAACCATTTTGTGTGAGACGATATAATGTCGGATACATGGTGGTCTCCTTAAGCTCATACTTTCCCTCACTAAATTCAGAAAGTTCCTGAGAAAGCTGATAGCCATATTTTTGTTCTTTTTGCAAAAGCAATAATAGAACTAATTCTATGGTTCCATGTTTTATATTATTTTTGTTTCTCGTTGTTTTCGGCATAATCATTCACCTTTCTGTGAACAGTGTACTATATTTAATGCAATATGTCATCATTTTTCAAAAAGATATAGCACACTATTTAATAATATTACAATTAATTTTATATGTCAATATAAACTATAATAAATAGTATAGCATAAATACCTTTTAGTAAATAGTATTTGACAAATAATATAAAAAGTGATAATGTTTTCAACAAAGGATATGTGTAATTAACATAATTCATTAATATTTGACCATTTAAGCATAAAATACGACCATTTAGACATGATTTTACACAAGAAGCTTTTAATATGTTAAGGTGTAATTGTTTTTGATATAAAAGTATAATCAATGTTTGTCGGGCAAATTTTTGAAAATGGGCTGTCCTGTATAAGAAAAATTATGCAGGATGGCTGTTATAAAGGAGTAGAAGTTATCATGATTAGTTTGAACTTAAGAAAAATAATAAAAAATCCTATTATTATTGGAGTTACTGCATTTATCTTTTTATGGATTACGCTGTTTGTTTATATGGACAGCAGTATGAAACTAGATACAAGTCCTGAACTTGAACTGATAAATATTGTTAAAATAATACCGATACTATTTTTCTCTTTTATGGTTATATCATATATAATTTTTAATGAAAATAAAAAATGTAGGATTGAAGAATGTATATTAGTAAATAAAATGGGGCTTATTAGGGAAAACTTAAGCAAAGCAGCTATAATACTTGCCATTGATTTTCTTTCTGCTGTATATATTCTTGCAGGTACAATGAGATATTACAGGATGAAAAATATAGTTGATTATGATTTTTATCTATATACATTCAAAGTTATTGCTGTTTATGTGTTTTTATTGTTGATAGTGGCAATGTTTTTAGGGATGCTTGCAGCACAGGCTTCTAAAAGGTTGACTGGGATATGTTTGTTGATAATGTTTTATTTTGTGTTTAGTGATACATTTATGCAGTTTATTCTGTCTTTGTTTTCAGATAATGAATTAGTAAGTAATTATTTGTTAATTTTTGGATTATTTTACAGATGTGCTGGGATGATAATAGATAGAAACTATTTCTTGACAATGGAAAATATAAATATTTACAGGATGTTATTTTGGATTTTATTTTGTCTTACCATAATAGCTGTGAGGAAATTTAGAATAAAAATATATTCAGTTATATATGTTCTTTTAACACTTTCATTGTTTATTTTATCTGTAAGGCCATGCGGAGCAAGTTATAATCTTTTTGGATTTTATATAATAGATTCTTGGCATCACGATAGTATATATTATTCTGATTTTCAATCAAACTATGTTGAAAAAAATAAAGAATTGATTAAGAGTGTTAAAAAGAGCAAAACGGATTTTAAAGTTTTGTCATATGACATGGATTATAAAGTTTCCGATGTTTTAGACGGGAAAGTTATTGTTATTCCTGATAATAAGTGTAAAAAGAGTTATAAATTCACATTATATCATGGTTATAATATAAAAAACATAACGAATGAGAAAGGTGAAAAGCTTGATTATGTGAGAAAAGGTGGAGACTATATTGAAATATATAATCCGGCTGGTAAAATTGAAAAAATAAAATTTGAGTATTCGGGTTTTTCAAGATTTTTTTATTCAACAACCCAGGCATTTAAACTTCCGGGAGGATTTGTTTATTATCCAATACCGGGATGGCATATTATATATGATGGAGAGGAACAGATGACAGAGAAAAATTACCTGGAGAATAAAGCAAAGTTTAATGTAAAAATATCATTAAAGGGTAATTATAGGGTGATAAGTAACTTGAACGAATATAAAAGTATAGGAAAAACGCAGTATTTTAAAGGAGACAGTACAACATTAACAATACTTGGGTCACCATATCTCATTGAAAAAGAATACAAAGGAGTACATATTGTTTATTCAAGATTAGATAGGGCACAAGATCCAAAGTATAATAAAGAAGATTTTAAAATTGTATTAAAGGGTTTGAAGAAATATAAAAATAAAAACATTAAACTGTTTTTAATTGATAATGGTGGAGAGAGTTATAAGTATGCAAATGAGGATTCTATCTATGGAAATCTCATAAGTGTCGCTGATTATTTGGAGACAGGAAAGATGTATTAATTTTATATGGAGGGTGAAAAATGAGTTCGGAAATAAAAAACAGATTGGAAATATGCAATATAGAAAAGAAGTTTAAAAAGAATGAAGTGTTAAAAAAATTGAGCTGTACTTTGGAGAGTGGGGTATATGCTATCCTGGCACCAAACGGTGTCGGAAAGACAACTTTGATGCGTTGTATTGCAGATATTTATACATATAACGGTGAGATTTTGTTTAATGGAAAAAATATAAAAAAACAAAAAATAAAGATAGGTTATCTGCCACAGCAGTTTGGGCTGTTTCCGGAGCTTACGGTTTACCAGATGATGGAATATTTTTGCAATCTTAAGAAGATTTCAAAGAAAGATAGAAAAGCTGCGATTGATGGCTGCCTGAAGCAGGTAAATCTTTATGATAAAAAGGATGAAAAGAACAGAAAGCTTTCGGGAGGAATGGTGAGGAGAGTTGGTATTGCACAGGCAATACTCGGTGAACCTGATGTTATCCTGCTTGACGAACCTACGGCAGGACTTGACCCTGAGGAGAGAATGAGATTTAAAAATATCATAAATAATCTTATGGGCAACAGTATCGTACTCATATCAACACATATAGTTGAGGATGTTGAGGCGTGCTGTGAGAGTGTGCTTATAGCAAGTGACGGAAAGATAAAAAAGCAGGGAACGGTCGAGCAGATACAGGAATGTGCAAAAAACAGGATAATAGAGATACCGGAAGAAGCTCTTGGTGATGACAATATACTTTTTGTAGAGAAGTCATATATAAAGGATAGAAGAAAAATATATCGTGTTATTACAAAAAATGTCATTGAAGATGGTATTGAGCCCACAGTGGAGGATGGTTATTTATGTTTACTGAAAGAAGATTAGGTGCGTGGTTTGAAAAGATAAGACTTGAATGGAGAGGACTTGGAAAAACAAAATATCTCCCGTTTATAGTTAATTACATAGTATTGCCGTTATTTGTAGTAGTTTGTGCAAATGCTTCATATATGAATAAGGAAGATTATTATTTTGCAGAAAACGGTTCATATTTTATTCCTTTTATGTCGGTATGGTGGATGATACTTATATTGCAGGAATATGTTGAAGGGATTGGGAGTGAGGTTATAAGGATATACGACAAAAATAAGATGCCGGAGATGTTTTTTTACTTTGCAATATATATTTTAAGCATTATTCCTATTTCTGTGTTTGCGGTTAAAGTTTGGAAAGTTGATGTTGATACAATAGAAATGTTTATGGCTCAGAGTGTATTTTATTTTGGTCTGATAATATTTATGACATTCACATTCAGGTCTATACTTGCGGCGGTGGTATCTGTATTAGGATATACGCTGTTGTCGCAGTCGATACTTGATGAGATATGGGAAAAGTTTAGGTTAAATGATTTCAGGGATGTTAAGGGATATATTTTTGTCGGAGTATGTCTGTTGATACTTGGGATTGTTGAGAAAAGGAGAAAAATGGCGTAGGCATGATTGCTTTAAAAACGATAATAATATAGCGTATAATAAGGTGGGAACTTAAGAAGGAGAAAAGGTAAAATGAACAAAAAATTAAGATACATAGCTATGACTTTTGTCAGCATTATTTTGGTATGTTGTTATATAGTGCGTATATCATATGTAAACAAAGACAATGCTAAGGCTGAGGTTGAATATGTTTCGGACAGTAAATCTGTGCAGGCAGGAAATCTTAAAATTGAGGTGGCGGAGCAGAAGTTATATGATGTGGCAGAATATGTTAAAGAATATCCTGAAATCAGGAATTTATATACATATAAAGGAAGTTATTATGAAAAATTTGATGGGGGAAATGATGTTTTACGCTCATATAAGAAAATCTTTTTTATCGTTCTAAAAGTTACAAATACAGGTGACAAGACAGAAGAAATCCCATATTTTGAATATAAACTGTATGTTGATAAAAATTATGCTTTTGATTTTTATCCGACAGAGGTGGAATACATAAATAAGGCTTCGGGGATAGGCGTAAAATCCCAATGTTCATATAAGGTTAAACTGGTATATCAGATAAGCGACAGGGTTTTTGATAAAGACATTTATAAAAATCTGCAAAATATGGATAACTCTATTATGGTATCGGGGTATCCTGTGATGAAAAATATAAAATTGTCGCATACAGAATATGTAAAAGCGGATGATGATGCGAAACTTATCTATGAGGACCTCGTTAAAAATGATACCGAGGAAGTCTCATTGCCTGACACTAAGGAGAACACCATATTAAAACAGGATGAACCATATGTAAAAAATGGTATTAAGGTATATGCGGAGTCTTGTGAGATATATCGGAAAAAGTTTAGTGGATATAAGGAACTTGGCGAGGATGTTGATGGAGAACCGTTTAACAAAGCCTGCATTGGGAAAGATGATAAAATAATCTGGTCTGACAGGTATGGCAACAAGAAAGCAGATTTTAGTATTGTTGTTGTGAATTTCACATTTGTCAATGACACAAAAAGCGACAGATCAATATACTTTTATCCAATGTTACATAATTATATCGGAAAAATGACTACAGAATTTTATTTTATGAGTATGGACAAAAATGTTAAGTATAAAAAATACAGTTCAATTTATACGGTTGGTGCCGGTTCTGAGGTCAATGTAAAGAGTATATTCTATCTGGCTGAAAATCATAACGATAAGGATAAATCTTATAGGTATTATATTGGGGATGATAGTAAAAAGCTGTATATAAGTTTAGCGGATGCTGACAGTGAAAATTATAATCTGGAAAAAGGTCAGGCAGCCGGTGGAATATTTATGAGGGTGAGGTGATAAAATGTTTCGATTTGAGCTGAAAAGATGTATGAAGGGCAGAGGTTTCAAAGCGGCTTTTTTAATCTCACTTATATTGGCGGCAGGTCATTTTACTGCATTTTGTATATGTTTTTTGCATAATGAATATGGTGGTATCATAACGGATAAAGAAGCTGTCAAGCTGTTAAAGGCAGGTCAGAGTGTGCTTGGAATATATCCTGCAAATATTTTTGAGGGATTTATAGGCGGTGAACAGTACACTTTTTGGAACGGAGTTTATTTTTATCTGTTGCCTATAATTGCCGTATTGCCGTTTGGGACAAGCTTTTTTGAAGATGAGGACTCAGGATATTTAAAAAATATATATATTAAAAAGAAGAAAGAGATTTATCTGGTATGTAAGTTCATAGTTACATTTATTTCAGGGGGAATTGCAGCGGGACTTCCTTATGTCTTTAGCTTTATGATGAATTTACTTTATGTTCCGGCGATAAAACCAAATCAGCTTGCAAGACATAATTTTGTCAATCAGCTAAACAATATGTCTGACTGGTATTATGAAAAACCGTTTCTTTATTTTGGAGTATATCTGCTTATCATAATGCTTTGTGGCGGTGTTTTTGCAACATTATCGTTATGTGTTTCATTTGCCGCTAAAAATAGTCTTTTTGTAATGTTTTTTCCATTTTTATTTAACATTTCATTTGATTATGTCGCAATGGAATTAAAAATAGAAAAATATGTTCCGTCCAATATTATGAATCCTATGATGACAGAGTATATAAATGGAAGAAGTATGTTTTCTGTATTTGCTGAGATTTTTGCCGCAATACTGTTGTGCTTCGGATTTTTCGTTGTGCTGAATAAAAAGCGGGAGCGGATAGTGTGAAAAATTGTTAAATGGTAAAGATGTGGACGGTATAGGCTGCAATCATTGTTTATTGCAATATGGATGTGAAAAATAGTAAATATGTGCTGATTATAAGATTGGGAGGGAGAAGTTTTGAAAATAGAGATTAAAGACCTTTATAAGGAAATAAAGAAGAATGTTATTCTTGACAATGTAAATATAACGCTTACAGGCGGAAAGATATATGGTATTCAGGGAAAAAACGGATGTGGAAAGACGATGCTCATGCGCAGTATAGCAGGACTTGTGATACCGACACGCGGAAGTATAATCATAAATGGAAAAGTGCTTCATAGGGATATTTCAATACCTGAAAGTATAGGGGTTCTTATTGAAAACCCGTCTTTTTTGCCAAGATATTCGGGATATGAAAATCTGAAAATGCTCGCAATGCTTGATGATAAGGTGTCTGATGGAGAGATAAAAGATTTGTTGGAGAAAGTCGGGCTTAAAGATGCGGCAGATAAAAAGTTTGGAAAATATTCACTTGGAATGAAACAAAGACTTGGCATTGCGGCTGCCATTATGGGAAGTCCTGAGATCGTACTTCTCGATGAGCCGATAAATGCGATTGATGGCGAGGGAGTTGAGCAGATAAGACAGTTGATACTTGGACTGCGTGATGAAAACAGGGTAGTTCTGGTTGCCTGCCATGATAAAGAGGAAATGCAGCTGCTTGCAGATGATATTATTTGTATGCAGCAGGGCAGGATTGTTGAAAAGGGGTGACGGATAGTGAAAATAATGAAGATGTTTAAGCATGATTGGCTGGAGGGAATATGGCACAGAAAACTTTATCTTATACTTTCGGTTCTGGCAGCATTTTTTTCCTGCACGGGGATACACTCATCAATTATAGAACATCAGAAAACGGAAAATATATCAAATGGTACATTTATGGATTATTGGATTTATCTTGTAGATGGCTGTCAGGCATATAAATTTGACTGGTATAATTCATTTGTAATTCCGATAAGATGGATATGTTTTATTACTTTTTTGCTTATCGGTGTCAACAATTATATGCTGAGTGATTTAAAAGGATGGGGTTATCAGGTTCTTGTTCATTCTAAGAGCAGGTTAAACTGGTGGATAAGCAAGCTGATGTGGAGTATAAGTTATACATTATGCTATTTTTTTGTGAGTTTTTGTACTGTACTTATCTATTGTATTTCAAGGAATGTTGCTGTAAATTTTAAACCGACTTTGGATATTATGAAATCACAGGCAACCGAGTCTTTTATGAAATTTGGGAATAGAAATTTATATGTGGCGGTGTTAATCCTGCCATTATTTATGGCATTATTTTTAAGTATTATACAGATGGTGTTAAGTTTGTATATCAGACCGGTGTATGTATTTATTATAATGTTTATATGGCTTGTTGCATCTGCCTATAAGAAGTCATGGCTGCTGGTTGGGAATCTTGGTATGCCATACCGTATGAAGCCTGTACTTAAAAGTGGATTTAGTACGGTTCAATGTTTTTTTGTACTGATAGCTGCAAGTTTGATATGTATTATATGGGGTTATCTGAAATTTAGAAAAAGAGATATATTTGAGAAAGAGTAATCAGTCAAGCATATCTCTTACCATAAAAGCAAGCCGCAATTGTATGCGGTTGTCGAGGTCAGATATATCCATGTCGAGTATATCCTGTACTTTGTTTAATCTGTAATTTATTGAATTGCGGTGCACATAAAAGTGTTCCGCAGTTTTTTGCACACTGCCGTTATTTTCAAGATAATATTTTAAAACTTCAAGGATGTTGCTGTCGTTATTTTTATCATATTCTATAAGCTCACCGAGAGTGTCATTATAATAATCTTTAAAAACCTCTTTATCTGTTATGCTCATAAGTAGATTGTAAATTCCTAAGTCTTCAAAATGTAGAAAGATTTTAGATGTGGCTGTGCATTGATGATTTTTAATCGTTAGTGCACAGCCTGTTTTTATTGTATAGGAAAATGTTCGTAAAGTAGTGTGACACCAGGAGCAAAACGCTGGTTTTGCTGTTTTTTCCAGTTGATTATAAACAACTTTTTGTCTTTTTTGTGAATTTCAGGGTAGATTTGGGCAGATTTCGGGGCGATTCGTGCAGGGTATCACAATAAAAGAGTGGCGGGTAGTATAATGTGATGCAATGAAGCAATCCGTGGCATTATTTTGGGGATTAAGAAAGGAGATGTGATAGATATGAAGAAGCGTATTATGTCATTGTTATTGGTTTTGGTTATGTTTTTTAGCGTTTTGCCGATTATGCCGGCACGCAGGTCTGCAGCGGAGGAAACAGAGACTTTATTTGACAGATACATTCCGGTCAATCAGGCATATTCTGCAAAGGTAAGTCCGTTCAGCGTTACGCAAGGAGTAAGTTACAGTTTTTCTATCGGTACCAGATTTAAGGATGAAACAGCAGAGACCATTATATTTGCGGATGAACTTAAGCGAAGTGAGATGCAGGGACAGTTTTTTAAGATAAATTATCTTGGTACTGTTGGAACTTTGAAAAAGGCTGATATAATGAAATATTTCGACCTCAAAGAAAATGACTATCTGCAGGTAATGGGGGATCCTAATGCAGTGATTTATGAGAATACGAGGAAGTGGCTTACAAAGGACAGCATCATTATTTCTGTTGACCTTTATGACGAAGACAAAAACTTTGTCAGAACTGTTAGTCCGGCTGCGGCTATCATGGCAGTAGGACCTGACGGACAGTTTGTTACCTGTTCCATGCCGCAGGGATATACCTGTTCCATTTTTTTCTCAACACAGGACAATCTGTTTAAAGGAACAGACGATAAGAGTTCAAGTGTTTATACGCATTTTAATGCTGAACATATATGGCTGGAAGACAAAAGTGTTGCGGATAATCTTATAAGTTCTACAGACAGCAAATTAGATTATAAATATACACAAAATGCTGAACTTAAGGGCACACCACAGTACATGACAAACAACATATTAAGTGTCAATGAATTTATTGCTCCTGATAATACATATTATCAGGTCGGACACAAAAAAGGTGATGTAGATCCAAGTGTCATGAACAAAGTTGAGAATGTTACGGATTACTCGGAGAATGTTATTTCGGTGGCTGACGGAGTTACAAGGAGAACAGTTTTAGCTTCAGATGGTACACTCTATGGTATTTCAAGCAATTATGAAATGAAAGAGCTTGCAAAAGGTGTTAAACAGGCGGGTATGCTGCATTATCTGACAAATGACGGAGAAGTAAAAGAAATCAAAAGCGGAAAGACAATAGCGGCTGACTGTAAAGCATTTTCTGAACACCGCTATGGCAGAGTTATCGGTGTATTGAAAAATGACGGCGTTTTCACGATGGGTTACACATACCTCGGCGAAGAAAAATATTATAAAAAGGGACTTGTATATGGAGAGCTGAAAAATGTAAAGACTATCGTTCCGGGTGGTGTATGTACTAAAAACGGTAAATTCTATCGCTGGGTAGAAGATGTTGAAATCGGTGGATATACGATGGATCCAAGTAAGGGGTCATTTTCACAATCTTATACACTTAATCTTAAACTTGAACTTTTAACATCGAATGCAGTGCGTGTTTTTCCGTATGAGTATTACACAAGGCAGAAAGATTCAATCAACTCAGCGACCGGAACTATTGAAGTTGCAAAGACCGGTTTTGTTGAAAATGCTGACGGTCAGATGTGGGCATTTGGTTTACAGGATACTGAAAATATGGGTACTATGACGGATAGTAAAGGTACAAAGTCTCTTATAAGACATATATTCCCGGTATATCAGAGCATAAAAACTTCAGGATTTGACAATGGAAACTTTGCCGGATTTGTGCCTGAGGACAGCAATGTTGTATCTATGCTCGTAAACAATCATTGTTCTAATGAAAGACCTGTTGTACTTAAGTCAGGGGTTGATTATCTCACAGATGTACCGGGCGGTTACAGAGGACTTGATGGTTATGCATATGTGTTTGACAATGATGTAGATGATGGCACGCCTATAAGAAGTTTTAAAAAGAAATCAACTGCTTTTCATTATCTTCATGACAGAAGCGAGATATTTAGTGCAATCAATACTACAACAGGAAGAAAGACAATGCCTAATCTTGATCTTTTGCCAAATGTTGCGAGAAGTTCTTACCGGATGGATAATAAGAGCGGAAACACGATTCTGCTTGAACGCACAGATGGTTCTATGTGGATGACACAGATTTATCCTGCGGCATCGGCAGCAGCAATGGCTGCGAAACTTGGCGGATGGGAATGTTCAAATGCGATTCAGATTACTAAGGCGGTTAAAAAGAAAACATCAACGGTTGATTATGTAAATCTTGTGAGTAAGAATGTACTGGAACAAAATTTTCCGGCAATCAAAAAAGGTACACCGGTTGAAATAGATGCACCTAAGTATATGAGTTCAAAATATTATTCCCAGATTACGGTCGGTAAAGCGGATGCATATTCGCGTGAAGGAAAAAAATTTCTGCTGCTCATTACAAAGACAGACTGCGTTTATTCAAAAAAGATGAAGAAAATCATAAAATCTGCCATAGAAAAGGCGAAGGTTCCTATTTATGGATGTGTTGACAATTATTCATCCCTGGAATTTGTCTGGAATTATACAAAGTCAGATTCTCTTGATATGCCTTGTTTTGTTTTGGTAAATGGAGACAATAATGTAAAGATTTACAATGGAGTCCGCACAAAGAGCAAAGTCAACTCGATACTTAAAGCGGCAAAGAAGATAGGTGCAGCAAATGATAAGTTATCGACAGCGGCTGCCGAAGTGCAGACAAAGTATCCAAACAATGAGATTTCGGTTGATAACAATGAATGGAGTGTTTTAAAATCCATAAATAAAGAAAGATTTGCGAATAAACTTCCGCTGTTTACTATGCCTGAGGCTTTGCAGAAAGCGTGCGATACCCGTGAAGAAGAGATTGTATTGCTGTATGACCATACCCGTCCAAATGGCAAAACAGCATACTCTGCAATTTCGGAAGAATTTAAGCATCAAAATGAAGCTGAAAACATAGCAGAAGGTCAGCACAGTGCAGCTAAAGTCGTGTCTGACTGGATGAAAGTTAAGCGTGACCGTGCAAATATACTCAATGCCAAATTTGGATATATGGGTGTCGGATATATGAATACAGACCCGACTTATTGGGTACAGATGTTTACGGACTGTACCGGTTATGAATCGGTGACTACAAGTGCAGGAACAATGAAGTTTAAGAATATCAAAGCCATGCAGAAAGAGTATCTTATCTGCACGGACAAAAATGGAGTTAAATCATATATGCCTTTAGATGCAAGTGTTATGAGCAAGAAGGGAAATAAATACACACTTAAATTAACCGGAAAGAATGTCACATTGACAGTGAAAGGTAAGTAAAAAGCATTTGATGATGTGTTAGGGAGTACATCATTAGTGAATATATTATAGTAAGTCAGGCTTATGATTTAACAATATCAGGCAGGTAGCAGAGCGGATTTAGAATACCTGCTTGAAAAATGAAAAAAATGATTCAATAGATAAAAATGTGCTGTTGCCATAAAAAGACATCAGCACATTTTTTGCTATTATTGTGAGTTAAAGTTACAATAAAATTGATGTTGGGGTCAAAAGGTATTTTGCCCCTTGCATCATAAAAGTATAGCTATGAAGAAAAATTTTTATTAAGTGTTTGTATCAGTCTTTATCGGCTGCAATGGGAAAAACGATGATTACATTGAACTGGTCGCCATCAATTTTTATTTTAAATGTGCCACCGCAGGCATTTGTAAATTCTTTGGCTATCGAAAGTCCAAGTCCGTTTCCTTCTGTGTTTCTTGCCTTGTCACCGCGGCTGAATCTTTCGAGTATTTCTTCCTCCGTGAAATCCATTTCATAAGATGAAGTGTTTTTGAGTATAAGTTTCACTGTACTTTCTTCGGTGGTTTCAGTTATAAAAATCCGTGTTCCTTTTAGTGAATATTTAAGTGCATTTCCTATAATGTTCTGCATTACACGGTAAAGTCTGCTTCCATCCGAATTTATGAAAATATCTTTTTCAGGCATTTTTAATTTAATGTCAAGTCCGCTTTTTTGCACGGCATCATCCATATCGGTGAGAGTCTGGACGATGAGTTTGTTAAGGCTTAAATTTGTTTTTTTAATTACAAGTTCACCACTTGCCGTCTTTGCAAGTTCAAATACATCAAATACCATTTTCTTTAAATGAATGGCTTTTTTTGAGATTATTTCTATATAATCTACTGCTTCAGGCGGCAGGTCGTCGCGTCTTTCAAGCAGGTCAACATAGCTTATGATTGATGTGAGCGGAGTTTTAAGGTCGTGTGAGACATTTGTTATAAGCTCCGTTTTCATGCGTTCACTTTTTATCTTTTCGGCGAGACTTTTCTCAAATCCTGCACCTATATTTGAAAGTTTTAATATTGACTCATAAAATGTGCTGTCTGCTGCATCTGTCGTATCAAATTTGTAGTTTCCATTGTAGATTTCATCAATATCTTTCTCAAGCAGGCTGCAGGAGCTTATGACTTTTGATGAAAAATAGTGGTAGATTGCAAAAATTAAAACATATATTACAAAACAGCCGCAGCACAGTCTGCAGTAACTGTCACTTGTCACATAATAAGCAAGATTATACCATTTATCCGGAACCCAGTCAGAAAGCGTATTTAATGAGTAACCGACTGGTATAAGATTTATAAAATATTCTCTTAGCATTGTAAATATAATAAGAAAAACGGCAATCAGTGCAACCAATATAGTTGAGCTTATAAAAAGGAATTTAACGCCTTTTTTGGTGCACAGCGGATAATATATATGCCCCGTAATAAATATCCGTATATTGTGAAGAAATTTTCTCAATGCCTTTGCGTAAAATGTTATATATCCTTTCATGAAAAGATGGATATACAAAAGATAAAGTGCTGATATGACGGCAAGCGTTGTTATTATCTTTATACAGGTGCAAAGGGTCTGCCATTGTGATTTTTGAGCGTTAAATATATCAGTGTTATATATCAGTAATATTACTGCTGAATCGCCTGTTTCATAGTCAAACACATCTTCATAGTCATAACCGTTTGTTTCGAGAATATCCGAATGAATAAGGTTCGTATTATTTGAAACGGCGACTACACGTGTTGTTGATGTATCAAACTTTTCAGTAATACATTTTGTGAGTGCATCTTTTCGCTGGATATTGTAGGTCTGGAGCATCAATTTGTTCTGCTTTATAGTAGTTGAAAACTGCTGCATCTTTAAATTTATCTCATTGTTGCAGGCTTCATGGTCGATGAAGATATCGACATTTTCACTTATATACATTTTTGCATACAGGTAAGAAAAATCCCTGCCCATTTCCTTACTCTTTTTCGCACCGTCAACGGCATTGTTTTCGTAGCTGCATATCTTTTTAATATTTTTGCATATCTGTCTTGCGTATGCAGCCGAGCGTCCATATTCAGTTTCAGATAAAGCATCACGGTAAATTCCGTTTCGTGCAAACAATATCAATAATATTCCTGTAATGATAAGAATAAATACAGAAATGTAAGTTAATATTGATATACTTTTCTTTTTTGACCTGAGTACGGGTAGTTTTTTAGTTTTAGTTATATTTTTCAATTTTATAGCCAATTCCCCACACCACCTTTAAATATTTTGGCTCGCTTGGATTTATTTCAATCTTTTCGCGAATTCGTCTTATATGTACCATAACCGTATTTTCAACACTGTAGGCAGTTTCATTCCATATATGTTCATATATTTCTTCTGCTGAAAATACCCGTCCAAGATTGTGCATAAGATAATTGACAATCTTGTATTCTTTTGCCGTAAGCTTAACTGCTCCGCCATCGACAAAAAGCTGTTTTTTTGTGACATTCAGTTCAAGACCGAGATTAGTTATGATTTCTTCGTTTGAAGAAATATTGCCGTATGAACCGAGTTTTAAGTATCTCCTTGTCTGTGACTTTACCCTTGCCAGAAGCTCTGACGGAGCATACGGTTTTGATATATAATCATCCGCACCCATTGAAAGACCGAGAACAATATCACTTTCCTGCGTTTTTGCTGACAGCAATATAATAGGAATGTTTTTTTCGTTTCGTATCTTCATGGTAGTTGTAAGTCCGTCCTGATTTGGCATCATAATGTCAAGTATTATGAGATGAACCGTATTCTGATTTAAAATATCTATAGCATCTAAACCGTCGTAAGCCTTTAAGGTTTTGTAACCCTCGCTTTCTAACAGTTTGCATATAGCATTAACAATTTCTCTGTCATCATCAACGACAAGTATATTTATAGTTTCCATAGGAATCTCCTTTGCTTAAGCTTAAGTATGATTATATATTAAACTAAAAGTCTGATATTTTCCCAAGATATTTCTTACGAATTTCTTAAATGATGATGTATTGTGGAATACAGCATTAGTGAATAGCTTATACCAAAGTCAGTTTATATATTTTTTGCGATACTTATGGGGAGTAATAGATGCATATTTCTTAAAAACACGGGAAAAATGACCGGGTGAAGAAAAACCAAGGTTAAGGCTGATGTCAGTTAAAGATTTATTTGTATAGCGGAGAAGGTATTTTGCCTCGTCTGTTTTCTTTGTAAGTATAAAATCTGAGAGAGACATATTGCTTTCAGCTTTAAAAAGTTTTGAAAGATAGGATCTGCTCAGAAAAAATTCTTTTGCAATGGCTTCCACGGTAATTGTTTCTGACATATGACGATTGATGTAATTTGATACATCTGAAACGAGCTTAGATGCAGGAGCTCCTTCATGTAATTGATTTACGCGTTTTGTGAAATCTATAAGCATAAAATGCAGGAGGTTATTGATTTGACAATAATCATTTAATAATTCACATTTGAGAATGTAGTTATCACTTAGTTTAAAAGCATCGTCAGGAGTCATGCCGCCCTGGATTGCCGAATGTGAAGCGATTGTAGCGGTAATAATAAAGATGTTTTTTAATTGACGGAGCTGGTTGTCAGCTATTACACCAGTATCGAGTAATGGCGAATTTTCAAGTAGTTCCGATAAAGAGATATAATCTCCTTTTTTTATCATACTCATTAAATTTTGCTCCAGTTCATAAGTGTTGTGAATTATTATATCATTTTCAGAAAAATCATTAAAAAAGAGTTTGTCAGCCTCATTGCGGTTTATTGATTCTGCAAAGTGTTCCTGTAAGGAATTTTTGATAAAAATATCATGAAGGGAATATTTTTCATCGTTTAGTATGTAATTTAAAAAGCATAAAAGCTGCATAAGATGTTCTAATGATATATGATTGATTTCCTGCATAGCAATTATAAAAGCTTCAGTATCATTTTTTGATATATTCAATTGACAAGCCAGTTCTGATAGTTCTGGTATAGAATCAGAAACCTGTCTTGTCGGACCAATTACAATCTTATATTCATTGAAATTGATAATTCCATAGTAACTAAAATGTACTGTGAAAAAATAACCGATATGCTCAGAAATATTTAAAATATCTGACTGATATAATGCAATGGGATCTTTAATAAGATTAACTGAGGAATAATAAAAAGTTAGTTTATTATCTTTATAAATACGCACGGGAACTCCGGAAAAACTGTTTATCATAATGGCAATATAATTGTAATCGATAGCTTTCATGGCATGAACCTCCTTACTTTTTTTGATACAATTATATCATTTATGGATACAAATATGCAAGAAATATTAACGAAGCGATGATATAATTTGTCGAAAATGTTTATGAAAAGTAAAAATAAAAAAAGAAAGGAACCTATGAATTATGTACACCAAATTTGTTAAAAAGAAAATTGAAAGTATGCAGTTACGAGAAAGGATAAATTACGGATATAAAAAAGTAATTATTCTGATGATTATTTCAGGGTTGCTTTCTATTATTGCAATAGGTATGTTATTTGCAAGTGTTGTAAATTATGTTGGAAAAATTAATGCTTCAGATATAGCAGTCAAAATGTGCAGAGTAGATGTAAATGCTGCGGCAAGAAATGTAAGAGAGATGGCGTTAAATGACGATGCATCTTCTTATGATAGTTATGAAAAAAAAATAGCAAAATTACTGGATGATGTTGATTCCCAATTGGAAATAATAAAAAATAAAGGTGTTGTTTCTGATGAAAAATATACAGAATATGCAACAGCATTATCTGATTGGAGCAAAATTAGTTCATCCATATTAGAAGAAATCAAATCAGGAAATCAACAGCAGGGTGTGGATGATATTCTTAATAAATGTACACCGGCATTGAACAAATTGGTAAATATTGCTATGGAATTAGATGAGATTACAGATGCAGTCAGTGCTAAGGCGGTGCAAAATACTGTAGTATATGCTATCTTAGGTGTTGGTTTTATCGTATTCTTTTTAGTTATGGCATGTATGATTTCAGGAAAAACCAGTAAAAGGGTTCTTGGCAGTATTTTGGAGCCATTGCATGCTATTGAGGATGTTGCAAAGGAATTGACAGAAGGAAATTTACATAGTACATTAGATTATCGTTCAGAAGATGAAATTGGGCGATTGGCGCATAGTATGCGTAAATCTATTCGTATTTTAGGGTCATATGTAGACGATATAGACCGTGCAATGAAGCTGTTTTCAGAAGGAAATTTTGATGTTCAGCCTAATGTGGAGTGGAAAGGTGATTTTGTCGGAATTTTACATTCCTTTATGGATTTTGAAGCAAGCATGGCGAAAATGGTAAAGGGAATACAACGGGCTTCAAATCAGGTATCAGGTGGTGCAGAGCAGGTATCATCAGGTGCAACAGAATTGGCAGATGGTGCCACAAACCAGGCCGCTGCAGTAGAGGAATTGACTGCTACAGTTGAGAATGTCGCAGAACAGGTAAGACATAATTCACAGTCAGCAAGTGAAATAAGTACAAAAGTTGTGGTACTTGGAGATGATATATTAGAAAATGATACAAAGATGCATGAGATGGTTAAGTCAATGCTTGAAATTAAAAATGCTTCAATGCAGATTGACAAGATTATTGAGACAATCAACGATATTGCGTCACAGACAAATCTTCTAGCATTAAATGCTTCTATTGAGGCCGCAAGAGCAGGGGAAGCCGGAAAAGGATTTGCAGTTGTAGCAAATCAGGTCAACCAGTTGGCAGAGCAAAGTTCACAGGCGGTGAAGGAATCAGCAGCCTTAATTAAAACATCTGTTAATGCGGTAGGAAAGGGAATGTTACTTGCAGAAGAGACAGCAGAACAGCTTGAGGAAATTGCAAAAAATTCTAAGGTGATTACTGAAGAAGTATCCGGTATTGCGGAAACGCTTGCAGACCAGACAGTAGAAATACAGCAGATTAATGAAGGAATAGAACAGATTAATGATGTTGTACAAAGTAATTCGGCAACTTCAGAAGAGTGTGCTGCAGCGAGTCAGGAAATGAACAGTGAAGCAGAACATTTACGCAATATGATAAGTGAGATTAAAGTAGCTAAAATTAAATAACAAAATAAAGTATAACATAACATTATTATATATTGTTATGTTATACTTAACAAAACTTTGAGCAGTGTTCTGACGATAGGTTATCTGAGTGCCATTAAATATTATTTTAAGCCTGTAAGACAATTTAATCAATGATTATGATAGTTGTTTAACAATTACCTATATAAAATAAACAGCGGCAGGAGTAACACAGTACTCCTGCCGTTGTTTTGTGCATTTTAAGCTCAGTTATTACTACATCCCGATATGTGTTCTGAGTTTGCCCTTAATCTCAGTGTCAAGTTTCTCAACAAACTCATCGAGTGGAAGAACAGTAGTCTTTTTCTCACCGTGGAGACGGAATGAAACTGTTCTTTCGTCTTTCTCATTAAATCCGACAACGAGGAGATAAGGTACTTTCTGAATCTGTCCTTCACGCATACGGTAACCGAGTTTTTCTGAACGGTCATCGAGGTCTACACGGACTTTGTTTGCTTTGAGTGCGTCACATATTTCTTTTGCGTAAGCGTTAAGTGAGTCATCATCTGTCTTAACAGGCATTACACGAACCTGCACAGGAGCAAGCCATGTAGGAAGATTTCCTTTTGTCTCCTCAAGAATGTATGCCATAAAGCGGTCGAGTGAACCAAGTATTGCACGGTGAAGTACAACAGGTGTTTTCTTTTCGCCGTCTCTGTCAATGTATGAGAGGTTGAATTTTGCAGGGAGACAGAAGTCAAGCTGGCAGGTAGAAAGTGTAATCTCATTTCCGACAGCAGGCTGAACATTAACATCAAGTTTAGGTCCGTAGAAAGCAGCCTCTCCGATTTCCTCAGTATATTCAATGCCGAGTCCGTTCATTACATCACGAAGTGCAGATTCTGCCTTGTTCCACATCTCATCATCATCGTGGTATTTTTCTTTGTTCTCAGGGTCGCGAAGTGAGAGTACACAGCGGTAATTTTCAATACCAAAGTCTTTGTATGTGCTGAAAATGAGGTCTACAACCTTTGTAAACTCATCTTTTATCTGTTCAGGTGTTACAAAGAGATGGGCGTCGTTCTGGCAGAAATGTCTTCCACGCTCAATTCCCTTTAATGTTCCGCTTGATTCATAACGGAAGTCATGTGCAATCTCACCGATGCGGATAGGGAGGTCTTTATATGAATGTCTTTTGTTTGCATATATCATCATGTGGTGAGGACAGTTCATCGGACGAAGTACAAATGATTCACCTTCCATTTCCATAGGAGGGAACATGTTTTCTTTGTAGTGATCCCAATGACCTGATGTTTTGTAGAGGTTTACTGTACCTACACATGGAGTCATAACATGGAGATAACCGAGGTCTCTTTCTTTATCTTTAATGTAGTTTTCAAGTTCCTGCCAGATTGTATATCCCTTTGGTAAGAACATAGGAAGTCCGCGGCCTACAAGGTCATCGACCATGAAAAGGTTCATGTCTTTACCAATTTTTCTGTGGTCTCTCTCTTTTGCTTCTTCGAGAAGTGTGAGGTGATTTTCAAGTTCCTCTGGAGTTGGGAAACATACACCGTAAATTCTCTGGAGAACTTTATTGTTGCTGTCACCTTTCCAGTAAGCACCTGAATGGCGGATAAGCTTAAAGTTGCGGCAGAGCTTTACATTGTCTACATGAGGTCCGCGGCAGAGATCTGTGAAATCGCCCTGGTCGTAAACCGTAATATTTCCGTCCTCAAGGTCAGAGATGAGGTCAAGTTTATATTCATCGTCCTTAAACATCTCTAAGGCTTCTGCTTTAGAAACTTCTCGGCGGAAAATCTTCTTTCCTGATTTTGCGATTTTTTTCATTTCTTTTTCAATCTTAGCGATGTCATCATCATGGATAACATCCTCGCCGAGATCTACATCATAGTAAAATCCCTCAGCGACTACAGGACCAACCCAGAATTTTGCCTGTGGGTAAATATGTTTGATAGCCTGTGCCATAAGATGAGCACATGAATGGTTTAATGTGTTTAACTGTTCGTCATTTTTAAAGTTTACCATTGATTTTATCTCCTTTTTTGATTTTTGGGAAAACAAAAAACACCTTTAGATATAATATAATCATATCTAAGGGTGCTTACGCACGTTTCCACCTTAATTTTTAACTCAGAAAAGTACATCCGTTTAAATTATGTTAATAATATAAAATTAAATAATTGGAATGTCTTTTACAGCTTATAACGCAGCTACACGGTCACGCTTCAAAATATTTTGAGATAAATATTTCTTCTACGCACGGCTCGGGAGTGGTTTTCATGAAATCTGCCCATAAACGGCTTACAGCAAAATGCCGTTCTCTCTGTATGGCAGGATAACATTACTCGTTCCGTCATCGCCTTTAAAAATATATAAATATTTGTCTGCTACATATTTAGCAATGTTCTTTGAAAAACTTCATTTATTTTAACATAAAGTTTTTGCAAATTCAATAGGTTAATTTGCCTGTTACTGTTTTTATGGCTGAACTGTTACTTTTTATGTGCATAATAAAACAGAAATTTCCACATAATAACTTCAAAGCATATTCATAGAAAAAAGAAATGGAGGAAATAACCGGGATATGAAAGCAACGGGAATTGTACGAAGAATAGATGATTTAGGAAGAGTTGTTATTCCAAAGGAGATAAGGCGTACTTTGCGTATCAGAGAGGGAGATCCGCTGGAGATATATACTGACAGAGAAGGAGAGGTTATTCTTAAAAAATATTCGATGATAGGTGATATAGGACAGTTTGCCAAACAATATGCTGATGCACTGTCACAGACAACAGGTTATCTTGTAATGGTGACGGACAGGGATATGGTTATTGCGGCTTCGAGCGGAGTGAAAAAAGATATGGTGGGAAAGCATATAAGCAGGGAACTTGAAAAGGCAGCTCTTGACAGAAAGATAATCCTGACAGACAGCAGTAAAAAGGAGTTTTGCAGGGTGGCAGATGACATGGAGGGAGATTATATTGAAGCAATAGCTCCTATTATATGTAATGGTGATGTGGCAGGTTCTATTGTTTTTCTTAATAAAAATACAGAACGAAAATTTGGGGAAACAGAGCAAAAAATGATAGCTGTTGCGGCAAGTTTTTTAGGCAAACAGATGGAGGGGTGACATTAAATATGAAAAAAGGCTAAAAAACCTTGATTTTATGGGATTTTTAGCATAAAAAACCTTGACAAAAGGGGATAATGAGGGTATAAATAGATTTGTAAGTTTTTACGGAAATACAAATATCGAGGAGGATTTATCCATGAACAAAACAGAGTTAGTAGCAGCTATAGCTGAAAAAGCAGAACTTTCAAAGAAAGATTCAGAAAAAGCTTTAAAGGCATTTATTGATGTGGTTACAGATGAATTAAAGGCTGGAGAGAAGATTCAGTTAGTAGGATTCGGTACATTTGAAGTTGCTGAGAGAGCAGCAAGAGAAGGAAGAAACCCTACTACAGGTGCTACAATAAAGATTCCTGCTTCTAAGGCTCCTAAGTTTAAAGCTGGTAAGGCTTTAAAGGACGCTGTAAACAAATAAGATAAGATTTGTATTTTGAGGCAGACTTGAATTTGAGGGCAGGTTCTAAGTACAACGAGTAATTATAATATTCAAATATTTGATTTTCGTTGTATCTGAACCCGCCCTTTTTCTAAAATATTGTGAAATATATTTTTGATACCCGTGATTTGTGTCTGGGCACACACGACACAAATCTCATATGAAAAAATGTGTGCAGAAATGAGATATAGTATGAGATTAGATAAATATTTAAAGGTTTCAAGACTTATCAAAAGAAGACCGGTCGCAAATGAAGCGTGTGATGCCGGCAGGATTACGGTAAACGGAAAGGTTGCAAAAGCATCCTTGAATGTTAAACCGGGAGACATCATTGAGATAAGTTTCGGTGATAAACAGGTTAAAGTAGAGGTGCTTAGCATCGAGGAAACATATAATAAGGAAGCGGCAAAAGAGCTTTACAAAATGTTGTAATAAAAAACACTCTCCGGCATATATTGATTTATAAAAAGATGCAAGGAGGGTGTTTTTTTGGAAGAGAAAAGTTTACAGCGACAGGGCGGCGTAACAAAGGGAGTACATAAAGTGTATCTGAATGCACGAAAGTCGGCTGTTATGTCAGGAGTTAAGGATGTGCTTTCGTTTGATGCAAAGGAAGTATATTTAGAAACGGAACAGGGAGTTCTTCTTATAAAAGGTGACGAACTTCATGTAAACCGTCTTTCACTTGAAAAAGGTGAGGTTGATGTTGACGGAAGGATAGATAGTTTTGCGTATTCTGATGTTGAGGAAGCTGGAAAGAAAGCAGCATCATTTCTTGGGAGACTTTTTCAATGAGTGAGATTATACATGGACAGGTTTTGTATCTGCTCGCAAGCACCTGCTGCGGCATGGTGTGTATGTTCTTGTACGGCTTAGTCAGGATTTTTGAATTATTTTTGAAAAAGAATATGATTTTAAAGATAATCATTGATGTTTTATTCTGGATGGCACTGTCGATTCCCGTCTTTTATATTTTTTATGAGATAAATTCCGGAATAATAAGATGGTATGGTGTATTTATGCTATTTGCAGGGATGATTTTATATGAAAAGGGAATATATATTCCGGCAAAGAAAATTATTGAAAAAATCATAAAAAAGGTGTATGATAAGAACATATTTAAAAGTCGTAAAAGCCTTTAGAACAGGCGTTTGCGGGAAGGATGGTGATAACATGGCACGCCAGCATTATGGTCATAAAAAACATATGAATAAATTTACGATTACAGGGATTATAGTATTATGTGCAGTGCTTTGTTTTACTGTTCTTTATCATAAATCAGCATTAGATGCAAAGTGCAGAGAGTACAAATCCCAGATTTCTGAACTTAAAAAAGAGAAAAAAAGTGTTGATGAACGCAAAGAAGATCTTAAAGAGTTTGAGAAGTATGTAGACACGGACGAGTATGTAGAGCAGATTGCGAGAGAGCGTCTGGGTCTGGTATATAAGGGTGAGGTTATCTTTGAACCTGATGACTCAAAGTGAGCTAAGATTGCGAAACATTAAAATGACATATTAAGGGCTGTTTGTTTTATGATTTTACTTCATAATAAAACAGTTCTTTTTTTGAGGTTGAGTTTTGACAAAATATGCCAATTTGATTATATATACTTTCTTTTATAAATTTGCCGGCAGGCGTGAAAAGGAGAGTATAATGAAGTATATCGGGAAAAAACTTTTTTTGCAGATGATAATAGGTTTTTTTGCAGGTCAGGTAGGAATATGTGGTATGTGTGTACTCGGAGTGGCATATTTTGCGGCGGTGTTTGAAAAGGCTAAGGCGAGACTTCTTCTGGCATTTTGCGTTATCGCAGGAATGTTTTTGGGTCTTCCTATGGAAATGGCATTGTGCGGCAGCATGGTCATATTGTCGATGCTCCTTATATACGATACGCTGGAAAGACAGAGAATACGCATAAAGACGATTCATGCGGCACTTATTGCAGCGGTAACATTTCTTATTTACGGTGGACTAAAGCTGTATATGTTTCCTTATAACGAGTATGATATAGCTCTTTTGATGTTTGGGACAGGTCTTGTGCTGTCGCTCACGAAGTTGTTTAGCGAGATAGTTTGTTATGTTAAAGGCGGAAAAAGTTCAGGAGATAAGGAATATGAAAATATAATCGGCAACAGGCTCAATGATTTTTCTCATGTTTTTGACAGGATTTCCATAATGATGTCAGATGGGACAGAGGAAAACAGGTATATGGAGAGCCGTGATATAAGAAAGATTTTCAGGGAAATGTCAGAAAATGTGTGCACCAGATGTGAAAAGTATGAGGAGTGCTCAGGTCAGACGGCTATATGCCGACCGGAGAAATTTAAGACACTTAGTGTATCGCCTGACGGCTGCATAACGCTTGAGCAGATGCCGGTTGAGTTCGCAAGGGAGTGTATTCACTGTGACAGATTTTTGGAGGAGGCAAATCAAAATCTTTATATAGCAAGAAATATTATAGGGTACAGAAACAGGGTGAAACAGAGCAGAAAAGCTGTTGCAAATCAGATGAAAGAGATAAGTGCGGCAGTAAAAAATATGCTTGACAGTTTACCGAGGATGCAGCGGCTTTCGATAGAGCTTGAAGAAGCTTTTGAAAAAGAATTTAGGAAGAAAAGGGTTATATGTAAAAATATATATGCCTATGAAAAACAGGACGGGCAGATAGAGATAATCATGAATGCGAGGACTGTGAAAGGCAGGCTTGTAACTGCTACGGAGTTATCTAAGATAATGAGTAATATCATGCAGAAAAGGCTGAAACCGTCAGATGCATCAAGAAAGGTAATAGATACCGGGTTTGGCGAATATATTTTTGTTGAGGAGACAAAATATAAGGTGCTCACAGGAGTTGCAAGGCTCACAAAAGATGGCCAGTCAGTGTCAGGAGATACTTTTTCAATGATAAATCTTCCGAGCGGTGAGCTTTTGATGGCATTGTCGGACGGAATGGGAAGTGGGACAAGTGCGTTTGATGACAGTAAAAATGTTATAGAACTTCTGGAACAAATGTCGGAGGCAGGATTTTCGCAGACATCAGCGATAAGGCTTATAAATTCTCTGTATATGTCTGACCAGGAATTTGAAAATTATGCGACACTTGACATTTCTCTTATAAATCTGTATAAGGGAGAGTGCAGTTTTTTGAAAAACGGTGCTGTGGGTACATATGTGCTTAATCAGGGAAAGATGTACTGTATAGAGGGTCAGTCGCTGCCTATGGGTGTGGTATCTGATGCAGAGCCATATATAGGCAAGATGAGTCTGTATCCGGGAGATTATGTTATAATGATGACAGATGGTGTTGCGGATATGTTTTCGCAGGAAAGATACAATTTGGAAAAATTTATTAAACAGATAGAGATTGTCAATCCGGGGGATATGGCTCAGGCTATTGTTGATGAAGCGGTAAGCAGAAATAAAGGAGCCGTGTCTGATGATATGAGTGTTATAGTCGCCGGAGTATGGGAGAACTAGACGATGAATAAATATATTTACAAAAGGGTAAAATCATTTTGTGATGATAACGGCCTTATAGAAAAAAACGATAGCATCGTGACAGGATTGTCTGGCGGTGCGGATTCCGTGTTTTTGTTTTTATATCTGATACACATAAAAAAAGAGTATAATCTGAAATTGTGTTTTGTTCATGTAAATCACGGAATAAGGGGCAGTGAAGCCGGAAATGACCAGCATTTTGTAGAGGAACTATGTAAAAGAGAAAATGTGATGTATAAAGTTTTTTACAAGGATATTCCACAGATGGCAGATGAATTGTCAATGACTGAGGAAGAGGCGGGAAGAGTGTACCGCTATGAATGTTTTGATAAGATGCGAAAGGAACTTGGTTACAATAAGATAGCCGTGGCACATCATCAGGACGACCAGGCGGAAACGGTATTATTCCAGCTTATAAGAGGAAGCGGATTCAGGGGACTTGGCGGTATGAAAGCAAAAAACGGCTGCATCATAAGACCGCTGCTCTCGGTAAAAAAGCAGGAGATACTTGATTATCTCAATGAAAGCGGTCAGAATTACTGTATAGATTCCACGAATAATGATGACGAGTATGCGAGAAACCAGATAAGACACCATCTTATACCATATCTTCAGGAAAATCTTCAAAAAGAGACAGTTAGTCATATCGCAAAAACAGCATCATATCTTCAGGATGTTACAGAGTTTATCGATATACAGACTGATGCTGTATGGGACAGAGTCATAGTGTGTAAGGAGTCATTTCCTAAAGAGATAAGAGCGGGGCTTAGTGAGATGAAAAAGCTGCATATCGTATTGCAAAGGGAGATTTTTATGCGTATGATAGAATTTATGTCCGGCAGAAGAAAGGATATAACCGCAAGGCATATAGACTCTCTTATGAGGCTGCTAAACGGTCAGACAGGGAGAAAAATAGACCTCCCATACGATATAATTGTTGCAAAATATTATGACTTTGTGCTGATGTCCCACAAGGATAAATGGTATCACAGTTCACATAGTCCTCAGGAGATATATGAAGAAAGAATATCCGAGGGACAGGAGTACAATGTTACATTTACAAATAATACAAGTCATACGATTCGTTTCCATTTAGAAGAAAATGACTTAATGACAGACATTATCAAAAAAAATGACTGTACGAAATGGTTTGATTATGCTAAGATAAAAAATATGCCTAAGTTGAGATACCCTAAAGAGGGGGATTATATGTGGCTTAGAACGGATGGAGCAAAGAAAAAGCTGAGCAGGGTGCTTATAGACAGCAAAGTGCCGGCTGATGAGAGAAAAGATATACTTGTGCTTGCGGAAGGAAGTCATATTTTATGGATTCCGGAGCTTGCAAGATGCAGTGCATATTATTACATTGATGAAAATACTAAAAAAGTGCTTTGTGCGAGCATTTATTAGAGAAAGGCGGAAATGATGAAGGAAGAAATTAGTGTTATGTATTCGGAGGAGGTTCTGAATAAGAAAATCGGGGAGATGGCAGAGCAGATAAGCAAAGATTATGAAGGAAAGTCGATTCATCTTATATGCATACTTAAAGGCAGTATCTTCTTTTGCTGTGAACTGGCAAAAAGGCTTACGGTGCCTGTAACTATTGATTTTATGTCAGCTTCAAGCTATGGCAATGAGACAAAAAGTACGGGTAAACTTAAGATAAATAAGGATCTTGATGAGGAGATTGACGGACTTCACTGCCTCATAGTCGAGGATATAATTGATTCAGGAAATACACTTAGCATGACAAAGAAAATGCTTGAGGGAAGAAACCCTGCAAGTCTTAAGCTTTGCACATTGCTCGATAAGCCTGACAGACGGGAAACGGAAGTTAATGTGGATTATACAGGCTTTACGATACCGGATGCGTTTGTTGTAGGATTTGGACTTGATTATGCCCAGAAATATCGAAATCTTCCTTATATTGGGATTTTGGATTTCGTTGAGGAATAAAATGATGCAAGTGTCAATGGACATATATTGTATCAGTTGGTGTCAAAATATTTTTTGAAACTAACATCATAGAATAAAAGGTAGAGGAGACAATTCATGAAGAAACAGATGAAGATGAGTGGAATAGGTTTTTATTTGCTTGTTCTGGCTGTGATTTTTTGTGCAGTTTATTTTTCAGGCAACATAGAAAGCAGTTCCAGTGATTCTTATAGCATTGCTAATCTTAAAAAAGACCTCGGCAACGGTAATGTCACGAGTGCTTCCATAAGCCAGAACCAGGAGATACCGACAGGTGAGGTTGTAGTTAAATTGAAATCAGGAAAAAATGTTGATTTTTATGTATCAGATGTAAAAGATGTGCAGGAACTTTTAGACCAGTGGAATGTATCGTACAAACTTGGTGATGTAAAAAAGACATCATGGGTAATAACGACACTTCTTCCGTATGGCCTTGGTTTTGTCGCAATATTTTTGCTGTTTTCATTTCTGTCTGCACAATCTGCAAATTCAGGCGGCGGAAATTCAAAGATGATGAATTTTGGAAAAAGCAGAGCCAGAAGAATAGACCCTGAAGAACCGCACGCAAAGAGATTTAAGGATGTTGCAGGTCTTAAGGAGGAAAAGGAAGAACTTGAGGAGATAGTTGACTTTCTGGCAAATCCCGGAAGATATACAGATGTAGGAGCACGTATTCCTAAAGGAATCATCCTTGTTGGACCTCCGGGAACAGGTAAGACACTTCTTGCAAAAGCAGTGGCAGGAGAGGCAGGAGTACCGTTTTTCAGCCTTTCAGGTTCAGATTTTGTGGAGATGTTTGTCGGTGTCGGTGCATCGAGAGTAAGAGATATGTTTGCGGAAGCAAAGAAAAATGCACCTTGTATCGTGTTTATCGACGAGATAGATGCCGTTGCAAGAAAGAGAGGTTCAGGTCTTGGCGGCGGTCATGATGAGCGTGAGCAGACACTTAACCAGATGCTTGTTGAGATGGACGGATTTGGTGTAAACGAGGGAATAATCGTTATGGCTGCTACAAACCGTGTAGATATACTTGACCCTGCTATTTTAAGACCGGGAAGATTTGACAGAAAAGTTACTGTTGGCAGACCTGATGTAAGAGGAAGAGAAGAAATCCTGGAGGTTCATGCAAAGGGCAAGCCGCTTGGCGATGATGTTGACCTTAAGAAGATTGCACGTACTACAGTAGGTTTTACGGGTGCTGACCTTGAAAACCTTTTGAACGAGTCGGCTATCGTCTGTGCAAAAGAGGGCAGAAAGTTCATTGAACAGGAAGATATAAGCAAATCATTTATAAAGATAGGCATAGGCAAGGAAAAGAAGAGTAAGATAATCTCAGAGAAAGACCAGAAGATTACGGCTTACCATGAGGCAGGTCATGCTATACTTTTCCATGTACTTCCTGATGTGGGACCGGTTCACATGGTATCCATAATACCTACCGGCTCAGGGGCAGCAGGCTATACAATGCCTCTTCCGGAGCGTGATGAGACTTTTATGACAAAGGGAAAGATGAAGCAGGACATCATTGCAAGTCTTGGAGGAAGAATTGCGGAGTCGCTTATATTTGATGACATCACAACAGGTGCATCACAGGATATAAAACAGGCGACAAGTACAGCTAAGGCGATGGTTACGAAATACGGATTTTCAGAAAATGTCGGCATGATAAATTATGCTGATGAGGATGAAGTGTTTATAGGTCGGGATTTTGGACGCACAAGCAGAGACTACAGTGAAGATGTTGCAAAGACTATCGACAACGAAGTAAAAGCAATAATAGATGATGCATATGCACAGGCAAAATCAATACTTGAGGAACATATGGATGTGCTTCATAAATGTGCGAAACTTCTTCTTGAGAAAGAAAGGATAGATAGAGAAGAATTTGAAGCATTATTTGAGCCGGACGGAGTTGTACTTGAAAAGAAAGAAGCTGTTTCAGAAGAGGTTGATGTAGAACCTGACAGTTTGTAAGGAATTTAGTTTGTTCTGTGGAACTATGAAAAAAAGTCATTACACTATATTGTAAATGTGCACAATAGGAAAGAGCGAAAATGACTTTTGATTGACAAAAATGATAAATGCGAAAAAAGCATGGCAAATATGCACAAAAACTTCTTTGAAAAATATACTAAGTTTGTGCACACTTATTTATACAACCTGTTATACTAATAATCGTAAACCCCAATACATTATATAGTTTTTGCTACACCCCATAAGTAACAAAAATACCTTCTCCAAAAGAGAGATTGCAATCGCAATCTCTCTTTTACTTTGCGTAATAGTTCAGCCCCAAAAAACAAGTCAATAATACATTGAGCGAGCTCATGTATTATTGACTTATCTTTTTTGGGCTGAACTGTTACTACTTTGCAAAAATATAGTTATGGTTTCGTTGACCTTGCAGTTAAATGTATGGTATAATGTGTCTTAGTAAAGAACAAAGAAAACAGGAAAGGAATTATTATGGGATTATTACAGGATTGGAGAGAATACGCATATGGCGTAGAGATTAATTCAAAAGCAGGAAAGGCAATTTGGGATAAATATTTTAAAGAGGAGAAAGCAATATATGAAAAGCTTCTTGCAAATCCATCAGATATAGTTACAGGAACAGTCAGGGAACTTGCAGAAAAGTATGGCATGGAATTAAACTATATGGTTGGATTTTTAGATGGTATAAATGAAAGTCTTAAAGAGCCAAATCCTATCGAGGACATGACTGCTGATACGGTAGTTAAGCTTGACATAGACCTTGAGAAACTTTATTACAACATGGTTGAAGCAAAGGCAGAGTGGTTATATGAACTTCCACAGTGGAACACACTTCTCTCTGTAGAAAGGCGTAAAGAACTTTATCGTGAACAGAAAAAGTCAGGAACTATTGTTAAAAACAAGAAGGTTGGAAGAAATGACCCTTGTCCTTGCGGAAGCGGTAAAAAATATAAATATTGCTGTGGTGCAAATAAATAGTAATAAACTCTTTTTTGCATGACGGTTTGCAAGCTGCCTTCATTGTTACATATGAGGGCTGCTGCTATAATGGAGGTGTCCGGTGTGAATGAAGAATATAAGACAGGCACAGACAGATACAAAGCATTGTTCAGCCAGACGAACAATATGATACTTTATTTTGACGCAGACGGCACGGTCTGTGAAAAAAATGATGCAGTGTGTAGAAATCTTGGATGCGATATGGATGAGACTATCTGTATTCAGGATATATTCAGGACTTGCATGACGGTCAAAGACGGTTGTATAGACCTTATAGGTCATAAGTATGGTGTCAGTTTTGAAACAGTGGCATACAGGAAAAACCAGACTTGTTTTTCGGTTGTTGCATATCTTGCCAGACTTCCTGAGAATACAGGCTGCTATGGATTTTGTATAATACATGATATAGTACAGCAGAAAGAAGCAAAAAAAGAACTTAGGACAGCACAGATAGAAGTTGAGGAGAGTCATAAAGAGCGTAATGAGATGGTTGCAAATGTTACACATGAGCTTAGGACCCCTGTAAATGGAGTTCTGGGACTTGCACAAAATCTCCTTGATACTGAGCTTGATTCAGAACAGCGTGAAAATGTAGAACTTATAGAGCAATGCTGCAGAAATATGATAAAGATCATAAACAATATCCTTGATTTTTCAAAATTGCAAGCCGGTAAGTTTACGATAGAATACACAGAATTTAATTTTTACCGCATGATGGATAATGTTGTAAAGTTAAACAGACCACAGGCAGAGTCAAAAGGACTTAAGCTTATCTGTAATGTAGGTGAGGATATACCGGAGGTTCTTATAGGTGATGAGCTTAGAGTGACTCAGGTTTTAAACAATCTTTTGTCCAATTCAATAAAATTTACATCACTGGGTCAGATAAATCTTAATGTTGTGAAAAGTGTTGAGACGGGTGAAGAGATAGAGCTCTTTTTCATGGTTACGGATACAGGAATAGGAATATCGGAGCAGGAAAAAGATAAACTGTTCAAGAGCTTTTCACAGGTGGATGCATCTATCACACGAAAATTTGGTGGCACGGGTCTTGGACTAAGCATCGTTAAAAGTCTTGTTGAAATGATGGGTGGAGATATAAATGTTGAGAGTGAAAAAGGAAAAGGAAGTACATTTTCATTTTCAATAAAAGTGAAAAAAGTAGTATTACAGGAATCTGAAAACAGTATCGGGAACAATGCGAATGAAACAGAAAAGAAAGAATATTCATTTAATTATGGAGATGCATTGTCTGCTGAGCCGGAGGAAACAGAAAATAAATTATATAAACTCGGCTCGGATGAAAATATGAAAGCAATTACCGATACTTGCGAAAAGCTTGTCCTCTGTATCGAAATGGAAAACTGGAACAAGGCAAACGGTTTTGCGGATACCATAAAAACGCTTGTGGCTGACGACCCTATGAATTTAAAAAGAAAGGCATTCAGACTTCAGATGACGGTCAGAAAAGGCGACCATGAGGCAGCTTTAAATGATTACAATGTTCTCAAAGAGGCTATAGAGGAGTTTAGATTACAGTTGGAAAGGCGGTGATTTAGCGTGGCATCGAACATACATGTGAATGAACAGCCAAATATACTGATAGTGGATGATATATCTACTAATCTTGTTATTCTTTCCGAAATGATAAAGCAGACCGGATGTATTCCAAGACCGGTCACAAGTGTCAGGCAGGCACAGACAGCCATAGAAAGAAAGACACCACAGCTTATATTGCTGGATATATCCATGCCTGACACGGATGGATTTGAATTTTGTGCCATGCTGAAAGCTGACATAAAAACCAGGGATATACCGATTATATTTATCTCAGCACTTGATTCTGTTGAAGATAAGATAAAAGGGTTTAAACTTGGAGCTGTCGATTATATAGCAAAGCCTTTTGAAAAAGAGGAAGTAACATTAAGGTTAAATACACATCTTAAGATATACAAAATGCAGCAGGAGATGGAGTCGTATAACAAAAAACTTCATCAGGTAGTAAATGAGCAGATAACGAGAGTTAATGAAGAACAGAAAAATGTACTTGCAGCACTTGCAGAAATCTTAAAAATGCGTGCAAACATTTATGAGAGAGGAATTGATAAGGTTTCGGCAAACAGTCGTATGCTTGCCATAAGTCTTCAATTTTCACCTAAGTTTGATAAGGAAATATCGAGTGCTTTCGTTGATAAGATAGAGACTGCTTCTTTGTTACATGATATAGGTATGCTTTCCGTAAACGATGCAGTTGCATATAAAAACACCAATCTTACAGCAGATGAGCTGGAAGGTATAAGGCGGCATACGGTGGTTGGAGCAGATTATTTGCAAAAGATAAATACGGACAAAAATAAAAACGGTTATCTTGAGATGGCAGTCGAAATAGCAAAATATCATCATGAGAACTGGGATGGAACAGGCTATCCGGAGGGACTCTCAGGCACAGATATACCCCTTTCTGCGAGGATAGTAGCGGTCATAGATACATTTATGGCATTGAACAGTGAAAGAAGCTACAGAGACGCATATACGCGGGAGGAGAGTGTTGAGATTATAAAGAGTGAAGCCGGCAGGAGATTTGATCCGGATATAATAGATATATTCAGTAAGATTCAGAAACAGTTATCCTGTGAGCTGTAAGAAAAACAGGAGAGACATAAATACAGTACATAATTTATACAGGCAGGAGGAAAGGGCAATGGACTCTATGATGGGAATATTTTATGAAGAAAGTTCAAGGCTTGTAGAAGAGTTAAAGAGAAATTTTTCAGAATATATTGGTAAAGATATATATGGTCAGGAACTCATACAGGAAATTTTCCGTGCAGTCCATACAATAAAAGCTGATGCCACAATGATGCTGTTTGACGGTATAGCGGCATTAAGTAAAAAATTTGAAAGATTATTGTACTGTTTTAGAAATGGTCCTAAGGTGATTGAGGATACAGAGCGTTTTGACGGTGTGTTTTGCGGATATGTAGATTTTGTTGAACAGGAGCTTGATAAAATTTCTCATGGGGAAGCACTGGAAAATGTACCGGAAGAACTGTCAAAAAATATTTCTGAATATGTAGAAAATCTTAAGGAACAGTATGAACTTGATGAATCTCAGATAACAGGTAAAAAGACGGCTGATAAAAATGAAAAAGCGAAAAGACAGATATATTATATTCCGGGGGCTCAGGCACCGGTGGAGAAATCGGATAAAGAAGAAAAAAGGGTAGTAAAATATGAAAATAAGGACTTAAATGGAGTCATAGTCATAAAAAAGTCGGATTTAAATAAAATTCAGCTAAACATTACGAAAATGGGCAGTGTGATAAAGACGCTTAAGAAAGTTTCTGACAGGGAAAATTATGAACTTGCACTGCCTGAGATAAACAGTCTTGTTGATATAAATAAAGAACTTAGCAATGTGGCTAAAGGTTTTACAAAAGGGGATTTTACTGCTGTGGCGGAAAAAATAGAAATTCTTGTCGATGAGATGTCTGCGGCTTTAAACAAAAATGTCCGTCTTTTAGTTAAAGGCGAGAATATTATGATAGACAAGTATAAACGCGACAAGATTTCAACGGCACTTATTCACATAATAAGGAATTCGGTCGACCACGGAATTGAGGATTTAGAAACAAGAGAGAGGCTTGGTAAAACACCGGTAGGTCTGATAAAATTAAAATTTCAAAATGAAAATGAAAATATCAGGATAACAGTCGAAGATGATGGTGCAGGTATAAACGGCGGAAAAGTTATTGAAGCAGCTCAAAAAGCAGGTGTATTAAAAAAGAAACCGGAAGAGTATAAAAAAGAAGAAATAATGGAGCTTTTATTGGTGAATGGCATAAGCACAACTGATATTCCTAATGATTATTCAGGAAGAGGGGTTGGAATGGATGTTATAAATCATTCAATAAAGGAAATCGGAGGAAAGTTAAATATAACTTCAGAAGAAGGATTTGGAACTAAAATAGAAATAGAAGTATAAAATTAAAAGCTGTCCTGTATGGACAGCCTTTATATCCTATGTGTATCGGACAGATCAGATAAGCTGCATTTGGACATCTTTTGTTAAGACATCTGTATAGCTGAAAGATACTGTCTGTACTGTATCATCTAATTTGTTTTCAACTTCAACAAGGAAGATGCTTGGATAAGTCTCGCTGATAACACCCTCTGTAATATCAATCTTATGTCTTCCGCGGTTGGCACGGATTTTAACTCTGTTTCCGACATTTTTATCAACCGAAGATTTAACTTTTCTTATATCTGCTTGACTCATGTTTCACCTGTTCCTTTCAAAAAAGACTGGTATGACACCAATCTGTACAAAACGCTACAAATAAAATTATACCATAAAATAAAGTATAAGTCAATTTAGGTGCTGTTTGTAAATATATGATTGACATGAACAATAAGTTAATTTAACATAATTAAAGAATTTTAAAATACCGCATAAGGAGGTGGAATGTTGAAACATATAATGATAGACCTTGAGATGAACAAAATAAAAAAACAGTACAGAGATGATAAGAAACTGGCAAATGAACTTATTGAGATTGGTGCCGTGAAGATGGATGATGATTTTAATGAAGTTGACAGGTATCAGTCTTATGTTATGCCTGATTATGGAAAAATGGATTCTCATATTATCAAATTGACCGGGATAACGGATGAAAAACTTGAGGGTGCACCGAGATTTAAAGATGCCATGCAGGATTTTGAAAAGTGGATAGGTGGTGGTGCAGTGACATTTTATTCATGGAGCATGGCAGATATAAGGCAGTTTCAGACGGAGTCGGCATTCAAGGAATATCAGTCGGAGACACTCCGTAAGATGGAGAAAAACTGGATTGATTTCCAAGAAGAGTATAGCAGGCTGCTCGGAATAGACAAAAGGATTAAGCTTAAGCAGGCAGTATCATCGGCTGATTATGATTTTAAAGGGGCGCAGCATACTGCACTTGCTGATGCGGTAAATACGGCTGAGATATTAAAGTTGTCAAAGAATCCGCAGGAATTTGAGCGTGTTATGAAACCGATACTTGACTTGTTCAGAAAAGATCAAGGGGGCTCGACACTGATTGATATGTGTCCGGAATTTTTTGCGGAAGCGTTAAAAAAGGATGAAACAAAAAAGAAGGAATAGATAATCAAATATCTATTCCTTCTTTTTATGACTATATATATATATGAATTATTAACTTATATAGCAATTTTTGGAGGGCAAAACGCTGTTTTTTAGTTTTTTATGGAATTAGGAAAATACTGTAATATAGCGGTGCCCTTTTTACCTGACTGTTACGCGTACGCGGGCTTTTTTACCGTTAAATGCTTTTAATGTGATAGTTGTTCTGCCGCGTCTTTTTGCTTTTACTTTTCCTTTTGAATTTACGGTAGCAACAGATTTTCTTGAAGATGAGAATTTAATCTTTTTACTGTAATAACCTTTTGAAAATCTGACTTTGACCGTAAAGGAATGACCGCGGCGCATAGTTTTTCTCTTGTAAGGACGGCTTGAAATACGCTTTGGTGCCTTGTAAACATTAACTGAGTAAGTGGCAATGTTTCCGTCATTTGATATTGCGGTAATGCGTGCACTTCCTTTTGAAAGTCCTTTTATCTTACCGGTAGTCTTATTTACGGAAACAACTTTGTTGTTGCTGCTCTTGTAGCTTATACTTGAGCTGTCTGTTTTCGTAGAAAGTTTTGCTTTAAGTGTATAAGTTTCTCCTTTTCCGATTTTTACTGATTTTTTTGAGAAGGAAACTTTAGTGTTTGTAGCAGCAATACCGTTTGAGGTAAATGCTTTTATAGGAATATTGTTTAAAGTTCTGTCATCATATGTGGCACAGTCTATCCATGAATTGTCGTTGTAAAGATAACTCTGTCCCGGTTCGCTGGCATAAGAGTAAAGCACACCACTGTTTAACTCACTTCTTCCCTCTATAGGGATATAAGCCTGATTTTTTGTTGAAGCATCATATTTATATGTAATCGCAACGGCAAATTTACTTCCCGGAGAAAGAGTGCAGCTTGTTGGAAGTTTTATGGTGTGATAACCACTGTAATCTGCCGTACCTGATATGGTGCAGGCGCTTGCTAAAGTACCGGTGTCAGGAGTGGTTCCGGTGAGGTTTTTATAAATTTTAATCGTGTATTTCTGATTGTCGCTTATCGTGTAAAATGAAACGGCATTTAATGTCTCTTCAAATGATGAACTGCTTGTAAAGACATTTGCACCGGTAAAGTCATTTCCAGGAATACTTACTGCATCAGACCAGCCGTTTCCGTCATACTGATATATATTTTCATAGTTTGCTGTAGTTTCAACTGCCATTGTGTAAATATCACTTATTGACGGTTCTTCGTATGAGAGCCAGAAATATCCACCGTCATTGTACTTTGTTCCGTAGCTGTTAGCTATAAGCCACGCACCGTTTGAGGATGGACGACTGCCCTCCTTGAAGTTGTCTTTTGAGTAACTGTCATCCCATCCGATAATGGTTACGCAGTGATTTGCAGCCTGTTTTGCAATATTTCCGGTGTATGTAGTCTGATAATAAGATTTACCGGAATTTGTGTTTGTCTCAAAACCTGATGCATCGTAGTAGAGTGATGCATTTAATGCACCCTGGTTCATTATGGCTTTTTTGATAGTGCTTCTTGTAGTATAGTCTAGACAATCTGCATTCTGGAGATGAACATATGAATCATATCGCAAAGATTCACCGTTTGCTGTCATAGTATTTATCATTTCCTGCTCTTTGTCTGTTGTATCAGCGTTAAAAGGTGCTGCTTCTTCTTTTTCGGCACCTGACCATGCGGCAAGAGTGAATATGGCTGAAAGTGCATTTCCGCCTGCATCGTAAGCGTTTAAAGTCTGTCCCTGACCAAATGGGTTAAATACATCTGATGGAAGGTCTGTACCCTTAATAGAGCATCCGTCACCATACATAGGGCTTTGTGTGTTTGTAATAGGATTGTATGAATACCAGGTAAGATGGCTTTCTGAATAGTCAGCAGTTTCAATGGTGTTAAGTCCGTTTAATATAGAGTTTGATTCCATGGCTTTTACGGCGGCAAAAGCCCAGCAGCTTCCTGTAACACCCTGGTCTTTGATAGAGGTTGTCTGTCCGTATTTTCTAAGATCATATGATGATGGGACAGAAGTTGCCTTTTTTCGAGTTGAAGGAAGGGAAGCGGAAGAACCGTCAAAATCAATTTTTTTGCCGTTTTCATCAACATATGAATAACGGAGAAGTCCGTCGTTGTTTTTTGAGACAACTCTTGACATTACAGACATATTGTCTATGCTTTTTTTGGTTGTTGTTTTCGCATCTGTCTGCACTGGAGCGTTTAAGCCTGCTATTGCAACACCTGCTGCGAGTGCACCGCAGAATGCTTTTTTTAAGTAAATGTTTTTCATAGTGTAAATCCTTTCACATAATTTATGTAATAGGTATTTGCGAAAATAATTATATGTTGTGTTATAGATGCACAATCTAATCTCACATTATGATAGTTTCGCAATTACCTAAATTTGCGTAATAAAATATTTATTTGTGAGTAAAACGCCGGTTTTGCTCTTTTTAAAGCATAGAGAAATGCTCGTAAAGTAGTGTGGAACCAGGAGCAAAACGCCGGTTTTGCTCTTTTTTATTTTACAGTAAAATCAGCTTGGATACAATAACCTTGTACACTGCATATATAAGAATAGCAGAAATACCTTAAACAAAGTATAAATATTTTATGAAACTTTTTTAATATGTAAAAAATATATATGACTTTATGCTACAATATCATTATGTCAGAAAAGTTGCATGAATAATATAGAAAGGAATTGGAATAAAAATTGGAAGAAAATAATAGGGAGTTAAGAAAAAAGATATGTGTTCACCTGGCTGTATGCCTGGCATTTATACTTATTGCAATATTTGCAATACCGCCGCTGTTTCGACTGTGTCTGCCGCTGATAGTGGCATGGTTTATAGCAATGATTGCAAATCCGCTTGTAAGATTTCTTGAAAACAAGATAAAGATAATGAGAAAACATGGAACTGTAATAGTTATAGTGCTTGTTCTTGCACTGATATGTGCGGCTATATATGGTATTATTTCGTTTATTGTTGTGCAGACGAGTCTGCTTATAGATGACCTGCCAAGCATATATGAGTCAGTAGTAAACAATATCCAGCAGGCGATGAGCGTCCTTCACGAAAAGATAAATATAATTCCGGCAGATGTGCAGAGTATGTTGGGAAAGAAAAATGTGCAGCTCAACGAGTATATACTAACTGCGTTAAAATCACTTAAGACAAGTCCGGTATCGACAGTCGGAAATGTTGCAAGTTCGCTTATTGACTTCTTTGTATTATTGATACTTACACTTATGATGACATATTTCTTTGTGGCAGACCACGACAAGATAAAAGAAGAAGTTGCAGTTCATATGCCGGAGTCGATAAAAAAAGGCTGGCAGATGGTAAAGGATATTATCGTAAAGGCTATAGGTGGGTACCTTAAAGCCTGCTTTCAGATAATGATAGTAGTATTTGTGATACTGTTTATAATTTTTTTGCTAATGGGACAAAAATATGCGGCACTTATCGCACTTATCACGGCATTTCTGGATTTTCTTCCTTTTTTGGGAACGGGAATAATTTTTACACCGTGGGCAATTTATGAGATAATAACAGGGGATTATAAAGCAGCAGTAATACTTGTGGCAGCATACTTTATCTCTTTGTTTGTGCATCGAATACTTGAACCTAAGCTTATAGGCGACAGTGTGGGTATGAGTCCGTTTTTGACACTTATATCAATGTTTATTTTTTACAGGCTTATAGGTATGCTTGGACTTATAATTGGTATTCCGATAGCAATGGTATTGCAGGCATTTTATGAGGGTGGAGTATTTGACAATACGATTCGCGGCATAAAGATACTTGTAAAAGATATAAATGAATATAGAAAATTTTAGATGAAAATAAGAGGTCACGGAATATCTTGAGATAATCCGTGACCTCTTGGTTTGAAATTAAAAATGATATTTTTTCTGCTGTGCTCTGCTTATCATAAAATCGCGTGTGGCAATAGTCTGGAAAGCACCGTTCATAATGTGGAATAAGACAACACCGATGAAAATACCTATAAGGGAGAATACGCAGTCATCAATATCTCCACGGCCAAGTCCTGTCATATACTGTGCGGCTTCAAGGGCAGCAGGGAAAAGGATGTATATGATTATCCTAAACACAAAATTTAATTTTCTGAGTGCAACCCTGCAAAGATAACCGAAAGGAATACCCAGGCAGACAAGCTGTAATGCATAAAAGACAAATTCATTTATGCTTTTACCTGCTTTGAATGTGTGTTCAATGTAAGTTCCGGTAGCCATAAAAGGTATAAAGTTGTGTGCACCGAATTTGAGGCTGTGATATGGCGGGACAATAGGTGTTATAAAATATTGTTTTGCAATCACGAAAATATATATCAGTGTAAAGAAAATGCACATACGATTGAAAAATTTATGGTAGCCGTCAAATCTTGGTCCTCTGTCAAACAGGTCACGAAGCGTGCAATAAAGGAAAGGAATGATCCAGTTTGCAAGTACAAGACATGGGAGCCAGAAATCAAAACATATCCATTCATTTGGTTGAATGACATATATAGCTATGGCAAAGACAAGCGTTGAAACAGTCATACTTGCTGCGTGTAAAAAGTTGTAATCATAATTCAGAGATGACTCTAAGAAAAAATGTGCAAGAAGTACTGATGCAACTCCGGCAAATATAACAGACACATAGTGCATAGGTACAAGGTAGTAGAGACACATTGTAGTGATAAGTGAAAGCAGACTCAGTAAAAGTACAAGACTGCTTATGTTTACGGTTCTTTTGTTCATAATAATCCTCATTTCTGCACACATTTTTTGTACTTATCAGGTTTGTGCCGGGTGTGCACGGACACAAATCCTGCGTGATTTTTCACATTATTTTGAAAGAAGATTTTGGATGCTGTTATAGAACAAAGCATATCTTCTATAGACTATTTATAATAATAAGCTGAAATAAAAATAAGTCAATACGAATTGGAAAGAGTTTACAAATTTTGTGGGCGGGTGCATCAATTTAGTAACAGTTCAGCCTTTTATTTCCTCAATTCATAAACCTGCCAGCAAGCTGTCA